>WNGA01021564.1_pt1 | contig 12686 bp, 7 predicted proteins | sample 5400061 | NCBI WGS metagenome assembly WNGA01 (sample SAMN13153366, study PRJNA577476) | soil metagenome | isolation source: 100 cm soil or saprolite under grassland replicate 2 | place: USA:California | collected 2016-06-15
ATCGCATCACCGCGGTCGATCCGAGTTGGTCCGCTTTCTGGTCGCACTGGATCGCGCTGCCGTTCTGGCCGAGCGGGCCGATGTGGTTCTTGTGGCTTCTGCTCTTGTTCAACATCGCGGCCGCGGCGCTCTTTTGGCTCGCTCCGCGCGCAGGCGAATCCTTGGCCCGGCTCTCGGCCAAGGTCGATCCCGGCCGATTTTTCATAGTGCTCGTCGCGGTCTCGGCGCTCGCCTATATCCCACTGGCCGCCGTGTTTGCGCCGTGGCAATGGGTGCAGTTCGGCCCGTTCGCCTTGCAACCCAGCTTTGCGCCGCAATACGCCATCTACTTCTTCGCCGGGCTCGGGATCGGCGCGTTCGGGCTCGCGGAAGGTCTGCTCGAGGCGGACGGGACGCTCGCGCGCCAGTGGCTGCGTTGGCTCGCCGGAACCGCCGCCGCATTCCTGCTGTGGATCGTTCCCACCGCACTTATATTCGAGGGAACGAGCTTGCCGGGTCTGCAAATCGTCGCCGACCTCGGCTTTGTCCTGTGCGCGGCAAGCGCCTGTCTCGCGCTGTTCGCGCTATTCTTGCGCTTCGCCGGACCGCATCGGTCGATGTTCGAGAGCCTCGCCGACAACGCCTACGGCATTTATCTCGTCCACTACGTCTTTGTGATCTGGCTGCAGTACATGTTGCTCGGCGTTGCCTTGTTCGCAGTCGCCAAGGCGGCGATTGTCCTCACCGGCGCGCTCTTTCTCAGTTGGTCGATCACCGCTGCCGTGTGCCGTATTCCGATCGGCGCCCGCCTGATGGGCCGCAAACGGCGCGAATTGGCGCGCGCGCGAGCGCGCTGAGCCGCATTGGGGCTGATGGTTCAGTGCAAGGCGCCGCCAAATTGGGGCGCTCACGCTGCTTCCACCTCTCACGCAGCCCTAATGCGGCGTCCTTTCGCTGGCGAGCCATTTCCGGCGCGCTTCCTCGAACTGCGTCACCAACGACGGATTGTCCTGCGCCCAGCGTCTCGCCGCCGCGCGCCGGCGCTCGATATGCGACGCCACCCGCTCCGGGGTCAGGCGCTCCATGAAATTATCCGGCAGCCCCGATGTCGGCACACCCGCAAGACTTCTGAGCATGCCGCGGCCCATCGCCAGCGAATAATGGAAGGTATCGTACCAGTACGTCATGTGCGGGCTGATGGGCTCGTCCACCCAGTCGTTGGGTTGCGAAAAGCTATAGACCGTCGCTAGTGCGCTGAGCTTTGTCAGCCATTCCTCGATGACGCTCCAGGCTCCGATCACATCGTAGTAGTAATCGGGATAGGGGTGACTTGGACCGATAAGGAATATCAGTTCGAGATTGTTGGCGCGCGCGACCTGGATGATCTCTAGGGCCGCGTCGAACGCGGCCTGGTCGAAGGTCGCCCTATCCGGCTCGTGGACGGCGGAGCCCCATATGTAACTGGGAAAACGCTCGAATAGGGTTTGCGGGTCTGGCCTGTTGGGATGGTAAAAATATCCGGCGCGCTCAATTTGGTGAATTGGGCGACCGCTCACCGCATTGTAGGCCAGCGTAGCGACAGAATCCCAAAGGGTGTTAGCGCTGGCAAATAAGCCGACCGTGTTTCCTATAAAGTCGGCCCACGTGGGAGGCGCACCTCCGACCATGTACGGAAGAAACAACTCGATGATAACTGTCCTCAGGTTGTGATCTAAGCCAACGTATTGCTTGAGATAGGCGGCGTGCATCTCCATCGAGGCGCCGCCCGGTATTGCGGCATTGTACGCAGGCGCGAAGCGGGTGCCGTCAAGAGTTGAAGGATCGAGGGATTGGTTGGCTCGGGACGTGCCGATAAAAATCGTGCGGGGCTGATAGCGCCACACTTCGTAAGGCTTGAGGATGCGATCAATATCGGTCCGTTTTGGCTTGAGCGCGTTGATGCGCGGGAACTCCAAGCGGATCGGAGACACGCCATACGGATCGATGGTCCAGGTGAAGATCAGGTAAAGGCTGAGCCAAGCTGCAAGGCTCAGAGCCAACGCGCGCAGATATCCGGTCTCGATCATGTCAGAATTGATAGTAGAGAAACGGACTGACATGGGACAGTCGCAAGACCGCCAGCAGGAACATGCCCGCGACGATTATGGCAACCCGCCAATCGAGCCGGCGCAGGATACCGCTTCCCAGGGTCTCTTCGGGCAATCCCAGCGCAGGCTTGAAGCGTCCGAAGATTTGATACGTATTGGGCATGGTAAAGGTCGCGATCCCGACGCACACGAGCAGCAAGCCCATCGGTCGCGTGGCCGTCGCAAGGTAATCCGGCGGCAAGATGGCGGGCCACAGTTCCCGCGGCCGGAACCATTCCGTCAGCGTTAAGGCGTATCTGAGGTCGGTGAACTGCGTGCGCAGCAAGCCCTTAAACGACGGCCAGCCCATTGGGTCGGCGGTCATCGGCCAAAGATATGCAAACATGGCTTTGGCGTCCGCAAGCGTCTCGGATCGGAACAGCACCCACGCGAGCGTCACGGCGGTGAATGTCACGAGCACGGCAAGCCTGTCGGCCAGCCGCGTCTTGAATGCAAGGGAGCGGCTGACAGGAAGCGCGCGCCAGGCATGATTCACCGTGAGCATCAAACCGTGGAGGCCGCCCCAGATGACAAAGGTCCAGTTCGCGCCGTGCCATAGTCCGCCGAGCAGCATAACGATGCCGAGATTGAGATAGCGTCGCAGCGTGCCGCGCCGATTGCCGCCGAGCGGAATGTAAAGATAGTCGCGCAGGAAGCGCGACAATGTGATGTGCCAGCACCGCCAGAAATCGATGATCGATGTGGCCTTGTAGGGCGAGTAGAAGTTGACCGGCAGTTGGAAGCCGAACATGCGGGCCAAGCCCACCGCCATGTCGGAATAACCGGAAAAATCGTAGTAGAGCTGAAAGCTGTAGGACAAAACCGCCACCCAAGCGGAAGCGGTGTCGAGGGGATGTCCTGCCTTTACTGTCGCGTAGCCGGCATCCGCATAGACCGCAAGGCTGTCGGCAATGACGACTTTCTTGAACAAGCCGACCACGAAAATGCTCACACCGACGGCTATGTCCGCCGCCAGATCCCTTCGTTGCGAAGGGCCGATCTGCGGCATGATCTCGGAGTGGTGCGTAATAGGACCGGCGATCAGCTGCGGAAAGAAGGTAACGAAGAAGGCGTAGTTTAGCAGCGTGAAGTTACGCACCAGGCCGCGGTGCGCGTCCACGAGAAAGGCGATCTTCTGGAACGTGATGAATGAAATCCCTATTGGCAGGACGATGCTCGGCACCGCCCACTGCAGTCCGAAGATGGAATCCACGTTGGCAACAAAAAAACCTGCGTATTTGAAATACCCGAGAACACACAGGTTGAAGACGATGCCGATCGTCAGGAGGGCGCGTGACTGGGTGCGCGAAAGTCCGCCGTCAATGATCAGCGTACCGAAAGCGAAATTCACTGTGATCGAGAATAGAAGAAGGAGCAAAAACTCCGGTCGCCACCACGCGTAATAGACGAGCGACGCCAGCACCAACCAACCGATCGGCCAAAGCAGGTTGGAACCGCGGCGCAGCAGAGCGTAGCCTGCCAGCACGAGCGGCAGGAAACAGAAAATGAAGACATAGGAATTGAACAGCACCGCGTTGGTCTGACTGTTTGGGCGTCGTGGCTTGAGTGAGAGGGAGCGGGGAGACGGTACGCTGGCAACCGTATTCGATCAATCTCGCAGGAACCGCGACTGGTTCCGTGCCGACTTCAATCCATTGCCCTCGTGCTAACGCAGTCCCAGCGCGCGGACGTCCTCCGCGTCGCGCAAGCGACAGCCGCTACCGTCGGCCTGCTCTGGAAGCAGCCGGAAACAATGGGAAAACTGCAGCGGCAGGAGCAGGGCGGAGGTTCCCGCGCTCGTCGCCGTCACGTGCACGGCGCCGCGCTCGAATATCATGTGCGGCCGCTGCGCAGCGACCAGTTGCTGGGTTGTCGCGGCGGCATCGGCGAACGCCTCGGACTCGAATAAGGCGGGGTTGGCGCGGATACGTTGCAACAATTCCGCAGAGCTGATCTCTCCCGACACCTTCAGCGGCGAAAAACCGGCGATATTGGGATGGGGCAGCTCGTAAAGATAAAGGTCGATCCCGTCCTTCAGCGGCACAGTGCGCGCCAAGCTTGCAGGGGGCGGGAGGGCAAGATCGGTAACGGCGAAGCGCACGCCCATTGCCCGCAAGACATCGATATTGGCGAGGCGAGGGAGCGCGAAGTTGAGATCCTGGGCGTCTTGCGGTGCGTTGAGAACATTCGCAACGTAAAACATGAGCGGCTTGGAGAGGCCCTGTCCATACTCGGACAAGGTCGGGATATTGCGCCACCATAAGTCGAGCAGATCGTGACTGCTGCCGATATCGCCCGCCAGGCGCTGAAGGAAGTTTTCGAACTCGCCCGGCTTGAGCGGCCGGTCGGCATTTTCAAGCAACCGCTGGCGCAGCGGGCTTGCGGGTGAGCCGAGGAGAGTGGCAACCGAACCGCGAAAGGCCTGCCCCGGACGCAACGAGATTTCGCGCTCGAGAACCTCGATGATCGGCGACTCGCTGCGCGGTTGAGGGCCCCGCTGCTTGAACAGAACGGCGCGTCCGGAATCCAACAAGGCAACGAATGCCAGCGCTGCGACACAAATGAAGGCTGGAACCCATCTCGCCCCGGCGCCAGCTGTACTTATCTCTAAAAGGGTGACGACAGGATACAGACTGAAGAACGCCCAAAACGGATACATCATCAGATAAACGTAGAGCGGTGAAAGCGGGAGCGGGGCGATAATTCCGAGGCTCGCGCCGATCCAGCCGAGCATGAGGACGGTCCAAAGCACGCTGAACAGAGCACCGATGCGCGCGAGCGGCGGCTGCGTGCGGATCACAGAAGACCCCATGCGCAGAGTTCATCGCGGGCGCGAGCTATCAAATCAGGATCGAACTCCGTCGACCAATGAAATGCCGGCAGAAAAGTCTCCGGGCCGGAGAAACGCGCGGAATAATCCCTCGCGCCTGCGAAAAACTCGGGAAAGTGCAAAGCAACGCAGCAGCCCAGCACGTGGATGCCGGCGGCCAACCGCCAGAGCAGCTGCTGGTAGGAGGTCGACGAGAAAAAAATGACGCCCGCGAGCAGCAGCGATCCAAGCAGCATCCCGCCGTTGTAGAACGGCGCGGCAAGGACGCTCAGCAGGATCAGAAGGAAGATGCAACTGGCGAGCAGCCAGTTGAAAGCAAGCCGGTATCCGAAGCTCCTCTTGGCATGCCGCTCGGCGCCGATGTTGATGAGCGCGACAAGCAGCAGGTTGCTGAGCGTCAGCGTATGGCCGTAGGGCGGATTGGTGGCGAGCCAACGCCGACAAGGTGACTTCGGTGAAATAGATGGTGAACGAGACGACCTGCTTTGATGTTTCAGGGATGTCGGTCTGGAAAATCCAAACTGCGGGATTGAAATAAGGATTGATCGCCATGAGCATGCTGGTCATGCCCTGGAGAGGATTCATCGCCGTCACGTCGAGCGGGTGCGCCCAATCCAGGTAGGCTTTGCCCAGCCAGAGGCTCAGGTCGGCATCGCGGCCGAGGTAAAGAAGACCGGAATGGCGAAACCAAATGGCCGTGAAGCTCAGCAGCACGACAAAGTAAGCCGCGAGATAGCCCCACATCGCGCTCGGGCTTATTCGAGCTCGCGCGGCGTGATCGGTCACAAGCCAAGCGCCTTGTTGTCGAGCCCATCCCGAAGCCGGCAGCTGTTGTCGGCAAACAGCCCGAAGCGAAATTCAATGCGCGCGTCGACCGTGCGGTCGAACGACATCAGGGTCTGGAAAAGGTTGGCGCGGGTGAGCCGAGCGGCGGCGCCGTTGACCACCACGAGGCAGTGCGAGAACTGCACCGGCAGCAGGACATGGGCAGGCCCGTCGCTTGCGGCCTGTACTCGCAGCCCGTCACGCTCGACGATCATCACCACGTTGAATGCTCTTGCCGTCGTCGACGCAATCTCTTCCGAGACGACCGCGACCTGATCGAGCCGGTGCTTGTTCTCCCGTATCCGCTGCACAATCTCATCGGCCGTGCTTGCCCTGACGAAATGCGTGGGGCTATACGTGCCCAAATTGGGACCGCTGAACTCGAACAGGCGAACGGCCGGAGCGCCCGGGGGAGTGACGGAGCCTCTCAGGACAGCGGGTCCATCGAGCGTTGGCGCATTCGTGAGAATGAAGCGAACGCCGAGAGCGCCCAATATGTCGCGATCGAACGTGAAGGCCCGCAAGTAGTTGACATGCGCCCGCCCGGTATCGGCTTTGAGCAGCCGTTGGGCGAATGCGTGGGCCTGCGCCGAGGTCCACTGACCATATTCCTCCAAGGTGGGGATATTCGCTCGCCAGAGGTAAAACGTCTCGTCGAAACGATTGAGATAATATTTGATCGGGTCCATCCCGTGGATGAGCTCAACCGGACGGTTGGCACCACCCCCCTCGCGATCGTCCACCCAAATCGTGGCGGCATAGCCACGAAAGGGCTTTCCGAGGTCGATCGCGATCTGCTCGCGCAGATACCGCTCCAGCGACGGATCACGCGGAGGAGAGGCCGCAGCGCGCATCCCGAAGGAGAGATGAACCAGCGCCAGGATTGGAAATACCGACAGGGCGATGGCGCGGCGCCATCCGGCTTTGGCCGAGGCCGCGCGCCCGTTGATTGCGTAGACGCGAAGCAGATACAGCGTCACGACCACAATCCCGATGGCTGCAGCAGCAACGAGAAGCTGAACGGGTCGATAGCGCTCGTGCACGTAAGGATCCCGCAATAGGTTGACCGCGATCGCGAGCAACAACGCGGCAAAAGCGATACTTCCCAAGAAACGTGCGACTTGTCGGTAATCGGCTGCACCTGCATATGCAGCCTTGATGGAGCGGAACAGCTCGAAAAACGGCACGACCGCGAACATGCAAACAAACATCCAGCACGACAACATCAGGAAATGGGGCGAGAAGACAGCCACCGACCCGAGCCATCCGGCCTGATAGGCGTAGGCATAGATGTGCGCGAAACCGACATACGCGATCAGGGCCGCAGCGGCGCTGCGCATGTCGCCCCGTCGCGTGACGATGGCCGCCGCGGCGCCGAGCAGCGCGGCAATTTCCAACCACGCGCCTTTGGCGCTGGGGCATAGTAGAAATCGCGAGTCCTGGCACAGCGGATGAGTCTTGAAGAGTTGCAGCCAAGCACCGAGCGAGAGAATTTTCTCCCACGCAATTGGCGTGCCCGGTGTGCGAGCGGCTGTCGCGACGGTTCCGAGATAATAGGACGAAAGCCCCGATGCGAAAAAGAAGATCAGGCACAAGAGCAGCGCCGCTGCCTTCCAAGCCCATTCGGCGCGGGGCGGTCGTCGCGCCAGGATGACCACGGCAGCGATCGCGATATAAGCAGGCGCGGCAAAAATGAAGCTGATGGGCGCCGACAGCAACCCGGAAACGAATAGGACGAGAAAGGCGGTGCACAGCGCGACGTTGCGTCGCCAATCACCGGTGCGCCCGCATGCCAGCAGCACCGCGGTGGCGGCGTTCAATACCGCCGTCAGGTGCGCATAATAGGGTGCGAGCGTGTATTGCGGATAGATCTGAAACACCTCCCAGAACGGCGGAAACATCAGGTAGAGGTAGAGCTGCGCGGCGGCTGTGGCCATCAGCCAGGAAAATCCGATCACCCGAGCCAGAAGAACGATGCTCACTGCCAACTCAGCGGCGTAGATCGCGTACGACGCGATGTTCTGCGCATTGCCCGCAAGCGGAAGGGCGAGTGCTAGTGCTCCGGGATTGAGCCAAGGCAGATTCGGAAGATAAATCGAGCCCATGCCGGCGAGCATGTTGTAGGGGCTGAGATCGAACATCTTCGAGAAATGAAGAATGGCCTCGACATTCCACTTTGCCCAGTCGCCGTCGACCGGCCCGTAAAGGCCGAAAGGCAATCGATTCATGCCGACGATCATCAGTACCGCGAGCACGGTCCACGAGAGCGCATAAGGCAGGATGCGGGCAGACATCGCCGTCAGCGGGGCGACGCGGTCGCCCCAGCTCGCGCTCGGCCGTGCGGGAATCGCTCTAGACAATCGTTCGACCTCTCGCGACTTGATTATTCACAATCCAAGCGCCTTGTTGTCGAGCCCATCCCGAAGCCGGCAGCTGTTGTCGGCAAAGAGCCCGAAGCGAAACTCGATGCGGGCGTCGACCATGCGGTCGAACGACATCAAAGTCTGGAAAAGATTGGCGCGGGCAAGGCGAGCGGCAGCGCCGTTGACCACCACGAGACAGTGGGAGAACTGCACCGGCAGCAGGAGATGGGCGGGCCCATCGCTTGCGGCCTGTACTCGCAGCCCGTCACGCTCGACGATCATCGCCACGTTGCGCGCCTTGGCGGTGGTCGGTGGCACGTCGTCTGACACCACCGCGACCTGGCCGAGCCGATGCTTGTTCTCCCGTATCCGCTGCACGATCTCGTCGGCCGTCATCGCCTTGACGAACTGCGTGGGGCTATACGTGCCCAAATTGGGATTGCTCAGCTCGAACAGGCGAACCGCCGGAGTGCGGGGAGAATTTGCAGCCGAGACGGAGCCGCGCAGGACGGCGGGGTGATCGAGCGTTTCGGCATCGGTGAGAATGTAACGCACACCGACGGCGCGCAATATGTCCGGATCGATCGTGAACACCCGCAAATAGTTGCTGTGGGTCGCGGTTCCGGCGGGGGCGAGCAGCCGCAGCGCGAAAGCATGGGCCTGCACCGAAGTCCACTCGCCGTATTCCTCGAAGGTCGGAATGTTCAAATCCCACAGATCGGTTTCCGTGAAGGTCTCGCCGTAACGAGCGCTGAAGTACTCGCGCCCGTAGTAGTACAATTTGGCGTCGCGCAGAGGCGTGTCGCGAGGGCCGACGCCGATCTCGCCATACTTGTCGACCCAAATCGTGGCGGTGTAGCCGCGAAACGGTCTGCCCACTTCGATCGCGGCGTTTTCATGCAAATAGTTGCGCAATGACGCGTCACTCACGGTTGGGACGTTCTGGCGAGGAGCAATGGACAAATGAACCAAGGCCAGGATCGGAAATATCGCCAAGACGATCGCCTGTCGCAGCGCAGTTTCGCGACTAAGGACTGCGCCTGGTTTTCCGCGATACGCCCGAATGATTTCGACCGCCAGCAGTACAGTGCCGAGGGCCACAACACCGATCATTAATTGCGCGACTCCATAACGGGAGTTGTCGAAGGGATGCCGCAGCAGCTTGATGACCATCGCAGCGAGCAAAGCAGCGACCGCGATGCCGGCAACGAAACTTGCCAGCTGTTTGATCCGGGATCGCTTTGCAGCGCCAGGTGCCTTGAGTTGCAGGCGGCTCAACGGCTCGAAGAAGGGAACGACTGCAAACATGCAAATGAACGACCAGCACGACAAAATGAGAAAGTGCGTGGAGAGAACGCCCACCGGCCCGAGCCATCCCGCCTGATACGCGTAGGCATAGACATGTGCGAGGCCAATATATGCGATCAGCGCGGCACCGGCGCTGCGCATATCCCCGCGGCGCGTGACGATGGCGACCGCCGCACCGACAAGGGCGGCAATGTCGAGCCACGCCCCCCTGTCCTGGATGCACAACAGCAGCCGCGGATCCTGGCACAGCGGATGATTCGCAAACAATTGCAGCCAAGCGCGCAGCGATAGGATCTTGTCCCACGCCACCGGCGACGTCGGCGTACGTCCCGATGTGGCAATCGTTCCGAGATAGTAAGAGAGCAGGCCGGAACCAAAAAAGAAGATCAGGCACAACAGCAGCGCCGCTGCCTTCCAAGCCCATTCGCCGCGCGGCGGTCGTCGTCCCACGATGATCGCAGCGGAGATCGCGACATAAGCGGGCGTGGCAAACACAAAGGTGAAGGGCGCCGACAGCAGCCCGGACACGAACAGGGCGAGAAAGGCGCCGCACAAGATGATGTTGCGCGGCAGATCGCGGGTGCGCCCGCAGGCGAGAAATACCGCGGTCGCTGCATTGAGCGCCGCCGTCAGATGCGCAAAATAAGGAGCGAGTCCATACCAGTCGTAGATCTGGAACACCTTGGCAAAGGGCGGAAACAAAAGATAGAGGTACAATTGTGCGGCGGCGGTCGCCATCAGCCACGAAAACCCGATGCTGCGCGCCAGCAGAATGAGACTGATCGCGAGCTCTGCGGCATACACGGCGTAGGAAACGATATTCTTTGCCTGATCGTCGAGCGCAAGCCCGAGGGCCAGCGCGCCCGGATTGAGCCAAGGCAGATTCGGAAAATACATCGATCCCATGCCTGCAAGCATGCTGTAGGGGCTGAGATCGAAGGGCGTGCCGAACTTGAGAATGGCCTCGATGTTCCATTTGGCCCATTCGCCGTCGACCGGGGTATAGAGCGCAAGCGGCAGGCGTTTCATGCCGACAATCATCAAGCCAGCAAGCACGGCCCAAGACAGAAGGTAAGGCAGCGCTCGGGCAAAAGCCGCCATCAGCGGGGGAGCCGTTTTGGACGGTCGAAAGTACACGTTGCATATTCCCTTTGCGTCAGATACACGCCGATGTATCCACCTGTCCAATTGAAGGCGCGGCGGGCGACAACATCGACGTCGTCGTGAATGGGCAAGCACAACAGGGCATTGCTATGGAAACGAGTCAGGAACCAACGTCTCAGAGCGCCGAAGCAGGTCTCGGACCCATCGGTCGCTTCTTGCTCAAAACCGTAATTGTTTGCGCTGCCATCATCGTATCCGGATGGATCATGCTCGATCTGCTGGATGACTTTGCGACTCGGCGGATGCAGCAACTGGAGCGTTCGGTTCGCGCCGCGACCTCGCTCGGCGGCCACCGATTTTGGACCAAGCTCGAGAACGAGCTCGATCGACTGGCCGATCCGAGAACGGATCTCTCGCCGGAGAAGAGACAAAAGATTCTATCGCAGATCAAGGTCGTCTCGGATCGGTGGCGGCCGTTTTTTACCGAAGCGGCCGCGGCGATCGAAGGAGAGTCCAAGAAGGCCGAGAGGTGACGGGGATCAATGCGTCAGCGTCAGGACGCAAATCCAAATGTCCATGAAAGCGGCTGGTGCTGCCGGTAAGGATTGAACTTACGACCTCCCCCTTACCAAGGGGGTGCTCTACCACTGAGCTACGGCAGCGCCGGGCCGGAGGCGAAAACAGCAAGAATGGAACGCGGCCGCGAGCGCGCCGATCCTTGCCACAAGGGCGAAAATGGCGCAAGCGCGCGCCGTCGAAGGGCCGATCACTGCGCCAAAGGGCCTTCCGTCGAGCACCGCCGGTTCCTAATCTTGTCCCATGAACGATGGTTCCAAGGGCGCAGACCGGATGCGGCAACGGCGGCGTTTGAGCGCCGCACTGCGGGCGAATATTAAGCGCCGCAAGGCCCAGGCGAAAGGCCGCGCGGCTCCTTCCCACGCGAGCGGTGATCAGTCCCACGATTCCGCCGGAATTGCCGACAAGACTAAGCAGGAGCGCTAGAGCCAGCGTGCAGGCGCTCCTGATTGGTTGCCGCGTGCAATAGCGGCGTTTGCGGAAAGGGGAGCGGCATGGATCGCATTCGCGTTCACGGCGGCCAGCGCCTCAATGGAACCATTCCGATCTCCGGGGCAAAGAACGCCACTTTGCCCTTGATGATCGCGAGCCTGCTCACAGACAAGACGCTCATCCTCGACAATGTTCCCCGGCTCGCCGACGTGGCTTTGCTCCAGCGCATCCTCGGCAATCACGGCATCGATATCATGGTGAGCGGCAAGCGTACGGGCGAAACCCAATACGACGGCCAAACGCTGCACATCTCCGCCGCCAATATCATCGACACGACGGCTCCCTATGAGTTGGTTTCGCGCATGCGCGCGAGCTTCTGGGTGGTGGCACCATTGGTCGCGCGCATGGGCGAAGCGAGGGTGTCGATGCCGGGCGGCTGCGCCATCGGCACGCGGCCCGTCGATCTTCTCATCATGGCGCTCGAACGGCTCGGCGCCGACATCGAGATCGATCGCGGCTACGTCATCGCCCGCGCCAGGAATGGCCTCAAGGGCGGCGAGATCAAATTCCCCAAGGTGACCGTCGGCGGTACGCACACTGCGCTGATGGCGGCCTCGCTCGCGCGCGGCACGAGCGTGATCGAGAATGCCGCGCGCGAACCGGAGATCAGCGACGTCGCCGATTGCCTCAACAAGATGGGCGCCAAGATCAGCGGCGCGGGCACCTCGCGCATCATCATCGAGGGCGTGCCGAAGCTCGAGGGCGCGCGCCACCGCGTGCTGCCCGACCGCATCGAGACCGGCACCTATGCAATGGCCGTCGCCATGGCCGGAGGCGACGTGCTTTTGGAGAATGCACGCGCCGAACTGCTGCAGGCAGCACTCGACGTGCTCGTGCGAGCGGGGGTCGAGATCAGCACGACCAACACCGGCGTGCGGGTCCAACGCAACGGCTCGGGCCTCGCCCCGGTCGAGGTCACCACCTCGCCGTTCCCCGGCTTTCCGACCGATCTGCAGGCGCAACTCATGGCGCTGATGACCCGGGCGAAAGGAACCTCGCGCATCACCGAGACCATCTTCGAGAACCGTTTCATGCACGTGCAGGAGCTGGTTCGGCTCGGCGCGCATATTCAGCTCGACGGCG
>WNGA01021598.1_pt1 | contig 12686 bp, 13 predicted proteins | sample 5400061 | NCBI WGS metagenome assembly WNGA01 (sample SAMN13153366, study PRJNA577476) | soil metagenome | isolation source: 100 cm soil or saprolite under grassland replicate 2 | place: USA:California | collected 2016-06-15
TTATTCGCTCGGCTCATAGGAAACACTCCAGTCTGGGTCTTTCATGGTGATGCGGACACACTTATTCCAGTCACCGATGCTCGCAAGCTGGTCCAAGCTTTGAAGACAGCAGGTGGAAACGCGAGGTATACAGAGTACGCAGGAGGAGCTCACAATATTTGGGAAAAAGTATATGCAGAACCAGACTTCAACAAGTGGCTGTTATCGCAGCAGCTCAATAAATAACCCTGTCAGATTTTTGCTATATTCTGCAGCATAAGCGCTTGCAGCTGACGGCGCGATAGCGTGCTTCTCAAGTAATATTATTCCTTCAATCCGGCTGCTGATTGCGCACCGCAGTCTGAAGGCCAGCGTTCGACGCTTAATTATGATCGGCAAAACGCTCCCATTCCTAGTGATTCTCATCAGCGGTGTTGTCGCGTTCGCACAGACAAGATCTTACGAATCGCCAAGCAAAACAGTTCGTGCGTTAATTGTTCCAGTTGGCGCGGAAAGTCGTGTGGAGATTCGTTCTAGATCGGGTGCCCTCTTGCAACGTAGAAATTTCATGTCATCAGATCACAACCACGGCGAATGTGTCGATCATGCTCAATGGACTGCTGATGGGCGATTCTTTGCCTTCACTACAAATAACTCCGGCGGTCACCAACCGTGGCACGTAGCAACTTACTTCTACAGTGTCGGTCGCAATCGTTTCTATAGCCTCGATGCTATTGTCGGCGCAATTATTTCGGACTTTACCTTACGCCATAACAGGCTATTGACGACTCGAATGGGTCTAAACGCGGATGACCCGAAACCTGTTACCATTTCTCTGGACCGGTGGCGCTGATGACATGGACGCGCCGAACAAAGCCTTGCAGCTGACGGCGCGATAGCGTGCTTCTCAAGTAATCTTGTTCTTTCAGCCCGAAATGGTGATCGCGCGCGGCAGCTGAAGGCCAGCGTTCGACGGCTTCATAATCAAACTATGAGCGACAATCTCAAAGAGCACCAAAGCGATCCTACCCCAGAGGGTTGGGAATGTGATGCTTGTGGTGCTGACGTTTCATTTGATGACGCCTTTTGTAGAGGCTGCGGTGCCGACATCACCGAGGCTATCGATGCAGAGGGAAATACTCAGGAAAAAGATGCATTCACTCCCATCGAGAGGAATTCGATAGCAGCGTGCTGCGGCCTAGCGCTTCTCCTTTTCTTTTTCCCCCTTCTGACCATGCACGTTCCAATTGCTGGTGACCAAGAAGTGAGCGGATACGACGTCTTTTCAAAGCTGACCGAATTCCGCGAGAATCTTAAACGTTCAGATGCGTCGTCGTCATCGGCACCGTACACGGCGAATCCGAAGCATCCCATACCAGACTTACCACTGAGCATAAAACTCGGATGGTTGATGCCGCTCGCACTGGTGATCGCCTTTGTATCTGCTGCGATTGCGCTGATAGCAGCTTTCAAAGATATCGGAACTACTCGAATAGCATGTGTAATCGGCGCTTTCTGCTCCTCTGTGGCGATTCTGCACATCACCATAATGAACTCAGACATCCATTCTTGGCTTTCCGAGTCCATGAAAACGGCGCGCGAAGATCTGAGGGGTAATCCCTTCGCTGGCCTAGCGGACAATTTGAGCGCGCTGATCGTAAATGCTTTTCAGATTAAACCAGGTTGGGGCATTTATGGGCTTCTGGTTTTATTAGGATTGGCTGCTGTATTCGGATTCACACGCGTGCTCTCGCGCTTGATAGTTGCACCAATCTCGGACTCCTAATTGTGACTTGTTTTTACTCGCGCCGTCGAACAAAGCCTTGCAGCTGACGGCGCGATAGCATGCTTCTCAAGTAACCTTTTCTCTCTCAGCCTGAATGCTGATCGCGCGCCGCAGCTGAAGGCCAGCGTTGGGCGGCAATTAGGGCGGGTTGGCCCAGCGGGGCCAGCCCCTGTACGAGAGGAGAATAGAGGCACATGAGTCGCGCGATTTTACTCATCTTGGTGGTGTGCACCGTGGCCGCTGCACAAGAGCGACCACCCGTGAAGTGCATCGAAGATTCTCCGGAACGGCGCGGGGAAGAAGGCTGCACGATTCTGGAGAACAGGCCCCTGCTGGGGTCTCTGAACAAGCCCGTCTATTGGCACATCGATCGCTTCGATTCGCTGGAAGCCGCGAAGAAAGCAGCCGGCCCCGACGGTGTCGCCGCCCAGGCACATGGCTCCGTGTGGCTCATGACTGTCGAAGCTAAGACCACCAAGAAGCATCACGGCGGGCGTCACGTCGCATGGATAGGCCCCATTGTGCTCCCTGCCGCGGACCGTTACTCGATGCGAGTAATATCAACGATGCTTAAGCCTGGATCCACGACGCCCGTCCACACTCATCCCGGTCCAGAGATGATCTACATTGTCGATGGCGAACAGTGCATGGAGACGCCGGAGGTCGGCCACCGACTTGTCGCCGGCCAATCCCTCGTCTTACCGGCCGGTGGCATTCACCGCGGGCGGGTCACAGCGCCCGGCGGACGGCGGGCGTTGGCGCTCAATCTGTACGACGCCGCGCAGCCCGCCAGCCACGACCTCGGTAAGCCACCGCCGCTTGTTCCGTGTAAGTAATGCCGCCCAACGTACACGTTGGACCGGAGCGGCGGTAGCTCAACTCTCAAGTAGCGTGGTCCATTTAACGGCCTTCTAATCGCGCCGTCCGGTCAACGTGAGCGTTGGGCGCGCAAACAAAGACGGTATGATTTGGGCTCATCGTTTTGTGCAGCGACACTGCGTGGCCAAAAGCATGGCGCAGACTCATAGTTCTGAACGTGCAGCGGTCGGGCACATATAACATCGAGCTCGGGGGATCGCGCCGCCGTGGCACTGAACACGTCCTCAGCCGCCCAGCGGCCGGGGACGAGAGCATAGACCCCTGTTCAGCTACCGCGGCGCGTGGAGTTCGCGGTTCTCAGCACAAGCCGCGCCCAACCTGTCGCTCCAGCCGACGGTGCTCGCCTTCGGCGTCGCACTTCCCACGCAGCGCTGCGCGCAGCTCGGCGCGGCTGAGCTCCAACGTTCGGCGGCATGGGAGTAGCGATCGAAAGAGTGGTATCAGGGTAACGAGTAGAGGCTCTCAGGGCCCAAGCTCGCATCGGCGTTTCTGATCATGAATTGAAGTATTTCACCAAGAGCATATGAAATTCGGATTGCTTGCCGTGGTTCTTTGTCTCACCGCGCTCGGCGCGTGCACGTCGGCGCCCGCGATCAATACTAAGGGCGCCGTTAGCGAAAGTGATCTAAGGTTGGCTCGCGCATTCGATCAGCACGAGAGCGATCTTCAGGTCGAGGGAACGGGGAGGGTGAGTCGGCTCCTATCGGACGATAACGACGGGGATCGACATCAGCGATTTATCCTTGAACTCAAAACGGGTCAGACAATCTTGATTGCCCACAATATTGACCTGGCACCGAGAATTATCTCGCTCGAGGTTGGCGACGAAGTAGGATTTTTCGGCGAATATGAGTGGAACGAAAAGGGCGGAACGATTCACTGGACACATCGCGACCCAAATCGGCATCACACTGCGGGATGGATCAAACACGAAGGTCGCGTCTATCAGTAGGTTCCGCAACAATGCCGTCGAACCTATAAGCGCTTGCAGCGGACTCGCCATAAGCGGGCTTCTTTGTTACGTTGCGTGGGCGAGCCGCTGAAGCGCAACGTTGGCTGCTCATCTGGCGCAAAAGGAAACCCGGCAAAACTGTGGCTATCCACGTTTCTATTGATCGTCGCAATCAGTATTTTCGGCGCTATGAAGCTGCTTGTGTATTTGGGATTCCTGGTGCTTGGCATTTTGTCTTTCCGAGGAATGCGCTGGGCCTACGTTACATTCGTGTTGTTCGGCCTACTCTATTTTCCCGCGAGTGTCGGCTTCCGATTAAATCCGCAGCCGTGCGAACTCATCCCCAACATAACACTGGCGGTCTACTCGTTAACCAATTATGCGCATATCGTACTGTTCATCTTGTTCTTCCTAATGACAAGCGCACAATTTCACATGTCGCGGTGGTCGGGATACGCCTGGGCAGTGGTGGCTTGCATTGCAATGGGGATCCTAGTGGAAGTAGCGGAGGGCATCAGCGGGACAGGACATTGCCGCTTGCGAGATCTGATTTCCGACGCTGCCGGGGTCCTGCTTGGGTCCGGCATAGTCTTTCTCTGGAATAGAATGCGCAGAAGGCCGCAAGCTACTTAGGCCGCAGCCAACAAATGGTTGCAGGTGAGCCGCGATTGCGTGCCCTTCATCAAGTCTTTATTCTCTCAGGTTGTCGCGACTCGCGCGGCCACTTGAACTCAATCGTTGGGCGGCGCTGCAGGTAGATGATGTTCGAGCGATATTCATTCGTAGCGATAACTACACTTGACCTCTATCGTGCGCGGAGTTTCTGGGTCGACGCACTTGGCTTCCCCGTTACTGAGGAAAAAGCAGGCCATTTTTTCATCGTAGACGTTGGCGGTTTGCGGCTCTGCGTTGATCTTGCGGACAATGAGATTCACAAGGTTGGAGGCTCGGATCCCGTCATAGGCTTAAAAGTGCAATCTGTTTCTGAGGCTCTTCGGCTGCTGGCAGCGCGAGGAATACAGTCCGAATCGACATCCGAGACAGGTGGTCGCGGCAACTACGCAACCATTCGCGATCCCGATGGCCGTGCGGTTATTATCACTGAATCAGATTGAGGACTAGTCCGAAGACGCCGCCTAACAAATCGTTACCGGAGCGCGGGTAGCCTCTTTCTCAACTTGATTGGTCCGGCGAAGGTGGAATGTAATCGCCGCGCCCAGTGAACTTTGACGTTATGTTGCTGTCGCCTTGCACAGTCATTCAGATCTATAATTCGCGCGTGAGCGGTGACGATCGATCCAAGTACCGGTGATTGAGGTTTTTGAGCCGGGGCGTCAGGATAAGGCTTAAGCCATTCAATCCTGTTTTCAGGAGCGCCAACCTTTTTATCGCACCGCTCACTTTTTTCTCGTTCATAAGGCTGCGTTGTTTCCACCGCCCGCAGTATGCTTGTCATTCATCTATTCAGATATTTGATGATCCACACGTAGCAAGAGATGAACCGTTATCGTATCGTAGGTGCAATTGCTCTTGTTTGGGGTGGAGCTTTGCTTCTTTCACGTTTAATTGGGTTCAGTCGAGTTGAAGGCGAAGGCGCATATGCTGCCGGACAGTATGCCGGGCTAGTATTCGGCGCATTGTTATTCATCGCGGGTCTGTATGCTGTCATAATAGGTGGAAAAAAGAAGTCTTGATTCATGCGTCAAGAGTAAGACCCGTCGCAAAAAACTAATTCTGCTGAGTGACTTCGATTATGCCGCGCCCAACAAGCGGTTCCAGCGGACGCGCAGTTAGCATGCCTCCTAACCCCTAAGCGTTTGCAGCGGACCAGAATCAGCGTGTCTCTCATCGACAGCTTGCCGCTTTCGCAATTGTCGCCGGCCGCGAGGCGGACCGTTAGGCGTGATAGGGTTGCAAATGAAGCGATTAAAACAGAGGTGCTAACTGGCGCAATAAGCCCCACTCCTAAAGTGAGTGGATCTGGTGTGCAGAAGCTAATAGTGTAATGATTGCTTTTGCCTAAGAACGTGGAGGTCAGCGATGACGGTTGACATAACAGATCAGGAAAGAGAATTTTTGCTGGAGTTGTTGGATACCAAAAGCACAGCGATGCTTCACGAAATGCACCATACGGACGCACGTGATTACAAAGGGATGCTGAAACAGAGGATGGAACTGCTGGAAGGGTTAAGAGCAAAGTTGAGCTCATCGCCCTCTTCCACCATGGCAGACTAGCGGTTGTCGAATTCAGGCTTGAACCCGACAGCGCGCGTCTAACAACCGCATCACCCGACCGCCCAATAATATGCCTTTCAAGCTTCCTTATCCCGGCTGAAATTGGGTGCTGTTCGCGGGTGACGAGTGATGCGGGGCAGTTCGGCAACAGGCAGAGCGAGCAAGTTTATTGCAAAACACAAAGCACTCAAGGATGCTAATACCAGTAGGGCTCGGCAGTGTGCCGAGGCGCTTGATAAGATAGTGCCGGAAGCTAGAGTAGCAATCCCGAGGTGTCAAGAGTCGTATTGCCATTGCCACCGGACAACGTCGTCGAACACGCGTTAAGCATCATAGGGGGCGCTCGCATTTCGCAGGTAGTTGTCCAGTGTATGTGCGGAAGTTATGCGATTGCCAATCAATTTCCCAAGGTGAATCTCCGAATCTCTTGTTTCTGACACTCGAGTAGTTTCGGCTTGTAACTTCAGTCGTTTAGTTGACGCCTTTTCTGACATCGATAAACAGCTAATGAGACGACTTGCTCGTTTTTATCTCCTTCTAGGGATTCTTCTCACCGGGCAAGTCGCTTGCTCCCGAGTCAGCCGGTCGAACGGAACGCCGCCGACACCGTCTCTCTCGCCAGATCAAGCTGCCATTGTCGATCAAATACTTGCACACTACACAGAAGCCGTTGGGGGCGAGGTTGCCATCGAACGGGTTAAGAGCTATCAAGCCAAAGGTACCTTCGCGACCTCCGTCTCGCCCGAGCAAGGAGCTTTCGAGACGTGGGGGAAGGAGCCAAACAAGACTCTAAGCGTGATCGAGTTCCCCCGGATAGGCGTGTTGAAGAAAGGTTTCGACGGCGAGACTCGGTGGGTGCAAACTCCAGCCGGCACATTCAGCGATCAGAGTCCCAAAGAAATGGCCGAGGTTGAGCGCGACGCCGACGTTTATAGGGCAGGCAGGATCAAGAGCCTTTATCAGAGCATGAGACTGGATAGCAAGGCCCGCCTCAAAGGGCGTGATGTCTACATTGTCGAAGGAACACCTGTCAAAGGTCCAGCGGAGAAATTGCTCTTCGATACGGAAAGCGGACTGCTTGTGCGCTGGGACATGGCGCGCAGAGATCCGCGCCGCGGGACCGTCTTCGTCAAGGTCCATTTAGATGACTACAGGGAGGTCGATGGGGTGAAGGTGCCCTTTAGCGTTCGTTTCGCCTTCGAATCTTTTAATTTGACAATCAAGATAAATGACTTGAAGCACAACGTCTCTATTGACGACGCGGTCTTCAAAAAACCTGGTACCAGATAGTTTGGCTGGGCATTGGGGACATAGTTAGAGAACTTCCGCTAACATTTAAATACAGAGACGTTGAGATGGGCGGTAGTAGAATACTGGCTCGGAGAGAAGTATTGGGGACGAGGAATAACGACTGCTGCTCTCCTGGCCATTACAGAGTACGCCTTCAACCAGCTTCACCTGGAGCGCGTGTACGCGGTCCCGTACGCGCGCAATGTTGGGTGCTGGTTCAGTTTCAACCGCAGGCACGCTTTAGGTCCGAAGGACCGGAAGTTAGTAGCCCCGTCCGTGAGGACGGGGAACTCCATATTCTGATAGCCCGAAAGGCCCGAAGGGCCGGCACAAACCGTGGCGCACCTTCGGTGCTCAGGTAACTAACGGTCACATCTCCCCGCCCTCACGGACGGGGCTACTAACTTCCGGTCCTTCGGACCTAAGAGTTCAAACTGGAAAAGGCTGGATACATTTGTGAGGGCTTGATGCGCCGAAGCGCGATTAAGGACGGAGTGGTGTTGGACCAATTCATGTACGCGAAGACAGACGAGTAACAATTCGAGGCTGATGTAGCCAAACACTCACCACAAAAGCCGAGTATGAAATCTATCAAAGCCATTCTGCGTTCGCCGAATTTCATGCGAGAAGTCTCGATCCTGCTGTTTGGCTTCGCGGCTGTCGCTGGTTTGTTCTCGATGGTTCTCCTCACGCGAGGCAATTCAGCTCCAGAAGCGTTGGCGTCAGGTGTCCTGATGTTGGCTCAGTCGATTGTATACGTAGCGCTGGGAATAATGATTCGGCGAGGATTCGTGAAAGCGCTTTGGTTGACTGGTATATTATTCACCTTAGATACCTCGCTCATATTTGTTCTTCCTTATGGGAAAGGTCTGGGCGCGATGATTCTGTGGCGCGGGATTCTTATTTTCATGCTGGTTCGATATATCCGTAGACAGCGAGCGGTGGCATGATCCAGTGACCTTGCAACGGCGAAGCTCAACAAGCGCTTGCGGCGGACTCGCCGTTGAGCGGCTTCTTTGGTAGGTCGAGCGGGCTCGCTGCTGAAGCGCGTTAGACGCTTCGGATTATCTCCGCCTACCGTGAGATAGAGCATGAGACGCAGAGACTTCTTGAAACAAACTACTCTCGCGGCCGCGACGCTCTCCGCACGTTCACTGAACACTTTCACTTTCGCCCAAAGGAGATTGGAACGAAGGGGCACTCCTAAAAAGGTCATCATCATCGGGGCAGGATTGGCTGGGCTGTCGGCTGCTTACGAGCTAACACAGGCAGGTCACGACGTCACTGTTCTTGAAGCTCGCAAGCGGCCAGGCGGTCGTGTCCACACGCTCCGCGATCCCTTTTCCGACGGGCTTTACGCGGAAGCCGGCGCCGCCCGGATCCCGGATCACCACCACTTCACGCTCAAATACGTCGAACTTTTCGGCCTCACGCTCGATCCGTTCGAGCCGACCAGTTTGCCGTCCGTTTACCACGTGCGTGGGAAAAGGATTCGGGTGACACCGGGACAGAAGGTGGAGTGGCCGTATGATCTAACGGCGGATGAGCGGGTGCTCGGGATCAATGGCATGCGGCAGAAATACATCTGGTCTATGTTGGGCGAAGTTGGGGACGTGACTGATCCGAATTGGCCACCGCCTGACGTGTTAAGAAAATATGATCAGATGAACCGCTCTGATTTCTGGCGCAGTCGGGGAGCGTCGCCTGAGGCCGTCGCCCTGTTGAGCTTAGGGGGCATTGACGACAGGGTAGAGACATGGTCCACCCTTTTTATGCTGCGCAATCACGCGCTTAATCAAAAGCTCAACCGTTATTACAAAATCAGAGGTGGAAGCGACCTTCTTCCGAGAGCCTTCGCCGTGCGGCTGTCTGATAAGATCCACTACGCCGCGCCAGTCGTCAGAATCGAACACGGTGCGCAAGGCGTTAAAGCCGTCTTCCTAAACGCCGGTGCATATCACACGTTGGCGGGGGATTATCTGGTCTGCGCCGTCCCCTTTTCCGTCCAGAAAAATATCGAGGTTACACCGGCTTTCACGGTGGAGAAGCAAAGGGCCATTGAGCAGTTGCCATATCTCTCAGCCTCGAAAATCTTCTTGCAGGCGAGGAAAAGATTTTGGGTTAACGAGGGCCAAAGTGGCTTTGCCACGACCGACCTGCCCATCGGCCAGGTGTGGGACCTGAGCTACAAGCAGCCGGGCACAAGGGGCATTCTGCAGGCATTCCCAATCAGCCTGCACTCACGGCGAATCACGGCAATGTCGGAGAACGAGCGCATCAACTTCGCGCTCGAACAAGTGGAAATGATCTATCCGGATGTTCGAGATTATTTCGAGGGCGGCCTGACGAAATGCTGGGACGAGGACGAGTGGGCGCGCGGCGCCAGCTCTTATTACAAACCGGGCCAATTCAGTACGCTGTTGCCACACGTCGCGCGGCCCGAAGGCAGAATTCATTTCGCGGGTGAGCACACCTCAGTTTGGATTGACGGGTGGATGCAGGGGGCGCTCGAATCGGGCAATCGCGTGGCGCGGGAAGTGAATGACGCACTGTGAAGTCGTCATATATCGACCACCGCGTCTAACCAGCACTGGCAGCGGACTCGGTTAACCGTTGGGTTAGAAGTCATTGAATCTGAGCTTGCGTGGAGTCGCTCGCCGCTGAAGTCCAGCGTTAGATGCTTTCTTTCGTTAATTTATGAGAGTATTTCTTAAAGAGGTTGTCAGAATGAATATTAAGATTGGGTGGCCAGTTTTTTGTTCATGAGGTTCCTATTAATGATCTATGGTCAAGGTGTCTCTCCGTCTGCACTCATCACCACCGTCTCACAGCAGAGCACAATTCAGGTCGAACCTAAGGTTAACACCTATGGTTTTGTGCATCTCGAAACGACCGCGATAAACTCGTATGTCGTCATCAATGGCAAAGAAAAGCCAATCCTGTGCCGAGCAGACTCTGATCCTCTCGCTGTGAAGTCATTGTACGCACTTTGAATCATCAGTTCTGTTGGGCTAGCACGACCTGCGGCAGCGGATCGCCCGAGCTCGTCGTAATCGTGTCATCCGTGTAGATAACTGCGGCACGCGCATTCTGCGGATTGATCGCCACCTCAAACAGATCGAGTAGATTACGAGTGCCGTCTGCGCACGCAGAGCCCTCAGTGCAAACAACACCCACATGATTCGGTGTATTACTGACCAGACTCTGTGTGAAGCTCGCCCCATCATTGATTGTCTGGGCTAAGTAAACGTTCCACACGGCAATCGGATCATCTTTGCTAGCTGCGGTTGTCGCATAGTAAACAACATCAACTGTGCCATTGTAGGCCGCAATCCAGGGAAAAATTGCGGTGTTCGCAGGTGTAATATTGACGGTTGTCGCTGTTGACCAGTGCGCACCTTCGTCACTCGATGCTGAAAAGAAGACTGCGTGCGCATCAGACCATGTTGCGTATAGCTTCCCGGTCACCGGATCTACTGCCAGCGCAGGGAAGACATTACTCAGGGATGTAAATAAAGGTGCATGATAGACGAGATTTGCCGTCCAGCTTTTGCCACCGTTGGCACTCCGCGACACAAAGACGTTGTTGAAGTCGGCGGTGGTACCTTTCTGTAAGCCAGGCTCGCCGGCGGTGTAAATGGTATAGACGTTATGCGTGAACGGGTCGGCCACGATTGGCCCCGCTGTATTGTTGAAGGTTGCGTTACCAGTCGTTCTTCCCTGTCCGACTATAGGATCTCCAACGCGTCGCCAGGTGTAGCCGTCGTCATCTGACCGCTGCACGTGAATCAGGCTGCTGTTCGCCGAATCGTGATAAGCGATGTAGACGTGCGTTCCTTCCGAGGTTATCCATTGGCGGTCAGCCCCGGCAGTGTCTATGATTTGCGAAGTACAGTTGCTGGCACTAGCGTCTGTACAGGTGATCGCTGACACACCCACCTGGGCATTAATGAACGTCGGATTGATCAAAAAGATCAGGCTGGTGGCGTGCAGCTTACCACTCGATCCCAAGTCGACATCGGCATCGCCGCTGCCGAACACCTGTTTGCCTCGTTTTTGCAGAGACGCGTCAATTAGCCCCCGGAATGTTGGAGTTGAGCCAAATGTTCCGCTCCAAAGGTGCGTGCCAAAGAAGTTGGGATCGAAAAGCCACTGAAGACCAGTTATCGCCATCGTCCCATCGGCGGCAATCGAAATAGCAGGTTCACTGTCCCCCTCGGGCCGCAACAACGACGTATTGCTAAAGGTAAGACCGCCCGGTACTGTACCGGCGCTCACGAGGGATACAGAGAGCGCAGCGAGGATAAAAACGAGGACGAGCGATTTCAATATTGATCTATTTCTCATTGCTTGTTGTCCTTCCAGGAGTTTGAAACGGTTTTCGATAGAGGGAGACGGTTCTGGACGCTTGCTTGGGAAGAGATTTCTATCCGGTAAACGTTATGAAAACCTTGTGAGGGCACTTTATGAGTTAAGCGTATGCGTGTCAATGCCAACTCAACAACTAGAGACAGCGCAAATGGACGCTTTCAGCTAAAAAGAAAAAGGTTGACGCTGCTTGCTGTCTCCTGATTGCTCTTACTGTTTCTGATTCTTGTTACCGCCCACCGCTGACCACTCACTGCTTTACGCTCACTGCTCACTGGTCTGGACAGCGTTCCCGGGACTATAATCCCGCCAACTCTATTACCAGTGTCGGAGGTAGCGATATGAATTCGCCTGTCGCCTCTCTCTTCCTTCTTTCGAGCATCACGCTGCTGGCGCCGATCGCTCCCGCCCAAACAACGCACCGTAGGGTAAGCAAAGGCACACTTATCAAGCCGCGTGGTGCGACTGTAAAGATCTGCCAGGGCCTGCCTATTCCGGCTGGCTACATCATCACCGCCTACATGACGACTGCGGCCTGCCCGCATGGCGCATACGTGCTCAAACGACTGGATACAGAGTCTGAGAGCTCGATATCTGACAAAAGAGCGTCGACAGAGTCCGAGACGTCCGTAGCTACCAGAAAACAGAACACTGAGTCTGAGAGTTCGGTACCGGCGAACAAAAAACCGGTTAGAGCATCTCGGAGATCGGGAGCGGTGAGTAGCGACGCGCAAATGCCTGCGGCAACCGCTCCGTCAGGTTCGCGCCCGCGCCGGGTTGGTGTAGTACAAATGGATTCTGACATTCCATACTTGCACGGGATTGATACCACGGCACAAGCAAACGCACCGACATTGACCGACATGACGTCGATCGGTACACCGGTGAGTGCAGCTTCCAACGCCATTGCCGCACCTGGGCCGGAAGAGGTGGCTGAGGGCGACGTCGTGCGCGTCGATACGGCGCTCGTCACAGTTCCCGTGAGCGTCCTGGACCACCAGGGCCATTTCGTCGCAAACCTCCGGCGAGAAGACTTCAGCGTGTTCGAGAACGGCATTGAGCAGTCAGTTGCCTTTTTCGAACCTGCGGAAAAGCCTTTCACGGTAGCACTCATCCTGGACACCTCGGCTTCCACGCATTTCCACCTGTGGGAGATCAAAGAAGCGGCTATCGCTTTCGCAAGACAACTGCGTCCCC
>WNGA01009976.1_pt1 | contig 12685 bp, 10 predicted proteins | sample 5400061 | NCBI WGS metagenome assembly WNGA01 (sample SAMN13153366, study PRJNA577476) | soil metagenome | isolation source: 100 cm soil or saprolite under grassland replicate 2 | place: USA:California | collected 2016-06-15
GGATGCGGGTTGAGGACGCAGCCCTGCGGCACGGTCAGCTTGATCTGGTCGAAGAACCCCTCGTTCTTCGGGATCTCCGGGTCCATCATCGAGGCGATCTGCCCGACCGTGTAGCCGCGGGTGTTCCCGAACGTCGACCACGCCTGGATCTCTTGGCGGGTATCGCTGCCCGTGTAGTCGATCATGAGGTCGTCGCCGTCGACGGTGATCTTCACGTGCAGCTTGATGTCGGGGTTCCCGAGCGGGTCGTGGTCGACATATGCGTCGGCCTCGTACACGCCGTCGGGCCACGCCGTGACCTCTTCGCGGAACCGGCGCGCCGCGTAGTCGATCATGAAGTCGACGGACTGCTCGACAGTGTCGACTCCCGCCCGGTCGATGATGTCTCCCAGACGGTCGGCAGCGAGCTGCGCCGCCCCGATCTGCGCGCGCAGGTCGCCGATGTAATCAGGCAGGCGGTTGTTCGCAGCCATGGCGTAGAGCACGTCGCGGCGCTCGACGCCCCGGTCGATGACCTTGACGACAGGCCAGCGCACGCCCTCGCCCCAGATGTCGTTGGCGGTGACGTTGTAGCCACCGGGGACGTTGCCGCCGGTGTCGCCGTGGTGACACTGGATGCTCGCGATGAGCACCATGCGCCGCTCGCCGGTGTTGGGATCGTTGCCGAAGATGGGCGCGAACACGTTGTAGTCGGGGAGGTGGCCGCCACCGTGGTACGGGTCGTTGGCCGCGAACACGTCACCCTCGTGGAACTCGTCCACGCCGAGGTACTCGAGCGCGAACCGCACCGGCAGCGTAGAGGTGAGCATGAACTGCGGGATGCCGACCGACAGTGCGGCGAGCCGGCCCTTGGCATCGAGGATCGTCGCGTTGCGCTCGTTGCTCTGGTTGAGGATCGGCGTCGTCGCCGTGCGCGACACGTAGGTGGCCATCTCGAAGCAGATGGTCTCCATCGCGCCCCGGACGACCTCGGCCGTCACCTGGTCGACGGTGGGACGGTCCTGGAGTCGTCCCCGATGGCCGGCGAGCTGGACCAGATCGACGTTCATGGCTCTGTTCCCCCTCGTAGCCGGCCCCCGGCGGCTGCCGAGGAACCTGACGCCGGCGTCACGAATATTCTAGCCTTCCGCCGTCGGAGGGAGACAGAGGAGCGCCATGTCCGAGCACCGCGAGTTCAAGGACATCCGCGGGTCCGGCGCCGAGAACGCGCCCGCGCTGCCGGTCGACGAGTTCATGGCCTCCCTCGAGGCCCTCCAAGCCGAGGTCGCGACCGAGAAGAACCTCGTGTGGGAGCGCGTCGCCGACGGCACCCTCTCGATGGACCTCCTCCAGCGGCTGTGCAAGGAGTACTACTTCCTCGGCAAGTGGTACACGAGCGAGTTCGGCTCGATCGTGTCGAACGCGCCCGACGTCGACGCCCTCGACCTCGGCGCCAGCGAGCACTTCGCCCACTGGGCCCAGAACCTCGCCGACGAGATGGGGTTCGCCGGGGACCGCAACCACGTCGACATGAAGGTCGACTGGGCCCACCAGCTCGGGATCAGCGACGAGGAGCTCGTGTCGTACCGGGCCATGCCCGAGTCGATCGGCTCGGTGTTCACCACGCTCTTCTACATGCGGCGCTCGTACGAGGAAGGCCTAGCCGCGTTCGGCTGGGCGGGGGAGCGGTTCGCGGCGTCGACGAACTACGCGGTGAAGATGTACGAGGGCATGCGCGACCACTACGGCATCGAGGTCGAGAACTTCAAGGTGCACGCGTACGCCGAGGAGGATCACGGGCGCATGGCGGACTATCTGCTCCGGTCGGTCGCGGCGACCGCGGGGCAGCAGCGGCGGATCCGGCGCGCCGTTGAGCACGTCCTGATCTGCCGCAACGCCCGGACGGCGGCGTTGAACCGCTGGCTCGACGAGCCCGGCGCGTTCCGCGCGTAGCGAGCGCCGGGTTCGCCCGGGGAAATCCGCCCGATCTCGGGCTCGGCGTCGCAGAATGCGTCCGTGGCGATCGCACGGGCACGACTCGGAGCGGCCGGACTGGCCGGGGTGGCCGGCGTCCCGGTGGCCGCCATGGCCGCGGTGGGCACGGTCGCGGCCCAGCTCTGGCACGTCGGGCACCGCCGGCTGCCGAGCTTCTGCGACCTCGACCCCGACGGCGTCTTCGGGCCCGGCTGGGCGCCCGAGGTCCGCATCGTCCTGCTCGGGGACTCCACCGTCACCGGACCCGGGCTCGACTCCCGCGAGGACCTTTGGGCCCGTCAGGTCGCGCGTCGGCTCGCCCGCGATCGCCGGGTGCGGCTCATGAGCCTGGCGGTCGGTGGGTCGAAGGCGCGCGATGTGCTCGAGGGGCAGCTTCGGAAGGCGCTGGCTCTGGAGCCGCACCTCGGGCTCGTGTCGGTCGGTGCCAACGACGCGATGCACGGGACACGCGTGCGTCGGTTCGAGGCTGAGCTCGACGCGGTCGTGGAGGCGTTCGGCGACGCCGACGCCGGTGTCGTCCTCGCCGGTGTCAGCGACCTCGGCAACATCCCGCGTCTGGCGTACCCGCTGAAGGCGCTGGCAACCCGGCGGAGCCGCACGTTCGACCGGGCGCACGCGAGAGTCGCAGCCCGCTACGACCACGTCCTGAAGGTGCCGATCGCCGAGCTCACCGATGCCACGTTCCGGAGCCGTGACGTCTTCAGTCCCGACCTGTTCCACCCCAATGCCGTGGGGCATGCCGCATGGGCCGACGCCGCGTATCCGTTCGTCGCCGACGCGCTCGTGCGCGCCGAGGAGACCGCCGCCTAGGTCTGGGGTCCGAAGAGCAGGTCGGCGAGGCGGTCGTGGTGCCAGTCGCTGGTGCCCATCCAGTGCTCGGACCCGTAGGCGTGACGGATGAAGAGGTGCAGGTCGTGCTCCCACGTGTAGCCGATGCCGCCGTGGATCTGGATCCCGTCCTTCGCGGCTCGCTTGGCGGCGGCGCCGGCCGACGCTTTCGCCACATGCGTCGCCCGGTGGCGGTCGGCCTCCTTGGCGTCGATCGCCATGGCCGCGTAATAGACGGCGCTGGTTGCCCGCTCGAGGTCGAGTGCCATGTCCGCGAGCTTGAACTGGATCGCCTGGAACGAGCCGATCGGCACGTCGAACTGCACGCGTTCCTTGGCGTAAGCGAGCGTCATGTCGAACAGCCGCCGTGCGGTGCCGACCATCTCGGCGGCCAGCGCGACCGTCGCCCGGTCGAGCACGGTCTCCAGCGCCTCGGCGTCAAGCGGCTGCGCCGGCGCGGTCGACGACCCGGAGCCGGCGTCGACCTCGAACACCCGGCGCGAGAAGTCGACGGTTCCCACGCGACGCACGGAGGGTGACTGGGTGAGCGTCACGACCGGACCCGACGACACGACTGCCACCCAGTCGACCAGGTCGGCCCCCGGCACGAACGTCTTCACGGGTTCGTCGTTCGGTTGCCACACGCCATCGGCGCCGGCGACCGCGACCGTCCCGGTGACCTCGCCGGCCAGAACCGACGGGAGAAGGTCGTGGCCGAGCGCGCCGAGCAGCGGCGCGAACAGCACCACGGTCGGGAAGAACGGGCCGGGCGCCGCCACGTACCCCATCTCCTCGACGAACAGGCACAGATCGGTGAGCGGGCCCTCGCCGAGCGCGGTGAACTCGCGCAGATGCCGCCAGAGCGGGTCCGCGGCCGCGGGGTCGTCGATGTGCGCGCGCACCAATGTCGTCGGGCACTCGCGCTGCAACAGCTGGCGGACGGTGTCGCGCAGCAGCTCCTGGTCCGGGGAGAGCGTGAAGTCCACGACTACCTCGCCCTCGGGAGCCCGAGGACGCGCTGGGCGATGATGTTGCGCTGGATCTCGGACGAGCCGCCGGCGATCGTGTTGGCGAAGCTCATGAAGAACCCCATGACCCACCGGCCGTGCTCTTCGCCCCGGTCGGTGTCCGTGACCGCGCCGTACGCGGCCTGGAGCTCCATCCCGTACTCGAAGCACTCCTTGCCGAGCTCGGACGTCGCCATCTTCATGAACGAGTGCTCGGGCGCGGAGCTCCCCTGTGCGAAGCTGGCGAAGCCCTTGTAGCCGAGAGCGCGGAGGCTGGCGGCCCGCTCGGACAGCTCGGCGAGGCGACGGCGGACGAGCGGGTCGTCGCTGAGGCCGCGGCGCTGCGCGAGCTCGACGAGCCCCCGGATCGTCGTTTCGAGCCTCGACACGCCCTCGACCCAGAGACCGGCTCGCTCGTGCGCGAGCGAGCCCTGGGTGATGCGCCAGCCGTCGTTGAGGCCGCCGACGAGGTTCTCGCGCGGCACGACGACGTCGGTGAAGAACACCTCGGCGAAGTTCGCCGCCCCGCTGATGTGGCGCAGGGGTCGGATCTCGATGCCCGGCGTGTCCATGTCGAGGATGAGCAGGCTGATGCCCTTGTGCTTCGGGGCGTCGGGATCGGTGCGGACATAGCAGAAGCACTTCTGCGCCACCATCGCGTAGCTCGTCCACACCTTCTGGCCGTTGACCACGAAGCGGTCGTCGTGGACTTCGGCACGCGTCGACAGGCCCGCGAGGTCGGAGCCGGCGTTGGGCTCGCTCATGCCGATGCACCAGATCGTGTCGCCGCGGATCGCCGCTGGCACGAGCTCACGCTGTTCGTCGCTCCCGAACTCGAGGAGGCTCGGTGCGACGATGGCGTAGCCCGGGAAGTGGAACGAACGCGGCACGCGCCTACGGGCCATCTCCTCCAGGTAGATGAGCGTCTGCACCGGCGTGCAGTTCCGTCCCCCGAGCTCCGGTGGATACGCCGGGATCATCCACTGGTGGTCGAACAGCGTCGCCTGCCACTCGCGTGCCCATCCCGGGATGGGTTGGCCTTCGTCGCTCTCGCCGGAGTCGGCGTAGTCGAAGCCGGCGGACGCCTCGGGCGGGACGTGCTCGTCGAGGAACGCGACAAGCTCGGCGCGGAACGCTTCCTCCTCCGGTCCCCACGCGAGCTGCATCGTTAACGGCCCGTGAACCGAGGGTCGCGCCGCTCCTTGAACGCGGCCATGCCCTCGACGAGGTCGCCCGATGTCGTCGCGAGGGACTGGTACGTCGCCTCGCGTTCGAGCGCGTCGGCGAGGTCGGTTTCGAAGCTCGCGTTCAGCAGCTGCTTGGACAGTCCGAGCGCGCGCGTCGGTCCGCGTGCCAGCCGCGCCGCGAGCGTCGACGCGTCGCCCTCGAGCTGGTCCGGGTCGACGCACCGGTACGCGAGCCCGAGGTCGACGGCCTCGGCTCCGGTGCAGCCCTCGCCCAGCATCACCATCGCCTTGGCGCGAGGGAGGCCGACGAGGCGGGGGAGGAGGTAGGCGCCCCCGGCGTCGACGACGAGTCCCCAGCGTTGGAACGACCAGAGGAACCGGGTGGCGTGGTGCACGAGCACGAAGTCGCAGGCGAGCGCGAGATGCGCGCCGGGCCCGACGGCCACGCCGTTGACGGCAGCGACGGTGGGCTTGTCGAGCTCCCACAGCTCCCGGATGAAGGCCTGCACGCCGACGCGTAGCGCCTCGGCGGTGGCGCGCGTGTCGAAGCCCTCACGGCCTGCCTGGGCGACCGTCGACGCCGACAGGTCCATCCCGGCACAGAAGGCGTCGCCGGTTCCGGTGATCATCAGCGCGCGCACGTCGGCGTCGGCGCGCGCCGCCCGCACCGTGTCGACGATCTGGTCGCGCATCTCGACGGTGAGCGCGTTCTTGGCGTCGGGCCGGTCGAGCGTGACGCGGCAGACGTGGTCGGCGCCGGTCTCGACGCGAAGCATTGGGCTGCCTACCGGTTCGTCGTGAGGATGTTGACGACCGAGACGCCCGAGCCGCGGCCGCCGACGTTGTGCTGGAGGGCGAACCCGTTTCGCATCTCGACCTGCCGCTCGCCGGCCTCGCCCCGCAGCTGCCACCAGCACTCGGTCAGCTGCGCGACGCCGGTGGCGCCGATCGGATGGCCTTTCGCAAGGAGACCGCCCGACGTGTTGATCGGGATGCCGCCGGTGAGCGCGGTCTCGCCCTCGAGAGAGGCGATCCCGCCCTTCCCCTTGTCGAAGAAGCCGAGGTCCTCGACGTCGAGGATCTCCGTGATCGTGAAGCAGTCGTGCACCTCGGCGCAGTCGATCTGGCCGGGCTCGACACCCGCCATCCGGTACGCGCGTTCGCCCGCCATCGTCGTGGCCTTCAGGCCTGTGAAGCTCTGCTTCTCGTGCAGGTAGGGGTGGTCGGTGGCCACGCCGAACCCGGCGACGTACACGGGCTTGTCGGTGAACTCGTCGGCGCGGTCGGCATTGACGAGGATCGTGGCCGCGGCGCCGTCGGTCTGCGGGCAGCAGTCGAGCAGGTGCAACGGGTGGCACACCGGCGCCGACTTCAGCACGTCGTCGACGGTGATCTCGTTCTGGAAGTGCGCGTATGGATCGCGGGCACCGTTGTGGTGGTTCTTCACCGCGACGGACGCGAGCATCTCGCGGGTCGTGCCGTAGTCGTTCATGTGGCGGGTGGCGAACGGCGCGAACAGGACCGGCGCGGTCTCGCCGCGGGTGAGTACCGGGTGACCAGCCGCTGCCCGCGACAGCAAGCCCTCCTCGGTGGACTTGTCGCGCATCTTCTCGACGCCGATCACGAGGACGACGTCGTGCACGCCGCTGGCAATAGCCATCGCGCCGACTCGGAAGGCGTCGGAGCCCGACGGGCACGCGTTCTCGATGCGCGTGCACGGCACGCCGGCGAGCCCGATCGCGGTCGGCACGGTGTTCCCGCCGATGCCTTCCTGGCCCCACAGCGTGCCCCGCTGCGTGGCGACGAAGACGGCGTCGATCTGCTCGGGCTCGATCCCGCGGTCGACGTTGGCGACCGCGGCCTGGAAGGCTCCTGCCGCCATCTGCTCGTAGCTCTGCTCGAACAGCTCGCCGAACTTGATCAGTCCCGCTCCGGCCACGGCCACGCGATTCCAAGCCATCGCTGCGCTCTACTACTCCTCGCTCGACTTCGCTGTTGCGTTCGCATCGGCGACGGCTCGCGCCTTGAACCCGTAGACGGGAACCCCGCGCTCGAACGCGTACCGGCGCAGGACCAACTCGACGCCGGCGCCGATCTGCATGTCGCTGCCGTCCCCGACGACCTGGAGCATCACCCGGGCGCCGTCGGCGAGGTCGATCACGGCCAGCGGCAGGGGCGCCTCGAACGGGGGCGGCATCGTGTGGTTGATCACGAACGTGTGCACGACGCCACGCCGCGCCAGCGGCACCAGCATGAACTTCGTGCTGCCGCAGCTGATGCAGTACGGATGGATCGTCGGCGGGGTGTTGATCGTCCCGCAGTCGACGCAGCGGGCGCCGAGCAGCCCGAGCATCTCCTCGGCGCCGCGCACGAACTGTGCGCTCTCGGGCGGCACGCCCATCGGGATGCTCTCACCCGACGCCTGCAGCTGACCGCGGACACGGAGCACCTCGGCGTACGTCGTCGTCTGACCGCCGGTCCAGGCGTCGCCGACCGTGGCCGCGCCTCGGACCGGGGCGTCGGCGTTGATCACGACACCGGTCGCCCGGCCGCCGCCGAAGCCGACCACGGCGACGGTGCGTGCGGCGTCCAGTGCGCCGATTGCACCCAGGAACGGGGCGGCGGCGCCGGTGTCGCCCATCGCGACGTACGCAGCGGCCGAGGCTGGTGCGCCGCCAGAGAGCGTGCGACCGATCGTCGCTCCGAGGCGTCCGTCGGGGTCGGGGAGCGACCACTCGTCCACCTCGAGCGAAGCGAGCTGTTCACCGACCTCCCGCACGATCGGGAGAAAGATCTCCTCGCGGAACAGCCGCGAGTCGTACAGGTCACGCGTGCCGCTCTCGGCGTCGGGCCGGTAGCGGTCGAGGGAAGGGTGCGTGCGCGTGACGCGCGCCGGCATCGACGCATGACCGCCCTCGGAGACGAGCACGAGCGCCGCCGCACCAGCGCCGGCGCGTTGCTCGTACGCCGTGCCCGGGCCGGGGACGAGCGCGTCGGCGGCCACCACCAGCGCGACGCGAGCGCTCCCCGCCGCGATCGCGTCCGACGCGGCGAGGAGAGCGTCCATGCCCGCGTGCGGTGAGCCGGAGCACAGGGCGCCGCCAGAGTGCGACGACAGTCCGAGCGCGGACGCCAGCACGGCGTGACTCGGGCCCTCGGCGAATGGTGGGCGCGTCGTGCCCCACCACAACCCGTCGACGATGTCGTTCTGGAGACCGGAGGCGGCGAGGGCGCGCGTCGCGGCCTCGGCCGAGAGGGTGAGCACGTCCTCGTCGGGAGCGCACACGGCAACGTTGCCCCGACCGCCGGAGCGGCCCCAGGCGGCGGCGACGTCGGCGGCCGCGAGCCGGCGCGTGGGCGCGGCGGCACCGACCGCCAGGATCCGGACAGGGGAAGTCACGCAGGGATGATACGCCGACCCCGCTCCCGCGGTTCCAAGACGGCGGTCCCGTACAACCACAGGACGAACGCCGTGATCAGGTGCCACACGGCGTGCAGCTGGATCGGCGAGTCCGGGTCGCACAGCGGCGCGTCCGTCCGCCCGAGCGTGTTCAGCGCGACACCGACGGTGAGCGCGGCGATGCCCACGACCCAGGCCCACGCCGGGCCGGAGGCGCGGCCGCGGGAGCGCGAAGCCGCGAGCTCCGCGCCCACCGCGGCGACGACGAGCCCGGCGTCGAGCGCATTGCTCGCATCGGGTGACACCACGAGCACGATCGCGCTGGCGCCGACCAGCATGCCGAAGATCGCGATCCCCGCCCGCACTCGCGCGCCGCGCGCGAACGCAACGTCGTTGCCGACGACGAACGCAAGTACGGCCGCGATCGACAGGTCGTGAGCGAAGCGACCTCCGGACGGCATCGGCCCGTGGTACGCGACGCTCCCCAGGCCCACTCCGATCACGGTTGCCGCGTACGCGGCCGCCGCGGCGCGCGGCCGACCGGCCAGCGCCCGCTGCAGCAGGAGCACGCCGGCGACGAGGTAGGCGATGCTCGACAGGGCGTTCGAAGGCTGCGCGAGGAAGCCGTGGCCGATGCGCTCGCAGTCGGAGCCGCCCACGCCCGCTCAGCCACTCACTTTTTCTGGGGCGCGTAGACGCCGATCCCGTCCGGGAACGCGAGCTCGCCGCCCATGATCTCTGGGGCCTGAGGCGCGCCGTTCACGAACCGGATCCGGCGCACCGTGCCCTCCGGTCCGGGCCCGATGCCCTCGCTCGTGATCGTGATCCCGATGTCTGCGTAGTAGAGGGTGCCGTCGGGCCCGACTCCGAGCCCGAGCGGCGTCCCCGTCGAGAACGTCTTCTCGCCGAGGGTCTCGCCGGCGGGGGGTTGCAGGATGGTGCGTACGAAGCCGCCGTCGGCGTCGTATTCGTTGATCACCCCGCTGATCACGCTCGATACGTAGAAATCGTTCTTCGGCGCGCGCACGATCGCGATCGGCGCCGCGAGCCCGTTCCCGAGCCCGATGAACTGCTCCTTCTTCGCCGACGGCGCCATCGGCGCGCCGGTCGCGTCCTTCGCACCGCAGCCACCCTTGGCGGTGTTCGACGTCGGGAACGGTCCCGTGTACCGCAACACGCCGGCCGTCGGCGGGCGCGCCGACGGCACATACACGCGGTCCTTGGCGTCGACGTAGATGCCACCTGCAGTTGCGATGCCGACGTCGATCTTGCAGTAGCGGACCTTCGTGGAGTTGAACGGCGGGAACCACACGATGAGCTGCCCGTCCTCGGGCCCCGACGCCTGGTTGCCGATATCCGTGGTGAGGACACGCCCGTCGGAGAGGAACCCGCAGCCGTAATTCTCGGCGTTGTCGTTGCTGGGCTGGTAGGTCGGGGTGAGCTTGGCCACCTTCTTGGCCGAGAGCTTGCCGACGGTGTTGCCGTGCAGCTGGAAGATCCCCCAGCCCTGCGGCGGGTTGGGCTGGCCGGTGTCCTCGCCGGCGATGAACCGCTTCGAGCCGTCGGGGAAGAAGCAGATCTGCGCGTTGATGTCGAGCCCGCGCGGGTCGTCGTCGTGGTTGCGGATCACGTTCTGCTTCGTGAACGGCGGATTCGCCGTATAGGCGTTGAGGTTGTTCCCCTCGCCGTTGAAGACGATCACGTGCTTCGAGGAGGACTGCGCAGTCCGGGTAGCGGCCGGCTGAGCCCACGTAGCCACGAGCGCGCACGTACCGAGGGCGGCGATCAGCATCGGAGTGAGTCGGCGTCGTTGCGTCATCTCTTTCCTGCTTTCGGTGTGATCGGGATGTCGAGACCGTTGGTCGTGACGAGCCGGTCGAAGCCTTCGGCAAGGGACGGCAGCTTCTTCGGGTCCTTGACCGCGAGGATGCTGATGCGGTCGTACGTCGCGCCGGCGCGGCCGGGCAGCTTCGTGGCAGTGCAGTCGTCGTTCGCGTCGAGCGTGCACAGGAGCCCGCCGGTCGGGTTGTCGGTGCCCTGCGAGAGGTACACGGCGTAGGTCGTGGCCCCGGCTTTCTGCGCCGCGCTGCCGGGCCGGAGCCACCGGTTGGGATCGCCGAGACCGTCCGCTTGGACGACGGCTTTGAACGGGTCGAGCGAGACCTGCACGGTGCCGGTTCCCGTGTTGTCCGGAACCCGGTCCTTGGTGAGGTCGAAATTGAGGCGGCACGGCGTCGCCACGCACGCCTGCTGCGCGGCCTGGGGGTTCGGGGGCGTGGGCGGCGGCGGCTTCGTCGTGCTCGGGGCCGACGCGACCGGCTTCCCGTGCAGCGAGAAGCGGTAGACGCCGCTGTTGCGGTTCCGGTTGCCGACGCCGGGTTCGCGGATCCCTGCCACTGCGATCACGTCGTCGCCGACGATCGCCGCGCCACCCGCCACCCCACCCCGAAGCGCTTTCGACCACAGCACCTCGCCGGTCTGGAGGTCGAGGGCCCGGAACGTGAAGTCGGTCGTGCTGCCGAGGAACACGACGCCGTTGGCGATCGCCGCCGACGCGTACGTGTCCGCCGCTTCCGGCTGTTGCCACTTGATCGCGCCGGTGGCGGCGTCGAGGGCGTGGAGCGCGGGTGTTCCTCCGACCGCCGTGCCGCCGACGACGACACCGTCCGATACCGCGGTCGCACCGATGAATCCGCCGGTCGAGTAATTGCCGTTCGGTCGTGGGATCCCGGGCTCGGTGACCTGGGTGTGCCACACCGGCTCGCCCGTGGACCGGTCGACCGCGTAGTAGGCGGCGTCCTTGTTCCCGAGTCCCACGACGGGTCGGTCGCCCGCGGTGAACAGGTTGGGTGCGCCGGCGAAGTCGAGATCGTCGCGGTTCGGCTGGTGGGGCTGGTACGTCCAGCGGACGTTCCCGCTGTCGAGCTCGAGGGCGACGATCGCCTCGGCGAACCGCCCGTATCCATCGGGGCTGCTGGTGCAGTTGCCGGTCCCGACGAACACCAGCCGCGCTGCCGGGTCGGCGCTCGGTGAGCCCCACACGTCGCCGCATCCGAGACCGGTCGCGCCTTCACCCTGCGTCGGCGCGGTGACGGTGTTCCAGCGCTGCTTCCCGGTGGCGGCGTCCAGTGCGGTGACGCCGGCGGGTTCGCCGCTGCCGCTGTTGTGCACGTCGGTGCCGAAGATCACCAATCCGTCGACGACGACCGGCGACGACTCGATCTCGCTCGGGTCCTTGTCGTCGCCGGGGCGGCCAACCTCGTGCTTCCACCGCAGCTTCCCGTCGTCGGCGCGCAGCGCGTAGAGCGTCTTCCCGCCGCCGAAGTACACCGTGCGCACGCCTTTCGCGTCGGCCACCGCGGCCGACGACACGACCTGACCCGCGTACACCGTGCCGTGCACGTGCGCCTGGTACGTCCAGCGGGGCTTCCCCGTCTTGACGTCGACCGCATAGAAGTTGCCGGACCAGTCGCCGACGTACGCGACGCCGTCGACGACCGTCGGCGTGGCGGTGACCGTGTCCTTGGCGTTGAAGAACCAGATCTGCTGGAGATCCGGTGCGGTCTGAGGGCTGATGTCCGTGGGACATGGAGACGCGAAGAGACGTTCCGCACTCTGGCCCCACATCGGCCAGTCGCAGCGATCGATCGGCGCCCGCGTCGCCTGCGTGGTCGTGGCCGACGCCGGCAATGGAACGCCCGTGAACGCGGACGCGGACGCGACCGCCCCGATCAGCGCGCCTCGTACCGCCCGGCCCCCCACGGCCCCACCTTCCTCGCCACCTGACAGCGGCGTCATGCTAAGTTGCGCGACCCGCTTGTTCCAGGGGGTTCGCGCGTGCTCAGTGATCTGGTGCACGAGGGCGGGGGCACGGTTGTCGGTCGTTGGTACGTCACCCTGTTCGGGATCGTGTTCGTGTGGTGCGCGGTGCGCGATCTCGGATGGCGCCGAACGGCTCTCTACACCCTGATCGCGTTGACGGTCGGCGGTCTGGCCGAGAACGGGTCGGTCCATCTCGGTATCCCGTACACGCGCTACGCATTCAACTCCGACCTGCGTGGCGACGAGCTGTTCCTCGGCGACGTCCCGCTCATGGTGCCGCTCAGCTACACGTTCATGGCGTACTTCGCGTTCTCGTCGGGGCGGTTGCTCGCGTCGGGTCCGTGGCGTACCCGTGCTTCGCGACCGTGGCACGAGTGGTTGCTCGCGCTGATCTTGGCCGTGTGGGCGCTGTGGATCCTCGATCCGGTCAGCCGGCTCGGGCACCGCTTCTACCTCGGAGACCTGTT
>WNGA01009978.1_pt1 | contig 12683 bp, 8 predicted proteins | sample 5400061 | NCBI WGS metagenome assembly WNGA01 (sample SAMN13153366, study PRJNA577476) | soil metagenome | isolation source: 100 cm soil or saprolite under grassland replicate 2 | place: USA:California | collected 2016-06-15
TCCTGGTCGGCGCGTTCCTCGTGAACGTCACGACCGCTGGCTCGGTCGCCACCTCGATCGGCATCGCGATCGGCAATACCCTCGAAGGGTATCTGGGCGCCGAGCTGGTGAAGCGGTTCGCGAATGGCCGAAACGTCTTCGACCGGTCGCGCGATGCCTTCAAGTTCGTCCTGCTGGCCGCTCTGTTCAGCACGACCGTGAGCGCGACGATCGGGGTGACCAGCCTGACGCTCGCCGGCTACGCCCTCTGGCGCGACTACGGCTCGATCTGGTTCACGTGGTGGCTCGGTGACGCAGTGGGCGCGCTGATCGTCGGACCGATCCTGGTCCTCTGGTGCGCGCGCGGCGGCGTTCCCTGGAGCCGGGCGCGCCTCCTCGAGGGCGTGGGCCTGCTCGCGGTGGTGAGCATCGTCAGCGCCCTTGTGTTCGGCGGAATCAGCGGAGAGCCGCTCACCTTCCTGTGTGTCCCCCCCCTGATATGGGCGGCGTTTCGCTTCGGCCAGAAAGGGACAGCGACCGCAATCGCTCTGCTGGCCGTGCTCGCGACCTGGGGGACAGTGCACGGCCTCGGTCCCTTCGCCGACGGGCCGCCGAACGAATCGCTCCTGCTGCTGCAGGCCTTCCTGGGCACGATGGCCGTGATGAGCCTCTTGATCGCCGCCGTGGTGGCGGAGCGGAAACGGGACGAGGCCGCGCTCGCCCGCCTCGCGTCCATCGTGGAGTCCTCGGACGACGCGATCACGAGCAAGACGCTCGGCGGCGTCGTCACGAGCTGGAACGCGGGCGCCGAGCGCCTCTACGGCTACTCGGCCGGGGAAGCCGTCGGCCGTCCGATCTCGATCATCATCCCGCCGGACCGCCCGAACGAAATGCTCCGCGTCCTGACCCGGCTCCAGCGGGGCGAGCACATCGAGCCCTTCGTAAGCGTGCGGAGGCGGAAAGACGCCTCGCTTGTCGAGGTGTCGGTCACGGTGTCTCCCGTCCGGAGCTCATCCGGCAAGGTCATCGGCGCCTCCACGATCGCGCACGACATCACCGAGGAGAAACGAGCGGAAGCCGCGCTCCGGGAGGCGACGGCGCTTCGGTCCGTCGCGAGCTTGGCTCTCGCAGCCGCCCACGAGATCAACAATCCGCTCACCGTCGTCTGGGGGGAGGTCCAGCTTCTCGCCCGGGAGACCGGCGCCCGCTGGGAGAGCCGCATCGAGGCGATGCTCGAAGCGCTCGAGAGGATCCGGGACGTCGTGGCGCGCATGAACCGGATCAACCGGCTCGAGCAGGCGGAACAGCTGAAGAACCTGCCGGAGATGCTCGACCTCAACAAGTCGAGCGGTCCCTCCGGGCAGATCGGCGATCGCTCCGGGGCGCCCGACTAGATGTGCACGCCTTTCAGCTGCGCCTCGGGGTAGCGCGTGCCGGCGGCGGCCCCGGTCGGAATCGCCGCCGAGATCCGTTCCGTGTCGCGTGCGTCGAGCCGCACGTCCAGGGCCTTCACGTTCTCCTCGAGCCGGTCCTTCCGCTTGGTGCCCGGGATCGGAACGACGTCCGGCCCCTGCGCCAGGAGCCAGGCGAGCGCGAGCTGCGCCGGCGTGCAGTGCTTTTCCTTCGCGATCGCCTCGATGCGGCGCACCAGCTCGAGATTCTTCGCGAAGTTTGCCTCCTGGAAGCGTGGATGGTCGCGCCGCCGGTCGTCCGGCGGGATGTCGTCGAGCCGCTGGACGCGGCCGGAGAGCCAGCTGCGACCGAGCGGTGAGTAGGCGACGAAGGAGATGCCGAGCTCGCGCAGCGTGGGCAGCGTCGCCTCGGCCTCGACGCGATAGAGCAGCGAGAACTCGCTCTGGAGCGCGCTGATCGGGTGGATCTGATGGGCGCGACGGATGGTCGCGGGCGCGGCCTCGCAGAGCCCGAGGTAGCGGACCTTGCCCTGCTCGATCAGCCGCTTCATGGCGCCGACCGTGTCCTCGATCGGTACGCTCGGGTCGACGCGGTGCTGATAGTAGAGGTCGATGACGTCCACGCCGAGGCGTCTGAGGCTCGCGTCGCAGGCCTGGGCGACGTACTCGGGCCGGCCGTTGACGATCGCGCGCCCCTCGGGCGTCCGCGCCTGACCGAATTTGGTGGTGAGCACCACCTGGTCCCGCCGCCCCCGAACCGCGCGGCCGAGGAGTTCCTCGTTGTGGCCGAAGCCGTACATGTCCGAGGAGTCGAGGAAATTGACGCCCAGGTCCAGGGCGCGGTGGACGACCTCGATGGATTGCGCGTCGTCACCCTTCCCGTACGTCCCCGACATGGACATGCAACCCAGGCCGAGCGCCGGCACCGAGAGCGAGCTGTGGCCGAGCGTGCGATGCTCCATTGACGCCTCCCTTTTCGAATACCGCGCGATTCTACACCACCCGACCTCGGGTTCGGCTGGCCGGGCTTGCTACAATAACGCCATGCTGAGCTCGAGCCAGAGCCTCCTGTCAGGGTCGGCCGACCTCCAGGCGGCGCTCCACGGTGATCCCAACGGCTTCCCCTTCAAGAGCGAGTTGAGCCTGGCGCCGCTGCTCGCGTTCTGGGCCAAGAAGTTCGGGGATGACACCTCGGCCAAGGGGACGTTCGTGCGGATGGTGCGCGAGCAGGTCAAGCAAGTGCCCGAGCTGATGGCGCCCATCACGGACCTAGGCGTGATCGAGCGCCATCGCCAGCTCGTGGAGCTGCTCATGGCTGGGATCTTCGCGCCGGCGTTCTTCGAGCAGGAGTTCTCCGCCGTCCTGGTCCCGTTCCAGCTGAAGAGCTTCTACGCCACGCCGCCCTTCAACCATCTCCTCCGCGGCGAGGACGGCACGCTGCGCGGCCGCGTGAACCTCGACCTGCCAATGGTGAGCGCGATGCGGCGGTTCTTCGCCTACGCGCTCGTCCTGGAGCGGGTGTATGGCGTCGATCTCATCGTCGACTATCCGCTGATCCTCACCATCCCCGATCCCGAGACCGGGCTCGACCGACACTTCAAGATGGAGTTCGACTGGCGCTTCGTCGAGGTCAAGACGGTCGGGACCATTCCGACTCTGCCCGACGAGATGCGGCGCCGTCTACGCCGCGATCTCCTGGATCCCGACCTGCTCCGCGAGGTCCTGCCGCCCGAGCGGTTCGTCTTCCAGGGATTCACGATCTTCAGGGCCATCGAGGTGACGGATCAGGAAGTGCTGTCCTCGCTCGAGCGGGACCTGATCGACAAGGAGTCGATCGTGTCCAGCACGCGTTTCCGCGCGCTCCAGGCAAAGCTCCGGACGCTTTTCCGGCGGCCGGAGCTGCGCTTTGGTCTCGCCGCGCTCGACGGCGACCAGGTGCTCGTCCTCAACTACGGCGCCGAGGGCGAGCACGCCTGCATCTTCGCCGACTCCCGGCACCACACCGTCGCCGAGTTCCGCGGGTCCGTCTACGAGCGCGCGGTCGTCCAGGGGAGCCCGCTGATCGTCGAGGACCTGGCCGAAATGCCCGACCGGACGCGGGCGGACGACGACCTCTTGCAATTCGGGCTCCGCAACATCATCGTGGCCCCTCTCCTCTACCAGGGCCGCGTGATCGGCACGCTCGAGCTCGGCTCGCCGTTGCCCGGGGACCTGGACGCGACGCACCTGCCGAAGCTCCACCAGATCCTGCCGCTCTTCTCCATGGCCGTCCAGCGCAGCATGGAGGAGTTGAACGCCCGTATCCAGGCGTTCATCAAGGAGAAATGCACGGCGATCCACCCGGTGGTGGAGTGGCGGTTCCGCAAGGCTGTCCTGACGGGCATCGAACACCGGGCCGAGGACGCCGACGACGCGGGTGTCGAGATCGAGCCGATCGTGTTCGAGCGGATCTATCCGCTCTACGCGCTATCCGACATCCGCGGCTCATCGACGCAGCGGAGCCTCGCGATCCAGGCCGATCTCTTGACGCAACTCGGGCTAGCCCGTGACGTGGTCCGCGCGGCGCACGACGCCAAGCGGCTCCCCGGGCTCCACGAATTGCTCTACCGTGTGGACAAGCAAGTCGGGAGGATCCAGACCCACCTGCACTCGGGCGACGAGGTATCCATCATCGCGTTTCTCCGAACCGACGTCGAAGCGCTGTTCGATCACCTCCAGACGTTCGGGCCCCCGGTGCGCGAGCGGATCGAGGCGTATCGCGCCGCGCTCGCCCCCAGGATCGGCACGGTGTACGACCGGCGCCGGTTGTTCGAGGAGAGCGTGACGCGTGTCGCCGACGGGATCTCGTCCTACCTCGACCTCGAGGAGCAGACCGCCCAGACGATGTTCCCGCACTACTTCGAGAAGCAGAAGACCGACGGCGTGGACCATCAAATCTACGTCGGCGCCGCGTTGCTCGAGGACGGGCGCTTCGACCCGCTCTACCTCAAGAGCCTGCGACTCTGGCAGCTCATGGTGACGTGCGGCATCGCGCTCCGCGCCCACCGGCTCACGGAGCGCCTGCCGGTTCCGCTCGAGGTGACGCACCTCGTGCTCGTCCAGCACGCCCCGCTGGCGATCCGTTTCCGCTTCGACGAGAAGCGGTTCGACGTGGACGGCGCGTACGACATCCGCTACGAAATCGTCAAGAAGCGGATCGACAAGGCGGTCATCAAGGGCACCGACGAGCGGATTACCCAGCCCGGGAAGATCGCGATCGTCTACACGCAGTCCACCGAGGCGCACGAGTACCGTGGATTCATCGAGTACTTGCAATCCCTCGGGTACTTCACCGGCGCGGTCGAGGACGTCGAGCTGGACGATCTCCAGGGCGTGCACGGCCTTCGCGCGCTGCGGGTCACCATCGACCTCGGCAATCCCCGGATCGAGCGGCGCATCGCGCTCGGCGATCTCCAGGCCGCGACCGGGGGCTCCTCGAGGAACTGACCGGGTCCCGCGAGCGCCGCGCGCTCAGTCGCGAGGCGCTGGTCCTTCGCGCGTCACGCCTTCGGCCAGCAGCGCCCCCACTTCGGCGCTCGAAAATCCCAGATCGCGGAGGATCGCGCGCGTCTCCGACCCGAACGGCGACGTCGCCGGCGCCGGGACGAAGCCGCCGCCGTCCATCGAGACGGGCGGCGCCAGGACGCGCACGCGGCCGAGCGCGGGGTGCGCAAGGTCGTGGAGCATTCCGTTGGCGAGCGGCTGTTCGTCGTCCAGGAGCTCGAGCGGGAGCTTGACCCCGGCCGCCGGGATGCCCGCCGTCTCGAAGGTCGCCTGCCACTCGGCCGTGGTGCGTGAGGCCAGAGCAGCCTCGACGCGCCGCCGAAGCGCCGCGTAGTGCTGCAGCTCTTGCTCCCGGTCGGCGATCGGGCGGTCGAGGGCCTCGTCGGTGAGCGCCACCGCCCGGATGAAGGCGCGCCGGAGCGCGGGACTCCCGCACGCCACGGCGATGGCGGCGTCGCGGGTCGCATAGGTGCGGTAGTAGACATTGACCGTGCCGGGCGGTCGGATCTGGGGCGTGAGCGCCGCCTGCTCCGCGTACGGCCGTCCGGTGGCGCGCAGCTCCTCGAGCCGAGCGCGGATCGCGGCGTGGGCAACGCCGTCCGCGGACTCGATGCGCACCATGTTGTTGTTCTGGATCATGAGCGCCGCCATCAAGAGCGACACGTCGACCTCGCCGCCGCGTCCCGTGTTGGCCCGGCGCAGCAGCGCCGTGGCGATGCCGAACGCGAGAGTCATCGCGCACATGTAATCGACGACCGGGTTCTCGCCTCCCGTCGGCACACCGTCGCGAACGCTGCCGCCCGCCGCCAGGAGCCCGCTGCGCGCCTGCACGACCAGGTCCATGCCCGCGAGCCGCGCGGCGGGCCCGCGGCGGCCGAAGGCGCTGACGTTGCCCACCACGAGCCGCGGGTAGCGCGGCGCGAGGGTCGCCCAGTCCAGTCCCAGCTCGGCGGCCAGGCCGGGGCGGAAGTTGGTGAGCACGACGTCGGCGCGGGCCAGGAGGCGCGCGACGACGGGCGCGGCGGACGGATCACGGAGGTCGAGGGGCAGCGAGTGCTTGCCCCGGTTACGGGAGATGAAGTGCCGCGTCTCGCCGGGGGCCAGCGGCGCCAGCTGGCGCACGGGGTCACCCTCGAGGGACTCCACCTTGACAACGTGCGCGCCGCCCTCGGAGAGGACCTGCGCGCAGAAGGGAACCGCGATGAACTGGCCGAACTCGACGACCTCGATGCCGGCGAACGGACGCGCGTTGTCCATGGCGCGTCAGCCGCGGCGCGCCGCTTCGATCTCTTCGACGGTGTAGCGCAGGGCGCGGAAGACCCAGTTGTTCACGCCGGGTGCTCCGGGCTCGTAGGCGAAGTGGGGGCTCACGTACTCCCACACGACCTCGTGGTCGCGCGTCACCTCGAAGATCCGCCCGTGGCACCCTTCGCAGACGAGCGTGTTGCCGTTCGCGAGCCGCTGCGCTCCCGAAATGTAGGGGCTGAAGAACTCGAAGAGCGACGGGTCGGTGTACTCCCACACGATCGCGCTCGTCCGCGGATCGACCTCGATCACGCGCGAGAACGTCGCCGGGTGATCTCGTCGGTGGGTGCCGTTGTCGAAGATCAGGAGGTTGCCGTTGGGCAGCGGGCGCGGATCGTGCTGCTGCGCGAGCGGCGGGCTGCCGAGCGTCCAGACGATCTTGCCCGTGGCGCGCTCGATCATGACGACCGTCGAGATGTTGCGGAAGCTGACCACGATGTCGCCATCGGCCGTCTCGGCGACCGTGTTGCCGTGGGTCCACTCGGCGCGGCGATCTTGCGGCGTGACCGGATAGGCCGCGGGGTCGAGGTGGTCCCAGCTCCGCCACTCCCAGACGACCTCGCCCCGGGTGGTCATCTCGACGAGGTAGTCGGCGTAGATCCTGCCGTCGGCCTCGGTGCCGGGCAGGCCTCCGCGGACGCGGTCGGCGAGCGCGGCGGGCAGCGGCGCCAGGCACAAGAGCAGAACGTTCCCGTTGCGGAGCCGTCGCGCGTCGTGATGGTGGTCCGGGTGCCGGACTTCCCAGAGGACCCGCCCGTGCCAGTCGACCTCGAGCACCGCGCCGCCCTTGAAGCGGGGCCACGCCTCGAAGCGCGCGAGGTCCTCCATGACCTTGCCGCCATAGAAGAGATGGCCATTGTCGAGCAGGTAGCCGTAGAGGCCGGGCCGGTACGGCTGGCGCCACGTATGGGCGACCGCGCCGTCCATGTCCACGAGGCAGACGGTGCCGTCGCCGAGCATCGGCGCGAACAGCGTATAGCCCGGCTGGGCGCGCGCGGGATCGTGAGCGATGAGACCGGTCCGCGAGCGCCTGATTTTCTGCTGATCCACGGTCGTCACGTTGCCCTGACCGTGACCACGACCGGCTCGAGGCGCGTGGGATCGTCGGGGGGCTGCGCCGCCGCTGGCGAGACGGCGAGAAGGCTGAGGAGCAGCGCCGAGAAGCACACGGTCATCTGGCGGCGGGCCGGCGGCATCGTAGGGCGAGCATGCTACACACGCGGCCGAGCCTTGACAAGCCCGAGGCCCAGACGTATCGTCCGGGCCGCGAAGCGAAATGCCACCGGATCATTCTCCGACCCGCTCCTCAAAGGGGAGGCCCCTCATGCTGCGCATCACCCTGACCTCGGTCGTGGCCGCTCTGGCCCTCGTGTTCGCCCTCGGCCCGTTCGCGGAGGCCCAGCAGCCGCCGCAGCCGCCGCCAACCTGGAAGCAAGGCCAGCCGCCCAGCATGGCGGACTCACCGCTGGCGCCCATCGCCCAGCCGCCGGCGCCCAAGGCTCCCGGCGAGATTCCCGTCGACAAAATCAAAGTTCCGCCCGGCTTCAAGGTCTCGCTCTGGGCGCACGGGCTCAACAACGCGCGGGTGATGACCTGGGGCGACAAGGGGACACTGTTCGTCAGCAGCCGCGTGGCCGGCAACGTCTACGCCGTCGTGGACAAGGGCGCCACGCGCGAGGTCAAGACGATCGCGAAAGGCCTGAACCTTCCGAACGGCGTGGCCTTCAAGAACGGTACGCTCTACATCGCCGAGGTGTCGCGAATCACCAAGATGGTGGGGATCGAGGACAAGCTCGATAGTCCACCCGCGATGGAGGTCGTTTACGATATCCTTCCGCGCGATCTGCCGCACGGCTGGAAGTACCTGGCCTTCGGCCCGGACGGCAAGCTCTACTTCAACATCGGCGCGCCGTGCAACATCTGCATCCCGCCGGACACGCACGCCAACATCTCGCGCATCAATCCGGACGGCACGGGCTTCGAGTACTGGGCGCACGGAGTCCGCAACAGCGTGGGCTTCGACTGGCATCCGGTGACGAAGGACCTCTACTTCACGACCCACGCCCGCGACTGGCTCGGCGAGGACGTGCCGAGCGACCGCTTCGACACGGCGCCGCGGAAGGGACTGCACTTCGGGTTCCCGTATTGCCACCAGGGTGACATCCTCGATCCCGAGCACGGCAAGGGGCGCACCTGCAGCGAGTTCGCGCCGCCGCTCATCAAGACGGGGCCGCACGTGGCCGGCAACGGCGTGCAGTTCTACACCGGCTCGATGTTCCCGGCCGAGTACCAGAACCGCGCTTTCCTGGCGCAGCGCGGCTCCTGGAACCGCACGCAGAGGATCGGGTTCCGGGTGATGATGGTGACGCTCCGGACAGCCGACGTTCCCAAGTACGAGGTCTTCGCCGAGGGGTGGCTGCAGGGCGGCCAGCCCTGGGGTCGTCCGGTCTACACGCAACAGATGAAGGACGGCTCGCTCCTGATTGCCGACGACTACGCGGGAGCGATCTACCGCGTCACCTACCAGCGCTGAGGCGCCTCCTGGCGCTCGCCGGCGCCCAGGTCGTCGCCGCCGCCCTGGCGGTGACGGCCTGGGCGCCGGCGGCCGCCGACCTCGAAGCGGGTCGGCGGAAGGCCGAGCCGTGCAAGAGCTGCCACGGCGCGGACGGTAACACGACCATCCCCGGGACCCCGTCGCTCGCCGGCCAACCAGTGTTCTTCACCCACTGGCAGCTGATCAAGTTTCGCGACGGCCGCCGCAAGGATCCCCAGATGTCGCCCTTCGCGGCGAATCTGAGCGACGCCGACATGGCGGATCTGGCCGTCTACTACGCGGCCCAGCGACCGCTGCCGCGCCCGGCGGCCACGGATCCGGAGAAGGTCGCCGTCGGCCGGCAGCTCGCCGAGCAGCACCACTGCGTCTCCTGCCATCAGCCCGGGCTCACCGGTCACGAGCAGGTGCCGCGCCTGGCGGGCCAGGACCTCGCGTATCTGGTGAAGCTGCTCCGCGGCTTCAAGGCGCAGACGGCAGGAGACCTCGACGGCACGATGACGACCGCGGCCCAGCCGCTGAGCGAGACGGACATCGAGAACCTCGCGCACTACATGGCGATTCTGCCCCCGGCGCCCTAGCAGACGATTGGCCCTATCGGGCCGGACGCCAATGGCTCTTCCCCCGCTCGCCGACAACGTGTACACAGAAATGGTACACGCGGCGTCGTGCGCCGGGACGGGAGAGACCACATGAGAGTCGAGCACGCCAGCGTCTGCCCCCTTGATTGCCCCGATACCTGCAGCCTCACCGTCACGGTCGAGGACGAGCGGATCGTCGCGATCCGCGGCTCACGCGCGAACCCCTATACGGCCGGCGTGCTCTGCGCCAAGGTCCCGGAGGCGTATCCCGGCTTCGTCCACGGCGAGGGGCGCCTCAAGACGCCGCTGCGCCGGGTCGGCGCCAAGGGCGAAGGGCGCTTCGAGCGCATTTCGTGGACGCAGGCGCTCGACACCGTTCACGAGCGATTCGCGGCCGTGATCGCCGCCCACGGCCCGCAAGCGATCCTTCCGCTCAACTATGCCGGACCGCACGGGATGCTCGCCGGCGGTTCGATGGACCTCCGTTTCTTCCACCGGCTCGGCGCGAGCCTGCTCGACCGCCGGCCGCTCTGCGGCGGCATCCGTTCCGAGGCGTGGGTCGGGACGTTCGGTCCAGTGCCCGGGATCCGGCCCGAGCAGGCCGAGCACTCGAAGCTCATCGTCGCCTGGGGCAGCAACGTGACGTGGTCGAACTTGCACTTCGTACCGATCATCAACCGCGCGCGTCGCGCCGGCGGCAAGCTCGTCGTCGTCGACACGCGGCGGACGAAGATCGCCGAGCAGGCCGATCTCCACATCGCACTCCGCCCGGGGACGGACGTCGTGCTCGCGTGGGCAATGGCGGCCGAGCTGGAACGACTGGGAGGGCTCGACCGCGCGTTCATCGAGCGTCACGTTGCCGGCTTCGAGGAGTACATGGCGCTGGCGCGTCGCTACACGATGGCGGACGCCGCGCGGATCTGCGGCGTGGACGAAAGCACCGTACGACAGCTCGCCGAGTGGTACCGGACGCTGTCACCGGCGGTGATCACCGTCGGCAACGGGCTCGAGCGCAACCGAAACGGCGGCAGCGGCATTCGCGCAGTCTTCGCGCTGCCGGCCCTCGCCGGGAAGTTCGGCGTGGTGGGCGGCGGCCTCATCAACGGCGCGTCGTTCGCGTTCCCGAAGACGCCCGCGCGTCTCGCGCGTCCCGACCTCGTCCCCAAGGGCACGCGGACGCTCAATATCATCGACGTCGGGCGCCACCTGACCGACCCGGTACTGACGCCCCCGGTCAAGGCGGTCTTCATCTACAACCACAACCCGGTCGTCGTGCATCCCGACCAGAACCGCCTGCGGCGCGGCCTCGAGCGCGAGGACCTCTTCGTGGTCGGCTCCGACGTGGTGATGACCGACAGCCTCGCGTACGCCGACGTCGTGCTGCCGGCGTGCAGCCATTTCGAGCACGCGGATCTCTTCGCGGCGTACGGGACGCACTGGCTCCAGCGCGCGGAGCCCGTGATCCCGCCGCAAGGCGAGGCGCTGCCCAACACCGAGATCTTTCGCCGCCTCGCGGCGCGCTTCGGCTTCACCGACTCCGCGTTCCGGGCGAGCGACGCCGAGCTGATGGACGACGCACTCGACGGAAGCGACGCGCGTCTCGGCGGCAAGCGGCCGAGCGCCGTGCCCCTCGATCGAGCGCTGGCGATGACGGTCGGCGGCGAGGACGCGATGCTCTTCGCGAACGTCTTTCCGAAGACGGCCTCGGGCAAGGTCGAGCTGGCGTCGCCCTACCTCGAGGGGAAATACGGCGCCCGCCTGCCGAGCTGGCGGCCGGTCACGGCGTCGTATCCGCTGACGCTGATCTCGCCGGCCTCGGACCAGCGCATCACATCGACGTTCGGCGGCCTCCACGTCGCAGAGGGGCCGCCGCCGCTCGAAATGCACCCCGACGACGCACGCGCGCGGCGCCTGCGCGACGGCATGCGCGTCCGCGTGTGGAACGACCTCGGTGAGGTCCGGCTGCCGCTCCGGATCACCGACGTGATCCCGCGCGGCGTCGTTTGCACGCTCAAGGGCGCGTGGATGGCGACGAGCGACAACGGCCAGACCATCTCGGCGCTCTGCCCGGCCGACCATGCCGACATCTCCGAGGGCGCCTGCTACAACGACGCGCGCGTCGAGGTCGCGCAAACATGACTCCACCCGTCGATCCCAACGCGGTGCTGATGACCGGAGAGAACTCGTTCATCCGCCTGAGTCACGACGGCGGCAAGACCCAGTCCGACCGCTTCAGCCACTGGCGCGTCCTGTGGTGCCCGGCCGGTGCCGGCCACGCCTTGTTCGCCCAGAGCGAACTGGGCGGAGGCCAGACCCGTGTCTACAGCGACAACGCCGCCGTGGCGCGGTGGCTCCAGCGCACGATCGAGACGCTGCTGTTCCCGGCGTTCGCCGACACGAGTGTGCCGGTGATCGCCGCCGAGTTCGACCGCGCCGGCGATCCGCGCTCCACCGCCGTCGAGACCGTGAACTCGGGCCCCGACCGGATCCGCCTGACCTGGTACGACTGCATCGAGCCCTTCGTGCTCAACGCGCCACCCGGCTTCAACAACCGCCCGATCGGCGTGTTCAGCACATTCTTCCCCGCGCGCTCGGCGCAGGTGGAATGGAACGGGCGCTTCGCCACCGGCCAGCCGTGGGCGGAGACGCGCGGCGACCGGCAGGCCTCCAGCGCGTGCCTGGCCTGGTCGGAGACGTGGATCAAGCCGCGGGGGTAGTCGTGGGGTGAGCGGGCGGCCGAACCTGCGCGGGGGTTCCCTCAGGCGAGGGGCCGTCCCGAGTTACGACGCGTACCCCTTCAGCATCCCCGCGGTTCGTGAGCTTCGCAGCATCGAATTCCATCGAGACGTCACGTTCATCGTCGGCGAAAACGGCTGCGGGAAGTCCACCCTACTGGAGGCGATCGCGAAGACCAACGCAGCGAATCTCTAATTCAGGACACTGGCGCTGCGCTGCACCGGGCCCGTGGCGCGCCCGCGATGGGTGCCTCGGTCCGGTGAGCGCGACGAGTCGCCGAGCCTTCTACCGGTCGATCGTGGGGACTACCTGTCAGCCGTGCGGATGGCCGCCGGGCCTCCTTTGACCGCGATGCGCGCTCCGGTGTCCCGCAGCGTGCTTCCCTCCAGGCTGAACACCTGAATCTCCTTCTCGACCATGTTCCCGACGAAGATGCCCTTGCCGTCGGGCGAGAAGGCCGCGCCCTGCGACCAGTGCCCGATGGGGGCCTCGGCGAGACGCGAAAGATCCGCGCCGCTCACACGCAGGAGCACCAGCTTGCCCGCGTCGCTGAAGAAGGGCGACTCCTTGGGCTTG
>WNGA01014842.1_pt1 | contig 12683 bp, 12 predicted proteins | sample 5400061 | NCBI WGS metagenome assembly WNGA01 (sample SAMN13153366, study PRJNA577476) | soil metagenome | isolation source: 100 cm soil or saprolite under grassland replicate 2 | place: USA:California | collected 2016-06-15
ATCACGTTGAGTTGATCCGGCGCGGCCACGTTGTGCCACCGCAGGGCACTCGCAAAGATGCCGCATACGGCGGCGAGGGCGAAGGCCAAGAGCGTAAGAACCAGCGGTCCGACCGCCTCGCCCGGGATGCGGAACTCGGAGCGACCGCTGACGAATGCAGCCACCGCGGCCAGCAGCGTGGTGAGACTGCCGGACGTCGTGACCACCGAGACACCCCGCGCGTCCAGGGACCTGCGTCGCTCCCGCTCGACCTCCAACTCGCGCTGGATGAACGCGGCGAACGTCTGGCCCTGGTCCTCCCTACTCACCGCTCCTCGGTACGGCGGGGCAGCCAGAAATCACCAGGAGCACCGCTGCTACGGATCGACTCCATGTCTTGCAGCCAGTCTTTGTCTGCAGGCGCCGCCTTGAGCGGCTCCTGGACAGTTGCGCCCTGCTCAGCTTGACCGGCCCCGGTCACGGGTGCGGGCGTGTCCTGCTCCCTGTCACTCACGAACTGGCACTCTACCTCCGCGACTGCCAGATTCGGGCTGCTGCCCACTCTGGTCCTGGCCGGTGTCCAGTTCGGACTGATCACGCGACCTCGCCGCCTACCTTCGCAAGGCCCGCCCCTGACAACCGAGTGCCGGCCTTCACCCCAGGGCGTCGTCGGCTCGACCACCGCGCCGCTCCGTTGCATCACCGAACCCAACTACTCATGCCGCTGTCCGCTCTTCTGTTCTTCGGTGCCGAGGGCGCTGCGGGACCTTGTTGGACGCTGACGGTAGTTCGGCCGTGATGGTGTGGATCGTCGGCGTTGGGGCTAGGTCTCCGCCCGGTCCTGCATCTCCCAGGTGTGTTCTAGGACGTGCCAGGCGATCCGGCGGGCCGCGTAGCGCGTGGTCCAGCCGTTGGGCAGCACGGGGGAGCCGTCCGAAGGGGCGCCGACCACGGCGGCGATCGCCTCGCGCAGCTTCTCGATCGCGGCGGTGTCGTCGATGGCCGGCCGCTTGAGCCTCACCCCGAGCTTGCGCGCGTAGGCCGTCTCGGCGCCGATCACGTGGTCGATCAACTTGTCCCGGTCCCGGCCGCCACCCCGCGGGCCCTTGCGCAGCTGGGCCGGTGCCGCGGCGGCGACCTCGTCGAAGGTCACCCAGGCCCCGGTGACCAGGCCGACCAGGCGCCGGGCCGCGGCCGGGGTGACCGTCGCCCGCTCGGCCTCGGCGGTCACTTGCGGGAACGGGCGGCGGCATTCGGGCGCGGCGAACGCGGTCGTGGGCCCGCCGGGCAGTCGCTCGACGACATCGAAGGCGACCGCGGACGGGAAGCTGAGCCCGGCCTGCTCGGCTACCGGCGCGTATCGCTCGGCGTAGCTGGCCAGCGCCTCCAGTGCCGCAGCCTCGTCCCGGCCAGCGCGGCACCAGCCGGGCCAGTCCAGCGCGGAGGCGACGGTCTCCTTCGGGGCGACCTCGAGGCACACCGCTATTCGACGGGACGACACTCCGCGACCCTCCCACCTAGCACCGACAAGAACATAAGGCCGGCGCGTGCGCTCCCGGCCATGATCACATACCCGCTCTTGCCGGCCGTGCGCGCGGAGCGCGCCCATGCCGCGATCCGCGGGGGCCAAGTGTCGGGCTGAGCTGAGTGGGAGCGGTGCTGCGGTGTTCGGGCACCGGCGACGCCCTGATCATGGCCGTGCTCCCTGAACTGGCTACCGGGCGGGGAGCGACGGGGGAGCGATGACAGTGGCCGACCGGCTGCGTACGGATGCCAACGGCGTTCAACAGCATGGCGCTAACCCGCCGATTCGGCACAGTCCTGGTCACGGCGTTGGGGTGGACCGCTTTCACAAAGAGGTGCTCTCCGAATGGCGTCCAACCGCGCTCAACGGCGTGTTTCTGCTGCTCGCCGGCGGTGAACTGCCTGCGCTACTTGTTGCTGCTCCCGCGGGCCGTTCGGCATCGGCGAAGCGTTCGACCCGGAGTTTGACTCCCGATAGTCGGCTCCACCGGTGACCGCTTCCGCGCCGCGGCTGGGGTCACCGACGATCGGCCCGGCGTTGCTGATCCAGACCGTGCTGGACGAGGCGGGTGAGGCTGGGCAGACGAGGGTGCTGTCATAGCCGAGGTGAGTGCGCCGCGGGTCGTTGGTGTCCGGCGCGCTATGCGCAGCCGGGTGGATCCGGCCTGCTGCGCTGTCCTGCTGGGGTGCCGATGGCCATCACCTGGTGGCGCATGACCGGCAACCTGGTGCTTCGGGTCGTGTTCCTGTACGGCGTGCCGGCCCAGGCCCTTCGGCAGGCCGCCGGGGACATCACCGCCGCGCTGGCCGACGGCGCGCTCGCCGAGCTTCCGGTACACCGGTACCGCCTGGACGACATCGCCGCGGCACACGAGGCGGTCGAGGACCGCGCCGGGCAAGGTTCTCCTCGACGTGTGACCGGTCAGCTGATCACCCCGGTGCTGCCGTCGACCGTGATCTGCTGACCGGTGCTGATCCGGGTGGTCGCGTCGGGCACGCCGACCACGGCCGGGATGCCGTACTCGCGGGCCACCACCGCGCCGTGGGAGTTGGCCCCGCCCATCTCCATCACCAGGCCACCGGCGGTCAGGAACAGCGGCGTCCACCCCGGGTCGGTCGACGGGGCGATGAGGATCTCGCCGGGCTCCAGGTGCGCGCCGACCGGGTCGAGCACGACCCGGGCCGGGCCGGCGACCGTCCCGGCCGAGGCCGGGGTGCCGACCAGCGACCCTTGGGCGGCGGCCGCTGCGGGCAGGTCGCGCTCGGGCTCGGTGCCGTCCGATAGCAGCACCCGCGGCACGTGCCGGCGGCGCATCTCCTGCTCGTAGGCGGCGCGGCGGGCGGCGACCAGGTCCCGCTGGTCGACGCCACCCAGTGCGGCCCGGGTCTGGACCAGATCGAGAAAGAACACGTCGTCGGTGGCGGCGATCCGCCCGGCAGCGGCGAGTTCGGCACCGACCGCGGCAAGATGCGTGCGCACAACCGGACGGTGCGCCGGCGCAGTCCGCCCCGGGCCCGGCCGACGAGCGTTGCGACCATCTGCTCGGCCTGGCGGGCCCCGGCGGCGAAGACGGCGTCCGGTGCCGCGGCCGGGTCGTCCAGGCGCAGGTAGTTGGTGAGCACGCCGAGCACGTGCCGGGGGTCCTCGGACCACCGGGGCAGCCCCACGTCGATCTCGGCGACGGCGCGGTGGCCGTAGCCGTCCAGGAACTCGGCCAGGCCCTGCTGCGCGGCTGGCGGGAGGGTACCGGCCCGGTAGCGGGCGGCCAGGGCGTCGACGTCGCCGTTGAGACTCACGCCGGCCGCGCGGGAAGTGGTCGGGGTTGACCGCGCCGGACACGATGGCCTCACCCAGGCCCGGGCTGGCGTCGATGACGGCTTCGCGGCGGCGGCCGGTGACCGGGTTGGCGGTGAACAGCACGCCGGACACCGCCGACTGGACCATGCGTTGGATCACCACACCGAGCCGCACGCTGCCGTGGTCGATGCCGTTGCTGGCGCGGTAGGCCACCGCCCGGTCGGTCCACAGTGACGCCCAGCAGCGGCGCACGGCGTCCAGGACGGCGCCGCGCCCCACCAGGTTGAGGTAGGTGTCCTGCTGGCCGGCGAAGCTGGCGAACGGCAGGTCCTCGGCGGTCGCCGAGGAGCGCACCGCGACCGCGACGCCGGCGCCCACCCGCTCATACCCGTCGGCGACGGCCGTGGCCACGGCGGCCGGGACGGCAGCGCTAAGCAGCGCGGCGCGGGCCCGCCCGGCGAGGTCGGCGAGCGCGGCCAGGTCATCGGCGGCGGTGACGCACAGCGCGTCGACCAGCTCGGCCAGACCCGGCGCGGCCCACGCCACGGCCTGGTATGCGACGGTCGTCACGCACACGCCGGGCGGCACCGGCAGCCCGGCGCGGATGAGCTCGCCCAGGTTGGCGGCCTTGCCACCAACCTCCGACACCATACCGGCGTCGATATCGACGAGATCGAGCACGACACGGGATCCGCTGTAGGGCTCGGAGCGGGCCAGCTCGACCGGCATCACAACACTCCTCCCGAAACGAGCGGATGTCTGCGACGGTAAACTCAACAGCCGTTGAAGTCAACGCCGCAATTAAAATGGCCGGCCCCACGGTACGGTTTCCGCAAGGACGGGCAGGCCGGTGGAGGCGATCAAGCGGTGAGTGCCTTTACGAAGAGTCAAGGGGTCGTGGGTTCAAATCCCGTCGTTCCGACAGGTGATGGTTTCCGCACGTCACCGGCGTATGGGAATCCTCTTTCACAGCTCGCCATGAATGCCCGCTCTGGCAGGCCGCTGTTGGACTGCTTGATGTGATGAAGGGGCGGGCCCTCCGCTCCTCCGTGACAGTCACCCTTGACGGTTGTTCGCTGCTCGCCACCGCGCGACGGGCCGGTACCTGGCCGAGTACGACCCGGACCCGGACACGGACGCCGCGGCCGAGGATCCGACCGAGGTGACCCGGTGCATGTCGCGGCCGTTCCAGGACTGGATGATCGAGACCCGGTCGGCGTCGCGATTCCGTCGTGGGCGCTGGTCGACACCGCCGACCAGCGTGATCCCGCCGGCGACTCAGCTGTTCATGGCCCAGCAAGTCAACTCCAGTCTTGAGGGTGGCGACGGCGCGTTCGCCGGCGGACCCGAACACCGAACAGCACGACTCAAAGAATCTCTGAAGAAGCTGCCTCAAAGATCTTGACACGCGGCGCGGCGTCAACCTGCCCACAGCCAAGCTCGATGTCCGACCATCGTTCCCGCTGGAAGTACTCACCGACACCAACGCCACCGCCGCAGCCCAAACTGCACTGACTGGTTCATGATCACCGCCAACCGACCGCAACCGAGCCGCGCCCGGCCCACGCCGGTTGATCCATTCAGCCGCTGCCGCCAACAGGGCCCATCACCTCGTGTGTGGGGAGCGCCCATATGGTGTTTGGGCCGCGTCAGCCTCATGACCGTTGCGGTGCTCCCCGGCCTGGCCGGGTTGGCGGGGAGCGATCGGGGAGCGGCGGTAGTCCTTGAATGATCCTGAACGGGTGCCAACGGCGTTCAACAGCACCGCCCTGACCAGGTGATTCGGCAAACGTTATGGTCAGCGCGTGCCGTGGGCCGCTTTCACACAGAGGTGCTCCACCAACGGCGTCCAACCGCGCTCAACAGCGTCTTTCCGCTGCTCAACGGCGGTAAACTGCGTCCGCAACTCCTGTTGCTGCTCCCATGACCACCTCCACACCGGCAATCATCCCTGCGTTTGCCTGGCCGCATACCTGACCGGAGCGCGATGCGTGCACACCCTACAGGCGGCGCGTCCTCTCAAGCCACTGGCCGGCATGGCGGCATACCGTTGCACGGTCATGCCGCCTTGCGCGCGAAGCGCAATGAAACAGAAGCCGCGAAGCGACGACGGGGCATACGTTTGCACGGTCCCTTCCGGTTGGGCAGAACCACCCCGGGGCCCCATGCCCTACTACCGACCCCATGCGTCCTGGAACTCAATACCGATTACTGCGTCCGTATCGGCATCGTATTCGACGAGAAAGAAGAGCCAAGCCCTGCGCTCGAACTGGATCCACACCTCATCTTCATCGAACTCCTGGAGAACTTCGTACCCGCCAGACTCCTGAGGAAGCCGAAGAGTCGATGCCGGCACCGAAGCCGTCAAGACGAGGAGTGCTCCTGTAGACACCTGAAACTGAATTTCTCCACTTAGCAGCCGAGAGGCCTCGTCGAATTCTGGCACATAGTCCGAGATGATATTCGCCAAACGTACGTCATACGCGCCCGAAGGTAGAGGAACATCCACCTCGATCTCCCCCCCTCCGGTGGCGTTGTCCACGATCTCTGCGCCCACAAGCGCCAGAGCCACATCTCGAAGTCTCTCGCGTAGAGTGTTAAGCGAAACGTCGGGCACTGGAACCGAACGGTCTTCGGCTGGTACGTCCGCTATCAGCGCACCGGTACGATCCTCAATGCCTAGGCCGTCGACGAATGCGCGCATGCTGTCAAAGACTAGGACCGCATCCTCTGATAGGTCGGCATCAATCAGATCCTGCCGCAGGTCGGCGTGTACCATCCGCGGCACCTCACTATCGGCGAAGTCCGAACTGTTGGCTGAGATGAAGGCCACTTGACCATCGGGCGAGGCTTGCGCCGCCACGCTCAATACCGTCAGCCAGAGCACGGTATCGCGGTAACCAGAACCATCCGATTTGAAGGGTTTTCGACGCGCAAGATCGCGTTCTAGTATCGCTTGATGCGGCACGTTAGGCAGCGGTCCGACAGTAATCCTACTGCGGTCAAGGCGAGCCCGGATATCGCGATCGTATTGCCGACCGGCAGCTTCACAATCCGCGACAGCCGGAACCTGATCCGTCAGCACGCCTAGCCTGTTCGCCGCTATTGCGACAGCGCTCAGTTGAGTCCTCAGTTTCTCATGAGCCAGTTCATAATGCCGACGAGCTTCCGAAAGGACGACTTCAGGTATACATACTGTGAACCAACCACGGGCGGCAGCTAGCAGTAGCCGTTGGGAGGGCCGAGACTGCAACAGAAGATCTTGGTGCAACACCGTCGTGTCTAGGACCACGTGAGTAATGACCGGCGATGGCCGCACAGCAGCGCTACCGGGGGAGCGCAGCCTCTCGACTGGATCGGGCGCGTTGACTGCATCACGCGAGCGCCGCGGTTCAGCATCACGGGGAATCGACATCAAACGGACGATTCCGGACAGACGGACATCATGCACCTGGACTCTTGTCGACCTCAATGTAACGGATGCTCAGCATACGCAGGAGCGGGCCGCGCCGACCGCAGCATCTACTGCAATTGCCGCGACCCCGGCTGGCCGAGCAGCAGCGCAGCCGGGTCCCGAACGATGTCGAGGAGCGACGCAACAAGTGTACGCAGGCCCGGCGTGTCAGCTGCTCGACAAGCGGTTGAGGTGCTGGACGTCGAGCCGACGACCCGCCGCCCTTACAGGAACTACCTGGAGAAGCCATCCGCCCGGTGCTGGGTCACTTCCAGGTCACCAGCGCTCCTCGACATCGAGGCCGTCGAGTCGTACCACGCAGTGCGGCGCCAGCGCCTCTGCGCTGGCTCCACCAGCTCTACGACGACGGCGCTGAGGTGACGTTGCCCACCGCCGAGCGCGACGGCCTCGCACGCCGCGACCGCGACTGGCTGTCCACCTACCAAGCGGCGGGTAGCCCGCAGACTCCATCTCTACCGGCCACAACCATCGGGCCCACAGCCGCCTGTGAATGCACCGAAGCCGCGAAGCCGCGAAGCGGCGATGTGCGCCCTTACCGCTGACGGCCGTTGTGTTGCGGGGGATGAAGGTGTTGATTGACTGCGTTCCTGTAGCTGGCGTAGGCGCTTAGTGTGCCACCGTCACCCCGAAACGATCGATTACCTGCGCGCGCTGTCCGGCCGCAACGACCATCCCGCCCTGCAGGTCGACAGCGACCGCACCGCAACCGCGGCGGCAACCGCCGCCCGCATCGAGTTCTAACACAAAAGCGCCCACGCACAGCCGACAACGCACGGCACCCGGCCGCACCGCGGTCCGATGCCGCGCGCCGCAAACGCGGCGGGGATGCGAAGATCGGCGACGCCGACGACGCCACCGCCTTACCCGAGGATCCGGCACCGGCAGCCAGCCGAGGTGCGGGCCGACACCATCGATCCCTCGCGCCCGGCGGTCTCGCCGGGCCTTACACCGGCACCTTGATCAAGTAACCTCTTCTGCCGCCGGACGGCTGGCCGGTCAGCAGCGGTTCAGCATTCTGGGAGCCGAACAGGCCCGTGTACCCTGCGTAGCCGCCCGGCTCGGCTGGCAGTGCGTCGTCGGTGCCGGCGCGGTCGCGATGGGTTGTCCAGCTCGACGCCAGGCGTGCCACAGTTATCGGTGCGTGCAACCGTTTCGGCGGCGCGGTCATTGGGGAGCAGGGGTGACAGGCCAGACGCTGGTCGGCAAGGTCGGGTTGGTGACCGTCCGGGTGCGCGGAGGCGAGCTGCCGGGGGAGATTCGGCTGGTCGTGCAGGGCATCCCGCACTACTACATCGCCTATTGTGGACAGGCTGTCGCGGTCGGCGAGCATGTGTTGGTGGTCAACAGCCGCGGTGCCCGCCAGGTCGATGTCGAGCCATGGCAGCAATCGGGACCGGATTACGGTCTTCCACTGACAGATTGAGAGGCTCTGCCGATGTTCGGATACCGGGTGCCGGCACCCAACGAGGCGCTGCTGATCAGCGGCAGGAAGCAGCGCGGTGCCGACGCTCTCCAGTTCAAGATCGTGACCGGTCACGGGGTGTTCGTCATCCCGATCTTCTCCCGCGCCTCCACGCTGACCCTGGCGATGCAGGAGGCCGAGGTGGTCGAGGACTGCTTCACCCAGCAGGGGCTGACGCTGGCAGTCCAGGCGGTGATCGCGTTCAAGGTGGGCGACGATCATGAGTCGGTCGCGGCGGCAGCCAGGCGCTTCCAGGGCGACCAGTCCCAGATGGCGACGTTGGTCGGGCGTATCTTCAGCGGCCACCTCCGCAGCATCATCGGGAGCATGACCGTCGAGGCGATCATCCGCGAGCAGCAGACCCTCGGCGACGCCATTCTGGACGCCAGCAAGATGGAGATGGGCAGGATCGGTCTGGCCGTCGACTCCCTCCAGATCAGCAGCATCGACGACAAGGGTGCCAACTACATCAAGGCCTTGGCCGCCCCGCACCAGGCGAAGGTCAACCAGGACGCCAACGTGGCCCAGGCTGCGGCCGACCAGGCGAGCGCGATGGCGCGGCAGGAGAGCGCGCGGTTCCAGGCCGAGTACGCCAGGCAGACCGCGGTCGCCCAGGCCGAATACCAGGCGGAGATCGACCAGGCCCAGCAGCGGGCGGCCCAGGCCGGTCCGCTGGCCGCTGCCCAGGCGCAGCAGGCCGTCCTCGCCGAGCGGGCACTCGTGGCGCAGAAGAATGCCGAGCTCCGTGAGGCAGAACTCATCGCAGAGGTGGTCAAGCCGGCCCAGGCCGAAGCGGAGCGGATCACCACCCTGGCGCGGGCCCAGGCCGACGCGACGAAGCTGTCTGCCGAGGCCGCGGCGGCAGAGGGCCGCATCGCGCTGGACCAACTCGTCATCCAGCAACTCCCCGACCTGCTCCGCGCCGCCGCCGAAGGCCTCCAGGGCGCCAACCTCACCATCCTGAACGGAGCCGACGGGCTCAGCGGAGTAGTCGCCTCCCTCGCCAGCCAGGGAATGGCGGTACTCGACTCGGTACGGCGCGGCCTCGACCGCGACGCCACCGACACTGCCGAGATCCCCGGCAGCGGCCCCGGGTGACCGGGCGGCGTTCGGCGGGGCGCGACAACCCGCTCCGGGCGCGGGAATGTGGGCGGCAGGGTGGTCCTTGTGCGATACCGGCGGCGGTCGCCGGTGTCCTCGATCGGACGCGGGCGGCGTGGGACAGGTCGCAGTGGATGCGGTCTGCGTACTTTGACGCGGCGCTGAACCTGCGTCGCCCTAGGTCACGTGTCTGGTGTGGCTGGTGAGTGTCCAAGGCCGACACGACGGCTCGGGGCGGACAGCGCCGAGACACACCAGGTTCTGGAGGACATGATGAAACGACGGGTTCAACGGCTCGCGGCTGTGGTCGCCGGTGCGAGCGGGATCTTGGGGCTTCTGCAGACCGCCGCGCATGCCCGGATCACCGCGAACCACTGCGAACCGCTGCGGTAACGGCGTTCTGGTGGTGGCATCCGGTCGTGACCGGATGCCAGGACCGTGCTCGGCTCGGCGGTGATCGTGACCACCGCGGGCGGCAGCCATGTCCGTACCGTAACGCCGAGGCCGCTGCACCGGCCGGCCGGTACCGGGCTGCGGGCGGCCGGCTGAAGTGCGGCCACCCTGATTCGACTGCTCAGTTTGGGGGTTCCGCCGACCCTGTTGGCTAATTTTGGGTTCAGGCGGCGAGGGTCAGGTCGAGCCGCTGGAGTTGGGTGGTCCGGGTTCGGTCAAGGGGTCTGCCGGTCCACCATGCGTCCAGCCGGATCAGGTTGACCGCGGCAGCGGCGGCGTTGTGCTCGAGACGGGTCTTGGGCAGGCCGAGGTAGCGGGCGCGGCGGATGCCGGTGACGTGGGTGGCCTGGCGCATGGTGCCTTCCACCCCGGCGCGGATCTTGTACCGGTCCTTCCACTGCTGGCTGGTCTGCCCGGCGCGGGCGGCCACGACGGCCTGGTGGACCTCGCGTGGGCGCAGGGACAGCTGCCGGCCGGAGCGGGTGGAGTGGGTGCACAAGTCGCGCGCCGGGCATCCCCGGCAGGCTGCGGCGGGGAACTTGACCACGACGGTGTCGGTGCCCCGCTGCCGGCAGGGGTTCCAGGAGACGCTGGTGGTGCCTTGGGGGCAGGTGACCTGCTGGTGGTCGAAGTCGATGGTGAACGCTTCGGCGGTGTATCCGCCGGACCGGGCCTGGGGTGAGGTGTCGGCCAGCAGCGGGCCAAGCAGGGTGATGCCCTGCTCGCGGGCGCCGAGCAGGAGGTCGGCGGAGGTGTAGCCGGCGTCCACGGCGTGCTCGTCGGGGGTCAGGTCAGCCTCGGCCAGCCTCTGGTGGATCGGTGCGGTCATCGCCACGTCGGGGACGCTGGCCTGGGTGGTGGTCACGCTGGTGAGCAGGTTCGGGGCCGGTGGCCGGCCGGTGGCCGGGTCGGCTTCGGCGGGTGTGCTGCAGGTTTCGCTGAGGTGCACCTTGTAGCCCAACCAGCTCTTGCCGTGCTTCTCGGAGTAGCGGGCGTCCGGGTCGTAGGGGGAGACCAGGCGGAGTCTGCCTGGCGGGAGGCCATGTTCGTCAGCTTCCCGCCGGACCACCTTCTCCCGTGCTCGTCGGTGCCGCGGTAGTACTGCTGCACCCAGATCGCTCGCAGCGCCGCCACGGCGGGCAGCTGCCGTAGCCAGTCCGGTGCGCCCGGCGCACAGGCCGCCTCCAGCAGGTGGTAGCCGTCCTTGCCGTACTGCACCGCGAGCTTGCCGCGGGCGGTCTCGCTGGTGGGCAGGCGGATCTGGTCGATCCGCTGCCCATACACCTGCTGCCAGGACTCATCGATGACCCCCGCCAGCCAGTCCGGGACGGCAGCGGCCAGCGCCTCCAGCGCCGCCCGAACGGTCTCCCCGGCCAGCTCCAGCCGGTTCAGCCCGCGGATCCGCGCCAGCACATGGGTGGAGTCAGTGCGCTGCCGCCCGCCGGCTTTGACCAGCCCCAGCTCCTTCAGCCGGTCCAGCAGCAGGTCCAGGACCTTGACCTGCAGGCTCCCGGCCACCAGCCGGGCCCGGAACTCGCTGAGCACCGAGAAGTCGAAACCCTCATCCTCCAGCGCAAGGCCCAGGCAGTACTTCCAGTCCAGCCGGCCCCGCACCGCGTCCGCGGCCTGCCGGTCAGTCAGGTTCTCGGTGAACTGCAGGACCGTCACCATCGCCAGCTGCGCCGGTGAGATCCCCGGCTTCCCCCGCACCCCGTAGGCCGCGGCGAACGCCTCATCGTCATACCAGCTACCCAGCTCCTCACGGGCCCGCATCGCCAGCGTCCCCTTCCGGAACGCCCTTCTGGCGACCCGGGCAGTATCGGCTGGCACCTCCGGCCACGGCTGCGGCAGCATCGACATGACGACCCGATTCTGCGGCCGGCAACGGGGAAGGGGAAAGGACCGGACGCAGAAAAAGATCATGGAGGTAACCATGATCAGTGCGCGGGAGGCCGCCCCGCGTGTCGCGAGATAAGCCAACAGGGTCTCCGCCGTGCCGCGCAGGATTGGTCGGCCGGCTGCGGTGCGGTGGCTGCGGGCCGGTCTGGATACCGGCCGCGGCCGGCGGGCCACCCGGCGGGCCAGGCGGCGGCTGCGGCTGGCCCGGTACTGGCAGGCCGCCGCGGATCTGGACCATGCCGGCCGGCACGCCGGGTACGCGTTACATCTGGCCCGGTCCCGCCCGAGGGCGCCGGCCATGCTCCTGGCCGACATCGCGGTGACCCTCGCCGAGATCGAAGGCGACCGGGAGGCCTACGCCGCCAGCCTCGCCCACCTGGAGTACGCCCTCAGCCTGCTCCAACCCGCCACCCCATCACCCGACCGCGACCGGCTGCTGACCCGGACCCTGCTCGGCCTGGGTGATGGCCACCGCCGCGCCCCAACCTCGCCACCCTGCTCCACCAACAACACCGCCACCACGAAGCCGCCCACTACTACCACCGCGCACTGACCATCGCCGAACGCACCGGCCCGCCAAGGGTCGAGGGTGCCCCAGGACAAGTAGATGAACCAGGGCCCCGGCCCACCCTGGATGTAGCGGCCGCGCAGGTCGGATCCGGTCGCCCCCGCGGTGACGGTGCCCTGGAGGATCCACACCGCCTACGCGCGGATCTGGCGACTCCAAACGCCCTCTTCTGCCGCCGTGTTGCTGGCATCGTGGGTGGCGATGGCGACCTCCAACCCCTCCCGCTTCCCGGTCATGGTCCGGCAGCTTCCGGTCGTGCGATGCCAGAGTTGCCGCCGCACGATGGCGCACCGGCCCGGCGATGCCAGCGCGGTCCTGACCGAGCACTACCGCCGCTTCCATGCCGAGGCGGTCACTCCGCCGGACTGACCGCCAACCGAACTCGGTGCTGCTCCTGCGGATCCGCCGCGGATCGTCCTGCCAT
>WNGA01009982.1_pt2 | contig 12677 bp, 13 predicted proteins | sample 5400061 | NCBI WGS metagenome assembly WNGA01 (sample SAMN13153366, study PRJNA577476) | soil metagenome | isolation source: 100 cm soil or saprolite under grassland replicate 2 | place: USA:California | collected 2016-06-15
GCGCGGCGACGAAATGATCCGCCGCCTCGCCGACCGCCTGGTGTCGGTCGATCTGCTCGGCCAGGCGGCCGAATTGCTGCAGCATCAGGTCGACCACCGCGTGCAGGGCGCGGCACGCGCGCAGGTCGCAACCCGCCTTGCGGTGATCTACCTGATGAACCGCAAGCCGGACCGCGCGCTGCAGGCGTTGCGGTCCACGCGGGCGCCCGATCTTTCCAACGAGCTGCGCAATCAGCGCCTGCTGATCGAGGCGCGGGCGCTGTGCGATACCGCCCGTCACGATCTGGCGCTCGAAGTGGTCGCCAATCTGGAGGGGCGGGAGGTTAGCCGGCTGCGTGCCGATATCCTGTGGGCGGCGCGGCGCTGGCGGGAGTCGGCCGAGCAGATCGAACAGCTCTTTGGCGAGCGCTGGCGGGAATTCACGCCCTTGTCGGAGACCGAGCGGCCCGACGTCCTGCGCGCGGCGATCGGCTTCGCGCTCGGCGAGGATCAGCTCGGCATCGACCGTTTCCGCGAGAAATACGGGCCGAAAATGGCGGAAGGCCCGCTCGCCCGCGCGTTCGAGGTGGTGACCACGCCGTTCTCGACGAGCGGGCCCGAGTTCCGCGCCATCGCCAAGGCGGCGGTCTCGGCCGATACGCTCGACCAGTTCCTGCGCGACGTGCGCTCGCGCTATCCGGACACGGCGACCGCGCCGCCGCCGGTTCCGGCCGCGCCGCCGGCGGCCGAGCCGCAGACGGGCAGCCCGGCAAAGCAACGGTCCACCTCCGGTCCTTCCGCATCGGGAAAGCGGCAGCGGACCGCGGCGCGGTGACAAGCTTCACCTTGCTGTCATCCCGGATGCGGTGCACCGCGAGCGCAAAGCGCGAAGTGGGGCACCGCTGATCCGGGATCACGCTCGGCAGGCAATACGGGATTCCGGGTCTGCAGCGCACCACTTCGCTCCGCTCGTGCTGCGCTGCCCCTCGCGGCTGTGGCCGCTCGCCGGGGATGACAATGGTGCTGTTACGCCGTTGCCCTGACAACGGTTGCTATGGCGTGCCGTAGCTCTGCACCAGGCTGCCGGCGACCAGCGACCAGCCGTCCACCAGGACGAAGAAGATCAGCTTGAACGGCAGCGACACCACCACCGGCGGCAGCATCATCATGCCCATCGACATCAGCACCGAGGCCACCACCAGGTCGATGATGAGGAACGGCAGGAACAGCAGGAACCCGATTTCGAAGGCGCGCTTGAGCTCGGAAATCATGAAGGCGGGGACGAGGATGCGCAGCGACATGTCCTCGGCCCGTTCCGGCTTCGGCTGCTGCGACAGATTGACGAACAGCTGAAGGTCCTTCTCGCGCACGTTCTTCAGCATGAAGCCGCGGAACGGCTCGCTCGAGCGCTCGAACGCCTGCTCCGGCTCGATCTCGTTGGCGACCAGCGGCTTGACGCCCTGGTCATAGGCGCGCTGGAACGCCGGCCCCATCACGAACATGGTGAGGAACAGCGCGAGCGAGACGATCACCGTGTTGGGCGGCGCGGTCGCGGTGCCGAGCGCGGTGCGCAAGAGCGACAGCACCACCACGATGCGGGTGAACGACGTCACCATCACCAGGATGGACGGCGCCAGCGAGAGCACCGTGAGCACCGCGATCAGCTGGATCACGCGCTCGGTGAGGCCCGTGCCCTGGCCGAAATTGATGCTGATGTCCTGGGCTGCAGCAGGATGAGCGGCCGTTGCGAGAAGGACTGCGATCGACAGCCAAATACGTCCGCTCATCCGGTTCCTTTATGGCTTGCCTGCCGGCCGGCCGAGCAGGCTCGCCATCTCTTCTTCGAGACTGTCGAACACCGACTTGGCCGGCGCGGGCTTGGGCAGGCCGGTTGCCTCGGCCGGCTTGGCGGGCTCCGGGGCCGGCGCTGCCGGCTCGGGCGTGGCGGCGCGCGGCGCCTCCGTTGTGTGTTGTGGCTCGGGCGCCGGTTCGCGCGCCGGGGTGGGGCGTGGCGGACGCGGTGCCGGCTCGGCGCTCGTGGGAGCGGCCGGCCGTGCGGGCTCGGTCGCCGGTCGGGACTCCACTCGAGATCTGGGCTCGGATCGCGCGGTCGGCTCAGCCGGCCTCGGGTCGGCCGGTCGTCCCGGCCGGCGCAGGGCGGCTTCGAGCCTTTGCGCCATGTCGGCCAGATTTACGTCGGCGGTCGGCGGCGACTGGCGGACTTCCACCGGCTGCTCCGGCTCGGCCGCCGGGGCGCGTGGGGCCGCGGCCCGGGGTGGCGCGCGCGTCGGTTCCGGCGCGGCGGCGCGCAACGCTGCGGCAACCGGCTCGGGCAGGGGACGCGTCGGGAGATCCATCGCCGGCTGTTGCTTCGGCGCAGGCTCGGCCTGACGAGACTGCCGCGCCGCCGGCTCCGGGGTCCAGGACGGCTCGGCCGCACGCGGGCTGCGCGCGACCGGCTCGGGCTGCTCGGCCGCCCGGGAGCTGCGGCCGACCGGCTCGGGCTGCTGGGTCCAGGACGGCTCGGGCGCGCGAGCGCCGCGCGCGACCGGCTCGGGTTGTGGAATCCACTCGGGCTGCGCCGGACGCGGCGCCGGCTCGGGCCGCTGGGCGATTTCGGGCGTGCGCGGCATCGCCTCCTGCCCGCGCACCGGCGGCGCCTCCCGTGGCGCGGCCACCGGCACCGCGCGGACGATGTTCTGCTCGACCACGATGTCGGACGGACCGCCGATCAGCACGAGGTGTTCGACGTTGTCGCGCCGGATCAGGACCAGGCGGCGCCGGCTGTCGACCGAGGCTGCGTCGATCACCGCGAGCCGCGGCTGGCGCCCGCGCGCGGAGGAGCCGCCGAGACGCGTCGCCCCGAAGCGGCGGATGAGCCATGTCGCCGCCGCGATCAGCGCGAGAACGACGACGAAGGCGAGGATGAATTTCACCGGAAGCGAGAGTTCTGCACCGAACAGATCGAACATCGGTCTTACTCCTCCCGACAGCCCGCCGCCCCGGCGATGCCGTCGAACGGTTAACACCGCGCGGCAAGATTTGCCGCCCGGACCCTAAGATTAGGTTAACGCCGACGGGCTCCGCCTGTCTCCCATCGGCCCAGCGTCACCCTTTTTATGGTTAACGGCGGTTTCAAGGCAACCGCCGCTTGGAACCCCCGCTTAACCCCCCATTAACCACAAGGTCGGCAAAGTCTGCCGGGTCGCGGGATGTCGGTGCGCCGCGACCTCGCTGGAGCCGCCGATGCCGATCTCCGAGATTCCCATCTTCTCCATGCTGCGCACGAAGATGCAATGGCATCAGGAGCGTCAGCGGCTGCTCGCCGAGAACGTCTCCAATGCCGATACACCGAACTTCAAGCCGCGCGATCTTGCTCCGCCCAAGTTCGACGGCCGTACGCCCGGAGCGACCGCCGCGGTGGCGCTGGTACGGACCAGTGCGGGGCACATCGCCGGCGCCAACGCCGGAGGCGCCGCCCAATTCGAGTCCGAGCGCCGGGGCGGCTACGAGATCCGTCCGGCCGGCAATGCGGTCAGCCTGGAAGACGAAATGCTGAAGGTCGCGGCGAACCAGATGGACTATCAGGCGGCGACCACGTTGTACGGAAAGAGCCTCGGCCTGATCAAGACCGCGCTCGGCAAGAAGTAGGAGCGGCATCCGTGGATTTCCTCAAATCGATTGCGATCGCGGCCTCCGGCCTGCGCGCCCAGGCGGGTCGCATGCGGGTCATCTCCGAGAACATCGCCAACGCCGACTCGACCGCGCCGCGCGCGGGCGCCGATCCCTACCGCCGCAAGGTTCCGACCTTTCGCGCCGAAGTCGACCGCGCGCTGGAGGCGAAGATGGTTGCGATGGGACGCGTGCGCAGCGATCCGTCCGAATTCCGCACCAAATACGAGCCGGGCCATCCGGCCGCCGACGCCAACGGCTACGTCAAATACCCGAACGTCAATTCGCTGGTCGAAATGACCGACATGCGCGAGGCGCAACGCTCGTACGAAGCCAACCTCAACGTGATCGGGGCGACGCGGCGCATGATCCAGCGCACGATCGACATCCTGCGCGCCTGAAAGGGGGATTAGATGCCGACGCCGAGCACAGCAGCGAATGCCTATGCGGCGCTCGCCCGCCTGACCAATCCGTCCGCCGGTGCGAGCCGGGGACTTGGTGCGGAGGGGGGCGAAGCGAATTTCGGCGCGCTGCTCAAGGACGCGCTCGGTGCGGTGGTCGAGGCCGGCCGCACCTCCGACGGCCAGGCCAAGGCCATGGCCGCAGGCAAGGCCAACATCGTCGACGTGGTGACCGCGGTCGCCGAGACCGAGGTCGCCGTCGAGGCGCTGGTCTCGGTGCGCGACAAGGTCATCCAGGCCTACGAAGAGATCATGCGGATGCCGATTTGATGGTTTGCGGGCAAGGTCATCCGATAACCACTGCGGTAAGGGGCGCCAATGGTCGTTTGGGTGCTGCTGGACTGCCGGCCTTCGCAGGCGACGACGTAGGAGGGGAGTGCCGATGACCGGACCCGAAGTGCTCGACGTCGCACGCGACGCGATCTTGACGCTGGTGATCGTGTCCGCCCCGCTGATGCTGATCGGGCTCGCGGTCGGCGTCGCCATCTCGCTGTTCCAGGCGCTGACCCAGATTCAGGAAATGACGCTGGTGTTCGTGCCGAAGATTCTCGCGATCTTCATCGCCATGCTGATCGCGCTCCCCTTCATGGGCGACGTGCTGCAGGGCCACATGGCGCGCCTCGCCGCGCGGATCGCAGGGGGCTGACTCCGCGTCCCGGATGGGGTGCAGCGTGAGCGCGAAGCGCGAATGGTGCACCGCTGATTCCGGGACCCCGGGTCTATCGCTGCAAGCAACCCGGGTCTGCAGCGCACCACTTCGCTGCCCCCCGGTTTAACCCGGGGGTGCGCTGCCGTTCGCCGCTGTGGCGGCTCGCCCGGGACACGGATCGGTGCATGAAGGTCGACGTCTCGTTCCTTCCGGCGCTGGGCGCGACGTTCATCCTGATGTTCGCGCGCATCGGCACCATGGTGATGCTGCTGCCGGGTCTCGGCGAGCTCAGCGTGCCGTCGCGCGTGCGCCTGACCGTCGCGCTGGTCCTCACCGCGGTGCTGTTCCCGCTGCACCGCGCCGCGTTCGCGATCGACCTGAAATCGTTCGCGCCGGTCGTGACGATGCTGGGCCAGGAATTGCTGATCGGCGCCGTGCTCGGCTTGACCGCGCGGCTGACCATCTCCGCGCTGCAGGTGGCCGGCTCGATCATCGCCCAACAGCTCGGCATCGGTTTCGTCACCACGATCGACCCGACGCAGGGGCAACAGGGCGTGATCGTCGGCAATTTCCTCACCGTTCTCGGCATCACGCTGATCTTCGCCACCGACCTGCACCACTACGTCATCGCCGCGCTGCACGACAGCTACGCGCTGTTCCATCCCGGCGAGATACCCCTCAGCGGCGACGTCGCCGCGCTGGTGACGCGCGCGACCGCGGCGGCGTTCCGGATCGGGGTTCAGCTCGCCGGGCCGTTCCTGGTGTTCGGCCTCCTGTTCAATCTCGGGCTCGGCGTGCTGTCGCGGCTGATGCCGCAGATGCAGGTGTTCTTCGTCGGCGTGCCGCTGTCCATCCTGATCGGTTTCATCGCCCTCCTGTTCGTGATCGGAGCTATGATGAGCACGTTCCTCGGCCATCTCGAAGGCGTGCTGCGCGAACTCGCGCCCCATTCATGACGCGGATGGGGACCGCCGATGGCCGAGGAACGCGACGACGCCGACAAGACGGAAGACCCGACGCTCAAGAAGCTCGACGATGCGCTCCAGCGCGGAGACGTCGCCAAGAGCCAGGAAGTCAACACCTGGTTCGTCATCGCCGGCGCGACGCTGGTCGTCATCGGCTTCTCCGGATCGCTCGCCTCGGATTTGACCAGGACGTTCCGCGGCCTGATCGCCAACGCGCACCGCGTTCCGATCGATCGCGGCGGCCTTCTCCACATGGTCGAGAAGCTCGGGCTCGACGTGCTCGCCGCGATCGCGATCCCGATCCTGCTGCTCGCGCTCGCCGCGATCTGCGGCAACGTCATCCAGCACCGGCTCGTCTGGTCGGCGGAACAGCTCAAGCCGCGGCTCGACAAGATCTCGCCGCTCGCCGGCGCCAAGCGCCTGTTCTCCAAATACGCGCTCGTCAACTTCGCCAAGGGCGTCGCCAAGGTCACCCTGATCGGCGCCCTCATGGCCTGGGTTATGTGGCCCGAGCGGCAACGCCTCGACACGCTGGTCGTGACCGACGTCGCCGGCGTGCTGGCGCTGACCGAAAAGCTTTCGGTGCAGCTGCTCGGCGCCGTGGTGGCAGCGCTCGCCGTGGTCGCGGTGCTCGACTATCTGTTCCAGTACCGCCAGTGGTTCGAGCGCCAGAAGATGTCGCTGCGCGAGCTCAAGGAGGAGTTCAAGCACACCGAAGGCGATCCGGCGATCAAGGGCAAGATCCGGCAGCTCCGCCAGGAGCGCATGCGCAAGCGCATGATGGCCGCGGTGCCCAAGGCCGCGGTCGTCATCACCAACCCGACCCACTACGCCGTGGCCTTGGCGTACGAGCGCGGCATGAACGCGCCGGTCTGCGTCGCCAAGGGCGTCGACTTGATCGCGCTCAAGATCAGGGAGGTTGCGGCCAAGCACGGCATCCCGATCGTCGAGAACCCGCCGCTCGCGCGCACCCTGCACGCCACCGTCGAGATCGACGCCGAGGTTGCGCCCGAGCATTACAAGGCGGTCGCCGAAGTGATCGGCTACGTGATGCGGTTGCGCCGGTCCGTCGCGGGCCTCCGCTGAATTAATCCGCTCTCATTAGCGCACGGCCGCGGCGTTTCTCGCCAACCCGCGCGTACGAGAGCAGCGACCGGCACCCGTGCGTTGGACCTCGACCTGTCGGGGGATCCACTCAAGGTTTTGACTCATCGCTCGCGAAATTGGCCATGAACACCCAAACAGCTGCCGGCTCTTGCGGCGTGGCACGGGCCGCGAGGAAGAGCCTGTCCATCTCGGGTACAAAGAGCGAAGTGCGAGCACCGGGAACCGTCGCGATATGGGCAATACGGCGGTATGCGCCTTCTCGCGTGTCAAAAACGTCCAGGAAACCGTCGCCGCAGCTGACGTAGACTCGGCGGCGCTTGGCATCAACGAACATGTCGTCGGCATCGGCGCATAGATCTGCGCTTGCGACCGGCGCCCCATCCTGCATGGAGAATACGCCGAGCTTTGCAGGGTCTCGAAACGCTATGATGACGTGCTTGGCGTCGCCGTCCAGGGCCATCGGGAAGTTGCTGTCATATCCCACCGCCCAGCTTGCGGTTTGTTTCCCCATGGCGAGATCGATCACGGCAATCGCTCGATTGGTCGGGTCGTTGACGAACGCCCGATTGGTGTCGCGGTCGAGCTGAAAGCTCTCGGGATGCGCCTTCAATGCAATATCCCCGATCTTCTTCCGAACCCCGGGGGCGATCACCGCCAGCGCACCATGACCGTACCCGACGAGGACCCGATTGGCCGGCACGTCCACGCGGACGTTATCGGCGTCTTCACCCAAATTGATCCGATCCATTTCCGAAAAATCGCCGCCGCTGAATAGACGCACAGATCCATCGCCGCCATTTGCGACGTACAGCGTATCGGTCGACGGCACGTAGCCTACTCCTTGCGGACCTTTGAGCCCGGTGATCGCGTGGATCACCTTGTTCGCATTGAGATCGACGACTCCCACGCTGTCGTTCTCCAGCTCGGCGACGAACAGACGGTTCCGCCGGAGATCGATCGCCAAGTGGTCGATGCGGCCACGAACTTCGCCGAGCGAGATTTTCCTTTCGAGCAGGAACGGGGTCTGCTCCGCGGCCCAACCTGGAGAGTTCATCAGGGTGGCCAGAGTCGTCAGCGCCAGTGCGATGGACTTCATGAGATCGTCTCCGTTTTCGGACTTGGCTCAGCGGTCGTTTTTTGGCGTCACCACCAGGCTGTCGAAGGCCGTGACCGAGTCGGCTTTTGTCCAAAGCCCGATGCGCCCCGCGGCAAACCGGCTGTCGCGATGATCGATGAGGGCCCGGCCGTTCAGCCAGCCGCGAAGATTATCCTCGTCGGCAATGACGCGGAGCGTGTGCCATTCGCCGAGCATCGGCGCCATAACCGCCGCGCTGGTGAGCATGTAGCGGCCGCCGTCGTGATAGTAGAGGCGGAAATTGTCTTCGAGAGCATTGGCGCGCAGGACGTAGTAGCGGCCTTCCGCGAACCGGAAGACGATGCCGCCGGACGCATCCTCGCGGCCCGATATCGGCTTGAAGCGCACGGACACATCGACATTGCCGTACGGACCGCCCGGGGCCACGATCACATTGAACTCATTGCCGGTGGCGCGCTGGACCAGGGCGCGCCCATTGCGAGAGGCGCCGGGCACGTCTTCGACGCCCCACCGACCCGATACCGTTTCCCAGCCCTCCGAAAGATCCGGGAAGTCAAACTGCTGGTCCGGACCGGCAGGCCACGCGAAGCGACTTCCGGCCGTGACGCATGCGCCCAGGACGGTCGTGGCGGCGATGACTTTGCGCCTCGATAGCTTGTTCATGGTGGCTCTCCTGCCGGCTGCGCGGATGTTTCAAATCCGCATGCGACCGCGATCGTGCCGATGCTGCGGGAGTTCGTTTAAGGCAGTTTTACGGGGATCCCCGGCGCAGACTTTTGGGCGAACGCGGGATCGCAGGCTGCTTAAAACTGTCTTAAACTTCCCGTGCGTGGTTTGAAGCGAAAGGCCGCCGATGGATTCGAGCGGGCGGCCCTCGACGCGGCGCGGTTCGGCAGACAAGGCAGACACGTGCGCCTTCTGGTCATTGAAGACGAGCCCCGGATTGCAGAGATCCTCAAGACCGCGCTGGAGCGCGCCGAATTCGTCGTGGACACGGTGCGCTTGTATGCCGATGCACGAGAAGCGCTTGCAAACATCGCCTACGATGCCGCCATCCTTGACCTTGGGCTGCCGGACGGCGACGGGCTGGATCTGGTCGCTGAATTACGACCGGGCGGCAACCGCATTCCTATTCTGATCCTCACCGCACGCGACGCGGTCGACGATCGCGTTTGCGGTCTCGACGCCGGAGCGGACGACTACCTCGTGAAGCCGTTCGCGATGGACGAGCTTGTTGCTCGGACGAAAGCCTTGTTGCGCCGTCCAGGAGGCGCCCTCGGAGTCGCGCTGCAAGCCGGCAACATCGTCTTCGATACAATCGGGCGAGACGTGAGTGTTGGCGGGGTTCCCCTGAATCTTCCTCGCCGGGAATGCGCAATCTTGGAGCACCTGCTGCGACGCCAGGGGCGGGTCGTGCCCAAGAGCGTCCTCGAAGAGAAGCTCTACGGCATCGACGACGAACTTGAATCAAATGCCGTCCCCGTACACGTGCACCATCTGCGTCGCAGGCTTCTGGAAGCTCGAGCAACCGCCGAGATCCACACCGTGCGGGGGGTGGGGTATTTGCTCGCCGAGACCCGGGAATGACCCGTGGTCGATTCCAATCGCTGCAATTCCGCCTCGCGGTACGCTTGGCGGTGTTGTACGTAGCGGCCACTGCGATAGCGGTCGGCGTCCTGGTCTACCAAGCCTATGACACGGCTGGTTCTTTGAATGACCGCGAGCTGAGCCTGCGCGCCGAGGACCTGGCGCACGCGGTTTCGATCGACGGCTCAGGGAGGGCGCGCCTCGATTTGCCGGCAAAGCTTGCTTCCGCCTATGCGGCGGCGGCCGCAGACGACATCTTCGCCGTTCGCGATCCTGCCGGTCGCGTCATTGCCGCCTCGTCCGCCGAATTCGGCGACCGGATATCAAAGTGGCCTTCAGCCACGGACGAACCCAGCTACTTCCGTCTGAGCAATCTCGGATCAGCCGACTACTACGGCTTGAGCGTCGCGCTCCCCTCGGTTGGCGGGCAGGTCTCGGTATCGGTTGCGCGGGTGGCCGGGTCGGATGCGCTTATCCGCTCGCTTCTGCGGGAGTTCGTGTTCGACGTTGCGTGGGTGAGCCCATTCCTCATGATCGCGACGCTCGCGATCGGGATTTTCGCGATCCGCAGCGGGCTCAAGCCGGTGCGCGAGATTTCGGGGATGGCTTCAGCAATCGGTCCCAATACGACATCGGTGCGGCTTCCCGAACAAAACCTTCCGACCGAAATTGCGCCGCTCGTCGCCTCCGTAAACCATGCGCTCGACCGGCTCGAGCAAGGATTTTCCGTGCAGCGTGAATTCACCGCCAATGCCGCCCATGAGCTGCGCACGCCTCTCGCCATCATCACTTCTGCCCTCGACGCGATGGGAGGGAACGGCGAGCTCACGAAGCTGAGGAACGACGTCGCTCGCATGAATCGGCTTGTCGAGCAGCTTCTGCGGGTCGCTCGATTGGACGCCGTTGCGTTGGAATTCGGTACGGTGGATCTCAACAAAGTCGCGACTTCTGTCGTGGCCACATTGGCTCCATGGGCAATCGCGCAGCAGAGGACGGTCGCATTGGCCGGAACCGGAAGGTCCGTCGAGGTGAAAGCCAGTGCACACGCCGTCGAAGATGCTCTCAGAAATCTCGTTGAGAACGCAGTCGCTCACTCCCCGCCGGGAGCGGAGGTCACCGTGACCGTTCATCGCGAAGGCCGCGTGGAGGTGAGCGATCGCGGTCTCGGTGTCCCACTGGAAGATCGTGAGCACATCTTCAATCGCTTTTGGCGCGGCCGGGGAGAAACGAAAGAGGGCGCTGGATTGGGCCTCGCCATTGTCAAGGAAATCATGCGGGCACATGGCGGCATCGTCACCGTCGGGGACAACCCCGGCGGCGGCGCGCTCTTCACGGTTTCATTTTCTCTTTTGCAGTGATGGATCGTCGGGAGCCAAAACGGCCGGAGGGGATGGATGAGTGACTTTTTTCTCGACCATGCGCTTTTCTTTGGATTGTTCCTTGGCGCGACGTTTGCAGCGGCGCTCGTCGCCGGGCTCGCCGGTTTTGCTTTCGGCATCGTCGCCGTGGCGGCATGGCTTCATATCCTGACCCCGCTGCAGACCGTGACGCTGATCATTGGTTACGGATTGATCGTGCAGGGCTATGCCGTATGGAAATTGCGGCATGCTTTGAGCTGGACTCGGCTCTGGCCGTTCTTGCTCGGCGGGGTGCCCGGAGTCGCCTTGGGAATATTCATCCTCGGATGGACAAATCCCGCGTACGTCCGTGCGGCCATGGGTGCGGTGCTCGTGCTGTACGCCGTCTATGGCCTTGCCCGACCGGCATTGAAGCCTGTTCGGGCCGGTGCCCTGGCGGATCTAGGCGTCGGCTTTCTCAACGGCGCGCTCGGCGGCATGACCGGCCTCGCGGGTGTCATCGTCGTGATCTGGAGTGGACTGCGGGGCTGGCCGAAGGACGTGCAGCGCGCGGTCTTCCAGCCGATCGGCGTCGCCACCTTCGCGATGAGCGCCGTCGGGCTCGGGAGCGCCGGCGTGATCACCGTTGATACCGCGAAACTGTTCGTGTTCGGCCTGCCGGTACTCCTGGCCGGCACGTGGATCGGCCTGAAGCTCTATGGCCATCTCGACGAGGCGGCTTTCCGCAAGGTTGTATTGGTGCTGCTGCTGGTGTCGGGCGCCGCGCTGATTTTGTAATGGAGCGACCCGGCGGTCGGGTACGACCGCCGCATCGTCGTCCTCGATACCGAGCGTGCTCGACAGATGGATGTCCGCCTCGACGGATACCGACACTGCCCGCCGCGATCATAATCGAAGCCCGGACTCGGGTGATGCGAACCCCTTGCGCGGATTCCGTGCCTGGGGCAGTTGAGAGGAGCGATTCGGCGCGACTGCGCCGACGCGATTCGCGGCGAGCCCACTCCAGCCGTATGGCGACGCAGGACCTGAGCGAAGCTCCGTCGGTCGACCGCAGCCAGCGCGGCGGCAGCATCGGCCTGGTCCTGCTCGTGGCCGTGGTGCTGGTGGGCGCCGCGGTGGCGCTCCTGTTCATCGGCCGCGGACGTGCCGAGCCCTACATTCTCGGGCTGCTCGCCGTGCTCGCCGTCATCGGCGTGTTCGCGCTGTTCGCGCTCGCCGCCGGTATTCTGCGCATGCCCGGCAAGGAGGAGGTGGACCCGCTGATCAAGGCGGTCGCCGATACCGCCCATGACGGCCTGGTGGTCACCGATCCGGCCGGACGCGTGGTCTATGCCAACGCCACCTACCTCAACCTGGTCAATGCGGTCGACGCCGACGACGTGCGCCCGGTCGAGCGCGTGTTCGTCGGCGACCCCGACGTGTCGGAAGCGGTGTATCGGCTCGCCAAGGCGGCGCGCGAGGGGCGCCGGCTGCAGGAGGAGGTGCGGGTCAACGATCCGCATGGCGGGCCGGCCCGCTGGCTGCGCTTTCGCGTGCGGCCGCTCGGAGACAAGGACGCCGATGCCCGTACCACGGTGTGGAACGTCGCCGACGTCACCCGCGAGCGCGAGGGGCAGGAGAACGTCTTCCAGGAGCTGCAGCACGCGATCGACTACCTCGATCACGCGCCCGCCGGCTTCTTCTCGGTCGATGCGGGCGGCAATGTCGTCTACATCAACGCCACCCTGGCGGACTGGCTCGACCACGACCTCGCCCAGGTCGGATCGGGCGGTCTCAAGCTCATGGACATCGTGCCGGGGGACG
>WNGA01023697.1_pt1 | contig 12677 bp, 13 predicted proteins | sample 5400061 | NCBI WGS metagenome assembly WNGA01 (sample SAMN13153366, study PRJNA577476) | soil metagenome | isolation source: 100 cm soil or saprolite under grassland replicate 2 | place: USA:California | collected 2016-06-15
CGCCGCGCTGCCGTCGCTCGAGTCCGTGGTCCATGTCCCCTACGGGGGTGGGCCAGATGACGAGCTGCCGGATGCCACCGAATGGGACGAGCTGCTGGCCGAGCCGGGGCCGCTTGAGTTCGACCCCGTCTCCTTCGACCATCCCCTCTGCGTTCTCTTCTCCTCGGGGACGACCGGGCTGCCGAAGGCGATCGTCCACCGGCACGGCGGAATTCTGATCGAGGCGTTCAAGAACGAGGGTCTGAGCTGGGATCTGCAGCCGGGCGACAGGCTGATGTGGTTCACGACCACCGCCTGGATGATGTGGATGGCGCTCGTCAACACACTGCTGCTCCGAGCCTCGATCGTGATGCTCGACGGCAACCCGATGTACCCCGACCTCTCCGCCCAGTGGAGGCTCGCCGAGGAGCTGCGCCCGACGCTGATGGGCGGGGTGCCCGCATTCCTGATGGCCTGCCGCAAGGGCGGCGTGGACCTGCGTGACATGGACCTGACCAGCATCCGGCAGTTCTGCGCGGCAGGCTCGCCGCTCCCGCCGGAGGGCTTCGACTGGATCTACGAGCAGCTCGGCCCCGACGTGCTGCTCAACGTGGGCAGCGGCGGGACCGACGTCTGCACCGGGATGGTGCAGGGGAGCCCGCTGCAGCCCGTCTACAGGGGCGAGATCGCGGGCCCATGCCTCGGGGTGGACGTCGCCGCCTACGACGAGGACGCCCAGCCGGTGGTCGGCGAGCTGGGGGAGCTGGTGATCCGCCAGCCGATGCCGTCCATGCCCGTGGGCTTCTGGAACGACCCCGGCGATGAGCGCTACCGCGCCGCCTACTTCGAGCACTTCCCGGGCGTCTGGCGCCACGGCGACTGGATCATGTTCACCGAGCGGGGCAGTTGCGTGATCACCGGCCGCTCCGACGCCACCCTCAACCGAGGCGGCGTGCGCCTCGGCACCGGCGAGGTCTACTCGGTGGTCGAGGGCATGGACGAGGTGACGGAGAGCCTCGTCGTCCACATCGAGGATCCGGGTGGCGGCCCCGGTGAGCTGATCCTGTTCGTGGCCCTCGCCGAGGGCGCCGAGCTCGACGACGAGCTGCGCTCGCGGATCGCGGCCGAGCTGCGGGGCACCCTCTCCCCGCGTCACGTCCCGGACACCGTCGCGGCGGTCCCGGTTATCCCGAAGACGCTGACGATGAAGAAGCTCGAGCTGCCCGTGAAGCGGATCCTCCTCGGTGACCCGCCGGAGAAGGTGGCGAGCCGCGACGCGCTCGCAGACCCGGCGTCGCTCGACGCCTTCGTCGAATTCGCCTCCTCGCGCGCTCCCGCCTAGGCGCTCTCCGCGATCAGCCCGCTGAAGAAGTCGGTGTCCGCCTTCTGCAGCTGGCAGAGCTCGATCCAATGGCCGAGCCGGGCGCTCGTGTCGACGTAGGCGAGCCGCGCCCGGTCCGGGATCAGGATCGTGTATTCGAACGACATCCCGTGCTCGCCGAGCAGCGTCTCGACCGAGCCCCACGCGTCGTCGCCGAGCGGTACCAGCATCGCGAGGTGGTGAAGGCCGAGCGCGTCGCCGCCCTGGGGCAGGGCGCGCCGGTAGAACTCGACCTCGCCTGCGATCGGCTCGATCAGCTCGACGATCAGGCCGCCGCGCGCGCCCATCGCCACCCGGACGTCCCATTGGAGCTCCTCGCCGTCCTTCATGAAGCTGGCCCCCTCGGTCGGGACCTCGGTGGAGTTCTCGATCCCGAAGAGGTCTCGCAGCTCCTTCATCCCCCGGTCCAGGTCAGGGGTGACGTAACAGACCTGCCACACGTTCGCGAACAGGTCGCCGAGGGTCTCGACCGGCCGCGGGTCGGCGAACAACCCGGAAGCGGGGCGGGCCGCGCCCGCGCTCATGCCGGCACCTGCTCTCGGGCGCGCCGGTGGAGAACGAGCGCGAGCTCATCGATGCGAGAGAGCTGGGGGTGATGGCCGGCGTCCATCTCGACGACGTCCGTGACCTCCCGGTCCCTGACCAGCCTGCGCTGGAGCGCCGGCGGGACGATGCGGTCCCTTGTGCAGATGACATAGGTGCGGGGGATGCGCTCGAACTCCCGGTTGAGGGAGACGGGCTGAGTGAGGGGCATGAAGACCTGGGATCCGGTCCTCGCCACCGCCCAATCCATCACCTCTCGCGAGCAGTCCTGATTCGACGCCTGGCAGGTGGACCGCGGCAGCGTTCCGACTGGTGGATCGCCCGAGACCACGACGGTCTGCTGCACGAGGTCGTCGGCGGCCTCGGGAAGCCCCGTGAGGTCGACGAGGCTCTGGCCGTCGGCGGGTAGGAAGGCCGCCACGTAGACGAGGCGCGTGATCCGATCCGGGCGACGGGCGGCCGCCTCGGAGATGACGATGCCGCCCATGCTGTTGGCGACCAGGATCGCGGGCTCATCGCCGTCGTCCAGCAGCTCGCAGATTCGCTGCGCGTAGGCGTCCAGCGTGACCTCCTCTGGGGGTGTTGGGTCTTTGCCGGATCCCGGCAGGTCCGGGCTCTCGGTTGTGTGGCCGAGCTCCTCGAGCCGCTCGGCCAGCGGCTCCCAGATCCAGCTGCCGACAAACGCTCCGTGAACCAGCACGAACCTCATGCGGGCACCTCCTGGCGGGCGAGCTGGTCGATCGCGGCCACCAGCTCATCCGGGGCCGAGAGATGCGGTGTGTGATCGGTCTCGATCTCGATCACTGGGCTGACGTTCCGCTCCTTCATCATCCGGCGCTGCAGGGCCGGCATGTTGGCCTGATCCCTGGTGCAGTGGATGTAGCTGCGCGGGATGCTCTCGTAGCCCTCGCTCAGCCTGGCTTCATCCAGCATCGGAACCAATGGCTGCGGCCTCTGCATCTGCGCGGCCCATTGGGCCACTGCGGGAGACGACAGGTTGTAGAAGGCGATGATCGAGTTCTCCTCCGAGAGCTCGGCGATCGGAGGCTCTCCGGAGACGACCATCGTCTTCTGAACATGGTCGCCCTCGCCCTCGGGGAGCTGCGTCAGGCCGACGAGGCTCTGTCCCTCTCCTGGGAGGAACGCCGCGACGTAGATCAGCGACGCGACGCGGCCCGGGCATCGCGACGCGGCCTGGGTGACGGCCATGCCGCCCATGCTGTGACCGACCAGGACGGCCTGCTCGGGGCTCTCGCCGAGCACATCGCAGATCCGCTCCGCGTAAAGGTCGAGGTTGATCCGATCGAGAGGGGTGTGGTCGTTGCCGGCGCCGGGCAGATCCAGCGTCTCGACGCTGTGGCCCGCGGCCTCCAGCGGTTCGGTGACCTTCTCCCAGATCCACGCCCCGCCCCAGACGCCGTGAACCAGAACGATCCTCGCCATCTCTCCTCCTCAGCTCGTCGGAATGGAATTCATGCAGCCAGCACCACCTTGCCGTGAAGCCCGCCGGCCTCGACCAGGCGGTGCGCCTCGGCGGCCTCGTCGAGCGGCAGCACCCGATCGACCCGGGTGCGAAGATCTCCCACCGCCGCCGCTTCGACCTGCTCTCGCAGGGCCTCACGGTCGGGGTGGATCAGGAAGGACTCCTGGCGGATCCGCCGCTCCGGGTCCGCCTCCGGGGGCCTGCGAGTGCTGACGATCGCGCCCCCGTCCTGGACGGCAGCAAAGACGGGCTCGTGGAGGGGTACGGCGTCGAACACGGCCGGGACCCGCTCGATCGAGCCCAGGTCGGTGTCGCGTGGCAGCACTTCCGCGGCTCCAAGCTCCCGGGGCCATTCCTCGTCGCCGCGGCCCGCCAGAGCGATCACGTGGTGACCCGCGGCGACGGCGAGCTGCACCGCGAAGCCGCCGACCGCCCCGCTCGCGCCGGTCACCAGAAGCGTGGTCGGCTCGGGGAGATCGAGGAGCCCGAGCCCCTCGTGAGCCGTGACCGCGTTCAGAGGGACGGTGCAGCCGTCAACGAAGCTGAGCCCGTCGGGCAGGGGGACCAGCCACTCTGCGTCGACCGCGACCGACTCCGCGTAGGCGCCGACCGTGCCCTTCTGCTCATACCACTGGATCATCCCCACGACCCGGTCGCCGGGCGCAAACTCGCCGACGCCCTCGCCCGCCACTGCGACCTCGCCCGCCAGGTCCCAGCCGAGGACGAAAGGAGGGTCGGGGACGGCGCGGCCGCCGGGAGCGCGCGCTCCCAGATCCGTCGGATTGACGTTCGCTGCCCGGACGCGGACCCCGACCTGGCCGGGCCCTGGCTCGGGCTCGGGGCGCTCCGCGACCTTCAACACTTCCGGTCCGCCGAGCTCGGTCACTTCGACGACCCGCATCCACCTCGCCTGTCTAGGCGGAGCCGTTGGAGTGGGGGAGGAGCACGGCGCGGCCGGTGATGTCGCCCTCGCGCAGCCGCCCGAGCACCTCGTTGACGTCCGCGAGCGGATGGGTCTCCGCCAGCTCCCGACCAGGTTGGCGACCAGGCACTGCTCCTGGCTGACCAGCGCAACCGAGGGAATCGTGATCGTGCCGCCGAAGCCGATCATCGAGTAGGTGCCCTGGAGTCCGAGCATCGCGAGGCCGTCGGCGTGGGTCTGGTCGGTCCCGACGAAGTCGAGCACCAGGTCGGCGCCGTGGCCCTGGCTCAGCTCCCAGACGGCGTCCTCGACGCCCTCGCTGTCCACGGCCCAATCTGCGCCCAGCTGCTCGGCTAGCTTGCGCCGATCCGGGTGGGGGTCGACCACGATCACCGTGCCGGAGCCGAGCTCGCGGGCGAGCTGGAGCCCGATGTGGCCGACACCGCCCGCTCCGAGCACGACCGTGGTGCTTCCCGGCAGCATCAGATGGGCGACCTTCTTGACCGCGTGGTAGGCGGTGATCCCGGCGTCGGAGTGGGGGGCGACCTCGACCGGGTCCACTCCTGGCGGCAGCGGAACGATCTCGCGCTCGCCGACCACGAGGTACTCGGTGAAGCCGCCGTCCAGCGTCAGGCCCGTGAACTGGTGGTGCTCGCAGTGCATGTCGCGGCCGCGACGGCAGTTGACGCAGACGCCGCAGCTGTGCGGCGGGTAGATCAGCACCGGGTCGCCGACCTTGACCGAGGTGACGAGGTCGCCGACCGCGTCCACCCGGCCGCCGTTCTCGTGGCCCAAGACCCGGGGCACGTCCATCCCGGCCGGCCCCATCAGTCCCTCGATCGCGTGCAGGTCGGTCGAGCAGACGCCCGCCGCCTCGATCTTCACGCGCACCTGGTTGGGGCTAGTGATCTCCGGCTGGGGGCGGTCCTCCAGCTCAAGCGGCTGGTTGTAGTCGTGGAGCACCGCTGCCTTCACGCCGGGACCTCCGCGGCTTGCGCGCTCAGGTACTGGTTCGGGTCCTCGTCGAGGTACTGCGCGAGGCGGTCGGCGAGGGCCATGATCGTCAGCGAGGGGTTGACCGAGAGGGTCTTGGGGAACAGCGAGGAGTCGCCCACGAACAGCCGCTTGGCGTCGTGGGACTCGCAGTTGGCGTCGACCACCGACCGAGCGGGATCCGACCCCATCCGGCAGGTCCCCTGCACATGGGTGCTCGCCGGCCCGGTCCAGGCAACCCGCGTGGCGCCCGCGGCCTTCATCACCTTTCTGCCGAACTCCAGGCCGCTCTCCATGCGCTCCAGCTCGACTTGATCGAAGTGGGCCTCGAAGCTCTCCGCGCCGTCCTCGCCGACGACGACGCGGCCGTTGTTCTCATCGTTGGCGAGCACCAGGATTCCGTTCCAGTTGCGGTACTGCCGCACGGCCTCAACCAGGCGCTCGCCCCACATCGGCCCGTCTTCGTCCGCGATGCTGGTCGCGAACCCGATCGGGTCCTGGATCGTCGCGGCCTCGAGCACGAAGCCGCCGTCCTCGTCGCGCATGAAGTCCATGCAATGGGAGGTGATCGGGTAGACGCGGTGTGCATCCTGGGGTTGGTCGAAGAGGCCGAAGACGAAGGCGGCGGGGTGGAGGCCCAGGTTGCGGCCGATCCACTCACTGCTCGGCGAGTTGTCGCTCGCCTCGGGCAGTCCCGAGCGGATCAGGATCTGCGGGGTATTGAGTGCTCCCGCTGCGACTACGACCGCGCCGGCCTCGATCGTGTGGCGTTCGCCGTCGGCATCGACGTACTCGACGCCGGTTGCCTCGAGTCCGCCGTCGCGCTCGGCGAACAGGACCCGCTCGACCGGGGACTCCGCGCGCAGGTCGAGCTTGCCAACCGCGGTTGCCGAGTGGATGTAGGTGTTCATGGTCGACTTGCCCGCGTTGGTCGGACAGCCCTGGAGGCAGGACCCGCACTTCATGCAGTTGACGTCGGTGTAGGAGTCGACCGGCTCGAGCTCCGAGCCCAGCTCGCGGAACGCGCGATCGAGAGTTCGCACGCATTCGGGCCAGTCGGCTCGCTCGCGCACGCCGAGCACCTGCTCGACCCGCCCGTAGTGGGATGCGAGGTCCTCGACTCCGAACGGCTTGCCGCCGTCGCCGAGCAGGCCGCTCGCCTCGTGCCACTTGGCAAACTCGAAGTCGTGGGCGCGGAACGAGACCTTGGTGTTCATCGTCGTCGTGCCACCCACGCAACGCCCGCCGAACATCGGCACCGTCCCCCCGGCACCGCCATCGACCATCGCCATCCGGAGCGGCCACCAGAAGTCGTGCGCCGCCTTCGCCTCCCAGCGGACGAAGTCGGCGGCCGTCAGGTGCGGACCCGCCTCGAGCAGGACGACGCTACGGCCACGCTGCGCGAGCTCCCCGGCCACCACACCGCCGCCGGCGCCCGAGCCAATTACCACGACGTCGACGCGCTCGCTCGCTCCATCACGTTTCGCGTTCGCTTCCCTCACGCTCGGACCCCCATGAAGGACCAGTCGTGCTGGATCTGGCTCGCCAGTGGGAAGCGGAAGTCGATCTCCTCCCAGGCGCTGGGCCCCTCGGCGCCGGGAGCGACGAAGTCGCTGTAGTAGGCCTCGATCGCGAGCGCCCTCAGCATCATGAACTCCGGCGTGGCGGCCCGGTCGGCGAGCGCCTCGGGACCTCCGTCAGCGACATCGGCGATCGCGTCGATTGCGCCCAGCGTCATCGCCCGTGTCCCCTCGTCGAGCATCGCAAGCTTCGCGTCGATGTAGACGGCCGGCTCCACCCGGCCGGACCCGGGCACGATCGTCTCGCAAAGCGCCGCCAGAGCCGAGGCTCGGCCTTCGTCCAGGATCAGCCAGCTCCTCTCCGCCACGGCCACGCACCCTATACGCAGGCAGACAATAAAACAAGCTATTTGACAGATACCTACTCCGACAGGCCGGCGGCTTCGAGCGCTTCGCCCTCCGTACGGAAGAACTGCCACCACGTCGCCTTCCCGTCGCGGAAGCGGACCACGTTCCAGACCGTCTGGCGCACCTCGATCCCCCTCGGGTGATAGGTCCCGAGGACGCGTGCGACCACGGTGTCACCGAGGTCGCGAACCTCCTCGGGCTCGCCCTTCAGGCCGCCGAGGGGGACTACGACCTCCTTCCACCACCGCCTAACCCCGTCGTGCCCGCGGAAGGTCTCGCCCTCTGCCTCTGCGATCAGGGACGTGAACTCCACGTCGGGATGGATGGCCAAGAGGAGCCCGTCAATGTCGCCGCGGTTGACGGCCTCGTAGCCCCTCCGGAGCGTCTCGACGTTCTCCTCCGACATCGCCCACGCAGTATCTCTCGACTTGAGTTCCGCCATCCGTGCAAAGCGGCGCCTTCAGGCAATGCCGGACGCGCGCCGCGCGGCCGCGTAGACCTCGTCGGCTCCAGGCAGGTAGGCGTCCTCTAGCCCGGGGCTGAGCGGGACCGGGGTGAAGGGGGCGCCGACGCGCTCGACCGGCGCGTCGAGGAAGTCGAAGGCGGCCTCCTGGACCTCGGCCGCGATCTCGGCGCCAAAGCCTCCGTGCTCTACGGCCTCGTGGGCGACGACGAGGCGGTTCGTGCGGCGGACTGACTCGACGACGGTCTCGAGGTCGAAGGGGACGAGGGTCCTGGGATCGATCACCTCGGCCTCGACGCCGTCGCCGGCGAGACGCTCGGCGGCGGTCATCGCCTCGCCCACCATCCGGGAGAGGGCGACGATCGTCACGTCGTCGCCCTGGCGCACGGTCCGCGCCTGGCCGATCGGGACGGGTTCTGGTTCGTCCGGGACTTCCTCCTTGCGGAAGTAGAGAGTCTTGTTCTCGATGAAGACCACGGGGTTCGGGTCGGCGATCGCGGAGGTGAGGAGGCCGGCGGCGTCGGCGGCCGTGCTCGGCATCACCACCTTGAGGCCGGGGATATGCGTGAGCCAGGCCTCGAGGCTCTGCGAGTGCTGCGCGGCGCCGCGCGTTCCTGCGCCCCCCTGGGTACGCAGTACGAGCGGGACCGGCAGCTGCCCGCCGGACATGAAGTGCGCCTTGGCGGCGGCGTTGACCAGCTGGTCCAGCGCCAGGGTGAGGAAGTCGATGAACATGATCTCCAGGACCGGCCGACGGCCGGACTGGGCGGCGCCGATCGCCACGCCGCAGATCGCCGCCTCGCTGATCGGCGTGTTGAGGACGCGCTCGGTGCCGAACTCCTCGGCGAGGCCCGCGGTCACCGTGTAGGGCCCGCCCTCGGCGACGTCCTCGCCGATCACGAGCACGCGGTCGTCGGCGCGCATCGCCTCGGCGAGGGTGGAGTTGACCGCCTTGACGTAGGTCGTCTGCGTCATCAGCCCTCGGGATCCGCGTAGACCAGCTCGGCTGCGAGCTCGGGATCCGGGAACGAGCTCGCGCGCCCAAACTCGACCGCGGTCTCCACCTCTTCCCGCGCCTCGGGTTCGATCGCGGCCGCCGCCTCCTCATCGAGCCATCCGGCTTCCACGCCGCTCCGCTGGAACCGAAGGATCGGATCCTTCTCCTGCCACTCCTCGTCGGCGAGCGCCTCGCGGTACTGGGCGGGGTCGCCCTCGTAATGGCCGCGCAGCCGGTGGGTGAGGCACTCGAGGAGCATCGGCCCCTCGCCCTTCCGCGCGGTTGCGAGGAAGCCGGCGAAGGCGTCCCGGACCGCGGCGAGGTCGTTGCCGTCCACGGTCTCCCTGGTGAGCTCGTACGGGGCGACCACATCGCTGACCCGTTCGACGTTGGTGTGCGCGGAGCGCGGCGTGAACTCGGCGAAGCCGTTGTTCTCGCAGACCAGGATCAGCGGGAGGCCCCAGAGCGTGGCCAGGTTGATGGTCTCGTTGAAGTGGCCGGCCTGGACAGCGCCGTCGCCGAAGAACACGACGGTGGCCTGGTCGCCGCCGTCGAGGTGCACTGCGAGCGCGCTCCCGAGCGCTATCGGGATGTTCCCCCCGACGACGCCGGTCGCGCCCATCAGGCCATGCTCGGTGTCGACCAGGTGCATCGAGCCGCCCATCCCGCGGCAGAGGCCGTCGGAGCGGCCCATCAGCTCGGCCATCACCCGGTCGAGCGGGGCCCCCTTGGCGATCGCATGGCCGTGGGCGCGATGGCCCGAGTAGACGAGGTCGTCGTCGCGGAGCTGCCCGCAGACCCCGGCGGCGACGGCCTCCTGGCCGACACTGAGATGGATCAGGCCGTAGACCTCATCGGCGCGCTTGAGCTGCCCGACCCGCTCCTCGAACAGGCGGATCCGCCACATGGTCCGGAGGAGATCGAGCGCGACGGCGTCGTCTATGGACGTCACGCAGCGACGGGCTGGAACTGCGACATCGTCGCCTCGAACGCGTGCCGGTACATCTCGTCGATCGGCTCCGCCCGGAGCTCGTCCGAGAGCACCTCGATTCCCCACGCGTCGTCGTAGCCCATCTCCTGGGCGGCGCGGATGTAGCCGCGGATATCGAACTCTCCCTCGCCAGGCAGCCTGCGGAACTTGGTCGTCTCCTCGATGTGGTCCTCCATCCACTCGAGCCTGCCGTCGCTGAGCTCGACCCAGGTCAGGTACTGGAGCGGGATCCGCTTCAGGTCGTCTGGGGCGATACCGAGTTTCGCCATGTGCCAGGTGTCGATCACCAGGCCCCCGTTCTTGGCGCCCGCGCCCTCGACCACCTGGAGCGCGGCGTCGAGGTTGTCGACGTTGACGTCGAAGGGCATGAACTCGTAGGCGACCACGGCGTCGGTGATGTTCGCCGCGTCGGCGCAGAGCTCGGCGTAGCGCTCGGTCAGCTTGGACAGCTCGCAGGGGGTCCCAGGGATGTTCCCGACCTTGATGTGGTGGGCGCCCAGCTCAGCGGCGCCGTCGAGCAGCAGCTTCTTGAGCTCATCGGACTCCCTGCGCCCGTCGCTGCCCTCGTCCTCGAAGAAGCCCCAGATGAACTCGAGCTCCAGGTAGGTGAGCCCGTTGTCATCGAGGAGCTTCTTCACGTCAGCGTGGCTGCGCGTCTCGAGGATGTGGACGAGGTCGGCGTGCCAGATGCCGATCCCCTTCATCCCGACTTCGGACGCCTTCGTGCAGCGGTCCGCGAAGTCGAAGTTGCTCCATTCCTGGCCCGTGTGCGGCTGGGTGGGTCCCGCCGTTGTCCAGTACGCGCCCACCAGCTCGATGCCGTTTTCGCTGGCCATCGTCAATCCTCCTTGCCGCCCTCAGCGGGCATCACGTTGATCTCGATCTTGACCCCATTCGGGTCTTCGAAGAACAGCTGGCGCATCCCGATGCCGGGCACGGTGTTCCGCCTCGCCTCGACCCCACTGCGCTCGAGGCGCGCCACCGCCTCGTCGTGGTCGTCGCCCGAGAAGGCCAGATGGTCGAGGGCGCCGGTGCCCTCAGCAGGCGGCGACGCTGGGATTCCGGTCGTCGCGGAATGCGCCGTGTACGCCTGGCGATCGGCGACGCGTACGCACGGGACCCCGGAGGCGTAGAGCCAGTGGCCGGGGAACTCCAGAGGCGGGCGGTCGCCCACCTCCAAGCCGAGCGCGTCGCGGTAGAAATCTCGCGTCGCGTCGATGTCGTCGGTCAGGACCAGGACATGCTCCAGCTTGGTCAGCGGCATCGCCAGATCACCGCCGGTCGGTGGCTACGCCGCCGCGGCGGGAACTTCGCCGACGATCTGTCTGGCGGCCGAGACGAGCTTCTCCGCCGAGGGCGAGATGTAGCCCTCTTGGATCTGATTGGCCGCCACCGGGGCGTCCATCCGCGCCACCCGGGCGACCGGCGCCTTCAGCGAGTCCAGCGCCTTCTCGCTCACCAGAGCGGCGATCTCGGAGGCGACGCCGCAGTGCATCCGGCCCTCGTCGGCCACGATCAGCCGACCGGTCTTGGCGACCGAGTCCAGGATCGTCCTCTCGTCGAGGGGGACCAGGGTGCGGAGGTCGACCACCTCGGCGTTGATGCCCTCGCCGGCCAGCTCGTCGGCCGCGCCGAGCGCCACGGAGGTCATCATCGAGCAGGCCACGATGGTCACGGCATCGCCCTCGCGCTTCACGTCGGCCTGGTGTCCGAGCGGATCGCAGTCGTCAGCAGCCCCTTTACCTCCTTGGCCCCCGAGGGAGCGGCGATCTCGATCCCCGGCAGGTTCCAGTACATGCCGAATGGGCTCTCCGAATGCTGCGCGCCGCCCCCGTGCAGGAGGCCGTGGCTGATGTGCAGCGTCACCGGCACGCCGATCGTGCCGCCCGAGGAGGTCCGCGCGGTCGAGATCTCGTTGGCGATCGAGGAGATCGCCGGATAGGTGAACGACGCGAGCCCGAGGTGGGCGAACATCCGGTGCCCGCACATGGCCGCGCCGGCGGCCATCGCCGTGTAGGCGGCCTCCGAGCAGGGCGGGAAGAGGATGCGATCCCCGTACTTCTTCTGGAAGGGCTCGAACTGCATGCCCTCCGGGCCGATCCCGAGCACCTCGTTGCCGATGACGACGAAGTTCGGGTCCTCATCCATGAACCTGCTCAGCACGTCAAGCATCGCGTCCGCGTAGTTCTTGGTCGGCATCGGATCCTCCTTACGCGAAGACGTGTTCGAGGGCGGACTCGGGGGTGGGGCGGTCGCTCTTCATCGCGAACTCGCGGGCCTCGGCGATCCGCGCCGTCTGCCTGCCGTCCATCTCGGTCAGCTCGTCCTCGGTGATCTCACCGGAGGAGAGCAGCTTGCGTGCGTAGATCAGGACCGGGTCGTGGTCGTGGTACCAGTCCGCGTGCTCGCCGGAGATCGCAGACTCGTCCCAGGCCATCGAGATGTCGAGCTCGCCGGTGGTCAGCTCGGGCCAGAGCGGCTGGCTTCCGGCCCAGCGCTCGGTGACCGCATGAAGGAAGTACGGGCCCTTGCGAGCCCTGCAGTGTGCGACGGCCTTCGCCGTGAGCTCGTTGACCGCCTCGAGGTCCCGGCCGTCGACGGTCTCGACCGGGATCCCGAAGGTCTTGGGGATCGTGGTCAGGTCCTCCACGGCCGAGACGGAGGTCGGGAAACCGCCGCCGGCTGAGCCGAGCGCCCCGGCGCTGTTGTTCTCGCAGACGAACAGCACCGGCAGGTCGTAGAGCGCCGCGAGGTTGAGCGACTCGTAGGCGATCCCCTCCTCGAGCGCGCCGTCGCCGAACAGCCCGACCGCAATCGCATCGCCGCCCTCTTGGTTGAGGGCGAACGCGGCGCCGTTGGCGAGCGAGATGCTGCCCCCGACGATCGAGGAGGTCGAGATGAAGCCCAGATCCGGATCGCTCATGTGAAGAGTGCCCCCGGCGCCCTTGTTGAGCCCGGTCTCGCGCCCGAGGATCTCGGCCAGCGCCCTCTTCGGGT
>WNGA01017685.1_pt1 | contig 12674 bp, 10 predicted proteins | sample 5400061 | NCBI WGS metagenome assembly WNGA01 (sample SAMN13153366, study PRJNA577476) | soil metagenome | isolation source: 100 cm soil or saprolite under grassland replicate 2 | place: USA:California | collected 2016-06-15
CTGCGACGAGTGGGTTGGCTCCCTCGGCCTGTCCTGTGGTGTCGCCACAGGCAGAGCGGCCGAGATTGAGAACGTGCTCGCAAACATACAGGGCGGCCTCGGGGTCGCCGTTGTTGGCGAACGCGATCGCATCGCCCAAGGTGAAGTCGTTGGACCCCTTGTAGTGGTGGCGCTTGAGCCAGCCGAGGGGCGGTTCGCCCGGAAGTGCCGGCTTTTTCAGGTGACATTTAATATCGCATCTTGGGACACGTGTGCTGCAGGTTGTGTCGTTGGTACAGGGGGTTTTGTGCGTTACGTGTGGCCGGCTAACACAGAAATTGTTGTCGTTGTCTTGACAAGTGTTGATGTATGTGCCGGTGGGGTCTGAGTCGGTGGTAGGTCTGTTGTCAGCGTAGGCGTAGCCTTGCCAGCTTTGTGGGTCGGCAAGATCCATTATTGGGTCGAGCGAGATGAAGCGGCCGATGGTGGGGTCGTACTCGCGGGCGCCGAGATGGGTGAGGCCGGTGGGGTCGGTGACGCCGTTGACGAAGCCGTGGGTGGTGGGCCAGGCGGGTTGGGTGCCGCGGGGGTTGCCGAACGGGTCGCTCTTACGCCGGGCGACGCTCAGGTCGCTGGCGTTGTGGAGCCCGCACGAGAACGCATAGGACCTAGACTACGAAGTCGCAATGCTGGGCAAATAAACGAACTTCTGCTCGTCAGTCCCCTGCTTTACCGATCAAAGAGAACTACCGTGAATTGATAGACGCATTCCAACTCGGTCAAATGCAGCCCCTGCGATCTCGCAGTATCCAGGACGATAGATACACCTGATACGTCGATGGGTGGCATCTAGGCCAAGCCCGGTTCCACTCCATCACGATAGACGAGGAATCGCGCGTAGCCGGTCATGTCTTCGGCGTGCCTAGTTGATTCTCTCGCCGAGCTGCTGATCGTGATTCGGTGCCCGCTGGCCCGCGTCCGTCGTATGAGGCCGTCCGCGTAGCGGGCCAGTGAGCGGCGGCCAGTACGTGTGGTGGGAGCGCATGCGGCGCGGGCCCACCAACCGGGCGCGAATGGGTCAACGGCCGTTCAGGTCTTCCCTACTCAGCGGCTCTATGGAGTTCTTGTAGTACTGGTGGAGCCGCACCCCACAGCCAGGGCAGTGGAAGATCGCTTGCTGGGTGAGAGTGGTGACCTTGAACGGCACGTTCCAGTTCCTGACGTCCGTATTAGCGTCCACCGCTCGGCCCTGGAGCACGAACGAGTCCTGACCACCTATTGTGACAACCACCACGGACAGGTCTGCCTCGCCCGCGCACGCGGCAAGATCCTCGAAGATGTAACAACACCATTTCATCAGCCACCACCAAGGAACGGCACCACCAACTCGGTTGCTCCGGGCAGGAACAGGATTTCGGTACCGGTCATCCCGCCCATGAGAGTGGTCCTCGTCTGCGCCAACCCTACGTCCTTCAGCTCAGCCAACCGGTCAGGCGTCCTGCCTCTCCCAGTACTTGTCCCCGGCACTGTCGAAGTACCGCCCGAGGAACTCGCCGAGGTCTGCGGCGGCACCGAACCAGTCGGCGCGGCCATCGAGCGGGAGTGCGATCAATACCTTGCGCTGTCCTGTCTCGCATGGCGCGAGAACAAGCAACTCCTGGTCACCCAAGAACTCGCCGATCACAACATCATCCGGTCTGAGGTCTGAGGGCCGAGCTTCATGCTCTTGCGCCGTGCGAGTCGCGCTGGCCGACGGAGTTAGCAGCGCGAGACCCCACTGCCCATAGTCGACGTCCTCGAACAGTCGGGCCTCACGACACGCCGCCCACAGGTCGACAACGTCGCTCGGAAGCTCACGGTCGCTCCAGGCATCCTCGACCTCGTCCGGCCGAGCCGGGCCGTCGACGGTCGACATCAGCTTGAATGGATTGTCAGTGCTGCCACCGGGCGGAGACGATTGCCGTCGGAATCTCTCAATGGCGTCGGCGATGGCGGTCATCAGTAGTTCCTCCACCATGCGTTGAACTCACTCTGGTGCACGCCGCGCTCGACGGGGACCAAGTTCTCGAAGTCGTTGGTGCCGCCGTACTCGCGCGGGACGATATGATGGATGTCGTATTTCGACCAAACCCCCCTCCGGGGTCGAGAACCCACGGTCGTACCAGTCCTTGATGAAGGACCCACGCTCCTGAGCGCCCCACGGCACCCGCTCCGATACCGGCACTCGCGTCAGCCCCTCGCCAGGATGCGGGATCGGTTTGCCCGTCCCTGGGTTCAGCACCTTGGGGTAAGGGCGCCCGGCGCTATTGAGAGCAACCGCTTCGCCTTCTGCGGCCGCACCAGCACTCGCCGAGGATCCTCCTATGCAGCGGCACCCGCCCACCCGGATCAATGATCCACGCCGACGCCGCCGAGGAGCCTGCCGGCGATCAGACGGCCGGCTCCCTCCGTGGCTACGACGCTCAAGGCGGTCCAGCCGAGGGTGGTACCCAGGGTCATTGCGTAGTCGGGTTGTTGCTGATCACCGCGTTGATGAGGTCGTTGGGGCGGCGGTCGGCGTGGCGGGTGGCGCGGGCGATGTTGGGTTGGCCGTTGCTGCGGTGGTATCCGATGGCGGTGTTGCGCAGCACGGCGGCGACGGCGGGGCCGTTGCGGGTGCGGGCCTGGTGAGCGTCCTCGCCGAGGGTGACGTCGCGGACCCAGTGCAGCCGGTTCTCGATGTGCCATTCCAGCCTCGCCCAGTCGTAGAGCTGGTCGGGTTGGGCCTGCTCGGCGGGCGCGGTGACGATCAGGTAGGCGGTCTCCCGGCTGGTCTTGCCGCCGATGGTGCGGGTGATGCGTACGGCCTGGGCGGCGTGCGGGAAGCCCAGCCCGCCCGGTGTCGTGACGGTGACGGCTCTGCGGGTGCGGGTCTCCCAGCGGCCGTGACCGCGCTCCTGGGTGCGGTGCCCGACACTGACTTGCGCCCACGGTAAGGTCCGCAGCCGGTGTAGCAGGGTGGGCTGGTTGGCTTTCACCGTGACCATCAGGTGGGCGCCCCGCGCCGTGACGTCGTTGACGTGGCCGACCTGGGCGTGCAGGGCATCGGCAACAATCACCACCCCGGTCAGGGAGCCCAGCATGGCCTGGACCTGGTCCAGCAGCGGGGCGAAGGCAGGGATTTCGTTGGACTTGGTGGCGATGCTCAGCTGGGCCAGCACGATGCCGGTAGCTGTGTGGTAGGCCGACAGCAGGTGGACCTGACGCCCGTCGGGCAGCCGCGCGCCGCGCACGACTTTGCCGTCAACCGCGATGACGACACAGGCCCGGCGTCGCGATCCTGCCGGCACTGGCGGGCTGATGCGGGCACGTAGCCAGCCGGTCAGCACCGCCTGCAGGACCTGCGCGTCCAGGTGCACCAAGAACCGCCATACCGTGCTGCCCACCGGGATCGGCCCGGCGAACCCGAGCCGGCAACGGGCGCAGGCGTCCAGATCGGCGGCCCAGTCAGCGATCGCGGCGAACGTGGTGGCCCCGGCCAGCACCGCGCACACCGCCACGGCAAGCAGGCTGGTCAGCCGGTACCGGATCCCGCGGGGGTCACGTGGATCAGCAACGGCCGCCAAGGCATGCAGCAGGTTGCGTTTGTCGTCCTCGGTGAGCGTGTCCGGGACGTCGATGTCAGCGGGCGGGTTGGGTCGCAAGGCGGTGATCAGCGAGGATGACATCAGCAGGTGTGGCCCTCTACTCGGAGTCGTGAAGTCTCAGCAACTCCATGATCACCGGAATGGGTCACACCTGCCTCAAACCACGCCGAACCTCACCGACCGCCCGCATAGCCCCAGGTCAACGTCCGCGTTCTCGACTACGCAATAGCCCTGAGGCCCAGGCCGCGTAGCGCGGCCCGGAAGCGGGCATCGCGGCCGTACGCTTCGTCCGCGGCCAGCCACCCTGCTGGCAAGCCCGCCGCCAGGGCTCGGCGGATCATCACTAGGGCCAGTTGCGCCTTGGTGGCGAACCCGGTGCCGGCCGGCACGCCCGCCTTCGCGCAGCGTTGCGAGTCCTCGGTCCAACTCTTGGGCAGGTACAGGATGCGGTCGATCAGCAGCCGCGCCCGGCTGGTGGCATACGCCAGGAACACCGCTACCTGGCAGTTGTCGACCTTCCCGAGGGTGCCGGAATATTGGCGAGCCACGCCCACCGAGGCAGTGCCTTCTTGGCGAACCCGGTCTCGTCCACAATCAGTACCCCGTCGCCGGCGCCGCCCAGCAGCGCGGCCACCACACGCAGCAGCACGTCGCGAAGCGCCTCGGCATCCCACTGGGTGGCGCCGAGCAGCCGCTGCATCCGCCCGGGATCGACGTGTCCGACCTGCTGCGCCAGCCACCAGCAGTTCTTACGCCCCGACCGACGACAGCAGCCCTCCACATAGGACCGTGCGGTCCGACGCACCTCAACCCGCCCGAAGCAGCCGGCAAACCAGTCCAGCCACAGCCCCTGCATCGCCTGCCACCAGCGATAAACGTCGTCTACACTGCCGCAAGCGGCCACCACGCGATCTTCAGATGTCGACACAACGGATGATCATCACGAGGTGGCCGCGCCATCCTCACCGCGACGCGCCGCGTTTGACCGACCCGTGACCCAGTTGCCGGAAAGCAAGGATCAGCTGCGGTTGCCGCCACCCCTGCGGGATCGGATGAAGTCCAGGTACTCCTGACCCGCGACGGCGAAGTTCACCCAACGGTCAGGGACCGCACCCGTCAACCGCTCGGCAAGCTCGATCGCCTCCGCCTCATCTGCGCTGCGTCCCAACTCTCGACCCTCGCCGGCATACTGCTCATCGTCAGGATCCAGCGACGGAAACTCGCTCAGATCCGCGAACCCCTCATCGTCAAGACCCTGCACAGTATGGAGGGAGACTCTGTAGCAGGAGTTCTCCCAAGGACTCACCGCCCACCCAACGGATGCCCGCCACGCCACCGACCTCGGCGCCCCCCAGGAACTGCTCGATTCCCCTGCCACGCCTCAACGCCCCGATCGCGAAGGACCGAGTCAGGTATCGCATCACACGAGGGTACCGAGCCGCCCAGCCCGAGCCGGCCACCATGTAGTCGCCACCCCACGCCGAACCCAGCCTCGCCAACCCAGAGACCCTGACCCTCGACACCTTCATCTATAACGAACTCGTGCTGCCGTACTAACGGCTTAATTGTAATGGGCTACTCAGCGCAAGGAGGCAAACGTCGTGACCGGGCCAGTCAGGTTGGAAAATAGCTGACAGCTATTCACATGCGAACCGCCGTAACGTAAACCCCTTCTGGATCTTTGTTGGTATCTACTAGTAACGCGACTTCGGTGTTAGGCGTGGTGAACGTGCTGTAGTAGTCATATGACTTGACGGGATCCAGGCACCAACCGAGTTTGTCGCATTCATACCTGCCGAAAGGAACGCCCGCCCCCTTGCCCAAGGAGAGGTTGGAAATACCGAGCTGCTCCAGGTACTGATTCACGCAAGCTTTGTCGGCGTCGAAGCGCAAGTACAACCCCCCTGAGAAGGTCTCGGTCGCAAAGTACCGCAGCCCCGTCGTCGTGCACTTCGGCATCGGCAGCGAGTAGTCTCTCAGGATGTCATCGAGTGTGACTCCTGACCGGCTTCCCGAGTATGCGCGCTCGTCCTGATGGCTCGTGCACCCCACGGCCGCAAGGAAGCTGATGACAATCGCCACCGACAGCCACACGCGTCGTACGCCGATTCTGGGCATTCATTACACCGCCAACCGTCGGGATCTTGGCGTATCGCTGGATGTGCCCCACGAGTATACAGTAGCAAACGTGAAGTCGCTGGACCCGCGAAGGATGTAGTCCTGGCCGTATCCGTATGCCGGTAATAGCCAGAAGTACGCCAACGGAATCTCGATCTTCGCATCCGGATCTATCTTCCGCAGGATGCCCGGTTGCAGCTCGGGTACGTCATCGCGATCGAAGTTCCACTCCTTGCGCAGCTCGACGGTATAGTTTCCAGAAACCACTACGCGCCCGCTCGCCCCGATCGAAACTGTGAACGTGCCAATCAGCCGGAACCACGCCTTGCCGATGCCGAATGCATAATCTTCTTTTGTAAAGAACACCCCGTGCCAGAGGCTGTTCACGTCGAACACGCAGACCGTCCCTGGCCCGCCGTGGCAGGCCGCGACGGCCTTGTTCATCAGGAGTTTTCGTTGTTGGTTCACGCCGCGGCTAAAGTTCGGATCGTCCAAGAGGTCTGACGGCGCAACCACGAAGTCCTTGCCCTTGCCGTTCATCCAGTGTGCCCACGTCTTGCAGGCAACCTCGAGATGCTTCGCACACGCGGTACCTTGCAAGGCGCCATAAGCGGCCAGCGCCGTTTTGATGAACTGCTGCTCCCGCTCGGAGTGCGGATGAAGCGAGCCGTGCTTGGGATGATCAGTTTCATGGCCGGAATCCGCCTGTCCGGGATCGCCCTGGTCACCTCCGAAGATCGTCGGCGTGTGCTTGATGCAAGGGCCGTTGATGTCGTCAAGCCGCCAACACGGTGCGGTACCCGAAGGATCGGAGAGCGTCATCGGATTTCCGTTCGCGTAGGCATAGCCTTGCCAGCTCTGCGGATCGACAAGGTCCATTACTGGATCAAGCGAGATGAAGCGTCCGATGATGGGGTCGTACTCGCGGGCACCCAAATGGGTGAGGCCGGTGGGGTCGGTGACGCCGTTGACGAAGCCGCGGGTGGTGGGCCAGGCGGGTTGGCTGCCGCGGGGGTTGCCGAACGGGTCGCTCTTGCGCCGGGCCACGCTCAGGTCGCTGGCGTTGATGGTCAGCTGGGTGGTGCCGTGGTGGTCGCCGGTCTGGAAGACCAGCCCACCGGTGGTGGTGCGTACCGCGCCGCCGGGGCAGAAGCGGGTGGCGGTGGCGCTGCCCAGCGGGTCCCGGCGGATCTCGGTGTGCCCGAGGTAGAGGGTGGCGCCGTTGGCGTCTTTGCCGATGAGCCGGTTGCCGGCCGCGTCGTAGAGGTAGCTGGTGGTGCCGGCGCTGGTAGTGACCGTCGCGAGGTGGCCTTCCGGGTCCCAGGTCAACGTTTGGACGGGCTGGCCTGCGATGTCGCGGCCGGTGGTGTTGCCCATCGAGTCATAGCTGTAGCTGTTGGTGCCGGTCGATGCGCCGCTGGCGGTCACCGACTGCAGGGTGTGCGGCTGTGCGCCGCCGGCCGCCGGGTAGGTGTAGCTGCGGGTGGTGTCGCCAGTTGAGGCGCGGCTGACGTTAAGGGTGCGGTTGCCGACGTTGTCGTAGCGATAGCTGCTCCAGTACGGGTCCGGTCCGCCGACCACGCTCTGGCTGGGCGCCGCCTGGCACCCGGTGGCCGTGGTGGTCCACGCCTCCACGAGCTGGCGCAGCGGGTCGTAGCTGAAGCACTGGTTGGACACTGTGGTGGTGGCGCTGGTCTCGTTGATGGACTTGACGTTGCCGGCCGGGTCGTAGCCGTAGGTCTCGGTCAGCGCCTCGACCCAGCTGCCTGGGGTGGTCTGGTCTTCGGTGTGGGTCTGGTTGGTGGTCAGCCGCCGGGTGGCTTCTTCGATGGTGGTGGTGACGCGTACGCGTTTGGTCCCGCTGCCGAGGATGCGCTGGTTGACATCGCCCCACGGGTAGTACGTAGTGGCGGAGACGTAGCTGTCCTGACCGACGGCGGTCAGCGCCGCGCCCGTGTCGTGGTAGGTGTAGGTGACGGTCTCGGCGGCCAGGCCGGCTGCGGCCGGGTAGCTGACCGAGGCGGGTGAGCCGTCGACGTTGTAGCTGGTCGTGGTGGTCCAGGTGCCGGCCAGCGAGTCTTCGACCGCGGGGATGGTCACCGCCGTGCCGAGTGGCCGGTACTGGTTGTCGTAGCCGGTGACCGCCGTGGTGTAGGCGTTGCCGGAGACGTAGCGGGTGGACGAGGTGGGCCGGCCCTTGACCAGCGTGTCGTAGGTGGTGTCCGACAGCTTGGTGCCAGCATCGGCCGGTCCTTGCCACAGCCCAGTTTGGCGGCCGAGCGCGTCATAGGTGCGGGTGAGGGTGATGTTGCGGGCGTCGACCGTGGTGAGGAGTTGGCCGGCGTCGTCGTAGGTGAGGGTGGTGGTGCCCTTGTCCGGGTCCACGGTCCGGGTGACCCGGACGCGCAGGTCGTAGCTGGTGGTCCAGGCGTTGCCGGCCGGGTCGGTCACCTGCTTCAGACGCGAGAGCCGGTCATAGGTGTAGGTGGTGGCCTGGAACGCGCCGCTCGGGGTGCCGGTCAGGTATTGGCGCAGCTCGACCGTCTTGCCGCGGGCATTAGTGATGGCGGTAGTCGCCGTGCCGCCGGCCGGCGGGGTGACCGAGGTGCGGTCACCGTCATAAGCGGTGGTGGTCTGCCACTTCAGGGCGTTCAGCGACCACAGGGCATCGACGGTCCGGCGTTCCAGGTTGTCGTAGCCGTGCCGCTGCTGACGGGCCACATCAGAGTCGGCGAACGCGACCAGCGTGTCGGTCGGTCCGGAGGCGGTGTTCCAGAACACCGACGCCTTGACCACTAGGCCGCGCCCGTCGTAAGCAGTGTCGGTGACCATCCGGCCGGGGTTGGCCACGGCGGGCGTTTGGGTCTGTCGTGGCCGGAGGAGGCCGTCGTAGATCTCGAAGCTGGTGATCTGGTTGCCGTTCGGGCCGAGCTTCTTGGCGGTCACGGCGCTCGGGTGGAGGTGGGTCGGCCGAGGGTGTCGTAGCCGGTGCGGCTGGTCTGTTTCCACACCGGTGTGGCGATGTCGAAGGTGGCCAGGGCGAGGGTCTTGGTGGGCAGGCCCTGGGTGGGCGCGGCGCCGACGGTGGTTGATCCGTCGTAGAGGATCTGGCTGCCGGCCAGGTGGTTGGCCGGGCCGGGGTTGGGGGTGCAGTCGGTGACGATGGTCTGCGACGGGTAGGCGATGAGGTTTGCGGTGGTGTTGCGGGCGTAGTCGGTGTGGGTGCAGGTGTCGTCGGCCGAGGTGGCGGTGTCACCCTGGTCTTGGACGTCGGTGGGCTGTGCGTAGGTGTTCTCGAAGGTGGTGGTGGCCTGGGTGCGCCGCCAGGTCGAGCTCCAGGCCAGCCAGGTGCGGGTGCGGGTGGCGGCGGTGCGGACGTAGCCGGCGCTGAAGGCGTGCGGGATGGACTGTACGTGCAGCAGCTGCCGGCGGGCGGTCTGGTGTTGCCACGGGTCGTTGATGACCCCGGCCAGGGGTGGTCCGCCGGGGCCGTCGAGGGTGATCTGTTCGCGGAGGAACCCGGCGAGGCGGTCGTCGTCGTTGACCGCGACGCCTTCGGAGTCGGTGATGGTGGCGGTGCGGCTGAAGTCGCCGCCGGCGAGGGTGCGGTCGGCGTGCATGCCGCGGAAGTACAGGCTGCTGGTGGTGGTGCGGGGACCGCCGGCGGTGCCGGTGGTGACGGTGACCGTGGCATACCCGCGCCAGGTCGACCAGGAGCGTTTCGCCGCGGGGGTGGACCAGGCGGCGTCGTTGTGGTGCCACAGCACCGGGGTGGACGAGCCGGCGGTGGAGTAGCCGTAGGTGTGCAGCACATCCGGGGAGCCGCCGACGAGGTCCTGCTCGATGACCTGGTTGACGCGGTACTTGTTCCACAGCGACCAGCCGGGCGCTGAGCCGGGTGGGGCGTAGTACTGGTAGAAGCAGCGGTTGGTGTTGGCGTCCTGCACCGGTTGGCTGGTCACCGTGCAGTCGGAGGCCTCGTAGCCGACCTGCAGCTGCCCGCCGGTGCCGGTGCCGACCGTGGTGATGCGGTACTTGTTGGTCGGCGGCACCCCGGCGGCGACGTTGAAGTCGGTGCGGTTGGCGTAGCGGGTGCCGCCGAAGGTCACCGCGGGCAGGGTCAGGCTGCCGCCGGCCTTGCCGGTATGGGTGATGCTGGCCAGCCACAGTGACGGGCTGGAGGTGTCGCCGGTGGCCAGGAACGCGTGGGCCAGACTCCACTCATCCACGTCCCAGTAGGCGGGCCCGCCCCAGATCCGGGTGGTCACCTTGGCCAGCCGGCGGGTGGACCAGAACGACGGGGCCAGCCCACAGGGGGCGCCGGTGCAGCGCAGGTCGAACGGGGTGTCCGGCCAGTTCGCCGTGTTGGGCGCGGCCTCGGTGCCGCAGGAGGCCAGGCAGCGGAAGTCGGGGGTGAAGACCACCTGGGCGGCGGCGGTGCCGGTCAGCTCGGCACCGGTCCGGGTGCCGTAGTCGATCCGGGCCAGGGTGCCGCCCCGCTCGTAGCCGGTCACCGAGCTCGGGTTGCCCGCCAGCGAGGTGACGTTGGTCTCCGGGCTGTACCAGTAGGAGGTGCTGTTGCCCCGCGGGTCGACGACGTGGTCGAGGTTCCACCGCCAGGCCTGCTTGCACCAGGAGGTGCTGAACCCGGCCGTGGAAAAGCAGGGTTCGTCGCTGTGGTTGGCGAACACCGGCACGGTCCACGCCGAGCGGGTCTCCGGCTGGCCGGCCTGCCAGCCGGGCAGCCGGTTGCGGCCGAAGAAGTACTGGGTGCCCTCGGTTGTGGTCAGCCGCCAGTACTCGCCGTTGTTGTCGCCGTTGGTGGTGCCGGTCAACAGCTCCACCCGGGAGCCGTCGTCATCAGCCAGCCGCCACACCCCGGTCGCGTCGTCGAGGACCAGCTCCGTGGAGTGCCCGCCCCACACGATGGTGGCGTTCGCGCCACGCCAGCACTCATCGCCGGTGGCGTTCGGGTAGTACGGGTTCTTCGCCGAGGCCACCGTGCCCACCACGTCGGGCTTGCCGTCGCCGTCGACGTCGCCGGCCACCACCAGCGCGTCGAAGCCGCCCCATCCGATGCCGATCTGGTAGGTGGTCCCGACGAACCCGCCCACGCCGTTGCCGGGCACCAGGTACAGGTTGTTGTTGCTGCTGTTGCGGTAGATCACATCGGGGTTGCCGTCGCCGGAGAAGTCCCCCCGGCCGAAGATCGGCGAAAGGCCGCCCCACCCGGTGCCGATCTGGTACGTGGTCCCGACGAACCCGCCCGTACCGTTGCCGGGCACCAGGTACAGGTTGTTGTTGCTGCCGTTGCGGTAGATCACGTCGGCCTTGCCGTCGCCGGTGAAGTCCCCCGGCGAGAAGATCCAGTCGGCGATGCCCCACGCCGTCCCGATCTGGACCGACGAGCCCTCCAGACCGCCGCCGGCCGCACCCCGCCGCAGGAACAGGTTGGCATTGGCCGCATCCCGGTAGATCACATCCGCCCGGCCGTCGCCGGAGAAGTCCCCCGGCGAGAACATCAACTGCGCAGCCGTCCAGTCGCCCTGATCCCACACCACCGGCTCGTCGAACCCGCTGCCGTTGCCGGTGGCCAGAAACAGCCGCCGCCGCGGCCCGGTCGCCTCCCGGAACACCAGGTCGACCCTGCCGTCGCCGGTCACATCGCCGGGGCTGAGCAGCGTCCCGTTGCTGTCCCAGGCCACCCCGGCCGTCGACGACGTGCCCACGAACCCACCCGTGCCGTTGCCCGGGTACAGCTTCGCATCCCGGTAGGTGGCCACATCGTCGGCACACGAACGGTAGGCGCGCTCCACATACCCCGGCTCGTACGACCAGCCCTCCCCCAGCCACGACGTCTGCGCGCCCTGCCCGTTGGTACGCCCATCAACCGCACCCGAGGAGTACCCCAGCGACACCGACGGCGCCGCCCCGGCCGGAGCCGGCGGCGACCGCAACGGGTACGACCAGGAGAAGTCACCCGACTGCGTGCCCGCCTGCCACGAAAACGCCGGCGACAACGGCGTCTTGGAAAAGTCCGGCCCATTCCCATCCGATGACTCGACCGACATCACCGCCAGCACCGTGCCACCCGAGTCCGGCACCGGCTCCCCCAACGCCAACGCCACCCGCCGATCCCCCGCCGAAACCAGCTGCGCCGCCACCGCGACATCGGCCCACACCCGGCCGGTCGTCGGATTGTTCCGGGCATCAAGAGGCTCCCCGCGCGAGCACCCCGGCTCGGCCGGGGACACCAACACGCACGCCGGCAGCCGCACCAGACCCAGCCGCGCCGCCCAGTCCGCGCCGAACACGCCGCGGAACCCCGAGTAGTCCACCTCCACCGACGCCGCACCCGCCGCCGACGGCGAGTCCACCCAGGACAGCCGCAGCAGCACACCGGCCACGTTCGCCCGCTCAGCCGCCGCCCGATCCAGCACCTCCACCCGCAACCGCGACGGACCCCCAGGCGCGGCAAGCGAACCGCCGGCAGGCGAACCGGCGGCAGGCGAACCACCCGACGGCCGACCCGCCCACACCGGCAAACCACCCGCACGAGCCCGCGCCGTCACCGGCAAGTCCACAACAGACACCCCAGCCGCCGGCCACGCCGCCCCCGACGGCGACCACGGCTCCCGCTGCGACTGCGACACCGTCGCCGGCTCGGCCTGCACACCCGATACCGGCACCGACTTCACCGGTCGCCCCGCCGGATCGGTCGGTGCCGGCTCGGCCCACGCTGGCGGGGAGCTCACCAGCGAGGCCAGCACTACCGCCGCCGTCACCGCCGCGATAGTGCTGACGCCACACCGGCGCCGCCGGAAGAAGGCCGACCCCCGATAGGCACGACGAACCCGAATCCCCACCATGCCGACCTCCCCCACACGACAGCGCACAACCACGGCCATCGCGGTGACGCCGGCCATTGCTCAGACCCCCCGGCGCCATCAC
>WNGA01009985.1_pt1 | contig 12672 bp, 9 predicted proteins | sample 5400061 | NCBI WGS metagenome assembly WNGA01 (sample SAMN13153366, study PRJNA577476) | soil metagenome | isolation source: 100 cm soil or saprolite under grassland replicate 2 | place: USA:California | collected 2016-06-15
ATGAGTGGCGGGACACGTACGCCACGCTCCACATGTGGACGCAGATCGTCGGGAAGACCCGCCTCGCTCTTGCGCCCTGGCAGAATCATTGGTGGCAGGTGACGCTGCATGTCAGCGCGCGGGGACTCGCGACCGGCCCCATGCCGTGCGGGTCCCGCACGCTCGATATGGAGTTTGACTTCCTCGAGCACGAGCTCGTCCTGCGGACGGACCAAGGGGCGGTGCGGGAAATCGCGCTGCGTCCGCGCTCAGTCGCTGACTTCTACCAGGTCTATCTCGAGGCGCTCGACACTCTGGGGATACGCGTGGATCTCTGGCCCGTACCGGTCGAGGTCGAGCACCCGGTACGCTTCACCGACGATCAGACGCACGCGTCGTACGATCCGGAGTACGCCAACCGCTTCTGGCGGATCCTCGTCCAGGTGGACGACGTGTTCAAGCGATTCCGCGGGCGCTTCCTCGGGAAGAGCAGCCCCGTGCACTTCTTCTGGGGCAGCTTCGATCTGGCGGTGACCCGGTTTTCGGGGCGTCGCGCGCCCGCGCGGGCCGGGGCGGACCGAGTCACGCGAGAGGCCTATTCCCACGAGGTGATCAGCGCAGGTTTTTGGCCCGGCAGCGGCGCGGTGCAGGAAGCAGCGTTCTATGCCTATGCAGCGCCCGAGCCGGCAGGTCTGCGAGACGTCCCGCCGCAGCCGACTGCGGCGTATTACCAACCCGAGATGGGTCTGTTCATCCTGCCCTACGCGGCCGTCAGAACCGCCACGTCGCCTGTCGCTACACTGCAGGAGTTCCTTCAGAGCACCTACGACGTCGCGGCGGAGCTGGCGCGCTGGGACCGGGACACCCTCGAGCGCCCGCTCGAGGCGATCCTCTAGCCCGTCGAAGCAGCAGAGCTCGCGGACTACGCGCTCGGGCTGGGTGGGAGACGCCCGGCCCCGGGGTCCTCGATCAGGCTCATGAGGAGCTTGGTCGTGTAGAACACCGCGCGCCCCCGCAAGCTCTCGAGCTGCCGCACGGTCTCTTCCGTCACCAGGTCGAGGGTTCGAGCCATCTGCAGGTGGTACCCGAGCTCCGAGAGCGCGGCCAGCGTGCGGTCGAGACAGAACGCGAACATGCGCCGGCTCCCGAAGCCGGCCCCCCGGGCGATCCGCCCCGAGGCGAATAGCGCCGCGCTCCACAGCTGGGCCGCAAGCTCCGGATCGCGCTCGTCCAACTGCTCCGCACAGCGGTATGTGCGGATGGCGAGCTCGTGGCACACCTTGAACGCGTCCAGCTCCTCGTACGCCGGCATCAGCCGCAGGATAGCCGTGCGCTCCCCTCAGACCGTCATCGAATCGCCGCCACGCGGATCGAAACCTTGCCTCACGGGTGGGTCCGGCTCGTCTCGAGCACGACCTGCCGGCCTGCATGGCTGGAGTCGTCAAAACTCCCGAGCAACCAGCACGCGAGCCGGGACCCCAAGTATCTTCGCCGCCTGCCTGACGATCGCCAGGGGCAGGAGGCGCCGCGGGCTGAGGCTCCCGCCAACGCTCACCCACGCCCAGGAGCGCTCCGCCCCTTTGGCGGCATGTGTGGAGTAGCGCGCATCGAGCGACACCCTGCGGCAGTGCCCGCGACCTTTGCGCCGCCATTCTGTCCCGAGCAGCTGCTCGGCCTCGGCGAAAGCGCGCTGGACGTCGGCGAACTTGAGGCCGTGGGCGCTGTAGCCCCGCCGACGGTAAAACGCTGAGGGTCGCGAAGACTCCATCCCGGCAGCCCGCGGTACTCCATCGCTCGAGATCGCGTCTTGAGCGGCGTTCCGGGCGCCGCGGCGGCGCGCGCTCCGCCGAGCGGGCGCGCGCAGATCGACCCACGGCACACCCGCGTCCGGCCACTGGGCGACCACCCGGCGCCACGCGGCATCGACCTCGTGAAACGGGCGGTTCCAGACCCCGCCCGTGCCCTCGCACGCGGGGCAGCGGCTCCAGGCCCCCCCGTCGCGGCTCAGCACCGCTCGCCCGCCGCAGCGGACGCACGGAGACCGCATCGGGGCGAAGACCTGGTCGGCGAGGGGGCGGTGCGGTCCGATCGGATTGAGGCCGAACCCGTGGTAGTACAGGCGCATCGCTTCCCAGATGCCGAGCCGCCAACCCTCGAACGTGCCGCGGCTCCCGCATGCATGGCACTCGGGTGAGTCGGCCAGCACTTCGCCGCCCGTGCAGACGTGTACTCCAGAAAGGCTGGGGCATGACCTACTTACTCCCCAGCCGGATACCGTGGCGGGTCATTGGGATTGCCCTTTCGTCGTTCTGCTCACGCACGCTCGTGCGGGGCCACGTGCACCCGCCGCGCGGCCTTGCTGAGGGACAGCCCCTCGGCCAGTAAGGATTCAATGTCTCATCATGCTCCGAGTCTGCCCTGAAGGCACGACTCGTCGCGAGACTTTTGGCTCCCTACTTAGCAACCCGGATCGGCTGCCGGGATCGTGATCGCTCCACCTACCGGAATGTTCAATCGTGTGACGAGGAGCACGGCGGATTGAGCGCTCACGACCACTGCCCGGTGAACCTGGTTGGCGACCTCGAAATAGGCCTTGCCGGGGCCGGACACCGGAGTCTCCGTGCAACCATCCTTCTTTGTAAACCGCTCGAGCTTGATTTCCCCTTCAATGACGTAGACGAAACTCGCTCCGGGATGCGTGTGCCAGGCTCCGGTGCCGGGAGCGAACACGAGCCTCTGTATCACGATGTCCGTCCTGGCTGTCGAATGAATCATGAAGTTCGGTGGCTGGTGGATGCGGTAGGGATCGAGCGGTGCGCGGAAGGTGAACGGGTCCAGGGCGAGCGTGGCGACATCCGCCGTCATGTTGTGGGTGGCGCCGGGCGCAACGGGCGACTCCTCCGAGCATGCGACTAACGCACCTGCAGCGAGGACAGCGACGATTAGACTTGCGCGGCTACGGCGTGACATGGGTGACCTCCTCCAAACAGCGTGTCTCAAGAAATCAACGCGTCAATGAGTCCCCCGTGATCGGTCGACGTTGAAGTTGTTGCCCGGGCGAAGGTAGCGCGCCGTGCTCGGCGAGCGTCTAGCCGCCGGAGAGCTCCTTCTCAGTGCGCCTGACCCAGGTAACGAGTCGCTCCCGTTCCTCGCGGGACCTCGGTAACTGCCTCAGTCGGCGAAGCAGCGCACCAGACGTGATCATCCCTTCGAGAAGCAGGGTTCTCACGAAGTCGCGGTCCTTGTCTCTGAAGGCGGCCAGCTTGCTAGCCGCAAGGTCGCGCACCTCCAGGCACCACCCGATACAGTCCCGCGTGTTGAGGTTTTGTACCTTGATCGCTCGGTTCTCCCAATCGCCGGGCAGAATGGCGGTTTCCAGAGACACGCCGTGTACGTAGAACCCATGCGTCCGGTGAAATTGCGATAATTCGCCGAGCATCGCGTCAATGTCAGCGACGCGCTCCGGCTTGTTCTTGGGGAAGACGTCAGCCTCGGCTGATTGCCTCAGGGAAGGCGGAGCGTCCGGGAACTGCCCGAGCACCGCCTGCGAACCGAATACATAGACCTCAGTCTCATCGGCCACGTCGCACGCCGCGCGGATGGCGTGCTCCAGCTCGTCTCGGGTCATTCGCCGGTATCGCTCAAGATCCGCTCTCGCTCCTGTCGCGAAACAACGTCAAGGAACGGAAGGGTCTGACGCAGGCGAGTGGCGCGGGGGCCCCGGTCCACGAGGAAGTCCCGGAGACGCCGCGGCGACATCGTGCGCAGGACCCTCTCCCATTCGAGGAGCTCCTTGCGCTCCCCTGCTGACGCAACGGGAAGCCGCCGCCGGACGTGCTGCAACGCGCGCTCGATTATCGTCTGATCAGTCTTTATTCTGTCGGCGACCGTCGCCGCGAATCGTAGCAGGTACCGGTCATGGTCTTCCTGACTGCGCTTGCCGGCTCCCCTCGTTGGTTCGTGCGCCCCGGCGCGAGCGAAATACAGCTCCGGCGCCAGACCTGCGACGACCAGAGATCTGCTGAGGGTCGCCCGCTCGGAGACCGGCAGGCTCTCGAGGTCGGGCTCGGTCAGCCCGCGCACTTCCACTCTGACGTCATGTCTCGCCCCCAGCTCCGCGGCTTCGGAGACGAGCTGCTCCGTCACGGTTGCAATGTCTTTGGTTCCTGCGATCACCGCCAAATCAACCGGGTCGCCAACCGCGTCTGCCCCCTCGGCTACAGGGCCGAACAGCCAGACCGACCGGGGAGGAGGGGATAAACGCTTGACAGCCGCCCGAAGGTCGGCGAAGAACCGGTCCACACGCAGACGCTCCGCTTCGAACAACGACGCCACGGCGGGCGCCAGGGGATGTTCGGTGCGTAGGCGAAGCTGGCCGCGTGAGCCACGACCGACCCGTTCGACGATCCCCGCCGAGCGAAGCGCTTCCAATGCCTGGTAAGCGCCAGGAGCACTCAGCCCCGCCTCGCGGGCAAGTTGAGGTGCGCTGACCGGCTCGGCGGTCTGCGTGAGGATGCGTAGGAGGCGCACGTTGGCTTCGGTGCCCAGCAAGGCATTGAGGGGCGCGCGGAGGGCGCTCTGGCGCACGGCGACAGGTCTCATATAATTACGTTAGAGTTAACTATTGACTGTTATAAGATGCAATAACCAGTTATAGTTTGCAAGGCCGTTACAGCAGACTTGGAAACCGGAGAGCACGCCGTCGTGGCCGGGCCGTCGCGCGCGGACGCATATTGAGCCGATGTTCCCGCACGACGAGAGCCTCGCCGAGGCCCTGTCCAGCCGCTACCGCCTGGAGCGCCCGCTGGGCCAGGGGGGAATGGCCACAGTCCATCTCGCCGAGGACCTGAAGCACCGCCGCAAGGTGGCCGTCAAGGTGCTCCGATCCGATTTGGCCATTGCGCTCGGGGCCGAGCGCTTCTTGCGCGAGATCGAGATCGCGGCCGCGCTCAATCACCCCCACATCCTCGCCGTGCATGACTCCGGGGAAGCGGCCGGCGTTCTCTACTACGTGACGCCCTACGTCGAGGGGAAGTCGTTGCGCGATCGGCTGCGGCGCGACATGCGGCTGCCGCTCGAGGAAGCATTGCGGATCGCGAGGGAGGTGGCGGACGCGCTGGGCTACGCCCATCAGCGGGGGGTGATCCATCGCGACATCAAGCCGGAGAACATCCTGCTCCAGTCGGGACACGCCGTGGTGGCGGACTTCGGGATCGCGCGGGCCATCACCCCCGCCGAGGGGCCGCGCAGCGCGTCGCTGACGCAGCCCGGCGCGGCGATTGGGACGCCGGAATACATGAGCCCCGAGCAGGCGGTTGGAGAGCGGGAGCTGGACGGGCGGTGCGATCAATACGCGCTGGCGTGCGTGCTCTACGAAATGCTGGCGGGGCAGCCGCCGTTCACCGGGCCGACCATGCAGAGCGTGCTGCTGCGGCAGATGACGGTCGAGGCGCCGCGAATCACGGATCTCCAACCCGACGTCCCGAAGCCGGTGGCCGCGGCGCTGGCCCGTGCCCTGGCCAAGGCACCCGGCGACCGGTTCAGCGGGATGGCGGCATTCGTCGACGCCCTTGGGGCGCCGGCAGCCCCGGCCGGCGCGCCGCCGCCCGCCCAACTCGCCTCGTTCATCGGCCGCGAGCGCGAGACGGCGGCCGTCCAGGCGCTGCTCCAGGGCACGCGGCTCCTGACGCTCACGGGCGCTGGCGGAAGCGGCAAGACCCGTCTCGCGCTCGAGGTGGCGAGCCGCGTGGGGGCGCAGTACGCTGACGGCGTGGCCTGGGTGGAGCTCGCCTCCCTCTCGAACCCCGAGCTCGTCCCGCACCACGTCGCCGACACGCTGCACGTGCGCCGCGACGGCATCCGATCGGCCGGGGACGCGCTGCTCGAGGCGCTGCGCGATTGGGAAGCGCTGCTCGTGCTGGACAACTGCGAGCATCTGGTCGAGGCATGCGCCCGGTTGGCGGAGGGGTTGCTGCGAGGCTGCCCGCACCTCCGCATCATGACGACGAGCCGTGAGGCGCTCGGGGTCGGCGGCGAGCGCGCCTGGCTCGTGCCGGCGCTCACGCTCCCGGAGACCGCCCAGCCGGTCACGCGCGCGGTGGCGGCGGCGAGCGAGGCGATCCGCTTGTTCGTCGAGCGGACGCAGGCGGTGCGGCCATCGTTCGCGCTGATCGACGGCAACGCCGCCGCGGTCACGCAGATCTGCCGGCGGCTCGACGGTCTGCCTCTGGCCATCGAGCTGGCCGCCGCGAGGGCACGCGTCCTCGATCCACAACAGATCGCCGCTCGGCTGGACGACGTGTTCGGGTTGCTCTCCGCGGGGAGCCGGACGGCCCTCCCACGCCAGCGCACGCTGCGCGGCACCATCGAGTGGAGCCACGCGCTGCTCACCGAGCCGGAGCGGATCCTGTTCCGGCGGCTGGCTGTGTTCGCCGGGGGGTTCACGATCGACGCCGCGGAGGCGGTCGCGGCGGGGGGCGCGCTTGCCGCGGCGGACGTGCTGGACCTGCTGAGTGGTCTCGTCGAGAAATCGCTCGTCGTCTTGGAGACCGAGGCGCTCGAGGCGCGCTATCGCATGTTGGAGACGATACGGCAGTTCGCCCGGGAGCGGCTGGAGGAAGCGGGCGAGACGGCGGAGCTGGGGCGCCGCCACGCGCGGTACTTTCTCGCCCGCGCGGAGGCCGCGGAGCCGTTCCTCGCCAACCAATCCGAGGGGTGGCAGGAGCGGCTCGCGGAGGATCTCGGCAACCTGAGGACCGCGGCCGACTGGTTCGAGCAGGATCCCGACGCCATCGAAGCGGCCCTACGGTTGGCCGCCGCGCTGCATTGGTTCTGGTTCGGGCTGGGGCACTACCGCGAGGCCCGCCGGCGCCTCGAAGCGGCGCTGGACCGGAGCGGCGCCGTGCGGACTCAGGCGCGGGGACGCGCTCTCTCCTCGCTCGCGACGTACCTGGTTCTCCAGGGCGAGACGGTGGCAGTCCTTCCGGTGGCCGAGGAGAGCGTGGAGATCCTGCGGGAAACGGCCGGCGCCTCGGTGGATCTCGTCTGCGCGCTCGTCGGGCTGGGGCAGTCCTGTCTCCTCGAGGGTGACCTGGAACGCGCGGCCCGCGTTCTGGCGGAGGCCCTCGGCCTCGCGCGGATCGTGCGACCGCGGTACTGGATCACGTACGCGCTGTACTGGCACGGCCGCGTGGCGCAGGCCCGCGGCGACCTCGCGGCCGCACGGGCGGCGTTCGACGAAGGCGCTACCCTCGGTCTCGAGGATGGCTTCGACCAGCCCATCGCGCACCTCTCTACGATGCGGGGCCGGCTCGCCCTCGCCGAAGGCGACAGCGACGGCGCGCTGGGCTGGTTCGGCGTCGCGCTCACCCCGCTGCGGCGGATGAAAAATCACTGGTCCACGATCATCCTGGTGGAAGACCTCGCGCGGATCGCCAGCGAGCGGGGCGATCCCGAGCGGGCCGCGCGCTTGCTCGGCGCCGCGGCCAATCTGCGTGAGGAAGCCGGGGCCGCCCCACTGCCGCTCGAGCGCGAAGCTTTGGACCGCCTTGCCGGGTCGCTCCGCGCCGCCCTCGGCGCCCCGGCGTTCGCGGCGGCGTTCCAGGCGGGGCAGGCGCTGAGCCTGAGCCAGGCCCTGGACCAGGCCGAGACGATGCTGGGCGAGCCGGCGGCGGCAGCGCGCCCGGCCGGCACGCCGATCCTGAAGGTCGATGCCCTCGGCCCGCTCGAGATCTCGGTGGACGGCGAGCGACTCCCCCCCGCCGCGGGCTGGGGCGACGTCAAGGCGCGCGAGCTGCTGCTCTACCTCCTGTGTCATCCGGCGGGGCGCACGCGCGACCAGATCGGGCTCGCGTTCTGGCGCGACGCCTCGCCCGCCCAGGTCAAGAACAACGTCCACGTCACCCTGCACCACCTGCGGAGGACCCTGGGCCGGCCGGACTGGATCGTGTTCGAGGAGGAGCGCTACCGGATCAACCCGCGCCTCGCGGTGGAGTTCGACGGACGCCAATTCGAAACCGAGTTGCGGGCGGGGCGGGCGGCGCTCGCCAAGACTGGGGACGCCGGGCCGCTCGCGCGCGCACTGCTGATGTACCGGGGCGACTTCCTCGAGGACGCGGCAGCCGGCGACTGGCACGTGGAGCACCGGGACCGTTGGCACCGGCTGTACGTCGAGGGCCAACTCGCGCTGGCGGAACACGTTTAACTGACGCCCGCACCAACAACCTCCTCGTGATCAAGGAGGAACGAGGCCCGCGACGCTGGACGGAGAGGACGTCGTGCCCGCCCTGCCCTACCTGTTGATCCAGTACGACAGCTTCACCAGAAAGCTGTTGTCCGGCCGGAGGGTGAACAGATCGCCGAGGTCGCCGCCGAAGCCGCGCGTGCCCTCGACGCCGGTGGAGCCCTGGCGCCCCTGGCTCCACACGACGAACAGCGTCGAGCCGGGCCGGTACTCCCAGCGGAACACGACGTTCGATCGGAACTGCTTGTAGTTGAAGCCGCCGGGGTGGTTCGTGACGGCGGTGTCCGCATAGGCCTGATAGCGGCTCGCGAAGTCCGCTGCGCGCGGCGTGGCCGACAGCTCGCGCACGTTGCTGTACGTCCCCTTCGAGATGAACGGTTGCCCGTACACCTGGAGCGACATGGTCGCGCTGAACGGGTAGGTGAAGCGCACGGTCAGCCCGAGCTGCTTCTGCTCGAGGTGCGCGAACAGGTAGTGCGTCACGTCGCTCGTGTCCGTCGTGGGACGGCGCGGTTGCACCTCGTTCGTCGCCCGCGTGTAGCTGGGGCTGATCGACGCCGTGATGCGCGACGCCACCTTGAAGTCGAGCCCCGGACTCAGATTGATGCTCTTGGACCGCCCGCCGTCGCCCCGCCAGTAGTTGACCCAGAAGGACGGGACGATCGCTTTGCGGTCGTCCCCGTTCAGACCGGCCCACGGCGCGAAGTACGGATCCTGCCGGACGGCGGGACCGCCGCGCCCGCACGAGTAGCAGTACGTCTCGCCCAGCTGGCCCAAGGTGCCCCCGGCATGGAACGACCAGGTGTTGTGGAACGTGATGTGCGTGTTGGTGTTGAACGCGCGCTCCTCGGGCAGGCCCCCGCCGGTCCAGTATTGCCACCAGTTGGCATTCCATTGAAACCGCTGGTACAGGGCGCGCCGGTGGCGATCGAAGTATCCGACCCAGGTGCTCCAGGACTGTTGGTCCGCGCGCTGCAAGTAGCCCAGGTCGTTGATTTCGAAGCCGGCGGAGCGCCGCTGGTAGCTGGTCTGCCCCAGGAGGTGCGTGCCGCCCACCTTGCCGATCTGCAGCTCTACGGCATCACCGGAGAGCGACGTGCGCGTCGTGTCGAATGGGAGCCCCGCGTCGGGGCGCTGGTAGTAGTGGACGGCGTCGCGCTGCGTGACGGCGATGGCCGGAGCGCTGCCCGCCACCCGGCTCAGGTGGAGCGAGCCGGAAACCTCGAAACGGCCGCCGGGGAAGCGATGGCGGAAGTCCGCGGCGCCGACGTAGGCGCTGTGGCGAAGGTAGGGTGAGGTCCAGGAGTCGTTGTCGCGGTTCACGGCGGTGACGATGCCGCCGACGCTGGTTTCGCCGCCGCGCAAATCCTGGCGCAGCCGCAGCACGCCGTAGTTGGTCGTCGGCTCGATCGTCTCGCCGTCCGCGCCCGTCACGTGCTGCGTCACGGCATCGAGCACGCCGATCGTCAGTCCTCCCGGCAGCCGCCCGGTGAGCTTGCCGGCGCCGAGGATCCTCGTGAAGGCGGACGAGGTGGTGTCCGAGTAGTCGCCCGCCAGTTGGGGCGCCCGCCCGATGCGCCGCGAGTACAGCAGGCCCTCACCGGTGTTGCAGTCGTTTACCGCGGTGCAGTTGACGTCGAAGCGAAAGATCCCCGCTCCCTGCACGAAGAACGGTCGCTGCTCCCTGAAGAACGTCTCGAAGGCGGTGAGGTTCAGGACCCCGGGGTCGGCCTCCACCTGCCCGAAGTCGGGATTGAAGGTGGCGTCGAGCGTGAGGTTCGATGCGACGCGGTACTTCAAGTCGCCCCCGGCCGCCACGTCCTGCGTCCGGCCGATTCCCGTCTCGGTGAACTCCGACACGTTCTTGGTCACCACGTAGGGGGCAGCCTCGAGCCGGCGCGGCGTCTCGAGGTCGTCCAGCCCGGTGATTTCACCGAATTGCGACACGAACCCCGCCCGCGACTGCCGGAACAGCGGCCAGCTCACGCGCTGGGCGTAGCGGTACAGGTCCCGGTCGACCGTGAGTCCGAAGGTGTGGCTGCGCTCGCGGCCGTAGCGAAGCTGCGACAGCGGGATCTGGAACTCGGCGGTCCAGCCCAGGGAATCGACGCGGGTCGCGACGTCCCACACCGCGTCCCAGGCGAAGTCTTCGTTGCCGTCATTGTAGACCTGCGCGTCGAGCTTCACGCGCGAGGGGTTGACGCCGAACTCGTACCCGGTGCGGCGGTCGTGATACGAGTCGAGGAACAACCAGATCATGTCCGAGGGCGTGAAGTAGTCGCGCCGGGCGAGGACCGTGATGATGCTGTCGGGGTGCGGATCGAAGGCGCGGACGAAGACGTACAGGTTGGCCGCGTCGTAGGCGACTTTCGCTGCGGTCGGGAGCTTGGGCGGTCCGCCCTCGCTGGGCCGCCATTCCTGGAACTCGGTGATCGGCGGTGCCTCGCGCCACACGGCATCGTCGTCGTGCCCGTCGATGACGGGCGGCTGAGCCGCGCGCGTAGCGGCGACGCCGTTCGGCGCGAGCGGCGGCGGGTCAGGTGGCCGGCGGGGCGGCCGGGGGTCGGTCACCTGCGTGGCGAGCGTGACGGCGGCGACGAGCGGCAAGCCAAGGAGCATGCGGGGCCCTGGACGGAGGTTTCCCGGTTAGATGACGGGATCGCAGAAAGGGTTGTTTCGGCGGCGCCAATCAGAGGGGCTCAGTGCCTTCGCTCAGGATACGCATATACGGGGCGTAGCTCTAGACGCGATTGCGCCGTCGCGACGTGATTTCCCGGACAATGCGGAGCCGTGCCAGCGCCTCGAGCGCCGTGGTCACCGTCGGCACCGAGAGGCCGGTGGCCTTGCGCAGGCCCGCAATCGTTGAGAGCGGGCGCCGCTGGAGCCCGTCGTGCACGCGCAGCGCTGACCCCGCGAGTCGCCCGATCGCCTGAATTTTCTGCCGGTCGCGCTGAAACAGGTCGACCAGGCGCCGCGCTGTCTGCACGGCGCCCTCGGCCGTGTCGTGCACGCCATCGGCGAAGAACGCGAGCCACTCCTCCCAATCCCCCGTCTGACGCACGCTCTGCAACAGGTCGTAGTAGCGCGTGCGGTTCTGCTTGAGGTACAAGGACAGGTACAAGAGGGGCTGCCGCAACACCCCCTCGGCGCACAGCAGCAGGGTGATCAGCAGCGGCGGAATTCGCCGGGCTGCCTATCGGCCCCTCGGCCGCGCTGGAGGAGCACGCCGTGGATCTCGCGGATCAGTCGGTTCGAGAGCGGAAGATCGTCTCGCAGCCGGCGCAGCCCGTGTTCGAGAGCGGCGACGTAGTTCGACACCTCCACCACGTCGTCGAGGGGGACGCCGGGCGCTTCTTCGAGTTCAAACAACAGGAGATCCGAGAGCGACGATTCGGTCCCTTCAATCTGAGAGGAAAGAACCGCTTCCTTGCGCACATAGGTGTAGAGGAACAGCTCCGTGCTCGGCAGTAGGGTTGTGATGCTGTCGAGCCGGCCGAGCGCGAGGAGTGCGCGATTGAGGCGCTGGCGCAGCGCAGGCTCGACCGCAAGCGGGGGCTGGGGCGGCAACGGGCTGGGCACGAAGGCCCGGACGGTCTCGCCACCTTCGAGTTGGGCTTCCTAAGGGTTCTTAAGTAGCCGCTCTCGTTATTTAAGGAAAGCCTATGAAGTTTAAATAACGGCGGCCGTTTGGGAAGTGGCATAACCTTCATGTTACCAGGCAGTTGTGAGGTCGCTCCGTACCACACGACCTTCCGCTCGGCGATGTCCCTCACTCCCAGAGCGGTCACGCCTTCGCCGCTACGCCGCCCGAAACCGCCGAGCCACTCCCAGAATGTGCACCCGGTAACGGTACACGAGCCGATCGTCCTCGGGATCGAGCCGATCATCGTACGGACTGTCGAACGACGTTTGGATGGTGAGGGCGGCGCCGGACTCGCGCAGGACCCTGGGGCGGAAGATTCCTTTTTGCTGGTTCCAGATCGGGACTCGTTCGCCCCGGAAGGTGATACCTTCGTTCAGCTGAGCCGAGGTCACCAACCCGCCGGCGGCCCTTGCGAGGCTCTCCACGCGAGCGAACGTTGCGAGCCGGAGCTCGAAGTCGAGATCGGGAGGGGGAACCATGAGCCCAGATCATCCTGAGCCCGAGGCGGGATGCGCGCAAGACCATGGATGAGCATGAGGAGGTGCGGTGGGTGGGCGCGGATGAAGCGGTGCCGGCGTGCTGACACCGGGGACGCGGTTCGAGGAGGTCTACGCCAAAGAGCTGGAGCTGATCGCCGCACGACGCGGGGACGGTTCCGTGCCGGGCGAGGACCTCGCCGGCCTGGCGCTGTCGGGCGGCGGCATCCGGTCGGCCGCGTTCAACCTGGGTCTGTTGCAGGCGCTCGGCGAGCGCGGCACGCTGGCCCGGTGCGACTATCTCTCCACGGTGTCGGGAGGAGGGTACATCG
>WNGA01014054.1_pt1 | contig 12668 bp, 18 predicted proteins | sample 5400061 | NCBI WGS metagenome assembly WNGA01 (sample SAMN13153366, study PRJNA577476) | soil metagenome | isolation source: 100 cm soil or saprolite under grassland replicate 2 | place: USA:California | collected 2016-06-15
CCCGGATGACCCAGGCGGAGCGCGAGCTGCTGGGCGCGTGGATCCGGAGCAGGAAGTAGGGTCGCGCGATGCTCGAGATCGCCGCCAGCGGCTTCCGCTTCGTCGCCCGCCTCGAGGAGGAGGCCGCGCCCGCGACGGTGGCAGCGTTCCGGCGCCTGCTGCCGCTCGAGTCGAGGATCATCCACGTGCGCTGGAGCGGCGAAGGCGGCTGGATCCCGTTCGGCGACCTCGACCTCGGCCTCGGCCCGGAGAACGCGACGTGCTACCCGAGCCCGGGCGAGATCGTCCTCTATCCCGGCGGAATCAGCGAGACCGAGATCCTGCTCGCGTACGGCTACGTCAGCTTCGCGAGCAAGGCGGGCGCGCTTGCCGGCAACCACTTCGCGACGATCGTCGAAGGCGGTGAGAACCTCCGCGAGGTCGGCCGGCGCATGCTCTGGGAGGGCGCGCAGGGGATCGTGTTCAACGAGGTCTAGCTCGCGAGGCGGCGAAGCGTGGCCGCGAGCACTTCGACCGCGAGCGCAACGTCCTCCGGGCTCGACTCCTCGTCGGGGCTGTGGCTGACGCCGCCGGCAAGGCTCCGCACGAACAGCATCCCGGACGGCACGCCCGCGGCGCCGAGGACGCCGGCGTCGTGACCCGCGCCCGAATGGAGCTCCGGCGCGTCGATGCCGTGCTCGGCAAGCGCCTCCCGGAGCGCCGAGCGCACTGCTTCGGCCATCCGCACCGGCTCCGTGCGGCGCAGCCGCTCAACGTCAGCGCCGTCGGCCGTAGCCTCGATCTCGGCGAGCAGCGCGGCCAGCATCGCCTCCTCCGGCGCGCGGGCGTCGACGATCAGGGAGACGCGGTCGGGGATCACGTTCGCGGCGCCCGGCTCGACCGCGAGCCGTCCCACCGTCGCCACCGCCCCCTCGCGAGCCGCAGCCGCGTCGCGGACTCGCAGGACGTATTCCGCCGCCTTGCAGAGCGCGTCGTCGCGCGTCCCCATCGGGGTCGTGCCCGCGTGACCCGCGGAGCCGGTGAACGTGACCGCGAGCCGCGCGAGTCCGACGATCGCCGTAACTACCCCGAGCGGCGCCTCGGCGCCCGCGAGGACGGGCCCCTGCTCGATGTGAACCTCGACGTACGCGGCGAGCAGCCGTTGGAGCAGCCCCGAGCCCGACAGCTCCTGTCCGACCGCGTCCCGGAGGGAGACACCGTCGTCGTCGACCGCGTCGAGCTCCCCCGGCTCGAGCTGGCCGCAGAGCGCGCGGCTCCCGAAGCAGCCGCGCCCCCAGCGCCAGCCCTCCTCGTCGCGAAACGCGGCGACGCGAAGCGTCCGCTCCTGCTGCCCGATCCGCTCGATCGCCTCGAGCCCGGCCAGCACGCCGAGCGGGCCGTCGAAGCGCCCTCCCTCCGGCACCGAGTCGAGGTGCGAGCCCGTCCACACCTCGGGCAGCTCGGGACGGCTACCGGGAAACCGCCCGTAGAGGTTCCCGGCCGCGTCGCGCTCGACGTCGAGACCGGCCTCGTTCATCCAGCCGGCGACGAGCCGGTGCGCCTCCTCCTCGGCGTCGCTGTACGCCGGCCGGTTCGCGCCGCGCCCGCCGCCGATCTCGTAGAGCGCTTCGAGCCGCTCGAAGAGGCGCACTAGTGGTTCACTAGAGGCCGAACGGGTTGTACGGCCGTGAGCCCGTCGAGACGACGACGCTCTTCGTCTCGAGGTAGAGCTCGAGCGTCTCGAGCGCGAGCTCGCGGCCGAAGCCCGACTGCTTGTAGCCGCCGAACGGGATCCCCGGGAAGGCGGTGTAGGGCATGTTGATCCCTACCGTGCCCGACTTGATGCTGCGCGCAACGCGGTGGCCACGAGCCGGGTCGCCCGTCCAGACGGTCGCCATGAGGCCGTAGCGAACGTCGTTGGCGAGCCGGATCGCGTCCTTCTCGTCGTCGAACGGCGCGATCGTGACGACCGGCCCGAAGATCTCCTCCTGCGCGACCGTCATCGCGTTGTCGACCTTCGCGAGCACGGTCGGCGGATAGAACGCGTGCTCGCCGGGGTCGCCTCCGGTCACGACTTCGGCGCCTTCCTCGCGGCCGCGCTCGACGAACCCGTGCACGCGGTCGCGGTGTCCGGTCGAGATGAGCGAGCCCATCTGCGTCTCGGCGTCGAGCGGGTCGCCTACCTTCAGCGCCTGCGCCTTCTCGGCGAAGGCCGTGACGAAGTCGTCGTAGAGAGGCTTCTCGACGAGCACGCGCGAGCGCGCCTCGCAGCTCTGACCGGCCGCGTAGTAGATCGACCACACCGAGCTCGGGATCGCGTCGTCGAGGTTCGCGTCGGCGAAGACGAGGTTCGGGCTCTTGCCGCCGAGCTCGAGCGTCACGCGCTTGATCGGCTCCGACGCGAGCCGCATGATCTCGCCGCCTGTCCTCGTCGAGCCCGTGAACGCGACCTTGTCGACGCCGGAATGCCGGACGATGTACGCCCCGATCGTCGGACCGTCCGCGGGGACGATGTTGATCACGCCCGGCGGGAATCCCACGTCGGTCGCGAGCTCGGCGAGCCGCAGCGCCGTCAACGGCGTCTGGGGATCGGGCTTCAAGACGATCGTGCAGCCGGCGGCTAGCGCGGGGGCGAGCTTCCAGGTCGTCATCATCAGCGGGTAGTTCCACGGGACGATCTGTCCGGCGACGCCGACGGGCTCCTTCAGCGAGTAGAAGAGGAGCGAGCCGCCGATCGGATTCGAGCGGCCCGAGATCGACGCGATCGCAGACGCGTAGAAGCGGAAGTTCTCGACCGCGCCCGCGAGCTCGGCTTTGACCGACGAGATCGCCTTCCCGACGTTGCGCGACTCGAGCTCGGCGAGCTCCTTGCGGTTCGCGACGATTGCGTCGGCCAGCGCGTGGAGGAGACGGGAGCGCTCGGTCGCGGGCGTCTTCGCCCACACTCCGTCGAGGGCTGCCCGGGCCGCCTCGACCGCGCGGTCGACGTCGGCCTCGCTCGCCATCGCCGCACGCGTCAGAACCTGTCCCGTCGCCGGCTCGACGAGCTCGCGGAGCTCCCCGGTCGCCGGCTCAGAAGCCTCGCCGTTGATATAGAGGAGGTACTCGCGCTGCGTTGCGACCGCCACGCTCGGAATCTACCTCACGTGCCGAGTGCCACAAGCTGGATCCAATCTGGGCGTTTACTTGCGCTCTACGGCGGGCACACGTACCATCTCGGATCCAAAGCTTGGATCCGAAACGGAGGAGAGCATGTCCCCAGCAGCGGCGGAAGCCACAGTACAGGTCGAGGCGGCGCGGATCCCCGATCGCGACCGGCTTCTCAAGCTGCTCCAGGACGAAGGGATCGAGGCTCGCGCGGTCAACGAGATCGGCATCGAGGTCCCGTGCAGCGCCAATCCGTTCGAGGCGTGCGACGAGATCCTCTCCTCCGTCGAGAGCGTGATCATGGATCTGGGCGCCCCGTTCGTGCCGATCAAGCACGACGGCGTGATCTACATCCGCCCGCCCCTCAGCTAGTCAGCTCGCGGCAGGCACCGCTCGCCGCTTGGGCGCGCAGGCGCATGCGGAGACCGCTCGACACCGCCCCTACGGGTCACGGTAGCGGCGAGGGTGTGCCGTGTCTGTGCCAACTTCGTGACGAATGTGAGAAGGACCGCGAAAGGTAGATTGGCGAGCCATGCTGCTTGACCCTGAAGCCCGCTCCTATCTCGACGAGCTCGAAGCCCTCGCTGCGCCGCCGATCTGGGAGGCCGGTATCGAGGAGACACGGCAGGGCATGGAGGCCTCGGCGCCGGCGCTCGTCCCCTTCGAAGAGGTCGAGACGGTCGAGGACACCACAGCCGGCTCTGTACCGGTGCGGATCTACCGTCCAGCCTCGGCGGGCGACGGCGCGCTCGTGTGGTTTCACGGCGGCGGTTGGGTGACCGGCAGCGTCGTGACGCACGACGGGATCTGCCGCCAGCTCGCGAACCGCGCGGGCTGCACGCTCGTCTCGGTGGACTACCGGCTCGCACCCGAGCACCCGTATCCGGCCGCGGTCGAAGATGCGTGGGAGGCGACCGCGTGGGCCGTCGAGCGGTTCGGCATTGTCGCGGTCGGAGGCGACAGCGCCGGCGGGGCACTCGCCACTGTCGCCGCGCTCCGCGCCCGGGACCGCGGGATTCCGATCGCGCTGCAGGTGCTCGTCTACCCGGCGCTCGACCACTCGTGCGACACGGCCTCGTACGAGGAGCTGGCGGAGGGCTTCGGCCTGACGCAGGCATCCATGCGCTGGTACTGGGCGCAGTACCTCGGCCCGAACGCCGATGGCGCCGATCCGGAGGCCTCGCCGCTCCGCGCGCCCGACCTGAGCAACGTCGCGCCCGCCCTCGTCGTGACTGCCGGGTGCGATCCCCTCCGCGACGAAGGCGAGGCGTATGCCGACCGTCTGCGGCAGGCGGGAGTCCCCGTCACGCTCCGCCGCTACGACGGGCAGATCCACGGTTTCTTCCGGATGACGCAGGTCTTCAGCGCGGCGCGGGTCGCGCTCGAGGAGACCGCGGCGTCGATCCGCGCCGTGCTTTAGGGGGCGAACTCGACGTCGGCCGGGCCGTCGAGCAGGCCGGCCTCGCGGCCTCGGTGCAGCAGCTCGCGCACGGCCGCGCGGCCTTCCTCGCCGAAGTCGCACGTGTAGTCGTTCACGTACATGCCGACGAAGCGGTCGGCGAGCGCCGGGTCGAGGCCGCGCCCAAAGAGCATCGCGTACTCGAGCGCCTCTCTTCGATCCGCGAGCCCCGCCCGGATCGAGTCCATCAGCACGGCCGACAGCGCCGGCAGAGCAGCCCCGAGGTCGCGCCGGGCGGCGTTGACACCGAGTGGCAGCGGCAGGCCCGTCTCGAGCAACCACCACTCGCCGAGGTCGGCGACCTTGACGAGCCCTTCGGCCGAGTAGGTGAGCTGGCCTTCGTGGATCACGAGGCCGGCGTCGGCGCGGCCGGACTTGACCTCGTCGATGATCTTGTCGAACGGGAGCTCGCGCGAACGGAAGTCCTCCCCGAACGCGAGCCGCAGCACGAGAAACGCGGTCGTCGACTTCCCGGGCACGACGATCTCGCGGTCGCGCAGATCGGCCAGCGACATCGGCTCACGGGCGACGAGGACGGGGCCGTAGCCGGAGCCGATCGACGCGCCGTGCGGCAGCAGGAGATAGCGGTCGCGAACGAGCGGGTACGTCCGAAGCGAGATCGCGGTCACCTCGAGCTTGCCGGCGAGCGCCCAGGAGTTGAGCGTCTGAATGTCGGCGTGCACGAACTCGAAGTCGAAGCCGCGCGTGTCGATGCGACGTTCGGCGAGCGCCCAGAACATGAAGGCGTCGTCGGGATCCGGGCTGTGGCCGAGGCGGACGAGCACCGCGCGAGGCTACCAACCTACGACTCGTCTCAGCGCCACCACCCGTTCGCCGGCGCCTCGAGTGATTCCGACCTCCACGCGGGGCTACGCTTTTACGCGTGAAGCCGCTGCTCTCCGTAGCGATCCAGGACTACCTGAAGGGGATCTACAAGCTCCAGGAGGCCAACGGGTCGGCGACGATCTCCGCGCTTGCCCGCGACCAGAGCGTCTCGCCCGCATCCGCGAGCGCGATGGTCAAGAAGCTGGCGGCCCTCGAGCTGATCGCGCACGAGCCCTACCGAGGCGCCCGCCTCACGCCCGCCGGCGAGCGCGTCGCCCTCGAGGTGATCCGCCACCACCGGCTGATCGAGCTCTACCTGGCCGAGACGCTCGGTGTGCACGTCGACGACGTCCACGCGGAGGCCGACCGGCTCGAGCACGTCATCTCCGAGGAGCTCGAGGAGCGAATCGACCGTGCGCTCGGCTTTCCGACGCACGATCCACACGGCGATCCGATCCCGAACGCCGACCTCGAATGGCCGGCTACGGAAGCTCGTTAGGTCACTTCCTGCCGAAGAACCACTTCTCGAGCGGCTCGAGCATCTCCTCGCGCCGGAACGGCCGGACGCGCTCTGCGACGCCGATCTCCTCGGACACGCGAACGTCATCCTCGAGCGCGGCGTTCGCGGCCTCGAGCGCGTCCTCCAGCTCGTAGCCCTCGAAGAGGTAGTCGCTCTCGCGCGGCTCGTCACTGGGGCGCTCGGTCGGGTTGACCATCCGGCCAACCGCCCAGAGCGCGCCCGGGCGACGCTCGATCCAGATCAGGACACGCTCCGAGACGCCCTTGTCGTCGACCCCGCGCAGCTGCCGCTCGGCGAACCGGCCGACGTGCGTCTTGGGCCTCATTGGCGAAGGATACAATCGACCGGATGCTGAAGCTCTTCTCGCAGATTCGGAGCCCGTTCTCGTTTCTCTTCGCCCGCTCCGGCGCCGAGGACCGCGTCGCGGCCTACGTGATCCGGGAGCACGGGCGCGGCAGGTCAGTCGACGAGATCCTCGATGACCCCTACGTCCGCAACCGGCTCTCCGAGCAGCAGCGTCAGCGACTGCTCGACCGCCCGGACATCATCCGCGCGGTCGGCGAGGACACGATCGCCGCGCTCCAGGCCGGGATCTAGCCCAGAGAGAGCGGGGGGCTAGAGCTCCCGGCCGATTCCCCGGGAACCAGCCTTGGTGACGGCTGCCGAGCCGATCGCGAGATCCCACGCCGCGATTCCGTTCGACTTGAAGAGGACGATGTCGTCGTCGTGCTGGCGCCCGTGGAGCTCACCTACGACGACCTCGTGCAGCTCGTGGACTTCGAGCCAGTCGAGCACGCCGAGCGCGACCGGCTCGATCAGGTCGCCCGACTCGACCTGCGCCTGTTCGAGCGAGTCGCAGCAGACGAACGCAGCCCGCTCGAGGACGACGTTGTCGAGCTCACGCGCCCGCGCGTCGTTCGCGCCGACCGCGCACACGAGCGCTCCCGGTTTCAACCACTCGCCGCGGAGTACGGGATCCTTCGAGGTCGTGACCGTGACGACGACGTCCTGCTCCGCGGCGTCGCGATGGCTCTCTCCCGGCTCCGCGCCGACCCGCTCGGCGAAAGTGCGCAGACGGTCGGCCGAACGGCAGTAGGCGACGACGCGCTCGATCGTCGGCACCGCTGATCGAATCGCGGCGACCTGCGACTCGGCTTGCCAGCCACAGCCGATTACGCCAAGGCTCTTCGCCCCCGGGCGAGCGAGGTACTTCGCCGCGACTCCGCTGGCGGCCCCTGTGCGCAGCTGACCGAGCTTGTCCGCCTCGATCACTGCATCGATCGCCGCGCGCTCGGTGGAGAAGAGCACGACGACGAACGGCGTCCCGCCTGGAAGCCAGGCATAGGTCTTCAGCCCCGCCAGGCCGAGCTCGCGGTCGACGGCGGGCATGACGGCGAACGTCCCCTCCTCGACCGGAAGCCGGATGCGCGGCGGGCAGTCGACCGCGCCGCGCGCGATGCGCCGGAAGCATTCTTCGACGGCCGCGATCGCGTCCTCGACGGTCAGCAGCGACGCGACCTCGGCCTCGCTCAGATACAGGGGCACACCCCGAGTCTAGGATGTCCCTATGCGTGCGGTTGTCCTGCGGGAGACCGGCGGGCCGGAGGTGCTCAGGGTCGAGGAGGTGCCCGATCCCACTCCGGCCGATGGCGAGGTGCTCGTCCGGCTGACGGCAATCGGCGTCAACCACTACGACGTGAACCAGCGAGCCGGGGGAGCCACGAGCTTCCCGGTGATCCTCGGCGTGGACGGCGCAGGTGTGCGTGAAGACACCGGCGAGCGCGTGGCGATCACGAATGCGAAGGCGACCTACGCCGAGCTCGCCGCCGTTCCGGAGGAGAACGTCTTTCCGATTCCGGACGAGCTGGACGATGCCGCAGCGGCGGCGCTCGGCGTCCCGTATCGAGTCGGTCGGGCGCTCGCCCACGTGACCAGCCTCGCGCCGGGCGACACGCTCCTCGTGCAGGCTGGGTCGAGCGGGACCGGCATGGCCTGCATCGAGGTCGGCCGCGCGCTCGGCGCAACCGTGTTCGCGACGGCGGGTGACGAGAAGCTCGACAAGCTGCGCGAGCTGGGGGCGGAGCCGTTGACCTATGACGATCCGAAGCTCGAGACGCTCGAAGCCGACGTCGTCTACGACCCGGTCGGCGCGGATACGTTCGAGCGGAGCCTGCAGGCACTCGGCAAAGGCGGCCGACTCGCGGTGGCGGGGGCGCTCAGCTCGCCGGCCGTCACGATGAACCTCTGGCCGCTGATCGGCAAGGGGGCGCACGTGATCGGCTTCGGCGCCACGTCTGTGCCGCTCGACGAGTCGATGCAATGGCTGATCGCACTGGCCTCGCGCGGCGAGCTCCGCCCGGTGATCGACCGCGAGCTCCCGCTGGAGGAAGCCGCCGAGGCCCACCGCGCGATCGAAGCGCGCGAGACGTTCGGCAAGGTCATCCTCCGCCCGTGAGATAGCGCCGCAGCGCCGCCAGGCGGTCGTCCCACTCGCCTCCGACACCAACCATCCAGGCGAGCGCGTCGCCGAGCGGAGCGGGCGTAAGCCGGTAGCGCGTCTCGCGGCCGGCTCGTCGCGCGTCGACGAGACCCGCACGGCTGAGTGCGGCGAGGTGCTTCGCAACTGCCTGACGTGTAACCGGCAGCTCGGCCGCGAGCTCGGTCGCCGTAGCGCTCTCCCGCTCGGCGAGCAGCTCGACGACGAGCCGACGCTGTGGATCGCCGAGCGCGAAGAAGACCGGACCGGCGTCGCTACGCGGTGACACCGACGCCCTGCAGCATCGCGTGCAGCGCGAGCGCGGTCGCCCAGCCGGCCGTCGGCGCCTCGGTAACGGTGACGCGGGTGCCGATCTCGATCGGCTCGAGCTCGATTGCGACCCGCGACTCGTCGTCGCCCCAGACGAAGGCAAAGCGTCGCTCAGGCACGACCTCCTCGACGACCGCCCGGCGCTCCTCGCCGTCCGCCCAGCGGAAGGTCCCGCGCCCGCCGGGCTCGGGATCGAGCTCGACCTCCGTTGCGAACCATTCCTCGAGGCGGCGGGGATCCGTCAGCGCCTCCCACACCTCGGCAGGCGGCGAGGGCAGCTCGATCTCACGCGTGACCTCCATCTCGGCCTCCTATCCGCAACCTTGTGGTTGCGTGTAGTATGCGCAACCTGACGGTTGCACTCTAACAGGGAGGGCTCGCGATGAACCTAATCCCGATGGTCGTCGAGTCGGACGGCCGCTACGAGCGATCCTTCGACATCTACTCGCGACTCCTCCGGGAGCGCATCGTCTTCCTGGGCACCGAGGTGAACGACGAGAGCGCCAACGTGGTCACGGCGCAGCTCCTCTTCCTCGAGGCCGAGAACCCCGACGAGGACATCCACCTGTACATCAACTCGCCGGGCGGTTCGGCGTATGCGGGCATGGCGATCTACGACACGAATGCAATTCGTCAAGCCCGACGTCACGACGACCTGCGTCGGGATGGCGATGTCGGCGGGCGCGATGATCCTGGCGAGCGGCGCGCCGGGGAAGCGGTTTCTCCTGCCGAACGCGAAGGTGATGATCCACCAGGGCTCGGGAGGCTTCCGCGGGACGCCAGCCGACATCCAGATCGCAGCGCGCGAGATCCTCGACATGACCCGCCGGATGGCGGAGATCATCGCTCGCCACTCGGGCCGCGAGGTCGAGCAGGTGATGAACGACATCGACCGCGACTGGTTCATGGCACCCGAGGAAGCGATCGAGTACGGCCTGGCCGACGTGATCGTCGCGAACCGCGCGCCAGTCGAGACCTAGGCCGCGTCCCCTTCGTCCGCGGGCGGCGTCCAAGCGAGCCGCCGGTCGAACCACTGCGGGCCCTCACTGACCGTCGACCACCCGAGCTCGTCGAGTCGGCAGAGCAGCTCGGCAAGAGCGCGCGCTGATTCGGGCGTTCGCTCTGGAACGTCGGCTCCAGCGGCGCGAAACGCCGGCGACTCGGCGATCGTCTCCGCCCGCGGGGCCGCGGCAAGCGGCATCGCGAGGAAGCGCGATTTCAGATAGCCCTGCCAGACGCGGATCGAGCAGACGTCGGTTGCGGCTGGCGTTTCCAGAGCGCGCACAGACTCCACCAGGCGCAGCTTCGGAGGCGCTTGGGAATGCGCCTCGGCCTTGAGGATCAGCTCCCGGATGAGCTTTGCCGCCTCGATCCTGCCCGCGACATCGAGCTCGCGGAATCGCACTCTCTGCTCGCGATCCGCTCTCGCGGGCCTGTTTCGCCCGAGGCGTGGCGTCGCGGTGAAGCGTCGCCGGAGCGTGCCGGCGAGCCGCCGCCAGAACGAGAGCGATCCCCGTCGCTCCGATGAGCGTGACGGGAAACCAGAGCGGAAGCCTGCCACCGTTTCCTTGATCGGCGGGGAGCGGCGCCGCTGAGATGTCAGCCGGCGGGACGCGCGCGGGTGGCGGCGAGAGGCGGATGTGCAGCGCCTCGGCCGGCACCGTCGACTCTTTCACGACGCTCTGTTCGAGCGGGAATGCGTTCCAGAGGGTCGTCGGTGGGCGGCTCGCCCTGCCCTCCGCCGCAGCGGCAGCGCCCGAGCCGATGCACGTCGCCACCAGGACGAGGCAGACGACCCTGAGCGCGAGCTTCGTCGAGCCCAAACGTGACCGGTGAAGAGCTAGCCGGTGTACCTCGGGTTTCGCCTCCCCTGCGTCGCCGGCTGAGCGACGATGAATTGCGTCGACGCCACGATTCCGGTGATCTTCCGTCGTGATGCCGCCTGGTCGAATGCGTTCACCGCCGGCGTGATCCCGAACAGCTCCCGCATCCACGCCGCGTGCCGCGCCTCGACGGAATGAATGCCTACCGCCGCCGCCAGCACGGCCTTCGATTGGATCCTGGTCGCCTGGCCCTTGTACGCGGCGACGGCCAAATCCTCGAATGCAACGGCAGTCTTGAGAAACGGACGCTGCTGCTCCGTCGTGCCTCGGAAGTCGAACATCGGCCGCTTGACGGCGCGGGATCCGAGCAGTTGGAGGAAGGCCTTGACATGGGCCCGCTCGACCGCGCCGACGACGCGTGCCGCCCTCGCCGTCCGCCCGGTCAGCGCCCCGGCGTGCTCGGCCTCCGTGTAGAACGCCGCCTGGAGATATTCGAGAACGAGCGCGTAGTTGAGGATGTCGACGTCGCCCTTGGGAAGCGCAGCGCCGGCGCGGGGCGCCTGTGTGAACGCGAACGCGACACCGGCCACGGTCAAGCCAAGGAAACGGCGCCGGGTGGCAAGCGCGTGCGCACGCGTCTCGGCGATGGCTCCGTCGCGATCGACCGCCACCAGAAAGTCGTCGAACTCGCTCATCAGTGCCCCGTCCAGTAATTCAGGCCGAGTTTCTGGGTCGCCAGCACCAAGCCAGCCGGAGCGCTCGAGCGCTCCGGCTCAGGGGCCGCACTCGGCCGTGGCCCAGGCTGGATTGCCTGGGTCACGGTCGAGGGTGGTTCATGGCGCCGCGTGATCGCGGGCCAGAAGCCGGCATGGATTGCTGGATGGGGCACTACGCTCGCATTCCGATCTGCTTGAGGCCCTGCTCCACCTCGGCGGCGGTCGCGGGCTTGTCGACGGGATCAGGCGCTGCGACCTGGCCGGCGATCGCCCGGATCCACGCCGCATGCCGAGCCTCGACGGAGACGATCGTCGCTGCCGCACCGAGGGCGGCCCGACTGAGGTTCGTCGCCTGGCCGTTGTACCCGGCAACGGCGAGATCCTCGAGCTTGATCGCCGTGCGCGTGAAGGCGTCCGGATCACGCGTCGCGTTTCCGAAGTCGAAGTGAGGACGAGGGACCGCCTTGGCTCCGAGAGCCTGACGAAGGAACTGCACATGTTGTTGCTCATGGTCGCCAGCCGTTCGCGCGTACTCGCGCAGCTCGCCGCGCAACGTCCCGTTCCGCAGCGCTTCGGCGTAGAACGCAGCCTCCGTGTATTCGAGCCTCAGCACGAGGTTGAAGATGCGCGTGTCCTGTCCGCCGGACGCTGCCGCGAAGACGCCCGCCGCACGAGCCAGAAAGGAGGCGCCGCCGAGAACGGCGGCGCCCCCCAGCGCACCCCCGAGCAGGCCGCGCCGCGGCAATCCCCGCGTTTCCGAGCACGCGACAGTCTCGACGCCTGTTGCGTAGCGCGACACGCTTCCCCTTCCGCAGTCCGCAGCGACGTGCCGTCTCCGCTAGCAATGTTCTATCGCCGCAAGCGCGCCAACACAAGCAATCGCCGCCGGAGCCGGGCTCCGCCCGGCGGGAGGCTCAGAGCGATTGGACAGTCGTTGCGAAGAAGAAATGTGATGAAGGAGGGCCTCCCGCGGAGTCATGCTCCGCGCGTCCTCGAGAGACGAAGGGAGGCCCGTCGCAATGTTGTATGTCGGTTTGGATCTGAGTCGCAAGCGTCTCGACTTTCATTCGCTGGATGGTGAGGGCGCGACGGTCGAGTTTGGTGCGGCCGCGCCGGACAGCGATGGCCTGTGGGGGCTTGCGCGTCGGCTTGATCGTTATGGGCGGCCGGTTCGGGCTGCGATCGAGTCGATGAACGGGGCACGGTTTGTGCACGATCAGCTTGAGTTGGCCGGCTGGCGGGTCGAGATCGCGGACGCGCAGAAGGTGAAGGGGCTGGCGCCGTTGGCGTGCAAGACCGATCGGATCGACGCCTGGGTGCTGGCCGAGCTCTGCCGCCGCGATCTCGTGCCGGCGATCTGGCTGCCCGACCCGCAGGTGCGCGCGGAGCGTGA
>WNGA01032290.1_pt1 | contig 12665 bp, 9 predicted proteins | sample 5400061 | NCBI WGS metagenome assembly WNGA01 (sample SAMN13153366, study PRJNA577476) | soil metagenome | isolation source: 100 cm soil or saprolite under grassland replicate 2 | place: USA:California | collected 2016-06-15
GCGCTGGATGACCGCCAGCGAGCTGATCGTATCCGGCGCCAGCTTGTCCTTCTCGTCCAAGATGAGCTCGGCAAAGGAGATAATCGAGGTCAGCGGCGTGCGCAGCTCATGCGACATGGTCGAGATGAACTGCGTCTTCACCACATCCAGCGCCTGCAGCCGGGCGTTCTGCTCAGCCAGCCTGGCCTGCGCCTCCTCCGCCGCCTCCCGCGCCGCCAGCTCAGCCGCCAGCAACCGCTCCCGCTGCTCCGCCAGCGCCGTCCGCTCGGTCGCGTCGGCGACACCCCATAGGTTGCCCCGGTAGCACCCGTCGACGAACACCGGCGCGAAATCCCATTCCAGGGTGCGACCGTCGGCGCACGCTATCTCGTCAAGGGCGACCGGCAGCCGGTTGGCCACCAGTTCGCGCGCCCGGCGGAGAAATTCACCGGGATCGGCGAACACCCGCTGGATCCGGATGGCGATCCGGGTAGTCGAGGTGCCGATGAGCTCGCTGGCCGCCGCGCTGATGCCGAGCAGGTCGCAGAAGCTCTGGTTGAGCTGCGTGATCCGGCCATGCTCGTCGTCCATGAGTATCCCGGGGATGGCCGCGGCGACGAGGCCATTGAGGCGCTCCGTCTGGTCGGCGAGACTGCGCCGGGCCGCCCGCTCCGCGTTGAGCAGCCGTTCCTTCTCCGCCTCGGCCCGCTTCCGCTCGGAAACGTTCGTGACCGCGCCCAGGAACCCGCTGCGCTGTCCGTCCCCGTCCAGCACAGGGATCATTGATATATGCGCCCACACCTCGCTGCCGCTGCCCGCCTGCAGCCGGCAGTCGGTACGCAGCTCGGTGTCCATCGCCGTGGCTCGCTGCCACTCCTGCTCCAGCCGCCGGACATCATCCGGGTGAATGCCAGCCGGCCAGCTCGCGCTCAGGGCCTGCGACATCGTCATCCCGGTCAACTCGCACCAGCGCACGTTGGCGAAGGTGTACATCCCGTTCAGGTCCGTCTGCACGATGCCGACCGGGGCTAGCTGCGAGAGCAGCCGGAAACGATTCTCGCTCTCCCGCAGCGCGGCATTGGCCTGCTCCAGGTCGCTGATGTCCCGCAGGAACCCGCAGAAATGGACCTCGCCCTCGATCGTGACTGGGACCGGGGTCAGCTCGGTCATCCGCTGGGTGCCGTCGGCGCACAGGATGGGCATGCGCACCCGGCCGACGAACTCGCCCCGGTCGCCGGACTCCAGGTAGGCCCGCATGCCGCCGACCACGGCAGGCCGGGCCGGCTCCGGGATGAGAACCTCGACCATAACGTTCCCCAGCACCTCGCCGCTCCGCCAGCCAGTGAGCTCCTCCGCTGCCCGGTTGAAGACCACCAGCCGCCCATCAGCGCCGACGACGACGATCGCGTCGGGTGACGCGTCGATCAGCGCCGAGCTGCGGACCTGCTCGGCAGCCGTGTGCCCGGCCGCAGCCCGCCCGGCTGCCGCCACCAGATCGGCCGTTGACTTAATCCGAGATCCCCCCATGACACCGCGGCCAGCGGCCCGTTCGCGCACGACCCGCCATGCCCGGCATCGGCCGTTGACATAATCCGAGATCCCCCATGACACCGCGGCCAGCGGCGCGTATGCGCGGCCCGCCAGGCCGGCCATGGCCCTGGTCCCCGAGCCGGGAAATGCTCAGCCAGGAATATCCGTATTGGGACACATACGCCCCGGTGAACCTATCTCGCCTCCCCCGTCACTGCCATTCATACCCACCGAAGGCTGTCCGAATCAGTGCCACATGTTCCCGGCGTCCGAATCAGCCATCGCGTCGTAAGGTCATGAATCCCGCGATCGCAGACCTTGGCAGGTACGCGATCGCGAGATTTAGGACATGGGGGGCCGACGTTCAGCGGCGCTAGCTCGAGCCGCTTGGCGGTCGCGCCGTCGCCGGACGAGACGCCGCGGAGCCGGCGGCTCACCCAGGGCGCCGCGTGCTCCCGCACCCAGCGCGCATCCATGCGACGGGCGGCGAGCCACGCCGCCGGCCTGGCCGGCCAGCCAGCGGCGCGCGGCACCGCCGGGAGCGGCTCGCGCCAGTCCATGCCATCGACCGGCACGCCCATCACCTCGCAGGCCCGCAGCGCTACCCGGCGGTGCCCGTCGGCCGACAGGTGCAGCCGGTCCAGGCTCCACTCCCGGGGATCGGCCAGCACGCTCATCGCCCAGAGGTCCACCAGGTGGCAGTCGCGGCGGGCGGCGATCGCCCGCAGGTGCATGTTGTACACGGCGGCCTTGCCGCGGATCAGCCGGATCACCGGGAACGTGCCCGGATCGAAGCCGGCGAAGACGATCACCTGGCAGCCGGCCTGGCGCAGCCGCCGCACGACATCGTCGAAGGCGCTGGCCAGCGCGTCAGGATCGGCCCGCGGCCGCAGCAGGTCGTTGCCGCCCACGGCCACGCTGACCAGGTCGGGCCGCATGCTGAGAGCGCGGGGCAGCTGCTCGTCGGCCAGCTCGCGCAGGACCTTACCCCGGACGGCCAGGTTCGCGTAGCGCAGGCCCGGCCTGACCTCGGCGGGCCGCTCGGCGAAGCGGTCCGCCCAGCCGCGCAGGCTGCCGTCCGCGCGCAGGTCGCTGAGGCCCTCGGTGAAGCTGTCACCAAGCGCCGCGAAAGAGTCAAAGCCGCCGTTCCCCCGACTTTCGGCCATGGCGGCTATCTTGCCAGGCCGGGCGCTTGACCGGCGAGACCGGTAGGCACTGGCCGGGCAGCCTTCGTTACCTATCGGTGAGAGCCGTTCGCACGCAGGACACTATGCGGTCGATGTCGCCCGATGTGAGCATGGGATGCACGGGCAGCGCCAGGACCTCCCTGACCGCCCGGCAGGCGCGGGGCGTCGCATCGATGATCACGCGGGGGTGATCGCGGTAGCAGGCGTAGTCGTGCACCAGCGCGGGATAGTAGGGCCTGGCGTCGATTCCCGCGGCGTCCAGGCACTTGCCGAGCTGATCGCGGTCGATGGGCGCCGCGGCGGTCACCTGCACGACGTACTGGTGCCAGGCATGCACCCGGCCGGGCGGGACGGCCGGCCGCACCAGGCCGGGCAGCCCGGCCAGCCCGTCGGACAGCCGGGCCGCGTTGGCCGCCCGGCTCGCGTTGATGCGGGGCAGCCGGGCAAGCTGCGCCGTGGCAATGGCCGCCTGCAGGTCGGTCAGCCGGTAGTTGTATCCGGGCAGCACATAGTCGTACGGCTGCCGCATGCCGTGGTTGCGGAGCAGCTGCAGCCGCCACGCGATGTCATCGTCGGCGGTCGTCACGATGCCGCCCTCGCCGCAGGTGATGTTCTTGGAGCCGTAGAGGGAAAAGGCGGCCGTGCCGGCCGATCCCACCGGTACCGCGCCCGACCGCGCGCCATGCGCCTGCGCGGCATCCTCGATGACGGTGAGCCCGCGGGCGGCGGCGAACTCGTAGATTTCCGCCATCGCGGCAGGCAGGCCGTACAGGTGGACAGGCAGCAGCGCCCTGGTCCGCGGCGTCACCAGGCTGGCCAGCCGGGCCGGGTCGATGGTCAGGTCGTCGGCGATGTCGGCGAACCTGGCGACGGCGCCGGCTTCGAGGATGGCATTCAGCGTCGCCACGAACGTCAGCGGCGTGGTGATCACCTCGTCGCCGGCCCCGATGCCGTGCGCTCGCAAGGCGGCCACCAGCGCCGTCGTGCCGTTGCTCACCGCCACCGCATGCGCCGCGCCATGCGCGGTTGCGAAGGCGCGCTCCAGTTCCGCCACCTGGGCGCCGCCGGCCAGCATCGCCGCCGGGTCGGCCAAGGCCGCCGGGTCCGCAGCAGCCGCCGGATCCGCCTTCGCCACGCGGTCGGCCGGCAACGCAGACCCAGGCCCGGCGCAGTCCCGGCAGCGCGGGCACCGGATGTCGGCCGGGCAGGCAGACGGCGCGTGCGGATCCGCACTCGGCCCCGGGTCAGCGGGCATGCTTTCCCCGGTACCGCGTCCTGGGCAGCCCGCCGCAGAGCGCGTCCAGGGCCTGGCTGACCGCCGTGTCGATGGCGCGGGCGCAGTCAAGGAATGCGGCGGAGTTGGTTGCCGGGTCGGCGATCTCGTCCTCGGCCGGCTCGACATAGGGCACCAGGCCGCGCAGCTGCGCGACCGCCGCAACTAGGTGCCGTGCCTGGTCCGCCGCGCAGTAGCCCGCAGCGGGCTCGCCAGCGGGCGGCAAGCCTGCGGACTGCGAGCCTGCGGCAGGCCGGCCCGGCGCCGGGGCCGAGGCGCAGGCCGCCAGGCGAGCGAACTCCCGCAGCAGGTAAGCGCGCCGGGAGGCGCGGGGCCGCATCGCCACGACCGCATCCCTGTGCGCCTGGCCGGCGGCGAGGATCAGGTCCGCCGCATCCACATCGACGGCGGTCAGGGCACGGCTGGCGACGCCATCGGCATCCGCCCCTAGCCAGGTGAGCGCCTCAGCGGTATACGGATGGACCGGGCACCCGTCCAGGCTCGCTGTGCCGGCACTCGTCACCCGGAACGAGCAGGCAGCGGGGCCGAGGCGAGCGCGCAGACCGCGCCGGGCAAGCCGCTCGGCGATTACCGACCGGCAGAGGTTGCCCGTGCAGACGAACAGGATGCCGAACTGGCCAGGCCCCAGGGCATCGCCCTGGGGCCTGGCAGGCGCCCGGTCGAGGGGCGGCCAGGCCGGCGGCGGCACCGCGGCCGGGATCCACGCGGACACGGTCAAGAGGGGGCCGCGGCGGTCACCGTGGCCGGATGCTGCCGGGCGAACGCCGCGACGGCGTCGTTCCTGACTGCCTTCCACAGCTGGCGGCTCACCGGCTCGCGCAGGTGACTGTGCTGGACCGGTGCCGTGACGAACGTGCCAGCGCTTGCCCCGACCAGGTTCAGGTGCGTCGCCAGCGACTGCAGCTGCGAGTTGCTGAAGTTGCTGTCCACGCTCAGCGCCTTGGTGAAGGCGTTGAGGATGCCGAAGGCCGAAGGCGGATCGCTCAGCAGGTGCTCGTTCGCGAGCTTGTCCAGGATTGCCCGGAGCAGCGCCTGCTGGCGCAGGGCGTGACCCTCCTCGGAGAGGGACGCCTGCTCCGCGTAGTCCAGGGCGGTGGCACTGGTCAGGTGGTTGACTCCGGCGTGGAACGCGACGCCGTTGCTGGTGACCAGGGCCGGGAGCGTCACGTCCACGCCGCCGAGCGGCCCGAGCGCCGAGGCGAGGCCGGCCACGCTGACGACACTGTAGTGATCGATGCGCACCCCGGTGAGCCGCTGCACGGTCGCGATAAGCAGCGACGGGCCGCCGACCCCCAGCGAGCTACTTATCGGTCCCAGGCCATGGCCGGGAACGTGCACCACCGTGTCCGCCGGGATGGAGACGATCGCGCCGGCCTTCCGGTTGGCGTTGATGTGCACGAGCGCGATCAGGGCGCTGGGCTCCTGCGGTGCCGTGGACGATCGGTCTATGCCGCTGCCGCCGCGCTGGGCGGGCACCGTGTCCGATCCGGTCAGCAGGATCGTCATGCTGTGCCGGGTAGTGGTCGGCATGACCGGCGCGGTGGCCGCCGTCAGCTTGGTGAAGACATTCGGGATGCGGTGGATGTTGCCTTCCAGATGGCGGACGGCGAGGAATCCGCCCAGCGCCACGACGCCGGCCACGGCCACCAGCGAGGCGGCGGCGATCAGCGCAATCCGGCGTGCGCGTCCCTTCCGCCTGGCCGGGCGGATGGCGGCGGAATCCGCCGGGTTCTCAGCATCAGCCTGGTCTGCTGGCATGACCGGTGTCTGCTGGCTGGGTGTTTCTGACATCTCTTTGCCCCCTTGTCTAGAAACGGCCAGATAGGTCCGTGACCGAGGTCGCGTCGGGTTGCCTAGTGCATGGCAGCGGGAGCTTCCTCGGCCGTTTGCTCGCTTGCCGTGAGTTTGCCATTCGGGATTTCGCCGTGAGCCGAGCGGTAGCGGCGGTAGCCGTAGCCGTACTCCGGGTGCTCCCTGGCCGGGGTCATGCAGAGCACGCTGCCGAGGATCGGAACGCCGACGGCGCCGAGCGTGTCCATGGCCTGCCGCAGCTGGGCGATGCGGGTCTTGCCGTAGCGGACGACCAGGATCGCGCCATCGCAGGCCGGGCCGGTCGCCACCGCGTCGGCGAACGGCAGCAGCGGCGGCGCGTCGATGAGCACGAGGTCGTATTGCCCGCGCAGCTGCTCGATGAGCTGGCTCATCCGCTGCGAGCCGAGCAGGTCACTCGGGCTTGGCGGGGTCGGCCCGCTGGCCAGCACGTCGAACAGGTCCTCGCCCCAGCTCTGGCTGGCCTCGCCGACTGTCGCCCGTCCGACCAGGACATCGGTGACGCCGACGCTGCTCGGCAGCCCGAGATAGCTGGTAGCCCGCGGCCGCCGCAGGTCAGCCTCGACGACGATCACCCGCTTGCCGAACCTGGCTTGCATGATCGCCAGGTTGCAGACCGTCGAGCTCTTGCCCTCGTTGGCTAGGCAGCTGGTGAACAGCAGCGCCTTGTGCGGGACGTCGATGTCGATGAACTGCAGGTTGGTGCGGAGCTTGCGGTAGGCCTCGAGCCGCCGTCCGAGCGGATCGTTGCCAGCGACAAGCGGGTGCTTGCGCGCGGCGGAGTCGAACGGGACCACGCCGACGACCGGCCGGCCAGCCGTTACCGCGGCCAGCTGCTCGGTCGACTTGATCGTGGTGTCAAGCGAGCGCCGGACGGCAGCGAGGGCTATGCCGATCAGCAGGCCGAGGAGGACCGCAATGCCGATATTCCTGACCGGGTTGGGCGAAACCGGCGCGCTGGGCAGCGTGGCGGGCGCGACGACGGTGACCCGGACCGTCGCGTGCTTCTGGCCCGGTGGGCGCTCAAGCACCGAGACCAGCCGGACGAACTGGATGCCGATGGCGGTGGCGTACTCCCGCGCCCGCCGCGGGGAGGTGTCGGTCACCGTGGCGGTCAGCAGCACGGTCTGCGGGATGGATCGGGCACTCACCTCCGCCGCCAGCTGGGACGGCGTCATGGGCAGGCCGAGGTACCTGACGACGGAGCCAGCCAGCCGCGGGCCGGTCAGCAGGTCTGCGTAGGACTGCACGGCCTGCTGGGAGAGCAGGGCGCCCTGGTAGGCCATGGCCGGATCGTTCGTGTTGGTCTGCGCCGACACGTAGAACGAGACGCTCGAGGCGTAGCGCGGCGTCATCCGCGCGGTAAGCATGCCGCTGGCCAGCCCGGCGAGCACGGTGACCGCGGTGATCAGCTTCCAGTGATTCCGGAGTAGCTGGAGGAACGTCCGTACGTCCACGCGTGTCGACCCTCCTTGCGGTGGCACTTGCGCTCAGTTTAGATTACACATCGTAGTTGCATAACTACCAAGGGCAATTTATATGAGAGTGCTGGTCGCCGCGATTCGGGGGGTGTCGTGCGAGCGAAACTCGCGATGCGGGCATCCGTGGCGGCGCTGGGCAGGGCCAGGCGCCGCGCATGAGCAACGAGGTGCTGCAGGCCGATGCGGCGTGCCTGCGAACGCCACGGCCGCATCCGGCGCACCGGTGCAGCCGGATCGTGCTGGAAGCCGGCCATGATGTGGCGGCCTGGCTCTGCGGGCTGCTGGCGGCCGCGTGGGTCACCCGCGACCTGGCTGGCCCGAGCCCGCGGCCGTACGTCATCGTCCGCGCCGCGCTGGCCATCGGTCTCGTGGCGGTGGCGTGCGGCCTGCTCGCCGGGCTCTACCGGCGGCGGAATCAGCGTGGCAGCTTCGGCGAAGTCGTCGCCGTCGCGGTGGCGGTCGGTGGCACGGCCCTGACCCTTGCGGTACTTGGCGGCCTGCTGATCCCCGGCCAGCGTGCACCGCTCGCCACGGTCACCGGCGCGGCGCTGTTCTCGTTGCCCGCGATGCTTGGCGGACGGTATGTGGCGTTCGCCTCCCGGCAGCGCCGCCGGGCCGCGGCGACATCGGCCGTGAAGGTCATCATCTTCGGCGCCGGCAGCGCGGGCACCCAGCTCGCGCACCGGCTGGCCGGCCAGCACGGCTCCGAATACCAGCCGGTGGCGATGCTCGACGACGACCCGGCAATGCGGCGGCTGCGGATCCGGGGAATTCCCGTGCTTGGCGGCCGCGACCAGATGGCGGCGGCGGCCGCGGCGACGGGCGCCACGGTACTCGTCATTGCCATCGCCCGGGCGAGCGGCGCGGCGATCCGCGAGCTATCGGCGCAGGCCGAAGGCTGCGGCCTGGTGCCGAAGGTGATCCCCTCGGTCAAGGAGCTGCTCACCGGCCGCGCTCGCATCGAGGGCGTACGCGACCCGCAGATCACTGACCTGCTCGGCCGCAGCCCGGTGGAAACCGACGTCGCCGCGGTGGCGGGAAACTTCGCCGGCAGGCGGATCCTGGTGACCGGCGCCGGCGGGTCCATCGGCTCCGAGCTCTGTCGTCAGCTGCACCAGTTCCGGCCAGCTGAACTGATCATGCTGGATCGCGACGAATCCGCGCTGCACGCCATCCAGCTGGCACTGCACGGCCGTGCCCTGCTCGACTCCGACGAGGCAGCGCTGGCCGACATCCGGGACGCACGCCGGGTCAGCCACGTATTCGAGCAGTTCCGGCCGCAGATCGTCTTTCATGCCGCCGCGCTCAAGCACCTGCCGCTGCTGGAGCGATACCCGGCCGAGGCACTCAAGACCAACGTGCGGGGCACCCTCACCGTGCTGGAGGCCGCGGCAGCCTGCGGCGTGGAGTCGTTCGTGAACATCTCCACGGACAAGGCCGCCGATCCGGTGTGCGTCCTCGGCTACTCGAAACGGATGGCGGAACGGCTCACCGCCGACATGGCCGGCCGGGCCGCGGGCAGCTACCTCAGCGTCCGCTTCGGCAACGTACTCGGCAGCCGGGGCTCCGTGCTCACCGCACTGACCGCCCAGGTGGCCGCGGGCGGGCCGGTCACCGTGACACATCCCGAGGTCAGCCGCTACTTCATGACCGCTGACGAGGCGGTTCAGCTGGTGCTCCAGGCCGCCGTCATCGGGCGCCGCGGCGAGGTTCTCGTGCTCGACATGGGCGAGCAGGTGCTCATCGCGGACATCGCCAGGCGCCTTGCCGCCGACGCGGCGCGCGAGATCGACATTGTGTACACCGGCCTGCGCCCTGGCGAGAAGCTCACCGAGCAACTACTCGGCCGCGATGAGGTGGACAACCGGCCTTGTCACCCGCTGATCAGGCATGTCCAGGTGCCGCCGCTGGCGCCGTCCCGGGTCCTGGGCCTGGATCCGGATGCCGAGGCGGGCGCGCTCCGGGCGGCTCTCGCCCGCTGCGCCGGCAGCGCTCACCCAGGGCGCATACCGTCCTGCCGGTCACGTCGCGCGGTCTGCGCGGTGCGATGCCAGCCACCGCGCCAGCCGCGGCAGCCACCGCGCTAGCCGCGGCAGCCGGCCCGCCCACTATCGGGGAAAGCGCCTCCTCGACCTGGCGATACTGAGCCTGGCCGCCATTCCGGCCCTGGCGCTCGGCGCGATCTGCGCCGCGGCGATATTGATCTCCGGCGGCACGCCGGTGCTCTTCCGGCAGGTGCGTGCCGGGCGGGACGGCAAACCGTTCGTGCTGTTCAAGCTGCGGACGATGACCGGGACCCAGCAGCGCGGCGACGCGTTCCCCGAGCCGGCCGGGATCACCAGGATCGGCCGGCTCCTGCGCCGGATGTCGATCGACGAACTGCCTCAGCTGATCAACGTGCTGCGCGGCGAGATGAGCCTGGTCGGACCGCGCCCAACGCTTGCCTACCAGGTCCTGCGGTATGACCCGCGGCAACTGCGCCGCCTGCGCGTACGGCCCGGACTGACCGGCCTTGCACAGGTCCACGGCCGCAACCGGATGAGCTGGACCGAGCGCATCGAGTGGGACCTGCGGTATGTCGAAAACCAGAGCATCCGGCTCGACCTGGCCGTTATCGCCCGCACGGCCTGGACGGTGCTGAGCGGCGACGGCGTGGCAGGCCACGCGCGCTTCGATCCCATTGCGCAAGCTGACGAAAGGCGGTCGTCCGTGCCAGAGGTTACGCCCCGGATCCGGCTGGCGAAGCCCGATATTGGCGAGGAGGAAATCGAGGCAGTCCGCGAGGTACTCACTAGCGGCACGCTTACCGGCGGCCCGCAGAATGCGGCATTCGAGCGGGAGTTCGCTGACCGGCATGGCGCCGCGCACGGGGTGACGTTCTGCACCGGGACCGCTGCGCTTGCCGCCATGCTGCTCGCCGAGGACATCGGCCCGGGAGACGAGGTGATCATTCCGTCGATGACGTTCGTCTCGACCGCGACCAGCGTCGCCCACGTGGGCGCCACCCCGGTCTTCGCCGACATCGACCCGCGGACGTTCAACCTGGATCCGGGCGAGATAGCCAGGCTGGTCAGCAGAAGGACCCGTGCGGTCATGACCGTGCACTATGCCGGCCAGCCGGGAGAACTCGACCAGCTGCGCAAGACGTGCGCCGATCGCGGCCTGCTGCTGCTGGAGGACGCCGCGCAGGCCGCGGGCGCCGAGTTTCGCGGCAGGCCGGTGGGCACGTTCGGCAAGTCCGCCATGTTCAGCTTCACGCCGACGAAGAACCTGACCACCGGCGAGGGCGGCCTGGTGCTCACCGGCGACCGGGATACCGCCGGCCGATTGCGGCTGCTGCGCAATCACGGGCAGGCGCGCCAGTACGAGCACGTGCTGACCGGCTACAACTGGCGGCTCACCGAGATGCAGGCGGCCATCGGCCGGGTGCAGCTCCGCAAGCTCGACGCGATCCTGGCGCGCAAGCGCCAGAACGCGGCCTGGATGAGCGACCGGCTTGCGCAGGTCCCCGGCATCGTCCCGCCGTACCAGCTCCCGCACGCCAGCTCGCCGTACATGCTCTACACCTGCCTCGTGCAACGGAACAGAGACGCGGTGCTCGATCACCTGCTGCGCGCGGGCATCGAGGCGCGCATCTACTTCCCGCCGGCGCACCTCCAGCCGATTTTCGCCGGCCGCGGCGCGCGCCTGCCCGTCACCGAGGACGTCGCCGCGCGCATGCTCTCGATTCCCATGCATTCCCGGCTGACGGCGGACGAGCTGGCACGGATCGCTGACGCGGTCGAGGAGGCGGTCAGCCGCGCGGCGCGGGCGAGGCCGTCGTCGCACCCGGTGGCCGCGCCGCGCGCCGCTCCGGGCGGGCTGCGGCAGCCGACCACGGCCCGGCCGGCCCGATGAGGCCGCTGCGGGCGGGCCTGGTCGGGCTGGGCGCCATGGGGCGGCAGCATGCCCGGGTGCTCGGCGAGCTGGCCGGCGTGGAACTGGCAGGCGCGGTAGACCCGGACCCGCGGGCGCGCGGCGCCGCGCGCTCGGTGCGCGCCGTGGCCGAGCTCGCCGAACTGCTCGCGCTCGGCATCGACATCTGCGTCGTCGCCGCCCCCACGCTGCTGCACGCCGACATCGGGCTCCGGCTGGCGCAGGCCGGCGTGCACACCCTGATAGAGAAACCGCTGGGCAGCGATCCGGCCAGCGCGCGCATGCTGGCGGAGGCCTTCGAGGAGCGGCGGCTGATCGGCTGCGTCGGGCACATCGAGAGGTACAACCCGGCACTGCGCTCCCTGCGCGCCCGGCTGGCCCAGGGCGAACTCGGCGTGGTCTTCCAGATCGCGACCCGGCGCCAGGGGCCGTTCCCGGCCCGGATCCGCGATGTCGGGGTCGTGATGGACCTGGCCACGCACGACATCGACGTCACGCAGTGGATCACGGGCAGTCACTACCTCAGCGTGTCAGCCTTCGCCGGCCGTCCCAGCGGCAGGCCGCACGAGGACCTGGTCGCGGTCAGCGGCGTGCTGTGCGACGGGACGATCGCGAGTCACCTGGTCAACTGGCTTTCCTCGCTGAAGGAGCGGGTGGTCACGGTGACCGGCGAACGCGGCTGCCTGATCGCCGACACGGTTGCGACCGAGCTGTGGTTCCACCGCAACGGCGCCGTCACCGCGGCCGGCCCGGCCGATCACCCGTTCCACGGCGCATCGGAGGGCGACCTGATCCGGTACGCCGTCGCCAAGCGCGAGGCACTAGCCACCGAGCTGGAGAACTTCCGCGACGCCGTGCTCGGCAAGCCCGCGGAGATCGTCACCATGCGGCAGGGCGTCGAGACGATCGAGGTCGCCGCCGCGGTACTGGCGGCATCCAGCGGCTGCACCGCCGTCCGGCTGGCCGACGGCCGGCCAGGACTGGCTGACCTGCCCGTTGCCGCGCTGCCGGCCGGCCACCGGGCGGCGAGGTGACCGGGCGGCTGGCGGTCGCCGGGCCGGCCACCGTCACGGTCGTGGGCCTCGGCAAGATCGGCCTGCCGCTCGCCGTCCAGATGGCCGGGAAGGGAGCCCGGGTTCGCGGTGCCGACGTGGACCCGGCAGTCGTGCGCCTGGTATCCGACGGCCGCCCGCCGTTCGCCGGCGAACCCGGCCTGGCCGGGCGGCTGGACGAGGTCGTCAACGCCGGCCTGCTGACCGCGACCACCGACACGACCGCGGCCGTTGCGGAAAGCGACGTCGTCGTGGTGGTCGTCCCGCTGGACACCCGTTCCGGGCTGTGGCAGAGCAGGAAGTCCAGCCCGGGGCGCAGGCCCGAGCCCGCGGCCAGGGCCGGCCCCAGCCGCCGCCGGGTGGAGTGCACAGGAAGCGTGGTCTCGTAGCTGACCAT
>WNGA01015597.1_pt1 | contig 12662 bp, 11 predicted proteins | sample 5400061 | NCBI WGS metagenome assembly WNGA01 (sample SAMN13153366, study PRJNA577476) | soil metagenome | isolation source: 100 cm soil or saprolite under grassland replicate 2 | place: USA:California | collected 2016-06-15
CGGGCCTGCGCGTCAACCCGCGACAGGAGGGCAACATCCTCCACATGCACCGCGTGATCGACCGCTACCTCACGACTCACCACCATTAACGCGGGGGTTTCAGGCGATGCGGTCGGCGAGGCGGGCGGGGTCGCGGCGCCAGGACCACCAGGCGCCCACGAGCGGGACGTAGCCGACCTCGCGCAGCATCTGGTACGGGAGGCGCCTGTGGGCACGAGCGGTTCGGAGCCCGGTGGCCGCGTAGCGCACGCGTTCCTGCACCACGCGGTCGGCCGCGGCCAGCCCGGCGTCGGTCGTGAGTACCGGGAAGTACCACGCGGCCCAGCTGAACGCGGCCCGATCGGCGTCCCAGCCGTAGAGCTTGCGTTGCAGGCGCCGCACGAAACGCCGGGCCGCCACCGCCGCCGGGAGCGAGGCGACGCTGCGGGACTTCGCCACCCGCCGGGACAGCCGATCGCAGCGGGCTTGCAGCTTGCGCAGCGTGTGCGGGGCCAAGTCGACGACGCCGCCGTGGTGGCGGAAGCCGAGAAAGTCCCAGGGATCTCCGGGCGCGGCGATCCCGCACTTGGACTCGTTCGGCTCCAGGTCGTGGGCTCGCAGCTCCTCGCGGAGCCAGGCGTCGACGTCGGCCGCCGCGCCGCCGTCACACAGCGCGAGCAGGTCGTCGGAGTAACGGGCCCAGCCGAGCCCCGCGGTCTCCGCCGCCGCGTCGAGATCGGCGAGGGCGAGGTTGGCTAGGAGCGGTCCGAGGGGCGTGCCTGCCATCACGCCCTTGCGGCTTTCGTTCGTGGTCGTGCCGGAGCGCACGACGCGAGCGTCGAGCAGGAAGGCTTCGAGGACGCGGACGAGCGCCGAGTCGGCCGCGAGGCTCGCGGGCAACGTGGCCATGAGGCGGACCACGTCGACGCTGTTGAAGTAGTCGCGCACGTCCATCCGGATACAGGCCAAGTCGTCTCGATCGGGGATGGCCCGCAACGCCCGGAAGGCGGTGCGGGGCCCGCGTCCAGGGAGGAACGAATGGCACGACGCCGGCACCGCGTCGGCGACGGCCGGCTGGAGCAGGCCATTGAGCACCCGCTGCAGCAGCTCGTCGCGGGGCGCCAACAGGTACAGCTTCTTCTTGCGTCCGTCGCGCTTGTTGATCGAGACCTCCGTGGCGGGATCCGGCCGGTAGCGACCGGCGGCAACCGCGCCGGCGATGCGCCGATCCTCCTCCGCCGCCAGGAGCGCTCGGTAGGCGTCGGCGCGGTCGGCGTGCCGGGGATGGCGTTCGACGAAGGTGGCGACGGCCGAGGACCACACGGCGCGGTCGGCGAGGGCGTCGATCACGTTCAACGGGCGCGCGAGCGGAGGAGCATCGCTTTGAAGCGACCCTTGCGGTCGCACTCGGAGGTACGCACGCATCCGCCTCCATGGATCGGGTTTCGCCCGGGTTCCGTACGCTGCTCCGGCCAGAGGCACCCCTGAGGGTCGCTCCTCCGCTCGACGGATCGGCAGAGTAGACGCTCAGACGGCTCCGCCGTGCGAATGCCACGCTCGCCACGCCACGTACCCGCCGTCGAGGTCGGTCGCCCCGCTCAGGCCGAGCCGCTGCAGCGAGGCGGCCGCGAGGCTCGACGCGTAGCCCTCGTTGCACACGAGCACGACCGCCCGGTCGTAGTCGTCGGCTTCGGGGATGCGGTGGGCGCTGGCCGGATCGAGGCGCCATTCGAGGACGTTGCGATCGATGACCAGTGCCCCGGGCACCTCGCCGTCGGCTTCGCGCTGCTCGCTGGGGCGGATGTCGACCACCAGTCCACCGCTCTGGGAGATCCCCTCGAGCTCGCGCGGCAGCGGTCGTCGCGGCAGGGAGGCACGAGCCTCGGCCAGAACTTCGTCGATCGTCACGAGCCAATGCTTGCGCGCGGCCCCGCCCGCGTCGAGACTCCGGGCCCCGGGGGGGCATGGCTGATCGAGAGGAGTCGCCGTGAGGCATTCCCTGGCACGCGCCCTGCGTAGCCGCGCCTCCGCCGTCGTCACCGCGCTCGCCACCGCGGTGGCGACCGTCGGTATCGGCGTCGTCACTGCCCCGCCGGCTGCGGCTGACGGGCCCGGCGTCGGAGCCCCGTGGATCGTGAGCGTCGGCGACTCCGCGATATCCGGTGAAGCCGGCCGCTGGGCCGGCAACACGAACAACGAATGGTGGCGGGTCGACGCCCTTGGCGCGACCGCGTACTTCGACAACGGCGCGAATACCGCGGAGACGATCCCGGGCTGCCACCGCTCCAAGGCGGCCGAGGTGTTCATCGGCGGCGGGGTCAACGGCCGGAACCTGGCCTGCTCCGGAGCCCGCACCTACACGCAGGACCCGTCCGGAGGCGACTTCAAACCCGGCCTCGACTTCTACGACAACGGCGCCGGCAAGAAGGGCCAGGCCCGCATGCTCCAGGACTTCGCCACGACCCACAACGTGAAGTCGGTGGTCGTGTTGATCGGCGCCAACAACTATCACTTCGCCGACATCGTCGAGGCTTGTGTCCTCGACTGGTACTTGTCGCCGTGGTGGTGGCCGAACTACTGCAGCGACGACACCGACATCGTCGCCAACTTCACCGCGAGCAACATCTCGGCCCAGACAGCGGCCATCAGGGGCGGGATCCTCAACGTGCGTCAAGCGATGAGGAACGCGGGTTACGCCGACGCCGGCTACACGATCATCGTGCAGACCTACTCGTCACCGATCCCGCGGGGCTCGGGATTCCGGTACTCGCAGAGCGGTTACACCCGCCAGACGACGGGCGGCTGCGGGGTCTGGAACCGGGATGCCGACTGGGCCAACGACACCGTCGTCGCCACGCTCAACAACTCGGTCAAGAACGCGGCCGCGCAGACCGGCCTGACGAACGTCAAGATCCTCGACAACCGGGACGCGCTCGTAGGGCGGCGCCTGTGCGAGAACACGGTTGGCCTCCTCGAGGAGAAGGGCCTCTCGGCATGGACGAGTCCCGGGGCGGTCGACAAGACGGAGTGGGTGAGCCAGATCCGCACCTCGTCCACCATCGGCACCCCGTATCAGCTCCAAGAAGACCTGCACCCGAGCTACTGGGGCCAGCTGGCGCTGCGGAACTGCCTGCGCCAGGCGTACAACGGCGGCACCCCGCGAGGTGGTACCTGCCGGATCTCGACCACCGGACTCAACTCACGCGGTGAGCCCCAGATGATCTTGCTCTAAGAGGTCGTCCGGCAGAGCCCGGCTCGACTGCCAAACGGGGGCTCCGGCAGGACGCTCCGCCCCCCCGTGCCCCCCGCCGGCCGCGACGTCTGGGGCAACACCCGACCGCTCAGCGGAGGTTCAGCTGCCGAGGCGCATACTCGAAGCGGGAGCCCCTGCTCGGCCCTCGACCGTGCGTCCGCCGCCGCGCTCGCCCATACCGGCGGCGGGCGGGTGACGGGCACGGAGGTCGGCGACGAGGAGAGCTACTACGAGGTCGAGGTCACACGCGCCGACGGCAGCCAGGTCGACGTCCAGCTCGACAAAGGCTTCAACGTCGTCGGGGCCGAGGGCGACGACGACGGGGCACGGAGCGACGACTGATCGTCGGCGAGGCCGCTCGTCAGACCTTCGGGCAGGCTGCCCCGATCTGGCGCATCACATCCCACAGGTAATACAGCTGCGGGTACAAGATCGGCTTGCCGCTCGTCATGAGCGCGCCGGCGACATTGCGCTCCGGGTCGGCCCACCCGATGACGTTGGTGAAGCCCAAGTGCCCGAACGCCCGCTCGGTGTCGGGCCCGTAGAGGCTGAGCTTCTTCGCGCCGAGCATGAACCCCATGCCGTAGCGGAGCGGGAACCCGAGGGTGAAGTCGATCTCGAGGTATGACTGCTCGGCGGTCGCCCGGCGGATCGTGCGCGGGTCGAAGATGCGCACGCCGTCCAACTCGCCCTCGCGGCGCAGCAGCTCGTAGAACCGGGCCAGCTCGCGGGCCGTCGCCACGATGCTCGCGGCGGGGACGATGCCGGTGAGGAACCGCGGGTCGTTCGACTTCTCGGCTGCGTCTTGCACGCTCATCCCGAGCGCCCGATGCAGCAGCGTGGAGATCGGAGGGAGCACCGGCGGCCCGGTGAAGTAACTCGTGGCCACCTTGTCGACGTCGGACGGCGCCACGCCGTAGTTGCACCAACGAAAGCCGAGCGGGCCGAGGATCTCGGCCCCGAGGACGTCGCGGATGGTCTTACCGGTCACCCGGCGCACGACCTCGCCGACGATGAACCCGCCGCTGATGGCGTGATAGGCGAGCATGCGGCCCGGACGCCAACGCGGGCGGGCCTCGCACATCGTCCGGAGGATGAAGTCGTCGTCCGCGATGTTCGCGACCTCGAGCGCGTCCTCCGGCACCGTCGGCACACCGGCGCGGTGCGACAGCACGTGGGCGATCGTGATCGTCTCCTTGCCGTGGGCCGCGTACTCGGGGATGTACTCGCTCACCCGGTCGTGGACGTCGAGAACTCCTTGCTCGTCGAGCAGGTGGGCGACCATCGCGGTGATGGCCTTCGAGGCCGAATAGATGCAGAAGGGGGTCTCGGTCGTAGCGTCGATCTTCGGCGCGTCGCGGTCGTCGTCCGGACCGTTCCCGGACGCGTGCCCGATGGCGCGGTCGACCACGACCTGGCCGTCGCGGAGCACACACAGCTGGATGGCCGGATGCACGCCGCCGCGGTAGAGCCGCTCGACCGAGTGCCAGATCCGCTCGACCGCGTCACGAGCGACGCCGGTGTCGGCCGGGTCGTCCTCGAGACCGGTCGCAGTGATCGACTCCAGCGAGCGAGGCACGCGGCACCGTCGGTACAACCGCGACGACGTCGGCAGGAACAGCGCGGTCATTCGGAACTGAAGAACACGTTCTTGACCTCGGTGTAGTGGTGCATGGCGTGCATACCGAGCTCGCGCCCGAGCCCGCTGCGCTTGTAGCCGCCGAACGGTGTCTCCGTGCGCACGCTCTTGTTGGAGTTCACCGACAGTACGCCGGTCCGCAACCCGGACGCGACCCGCAGAGCCCGGCCCAGATCCCGGGTCCAGACCGAACCGGACAGCCCGTAGTCGACGTCGTTGGCGATCCGCACCGCGTCGTCTTCGTCGGCGCACGGGATGATGCACACGACCGGACCGAAGATCTCCTCCTGGGCGATGCGCATGCGATTGTCGACGTCGGCGACGACTGCCGGCGTCAGGTACGACCCGCTCCGCAGATCGGGGGTCACCGGCACCTCGCCGCCGGTGACCACGCGCGCGCCTTCGCCGCGGCCGAGGTCGAGGTAGTCGAGCGACACGTTCCGCTGGCTGGCCGAGATCAGCGGGCCGATCTCGGAGTCCTCGGCCAGCGGCGGACCGAGCCTCAGCCGGTCAGTGCGGGCTGCGAACGCTGCGACGAAGTCGTCGTAGGCCGACCGCTCGACCACGATCCGGCTGCGAGCGCAGCAGTCCTGGCCGGCGTTGCCGAACACCGAATACGGCGTCTCCTCGACGCAGCGCTCGATGTCGGCGTCCGCGAACACCACGCACGCCGACTTGCCGCCGAGCTCCAAGGAGACGCGCGCGATGTTCGGAGCCGACGCGCGCAGGATCGATGCGCCCGTGGCCGTCTCGCCGGTGAACGAGATCTTCGCCACCCGTCGATCGGCGACGATGGCGTCGCCCACGACCGCTCCCGGACCGGGCAGCACGGAGATGCATGCCGGCGGCAGGCCGGCGTCGACCAGCAGCTGCCCGAGCGCGAGAGCGGTGAGCGGCGTGAGCGAGGCCGGTTTGAGGACGACGGGATTGCCACAGGCCAACGCCGGCGCGAGCTTCCACGTGGCGATCAGCAACGGGAAGTTCCAGGGCACGATGAGGCCCACCACCCCGACGGGCTCGCGCAGCACGACGTCGAGGCCGGCCTCCTGCACCGGCACCACCTCACCGAAGTGCTTGTTGGCCGCGCCCGCGTAGTACTCGAGGGTGCCGACGGCCGCCTCCACCTCCCAACGGGCGTCGCCGATCACCTTGCCCGCGTTGCGGGCCTCCAGCGCGGCGAACTCCTCGGCCCGCTCGCGCAGCAAGGTCGCCGCTCTCATCAGCACCCGACCCCGCTGCGTCGCCCCGGTGCGGCGCCATGGTCCCTCGTCGAACGCGACGACCGCCGCGCGCAGCGCGGCATCGACGTCCGCCGGTCCGGCGCGCGCCACCTCCGCCATGGGCTCACCGGTCGCGGGCTCGATCACCGTCCACGACGCGCCGTCCGCCGCGGCTGTCGGCACCCCTCCGATCAGCAGCGGCTCGACCATCGGCCGCGCATCCTAGGATGCGCTGCCGCCCGCTCAACGCCCTTGCTACGGGACGAGGACGCCGTGGACCGGAGGCGTGGCGTCGCCCTCGCCGGCCATGTCCTGGAGCAGGCCCTCGAGGTCGTCGAACCCGACGCACCGCCGCGGCAGTTCCTCGAACGGCCAGCGCCGCGAGGCGAGCAGGTCGAGCGCCGCGCGATAGGCGGCGACGTCGACGCCCAGCGCGCCCACGAGGCGCAGTTCCTTGTAGACGATGAGGTCGGGCCAGAATCCCGGCGTCTCGGCCGAGCCGCGCGTACCGGCCAGCACGACCGTCCCGCCCGGTCGCGCCAGCGAGATGGCTTGCGCCAGCGCGGCCGGTGCCTTGGCCGTGACGTCCACGACGACGTCCGCCAGTCCGCCAGTGGCCGCCTTCAGCGCGGCGGCGGGGTCGTAGGCCGCGACGTCCACGACCGCGTCGGCACCGAAGCGCGGCGCCAGGGCCAGGCGATCGGCGTCGCGCTCGCCGTGCCCGGTGACGAGGACGAACGCCGCGCCGGCTTCCTTCGCGGCGACGCTGGCCGACAGACCGCGCACGCCCGGACCGAGAACGGCCACCACGTCGCCCGGAGCGGTGCCCGGGATCGTCACCGCCCAACGCAGTCCGGCCCCGAGGGGATTGAACAGCGTGGCCACGACCGGATCGAGCCCGGTCGGCACCGGCAACAACATCGAGTCGGGCGCGAGGTATTGATAGCCGGCGTAGCCGCCCCACAGCCCGGGCGACTTGGCGACGTCGATGAAGCCGTACATGTCGGCCAGACCGTGGCGCCGGCACCGCCGGTAGATGCCCTCCCTGCACGCGTCGCACGCACGGCACGACTGGAAGACCTCGACGGCCACCCGATCGCCGACCGCCACGCCCCATCGGGCGGCGGCGCGGGTCCCGATCGCCTTGACGATCCCCACCGATTCATGACCGGGGACGAACGCGAACGCCGCCGGCAGATGCCCGCTGTACTGCTCGTGATCGGTGCCGCACAGCCCGCACGCCTCGACCCGCAACAGACCGTCGTCGTCACCGACCTCTGGCACCGGCAGCTCGCGCCGCACGAGTCGGCGGGGCGCCTCCAGCACGAGCGCGGCGGTGTTCACCGGAGGCCGGCGACGCCAGGACCCGCCGGCTCTTCCGCTTGGATCACGTGCACCACCGCGTTGATGAGCGCGAGATGCGTGAACGCCTGGGGGAAGTTGCCGAGATGCCGACCGGTGCGCGGGTCGAGCTCCTCGGCGTACAGACGGAGAGGGCTGGCGAACGACAGGAGCTTCTCGCACAGGTGCCGGGCCCGCAGGTGGTCACCGATCTCCGAGAGCGCCGACACGAGCCAGAACGAACAGATCGTGAACGTGCCCTCCTCACCCGAGAGGCCGTCGTCGGTCTCCTTCACCCGGTAACGGAGGACGAGACCGTCGACGGTGAGCTCGTCGGCGATCGCGTACACGGTGGCCCGCACGCGCGGATCGTCGGCGGGCAGGAAGCGCACGAGCGGCAGCAGCAGGAGCGAGGCATCGAGGGCGTCGGTGTCGTAGTGCTGCACGAAGACGCCCCGCTTGTCGACGCCGTGCTCGCAGACGTCGGCGTGGATCGCGTCGGCCGCGGCCTGCCACTCGTCGGCCAGATCGTCGTCCTCGCGCAGCCGTGCCAGCCGCGCCCCTCGGTCGGCCGCGACCCAACACATCAGCTTCGACGAGGTGAAGTGCTTCGGCTCCCCGCGCACCTCCCACATGCCCCGGTCGGGCTCCTGCCAGTGGGCCAGCGCAGCCTCGACCTGGTACTTGAGGATCGGCCAGGTCCGCTCGTCGAGCCGGTCGGTGGACTTCGTGTGGAGGTAGACGGAATCGAGCACCGCGCCCCACACGTCGTGCTGCTTCTGCTTGAAAGCGGCGTTGCCGACGCGGATGGGGCGGGCGCCTTCGTAGCCGAGGAGGTGGTCGAGCGTGTGCTCGTCGAGGCCTCGCTCACCGCCGACGCCGTACATGATCTGGAGGTCCTTGTCCCGCTCCGCCACGTCCGCGATGAAGGCGAAGAAGTCCTCGGCCTCCCAGTCGTACCCGAGCGTGTAAAGGCCCCAGAGCGCGAACGTCGAATCGCGGACCCACGTGTAGCGGTAGTCCCAATTGCGTTCGCCCCCGGGTGTCTCGGGCAGTGACGTCGTGGCCGCGGCGACGATCGCACCGGTGGGCGCGAACGTCAGCCCCTTGAGCGTGAGCGCACTGCGCTCGAGATAGCTGCGCCAGGGGTGGTCGGGAAAGTGACCGCGCCCCAGCCAGTGCTGCCAGTGGTGGGCGGTCCAGACCATTCGGTCGTAGGCCTCTTCGTAGGTGTGCGGCGGTGCGTGCTCGCTCCACGACAGGGCGCAGAAGCGCACGTCGCCTTCCTGCAGGAGCGTCCGGACCTTCGCCTTCGGTCCCTCGAAACCGAGGCGCAGGTCGGTGGTGAGGCGCATCTGGACATCGACGCCCTCGGCGCGGACGACGCCCTCGTGGTAGCCCCGGTCCGTGTACGACCACGTGCCCGGCCGGCATCCGTAGTCGAACATCGGCTCGCAGTCGACGACGAGCTGCACCTCGCCGTTCACGCACCGGATCGTGCGCAGCAGGACGTGGTCGGCGTCATAGTCCGTCGGTACCCGGCGGTGGCTACGGGACAGGTCGTGCTCGTGATGCCAAGGCCCCATGAGGAGGGCGTCCCGGACGACGATCCACCCCGTGCTGGTGCCCCAGCTCGTCTCGAGCACCAACGTGCCCGGGAGGTAGCGACGGTCGACGGGCACCATCACGTCGGCCGGACCGAGACGGAAGCCGCCAGCGTGCCGGTCGAGGATCGCGCCGAACACGCTCGGCGAATCGAGCCGTGGGAGGCAGAGCCACTCGACGTTGCCGCTCGGCGCGACCAGTGCGGTGGTCTCGGTGTCGGACAGGAAGCCGTAGTCGGCGATGGGCGGGAACGCCGAGTGGACGAGGGACGATTCGGTCGTGCCCGGAAGGGTCACACCACCAATGCTTCCACCGCCGTGCGGGCCATGCTGGCGGAGCTGACGCACCGTCAGGAATTTTGGGAGCGGCGGCTACGCTCGCCTGCCGTGAGAGGGATCCTGGGCGCGGCGGGCTACATCCCGTACGGGCGCCTCGACCGAACCACGATCGCGCCCGTCGTAGGGGCGGGCGGCGGCAAGGGCACCCGCAGCGTCGCGTCGTACGACGAGGACACGACCACCATGGCGGTCGAGGCCGCCCGGCTCGCGCTCCGCTCGCTCGCCCCCGGCACCCGCGTCGATCTCGTCACGTTCTCGACGGTTGCGCCGGCCTACGCCGACAAGACCAACGCCACGGCGATCCATGCCGCGCTGCGCCTCGACGACGACGTGCTGGCCCTGGACCTCTGCGGGTCACAGCGGTCCGCGGCCGGCGCGATCCTCCTCGCGCTACAAGGGTCGGGCACGGTGCTGGCGATCGCGTCGGATCTGCGCACCGGCCTGCCGGGCAGCGGCGACGAGGCCAGCGGTGGCGACGGGGCCGCCGCCGTCGTCGTCGGCGACGATGCTGCCGGCGCGCCGGTGATCGCCGAGCTGATCGGCCACGCGTCGTTCACTGAGGAGTTCGTCGACCGGTGGCGCATTCCCGGCGAGCCGCGGTCGAAGCTGTGGGAGGAGCGGTTCGGCGAGACGAAGTACGTCCCCCTCGGCGAGCGGGCCTGGCGGGAGGCGTTGAAGACCGCCGAGCTGTCACCCGACCGGGTCCACCGGGTGATCGTCACCGGGCTGCACTCGCGCGCCGTGCGCGCTGTGGCCAACCGCCTCGGCACGACGGGCGACGCGCTCGGCGACGAGCTCACCGCGTCGATCGGCAACACCGGCGCGGCGCACCCGTCACTAATGCTCACCGCTGCGCTCGAGGCCGCCGCCCCCGGACAAGTGATTGCACTGGTCCTGCTGGCCGACGGGGCGGACGTTCTCGTGTTCCGCACCACCGACGCCATCGCGGCGTGGCAGCCCCTCCGCACCGTCGACGTGCAGCGGGCCGCCGGGGCGCCCGTGCCGTACGGGAAGTTCCTGGCGTGGCGGGGCATGTTGCCCGTCGAACCACCCCGGCGACCGGAACCACCGCGCATCTCGGCCTCGGCGGCCGGCCGGAGCGAGGAGTGGAAGTTCGGCTTCGTCGGCCAGCGCGATCCCACCACCGGTGCGCCACAGCTGCCGCCCCGGCCGAGTGGCCGCGACCCCGTGCCGATGGCCGACATTCCCGGCACGATCGTCACGTTCACGTTCGACCGGCTGGCGTACTCCGAGAGCCCGCCGATCGCGTTTGCTGTGGTGGACTTCGACGGCGGTGGCCGCCTGCCGATCGAGCTCACCGACACCGCCGAAGCGGAGGTTGCGGTCGGCGGCCGGGTCGAGATGACGTTCCGCAAACTGTTCACGTCGGACGGCATCCACAACTATTTCTGGAAGGCCAAGCTGATACGAGGAGCACGCTGATGGGCTCGCACGGCATCCGTGATCGCGTCGCCATCGTCGGGATGGGCTGCACCAAGTTCGGCGAGCACTTCGACCGGAGTGCGGACGACCTGATGGTCGACGCGTTCGGCGAGACGCTCGCATCCGCCGGGGTCGAGAAGGACGCCATCGACGCGTACTGGCTCGGCACCGCGCAACGCAGCTGCGGCATCACCTTGGCCCGCCCGCTCGAGCTCGAGGGCAAACCCGTCACCCGCGTCGAGAACTATTGCGCCACCGGTTCAGAAGCGCTGCGCCAGGCCGCGTACGCGGTGGCGTGCGGCGCGTACGACATCGCCATGGCCGTCGGGGTCGAGAAGGTCAAGGACGCCGGCTACCAAGGGCTGCCAGCCACCCTGCCGCCCCACGACGGCACGGCCCGCACGCTAACGGCCGCCGCGATGTACTCGATGGTCGCGCCCGCTTACGGGGCCAAGTACGGAGTGAGCGAGGCCGAGATGCGTGAGGTCTTGGCTCACATCGCTTCGAAGAACCACTACAACGGGGCGCGCAACCCCCGGGCCCAGTTCCGCCGCGAGGTGAGCCCTGAGGCCGTGTGCGCGGCGCCCAAGGTGGCCGGCACCCTTGGCGTGTTCGACTGCGCGGGCGTGGCCGACGGCGCCGCCGCCGCGGTCGTCGTGCGGGCCGAGGACGCGCAGCACTTCACCGACAAGCCCTTGTTCATCAAGGCGATGTCGGTGGTGGCCGGCAACGGCAACGGTCTGGCCGATCCCGAGTACGACTACACGACGTTCCCCGAGGTCGTCATGACCGCCGAGGACGCCTACCGCCAAGCGGGCATCACCGACCCGCGCGGGCAGTTCGCGATGGCCGAGGTCCACGACTGCTTCACACCCACCGAGCTCGTGCTCATGGAGGACCTCGGCTTCGCCGAACGGGGTTCGGCGTGGAAGGAGATCCTCGCCGGGTCCTTCGACCTCCACGGCGACCTGCCGGTGAACCCCGACGGCGGCCTCAAGAGCTTCGGGCATCCCGTCGGCGCGTCCGGCCTGCGCATGCTGTTCGAGGCATGGCTCCAGCTCCGGGACGAGGCCCCCGAGGAACGGCGCATCGCCAACGACCGCGGCTTCGCCCTCACGCACAACCTCGGTGGCTATCCGGGCGAGATGGTCTCGTTCGTCTCGGTGGTCGCGACCGCGCTTGACGTCTGAAGCCCGCCCCTTCGACGGCGTACGGGTGCTCGCGGCCGAGCAGATGCAGGCCCTGCCCGACGCGACGCAGCTGCCGCAGGCGTCGCCGCCGGCCCATGCCTCGAGGCGACGGAGATGATCGAGGACCCGCACTTGGCGAGGCGCCGGATGCTCATCCCGATGCCGCGCACCGACGGCGTCGACCAACCGGTGCTCGTGCCCGACAATCCGGTGAAGCTGTCCAACGCGCGGGAGGCCTCCGAGACACGAGTGTCGTGGGTCGGTGAGCACACCGACGAAGTGCTCCGGTTGGAGCTCGGCCTCGACGAGGCCGAGCTGACGCGGTTGGCCGACAATGCCGTGATCGCCCGTGGCTGACGACGTCTACACCCACGGGCACCATGACTCGGTCCTGCGCTCTCACCGGCAACGCACGGCGGAGAACTCGGCCGCGTACCTGCTGCCGTCGCTGCGGCCCGGTCTGGCGGTGCTTGACGTCGGGTGCGGTCCCGGCACCATCACCGCCGACCTCGCCGCGCTCGTGGCGCCCGGACGGGTCGTCGGAATCGACGTAGAGGCCGCCGTGGTCGAAGAAGCCCGCGCCGGGGCGGCCGCGCGGGGTCTCGACAACGTCGAGTTCGTCGCCGGCGACTTCCGCACGATCGATGTCGATCG
>WNGA01031176.1_pt1 | contig 12660 bp, 10 predicted proteins | sample 5400061 | NCBI WGS metagenome assembly WNGA01 (sample SAMN13153366, study PRJNA577476) | soil metagenome | isolation source: 100 cm soil or saprolite under grassland replicate 2 | place: USA:California | collected 2016-06-15
TCAGTACTCCCCGGTCACCACGTTCTCCAGCGGCTCGCCGGCCAGCCAGCGGTCGAGCTGACGGCGCACCAGCCGCATCGCCCGGGCCGGCAGGCCGGCCACCGAGCCGGCCACGTGCGGGGTGAGCAGCAGCCCGGGCACCGTCCACAGTGGATGGTCGGCGGGCAGCGGCTCGGGCTCGGTCACGTCCAGCACCGCGGACAGCCGGCCGCCGGCCAGCTCGGCGGTGAGCGCGTCGGTGTCCACCACCGGCCCGCGGGCGGCGTTGACCAGGATGGAGCCGTCCGGCATCCGGGCCAGGAACGCCTTGTCCACCATGCCGCGGGTCTGCTCGGTGAGCGGTACGACCAGGACCACCACGTCGTGCCGGGGCAGCAGGTCGGGCAGCGCCGAGACAGGATGCACGCCGGGCCGGGCGGTGCGGGCCACCATGGTCAGCTCGACGTCGAACGGGGCGAGCCGGCGGGCGACCTGCTCCCCCACGTCCCCGGCGCCGACCACCAGCACCCGCCGGCCGGCCAGCTCGCCGGTGGGTGTGTAGTCCCACTCGCCACGGGACTGCGCCAGTACGAACCGCGGGATCTGCCGCACCGCGGCGAGCAGCCCGGCGGCCACCCACTCGGAGGTGGAGCTGCCGTGCACGCCGCGCCCGTCGCAGAGCGTGACATGCGTGGGCAGCCGGCGGATGAACACCTCCGCCCCGGCGGTGACGAGCTGCACCACCTCCAGGTCCGGCAGGCCGGCCAGCGCGCGGTCCACCACGTCCGCGCGGGCCAGCAGCGGCGGGGTCCAGAACCGCACCTGGCCGGCCCCGGCCGGCAGCTCGCCGCGGCCGTTCCAGCGCAGCAGCCTCACGCCGTCCGGCGGGCCGCCGGGCAGGTCGAGACCGGGACCGGCGGGCAGCAGCACGTGCACGGGGGGCATGCCGCCAGCCTACGTAGGCGGCACCGGCCGTCGTCATGGAGACTGGTGGCCATGAGCCGTCGCCCCCGGGTCGCCGCCGTCGCGGTGGCCGTCGCGCTGAGCGCCGCGCTGAGCGGCTGCGGCGCGGCCGGCGGCCCGGCCGGCGGCCCGCGGGGTACGCCGACCTGGGTGCCGAAGCCGGAGGCGCTGCCACCGGTCGGCGAGCCGGCGCCGCAGCTGCCCGGGCAGCCGCTGCCCGGTCCGCAGGGGCCGAACGGCCAGCCGCCGCCGGGCCTGCCCGGGCAGCCGTCGCCCGGCAGCCCGCAGGACCCGAACGTGCTGGCGAACCGGCTGCGCGAGCCGTGGGGGCTGGCGGTGCTGCCGGACGGCGACGCGATCGTCGGCGAACGGCCGACCGGCCGGCTGCTGCGGGTGCACGCCGACCGCAGCCGGCCGGACCTGGTCCAGACCCTCGGCGGGCTGGACGCCACCGGCGACGGCGGCCTGCTCGGCATCGCGCTGTCACCGGCGTACGCCGAGGACCGGCTGGTCTTCGCCTACCTCACCACGCCGTCGGACAACCGGATCGTCAAGTTCGAGCTGGGCGGCACCCCGACAGCGGTGCTGACCGGGATCCCGAAGGGCCGGACCGGCAACGGCGGCCGGATCGCGTTCGGCCCGGACGGCATGCTGTACGTCGGCACCGGGGACACCGGCCGGCCGCAGCTCGCCCACAACCCGCGCAGCCTGGCCGGCAAGATCCTGCGGGTGACCGAGTTCGGCAAGCCGCCGCCGGACAACCCGACCACCGGCTCGGCGGTGTACAGCACCGGGCACGGCAGCGTGTCCGGGCTGTGCTGGACCGACGACCGCACCATGTTCGACCTGGAGAACGCCGGCAGCGCGGGCGAGCTCAACCGGGTCGACGCCGGACGCGACTACGGCTGGCCCGCCGCGGGCGGACGGAGCCGGCCGGGGTCGGTCGAACCGAAGCTGACCGTGCCCACCGGGACGGGCCCGGTCGGCGGCTGCGCGATCATCCGGTTCGGCTTGTTCGTGGCCACCCTGACCGGCCGGAAGCTGCTCGGCGTCCCGCTCGGCGGCAACGCCGAACCAGGCGCGCCGCGGGCGGTGCTGACCGACATCTACGGCCGGCTGCGTACCGTCGAGGCCGCCCCCGACGGCTCGCTGTGGCTGACCACAGCGAACCGCGACGGCCACGGCGTCCCCGTCCCGACCGACGACCGGGTGATCCGGATCCAGCCACCACCCGAGTCCACCACCTCTCCCGTGTGAGGCAGATCGTGCGGCGGATGACGCCCCCACTACTCATCCTGACCGTCGTGTGTGCACTGTCCGGATGCGACAGTGCCAACCCCTCCGCGACACCCGCCAGCCCGCTGCCGACCTCCACCTCGACCGGCCCGCCGTCCACCGGCCCGGCGCCCACCCCCGGACCGACCGGGGCGCCGCAGGTGCGGGTGCTGGCCCGCAACCTGAACGTCCCGTGGGGGCTGGCGTTCCTGCCGGACGGCGACGCGCTGGTCGCCGAGCGGCCGACCGGGCGGATCCTGCGGGTGACGCCGTCCGGCGAGGTGAGCGAGGCGCAGCGGCTGACCGAATCCCGCGACACCGGCGAGGGCGGCCTGCTCGGGCTGGCCGTCTCGCCCGACTACGCACGCGACGGGCTGGTCTACGCGTACTACACCGGCGCCGAGGACAACCGGATCGTGCGGTTCAGGCTGGGCGAGTCGCCGCGGCCGATCCTGACCGGCATCCACAAGGCGGGCAACCACGACGGCGGGCGGATCGCGTTCGGGCCGGACGGGATGCTGTACGCCGGGACCGGCGACGCCAACGAGCGCAAGCGCGCCCAGGACCCGGCCGCGCTGAACGGCAAGATCCTGCGGATGACCCCGGACGGCAGGCCGGCGCCGGGCAACCCGTTTCCGAACTCGGTTGTGTACAGCTACGGCCACCGCAACGTGCAGGGGCTGGCCTGGGACTCGGCCGGCCGGCTGTACGCGTCGGAGTTCGGGCAGAACGCCTTCGACGAGGTGAACCTGATCCAGGCCGGCCGCAACTACGGCTGGCCGATCGTGGAGGGCGTCGGGCACGACGCGCGCTTCGTCGAGCCGCTGGTCACCTGGGCCACCGACGACGCCTCCCCGTCCGGCATCGCGATCGTCGGCGACCAGCTGTTCGTGGCCGCGCTGCGCGGCGAGCGGCTGTGGCGGGTCCCGCTGGACGGCCGCGGCGGCGTCGGCGAGCCGGTCCCGCTGCTGGTGGACGCATACGGCCGGCTGCGCACGGTGGCCCTGGCCCCGGACGGCTCACTGTGGGTGATGAGCCGGCCCGCGGTGCCGGGACGCAGGCCGGACACCCCGTGGGGTCGGGAGGCGCCCGCTGAACGGTTCTCAGGGTTCAGCGGGCACCTCCCGACGCTCTACCGGAGGTCTAGCCGACGTTCAACGCCGTGTCGTCGATGACGAACGACGTCTGCAGCGAGAAATCCTCGGTGCCGGTGAACTTGAGGGTCACCGTCTGGCCGGCGAACCCCGACACGTTGAACGACTTCTGCGAGTACCCCGCGGCCTTGTTCAGGTTCGAGTAGGTCGCCAGGGTGGTGGAGCCGACCTGCACGGTCAGCTTGTCGTAGGCGATGCTGGTCGTCGATTCCGTGGAGTCGATGTGCAGCCAGAAGGTCAGCGTGTAGCTCGTGCAGCCGGTCGGGATGGTCACCGTCTGCGACAGGGTGTCGGTGTGCGTGGTGCCGTACCCGTCCAGCCACGCGTTCCAGGTGCCGGAGTGCGTCGGCTGACCCGAGCTACCCCACTGCCCGATCACGCCGGAGGTCGCCGTCCACCCTGTGCTCCCGGACTCGAACCCGGGGTTGACGAGCTTCTGGCCGGCACCGGTACAGCCGCCGGTCGTGTTGATCGTCCAGCTGAACGACGTGCTGCCGCTCACATTGGCGGTGTCGCGAGCGGTCACCGTCACGGTGTAGGCGCCCGCCGTGGTGGGCGTGCCCGAGATCAGCCCGGTCGAGGAGTTGATCGACAGACCCGGAGGCAGCCCGGAGGCCGACCAGGTGTAGGGCGGCGTGCCGCCGCTGGCCGACATCTGCAGGCTGGTCGCCACGCCGACGGTGCCGGTCCGGCTGCCCGGGTTGGTCACCGTCACGCCGCTGGGGGCGCCGAACTGGGTGTAGAGCAGCCGGTTCGGCGAGCCGCTGCCCGGGTTGGTCACCTTGTTCGGGGTGGAGGCGTTGATCAGGCCGGTGGCGACCTGAGCCGGGGTGTCGCCCGGGTGGTCCGCCAGCCACAGCGCGGCGGCGCCCGCGACATGCGGGGTGGCCATCGACGTGCCGCTGATGGTGTTCGTCGCGGTGTCGCTGGTGTTCCACGAGGACGTGATGTCCATGCCCGGCGCGAAGATGTCGGTGCAGGTGCCGAAGTTGGAGAACGAGGCGCGGGCGTCGTTGATGTCCGTCGCGTTCACCGTGATCGCGGCGGCAACCCGGGCCGGCGAGAAGTTGCAGGCGTCCGCGTTGGAGTTGCCGGACGCGATGGCGAAGGTCACGCCCATGTTGATCGCGTTGCTGACCGCGTTGTCCAGCGTGGTGTTGACGCCGCCGCCGAGGCTCATGTTGGCCACCGCGGGCTTGACGGCGTTCCCGGCGACCCAGTTGATGCCGTCCGCCACCTGGGCGGTGGTGCCGGAGCCCTGGCAGTTCAGCACCTTCACCGCGACCAGAGCCACGCCCTTGGCCACACCGTACTGTGAGCCGCCGACGGTGCCCGCGACGTGGGTGCCGTGCCCGTTGCAGTCGGTGTTGTTGGTGTCGACCGAGTTGTGGCCCCAGATCGCGCGGCCGCCGAACGTGGTGTGCGTGGTCCGGATGCCGGTGTCGATGATGTACGCGTGCACGTTGCCCGCCGTGGTGGCGTAGGTGTAGCTGTTGTCCAGCGGCAGGTTGCGCTGGTCGATGCGGTCCAGGCCCCAGGACGGTGGGTTCGTCTGGGTGGCGAGGGCGTGCACCTCGGCGTCGGCCTGCACGTAGGACACGCGCGGGTCGGTCCAGGTGCTGCGGACCGAGCCGCCGTACTGCTGTGTCAGCGCCGTGGCGGTCTGTGGGGTGGCCGACCGGGCGGTGACGTTGTCCTTGAGGATGACGACGTAGCTACCGGGGACGGTTCTCGCGCCCGGCACCGACAGGATGTTGCCGGTGGCGGCACTGGCCGGGGTTGCCGCCAGGCCACCGAGGGCGGTGACGGTGGCCGCGGCTAGCCCGCATGCCAACGTCAGCAGCCTCCGGCGATGAGGGGATTGCGCCATCTGGTCCTCCCAGATCGAGGCAGACCGGCGGGCCTGCCATCGGGCCGCGCGGCGGACAGGGCACGGCAGGCCGAGGTACCAACGCGGGGGTTCGCGAAGAATATCGGCATTAGCGGAGCACGGTCTATGGACCGTTCAGCCCTCTACCAGTTACGCCTTATGGCGCTACGGAGGCCGGTCCGGCGGCGCGCCGCGCCGCGCCGGCGGCGCCGGGGAAGCTGCTACTCGTCGATGCCCAGCCGGGACAGCACCAGCTTGCGCACCAGCCCCGCGTCGGCCTGCCCGCGGGTCGCCCTCATCACCGCGCCCACCAGCGGGCCGACCGCCTGCACCTTGCCACCGCGGATCTTGGCGACCACGTCCGGCTGCGCCGCGATGGCGTCGTCCACGGCCGCACCGAGGGCGTCGGGGTCACTGACGGTGCGCAGCCCGCGCTCGGCCACCACGTCGGCGGGCTCCTGCCCGGTCTCCAGCACCGCGTCCACCACCTGCCGGGCCAGACCGTCGGACAGCGTTCCGTCCGCGACGAGGCCGATCACGGCGGCCACCTGCGCGGGGGTGATGCCCAGCTCGACCGGCTCCACCTCGGCGGCGTTTGCCCGCTGGGCCAGGTACCCGAGCCACCACTTGCGGGCCTCGGTGGCCGGTGCGCCGGCCGCGGCGGTGTCCGCGACGAGGTCGGAGACGCCGGCGTTGGCCATCGCCTGCATGTCCAGCGGGGTCGCGCCAAGCTCGTCGGCCAGCCGGACCCGCCGGGCCGCCGGCAGCTCGGGCAGCGCCGCCCGGATCGCGGCCACCCAGGCCGGGTCGGGCGCCACCGGGACGAGGTCGGGCTCGGGGAAGTACCGGTAGTCGGTGGCCTCCTCCTTGCTCCGCCCGGAGGTGGTCTGCCCGGTGTCCTCGTGGAAGTGCCGCGTCTCCTGGACGATCCGCCCGCCGCCGTCCAGCACCGCCGCCTGCCGGACCATCTCGTACCGGACCGCCCGCTCGATGCTGCGCAGCGAGTTCACGTTCTTGGTCTCGGTGCGGGTGCCCCACGGCTCGCCCGGCCGGTTCAGCGAGACGTTGACGTCGCAGCGCATCGAGCCCTGCTCCATCCGTACGTCGGACACGCCCAGCGTGCGGCAGATCTCGCGAAGTTCGGTGGCGTACACGCGGGCCACCTGCGGGGCCAGCGCACCGGTGCCTGGTACCGGCCTGGTGACCACCTCGACCAGCGGGATACCGGCCCGGTTGTAGTCCACCAGCGAGTACGTCGCACCATGGATCCGGCCGGTCGCGCCACCCACGTGGGTGGACTTGCCGGTGTCCTCCTCCAGGTGCACGCGTTCGATGCCGACGCGGTAGGTCTGCCCGTCCACCTCGACGTCCAGGTACCCGTCCGTGCACAGCGGCTCGTCGTACTGGCTGATCTGGAAGTTCTTCGGCATGTCCGGGTAGAAGTAGTTCTTGCGGGCGAACCGGCACCAGGTGGCGATCGAGCAGTTCAGCGCCAGCCCGATCCGGATCGTGTACTCGATCGCGGCGGCGTTGGCCACCGGCAGGCTGCCCGGCAGCCCGAGGCACACCGGGCACGTCTGGGTGTTGGCCGGCGCGCCGAACTCGGTGGCGCAGCCGCAGAACATCTTCGCCGCGGTGCCCAGCTCGACGTGCGTCTCCAGCCCGAGCACCGGCTCGTACCGGGCCAGCACCTCCTCGTACCCAGGCAGCGGTGTGGCGGTCACTTGGCGGCCTCCAGTCGCGGCGCGTCGGCCAGGAAGGGGTGGCCGCGGCGGGCGTCCAGGGCGGCCTCTGTCCGATGTGGACAGTCCACAGGGGACGGAGATGGCGGGCACGCCGGACAGCGAGGCGGGCAGCGTGCACAGGTCGTTGATGTACATCGCCATCGGGTCGTCCACCCGCTCGCCCAGCCCGAACGCCACGAACGGCGAGGTCGGCGAGACCAGCACGTCCACCTGCTCGTAGGCGGCGGCGAAGTCCCGGCTGATCAGCGTGCGCACCTTCTGCGCCTGGCCGTAGTACGCCTCGTAGTAGCCGGACGACAGCGCGTACGTGCCCAGGATGATCCGGCGCTTGACCTCCGGGCCGAAGCCGGCCTCCCGGGTCAGCGACATGACCTCCTCCAGGCTGCGCCGCCCGTCGTCGCCGACCCGCAGCCCGTACCGCACCGAGTCGAAGCGGGCCAGGTTCGAGGAGCACTCGCTCGGGGCGATCAGGTAGTACGCCGGCAGCGCGTAGTCGAAGTGCGGGCAGGACACCTCGGTCACGCTGGCGCCCAGCTCCCGCAGCAGCTCGACCGCCCGGCCGAACGCCTCGAGGACACCCGCCTGGTACCCCTCGCCGCCGAGCTCGCGAACCACGCCGACCCGCAGGCCCGTCAGGTCGCCAGCGGCCCCGGCCCGGGCCGCCTCGGCCAGCGCCGGCACCCTGGCGTCGATGCTGGTTGAGTCGGCCGGGTCGTGGCCGCCGATCACCTCGTGCAGCAGGGCGGCGTCCAGCACGGTGCGGGCCAGCGGGCCGGCCTGGTCGAGGGAGGAGGAGAACGCGATCAGCCCGTACCGGGACACTCCGCCGTAGGTCGGCTTGTGCCCGACGATGCCGGTCACCGCGGCCGGCTGCCGGATCGAGCCGCCGGTGTCGGTGCCGATGCCCAGCGGCGCCTCGTAGCCGGCCACCGCCGCGGACGAGCCGCCGGACGAGCCGCCCGGGATGCGCGCGGTGTCCCACGGGTTGTGCGTCGGGAAGTACGCCGAGTTCTCGGTGGACGAGCCCATCGCGAACTCGTCCATGTTCGCCTTGCCCAGGATGACGATCCCGGCGTCCTTCATCCGGGTCACGATCGTCGCGTCGTACGGCGGCACCCAGCCCTGGAGAATCTTCGACCCGGCGGTGGTGGGGACGCCGGCGGTGACCACCACGTCCTTCAGCGCCAGCGGGACGCCGGCCAGCGGGCCCAGCCGCTCCCCCGCGGCGCGCCGGTCGTCCACCACCTTGGCAGCGGCCAGCGCGCCGTCGACGTCGAGGTGCAGGAACGCGCGCAACTGCCCGTCCACCGCGCCGACCCGGTCCAGGTGCGCCTGCGCGATCTCCACCGCGGAGGCCTCGCCGCTGGCAACCGCGGCGGCCAACTCGACCGCGGACATGGTGACGAGGTCGGGCATCTCAGGCCTCCTCGTCCAGGATCCGGGGTACCCGGAACCGGTCGTCCTCGGCGGCCGGCGCGGCGGCGAGCACCGCGTCCCGGGGCAGCGAGGGGCGGACCTCGTCGGGGCGGAACACGTTGGTCAGCGGCACCGCGTGCGAGGTCGGCGGGATGTCCGCGGCGGCGACCTGCTGGATCCGGGACACCGACTGCAGGATGACGTCGAGTTGGCCGGCGAACACGTCCAACTCCTGCTCGGTCACCGCCAACCGGGCCAGCCGCGCGAGGTGAGCCACCTCGTCGCGGGTGATGCCGCTCGCCATCGACCAACTTCCCTTCTGCTCCGGGGACCGCCCGAGTCTACGCAACCCGCGCCGGTCCTCCCCGGTGGCGGCGGGAGGCGGGGGGGTGGGCTCACCCGTCGGCGGGACCGCGCCGGTAGAGCAGGCCGCGGGCGTACCCGCCGAAGCCCAGCGACCCGTACAGCGGGCCGGCGTCGGCGTGGCCGGAGCCATCCAGGGTGAGCACGACGGCGGTGCTGCCGCCGGCGGCCTTCAGGGCGTGCAGCGCGCCGAGGCAGGCGGCCCGGGTCAGGCCGCGCCGCCGGTGGTCCGGGTGGCAGCCGACCGGCTCCAACTCGCCCACCCCGTTCGCCGCGTCCAGCCAGATCAGGCAGGACGCGGCGAACCCGCCGTCCGGCGCCTGCACGACGTAGTCCAGGTCGGCGCGGTACGGCCAGGCGGCCATCACGGTGCGGTAGCTGGCCTCGGTGACCCGGGACGGGGCGAACGCGGCCCGGTGCACGGCGACCCGGCGGTCCACCTCGCCGGCGCCGACCGGGCGGGCGGCGTAGCCCGGCGGCAGGGCCGGCACCGGCGGCAGGTCGTCCAGGTCGCGGGCCAGGTAGCGCAGGAACGGCTCGGCCCGGTAGCCCCGACGTTCGACCGCCTCGACCACGGCGTGTTCGGCGTCCAGCACCCCGACCGCCAACTCCCCGCCGCCCGCCTGCCGCTCGTACCAGTCGAGCACGTCGTCGGCCAGCCCCGGGCAGGCCGGGTCGATGAGTTGGTCCAGGCGCCCGGACCGCATCCAGGCCCAGGCGCGGACGGTGCCGTCCGCGTCCCGCCACACCGCGCTGCGCCACTCCGGCTCGCTGCCCTCCTGGTGGCGCGCGCCCCAGGCCAGATCGCCCACGTGGTTACCGACGGACCGGCTCCAGATCCGCTCCGTCAGGCGCTGCATCGCGGACAGCTCCGGCACTCCCTGGTACTCCCGCATCCGGTACACGGACGATGACGGTGCCCCCGGCGGCCGGGTGCTGTCCATCGAATACCCGCCGGCTGGCCAGCCAGCCGCCGCTGGCCGCCACCACCACGACCACCCCGGCCAGCAGCACCCGGTAGTCGAGCACCGAGACCAGCGCGGCGCCGAGCGCGATCGACAGCACCTGCGGCACCGTGATCATGGTGTCGGCCGCGGCGGCCACCCGGCCCTGCAGCTCCGCCGGGGTGTACCGCTGCAGCGCGGTGAACAGCCCGACCACCGCCACCGGCACGCCCAGCCCGAACACCACCGTGCCGGCCAGCGCGGCGGCCAGCCCGGGCACCAGGATGGCCGCGGTGCCGGCGGCGATCAGCAGCAGCCCGGCCACCACCAGAGCGCGCTCGGTGTGCCGCCGCGCCAGCCGCATCGCGGCCAGCCCCCCGGCCACCGAGCCGACCCCCTGCACCGCGACGAGCACGCCGAGGAACGCCGGCGGCCGGTGCAGGTCGGCGTCCACCACCGCGTACACCAGGGTCTCGAAGACGCCGAGGGCCAGCATCGCGGCGGCCACCGCGGTGAGCACCTGGCGCAGCGGCCGGGTGTCCCGGACGTGCACCAGCCCGGCCACCAACTGGCGGCGCAGCGCGGCCCGCTGCCTGAGCGGTCGGGGCTCGCGCAGCCCGAGCAGCGCCACGCAGGCCGCCGCCACCGCGAACGTGACCGACTCCAGCACCGCGACCAGGTGCGCGCCGGCCAGCGCGTACAGCCCGGCGCCGGCCACCGGGGCGACCAGCAGGCCGAGCTCCTTGGCGGTCCGCAGCACCGCGTTGGCCCGGCCCAGCTCGTCGTTCGGCACCAGCAGGGTGAGCAGCGCGCTGCCCGCCGCGGCGGTGATGCCGGCCCCGAGGCCCAGCCCGGCGAGCACCGCGTACACCAGCCAGACCTGGTCCCGGCCGTGCACGAACAGCACCAGCAGGACCTCGGCGGCCATCAGCGGGTACGCCACCAGCAGCACGCCGCGGCGGCGGTACCGGTCCGCGACCAGGCCGGTCAGCGGGGACAGCACGCGCGGCGCGAGGTAGCAGAACATGGCCAGCCCGGCGCGGGTGTTGGAGCCGGTGAGGTCCTTGACCCAGATGCCGAGGGCGAGCCAGAACGCGCCGTCGCCGAGGAACGACACCGACGCGCCGGCGATCCACAGCCGCCGGTCCCTGGCGCTGCTCATGTGCCCGCTTCGTTCGCCGGCCCGGCGCCGCCCCGGATCTCGGGCGAACCGGCGGATGGAACACCCGCTTCGCCCGACACCTGGGCCGCGGCTGTGACCGGGGGCGGGGGGGACATCGGGGCTGTGGGCGGTGGCTCGTCGGGGACCCGCATCGGGTAGCCCTGGACGGTGAGCGCCACCGGCTGGGCGCCCGGCGGGCGGTCCCCGGGCGCGGCGTGCCGGTCGGCGAACTCCAGCGCCAGCGCCTTGATCCGCTGCTTGAACTCGGCCAGCTCCGCCACCGTGGCGAACGCGACGATGTTCATCTCGATGGCCGCGTCCTGCCACGCCTTGGGGTGCCGGCGGCGGGTCCGCCAGTACCGTTCGTGCAGCTCGGCCTGCCGCGCGCCGAGCACCTGCATCAGCTCCTCGGCTGCCAGCGAGGCCTCGCCGGTCAGCTCCGACTCGCGCAGCTCGGTGCTCTCCAGCACGACCTTCCACGGGCGCTCCCGGCCGCGGCCGCCGCCGGCCTCCTCGACGTACCCGTACTTGGCGAGCTGGCGCAGGTGGAACGAGCACGAAGCGGGCGACTCCCCGACGTGTTCGGCGCACTGGCTCGCCGTCAGCGGGCCCTCGGCGAACAGCAGCTCGAGCAGCCGCAGGCGCGTCGGGTGCGCCATCGCGCGGATGGTCCGGGGGTCGTCCAGGCGCCTGGTCGATAGCGTCACGGGATCGAAAGTACTCTTTCGAAAGATATGTTTCAACAGGACTTTCGAGAACCTGACACACACCGGACACGGCGATAGGGCACGCTGGACCAGTACATCGCCCGGCCAGGAGCCCACCGACCCGAGGAGGGAACGTGTCGTACCTGCTGCGGGTGGTCGTGCCCGACCAGCCGGGCATGCTGGGTGCGGTGGCGACCGCCCTGGGCCGTGCCGGCGGGGACATCATCAGCGTGGACATCGTCGAGCGCGGGCGCGGCATCGCGGTGGACGACCTGGTGGTGGACCTGCCCGCGGGGCGGCTGCCGGACGGCCTGGTCACCGCGGCCCTGTCGGTCTCCGGGGTGACCGTCGAGTCGATCCGGCCGTACGTCGGCGGCCCGCTGGACACACACCGCGAGCTGGAGGTCATCGAGGCGATGGCCGAGCGGCCGGACGAGGCGATGGCCAGCCTGGTCGGCGCGCTGCCGCGGATCTTCCGGGCCGGCTGGGCGGTGGTGCTGGGGCGCACCGGCGACGGCTACCACGTCGAGGCCGGCAGCTCCGCCGCGCCGGTGCTGGACGGGGTGCCGCTGCCGTGGCTGCCGCTGGCCAAGGCGCACGTGCTGGACCCCGAGGACGAGTGGGTGCCCACCTCCTGGCGGCACCTGGGCACCGAGCTTGCCGCGGCGCCGCTGGGCGAGCCCGAGCGCGCGGTGCTCCTCGGCCGGCCCGGCGGCCCGGCGTTCCGGGCGGGCGAGGTGATGCGGCTGGCTCACCTGACCGGCGTCGCCGCCACCATCATCGCCGCCACCCCCTGATGGAACGCGGCGCCCAGACCGAACCCGGCGCCCTTGTGGAACGCGCGCCTTGATGGAACGTGCCGTCCCCGACGGAAGGCGGCGCCGGAGCGGCCGTGCGGCGCGGCCCGAGGAGCAGGCGGCCGACCATCAAGGACGTCGCGGCTCGTGCCGCGTGTCGGTGAGACGGTGTCCCGGGCGGTGGACGGCGAGCCGCGGGTCAGCCCGGCTACCGCTGAGGTGGTGCAGGCCACGGTCCCGCCAGCGGCGATGGGGTTCTTGGCTGAGGAGGCAGCGAAGAGGGCG
>WNGA01047078.1_pt1 | contig 12660 bp, 14 predicted proteins | sample 5400061 | NCBI WGS metagenome assembly WNGA01 (sample SAMN13153366, study PRJNA577476) | soil metagenome | isolation source: 100 cm soil or saprolite under grassland replicate 2 | place: USA:California | collected 2016-06-15
GCTGCTGTTCATCGGGATCCTCGTCGTGCGGCCCGCCGGGCTCTTCGGGCAGCGCGGCGCCGAGGCGCTCGGCACGTGACCGCCATCGCGCCCGCGGTCGTCTTCTTCGCTGCCGCCGGGCTCGCGCCGCTCGTCGTGCGCGACGCGTTCCTCTTGGACAGTCTCATCCTGATCCTGATCTGGGGTACCAGTGCCGCCGCGTGGAACGTGGCCGGTGGATACGCCGGCCAGATCTCGCTGGGCCACTCCGCGTTCTTCGGTCTCGGCGCCTACGCCGCGGCGCTGTTCGGCGCCCGGTGGGAGCTGTCGCCGTGGCTCGGCCTCGTCGTCGGTGCGGTCGTCGCGACGGCCATCGGGCTCGTCATCGGGTATCTGTCGAACCGCCTCCGCGGCCCGTACTTCGTGCTTGCGACCATCGCGTTCTCGCAGGTGCTGCTCATCGTCGGCAGCCGCTGGCGCGGCTTCACCGCAGGCTCCGAGGGCATTCCCGTCCCGTTCCGCCCCGGGTTCTGGACCCTCGGCATCGCGGACAAGCGGGTCTGGGTCTGGATCGTGCTGGTGCTCGCCGTGCTCGCCTACCTCGTCCAGCTCTACCTCGAGCGGGCGCGCCGTGGCTACCAGCTCGCGGCGGTGCGCGAGGACGAGGACGCGGCGCTCTCGCTCGGCGTGCCGGCGCGGTGGCTGAAGGTCGCCGCGATCTGCGTGAGCGCCGCGCTCACCGCCGCGTGCGGCGCCCTGTGGGCGCAGTACGTCGGGTTCGTTGATCCGTTCTACGTGTTTTCGGTGGACCTGTCGGTCAAATTCGCGCTGGCGGCGATCATCGGCGGCCTCGGCACGGCGCTCGGGCCCTTCCTCGGCGCGGCCCTCGTCACGACCGTCGAGACGTACCTGCGCGCGCAGTTCGGCGGCATCGGCGCGGGGCTCGTCGGGATCTACCTCATCGTCTACGGCTGCGCGCTCATCGTGATGGTGCGCTGGGTTCCGCAGGGTCTCGTCGGGTGGATCGGCGACCGGCTGCGCCGGCGCGCCGTCGCGCGGGTCGCGCCGTGAGTCTCCTGTCCGTCGCCGGGGTGTCGAAGCGGTTCGGCGGCATCGTCGCCAACCGCGGCATCTCGTTCGACGTTGTGCCGGGCGAGCTGGTCGGCATCATCGGGCCGAACGGCGCGGGCAAGTCGACGCTGTTCGAGATCATCACCGGCTTCTACCATCCCGACGAAGGCGAGGTGCGGCTGGACGGCACGCGGCTCACCGGTCTTTCGCCGGACGCCGTGTGCCGGCGCGGCGTCGCCCGGACGTTTCAGAAGCTGCGGCCGTTCCAGGGGCTCTCCGTGCTCGACAACGTCATGGTCGGCGCTCTCACCCGAACGAAGGACGTGCGGCACGCGCGCGAGCGGGCACGCGATCTGATCCGGAAGGTGGGGCTCTCCGAGAAGGCCGATGCGCACGCCCGCACCCTCTCGACCGGCCAGCGCAAGCGCCTCGAGCTGGCGCGCGCGCTTGCCACCGAGCCGCGCATCCTGCTGCTCGACGAGGTGACGGGCGGCGTGGACCAACGGACGATCCCCGAGCTCGTGCGGCTTGTCCGTGACCTGCACGCGGGGGGCCTCACCCTGCTGGTCATCGAGCACAACATGCGGGTGATCACCGCGGTGGCGCAGCGTATCGTCGCGCTCCACCTCGGCGAGGTCATCGCCGACGGAGCGCCCGACGCGGTGGCGCGCGACCGCCGGGTGGTCGAGGCCTACTTGGGCCAGGCGTACGTCCAGTGACCGGGCTGGGGACGCGGATGCTGACGGTCGAGGAGCTCGACGTGGCCTACGGCGACTTCCAGGTGCTGTGGGAGGCCGAGCTCCGCGTGGGCGCGGGCGAGATCGTCTGCGTGCTCGGCCCGAACGGCGCCGGTAAGTCGACGCTCATGAACACGATCTCGGGGCTCCTCCAGCCGCGCGCCGGGCGCATCACGTTCCTCGACCAGCGCATCGACGGGCTGCCTGCCCACCGCACCGCGGGCCGCGGCATCGCGCACGTGCTCGAGCGGCGGCGGCTGTTCCCGTTCCTCACCGTGCTCGACAACGTGCTGCTCGGCGCGCACAATCCCGGGGCGCGTCCGCATCGTGCCGAGACGCTCGCGCGGGTCGAGACGCTGTTTCCCGTCGTACGAGCCCGACGCGCGCAGCTCGCCCACACGCTCTCGGGGGGCGAGCAGCAGATGGTCGCGATCGCCCGCGGGCTCATGGCGAAGCCACGCCTTCTCATGATCGACGAGCCGTTCCTCGGGCTGGCGCCGCAGGTCGTGCAGGAGATCGGCCACCTCGTCCGCCGCATCCGGGACGAGGAGGGCATCGGCGTCGTCTTCATCGAGCAGAACGTGGAGCTGGCGCTCCGGCTGGCCGATCGCGGCTACGTGCTCGAATCCGGCCGCACGATCCTCGGCGGGCCCTCGGCGGAACTCCTACAGTCGCCCGAGGTGAAGCGCATCTTCCTGGGCGACGCGGCCCTCTGATCGGTTCGGAGAATAGCTCCAAATCCGTCACCAACGTCTTGCCTGGTCCAAACGTTCCTAGGACGAGCGCCGACCTTCCGGCAACGGCAGAGTGAGGGCCGCGGCAAGTGACAGGGGCGGCAGGCTCTTATCCATCAGTTCCTCTCCCGGCAAAAGGTGCCGCGGATCGTTGCTAGCATGTGTCCGGATAACGTCTGCGGTGACCGGCCGCGGCGAGCGAATGCGAGCCAGCGGTCCGGTCGACTGCGGGGTTAGCCAGCCCACTCATTTCGTCGGCTCCCAGCCTCGCCCGATCTGCTCGATCTGCAGGTGGCCGAGTCCTCGGAGCTGCCTCACCCAAGTCCCCAGACCCTTTTGTTACCTATCTCCCCGACCGTTCAGTCCCATACCGCGTCTGGCTCCACGTTGCGAGCAGCGACAAGCAAAGAGCGCTGACCCGCTGGTAGCGACCGTAGGGCCGCCAGCACCGCCGCTCTTCCGGCCGCGTCGTGATAACGAGCCAATTCCTGAAGCGAGGTTATGCCGTAGTCCTCCAGACCGACGTCATCTGCCGCTCGCCGCACTTCAGCGACCCACGCAGCCCGAGCTGCCTCTTCATCCTTCTTTTCTTTCTGCTCAATCGCTATGTGAATGGAAATGCAAACGAACCCGACACCGAACAGCGCCAAACCAACGAATGCCTGCCGGTAGATCGCGACCCAGCCGCCAACGAGGCCGCAGCCAATGTACGCAGCGATCAGGCCGTAACGCCACTTCGCCATCTTTAGGGACTAATATACCTGCCTGTCGGGACCGCTCGTAGCGGCCACTGGATGGCGACGACCGCAAAGGCCACTAGGAAGGCGACGACGTATCCGGCGACAACCAGGCCGACCTTGACGAGGCGTCTCATGACATCGCGATTATGCAGCAGGTCATATGCACAGGACGGCTGCCTTGTATCTTGGTTCAGCCCGCATCCCGCAAGGCCGGGCCAATTCTAGTCGTCCGTGTCTTGGAGGGCGGACGCTACTTTCCCAGCGCCTTCCCTTTCCACAGCTCCCAGGCTCGCCCGGGGTCGCCGGGCGTCCGGCCCATCGCGGCGCCCTCCTCCGCCGAGATGTAGTTGATCGGACCCCCGAGCCCGATGGCGGTCGCCTGCAGGCGCGCGTTCACCTCGGTATAAATGGCATATCTGACATAAATGGCATATCTGACCGCCGTCTGCACGTTGGGCGCGACCACGATGTTGCCATGTCCCCGGATGAGCGCGACGGGCTTGTCGCCGAGCATCGCGGCCAGCGATTTGCCGAGGCGGCCGTTGCGGACTAACATTCCCGCGCTCGCGGGGTCGCCCGCGTCGCGGATGTCCCACACCGGTACGCCGACCCACAGAAAGGACGCCGTGTGAAGCACGGGGCGGAGGGGCACCTGCGTGACGCTGAACGGCACGACCGTCGGGGAATGCGTGTGGATCGCCGCGTTCACATTCGGCCGCGCCTTGTAGACCTCGCCGTGGATGAATCGCTCCAGGACGCTCGTGCGACCTCTGGCATCGACGGCGTTCGAGTCGAGATCGTATTCCACGATGTCCTGCGCGGTCACCAGGACGGGCGCGAGCGAGCGGGACAACAGATACCGGTTCGGATTGCCGGGATGCCGGATGCTCACGTGCCCGTAGGCGTCGACGATGCCCTCCTGGGCGAGGATGCGATTAGCCGCGACGAGGTCCTCGATGATCGCCCCATCGACTGGGCCGCCGGACGTCGGCGAGGTTTGGGCGGTGCCAGGACGCCCTCCCACCGCGAGCGCGAACATAACAGCAGCACTGATCACGATCGCCATCGAAAGGGCGTGACGAATCATGCGCGACCTCCTTGCCGTGAGGCGGATTCCTTCAGCGCGCGAAGCGCGTCTGTTGGAACGCGGGGTTCGGCGACCCACAGCTATGACGCAGCCTAAGGAGCGCTTTCTCCACCGCCCCCTGGGGTTCCTTCACGTCTGTTCCGCCACGCGGCGGCCGCGCTCGTCGGATAACGATCGCGGTGAGTAGCCGTGGCGAGCGAAGGCGAGCCTGCGGACCGCTCAAACGTGGAGTTGTACGCCGTCAGCAGCGAAACGCTCCTGGATATATCGCGAGAAGTAGCCGGCATACCGGCGACGAAGCTCGGGCAGGCGCCAGTCATTACCCATGATGACCCTACGACACTCGCGCGCACCACACGAGCACTTCATCCGCTCCGACGGATCGCCATCGATCATAGCGTAATCGATCGTCAACTCCGCACCCACGGGAACATCACGCATGGCCACGAAGGTGATCTGACCCCGAACGCCCACGTTCGGATCGCAGGAGTGGTTCAGGCAAAGTATGTTTGCGTCGACCTCTTCGGCGGTGCGGGGCGCGATGTAAAGATCGTCCTCGATCTGGATCTCGGCCGGCGACACCTGATCTCGGATCAGCGCTAGGGAGGCCGCGTCCATGATCGCGCCGCCTTTGACTGCGACGACCTCGCCGGCTGAGATTGTGGTGCGTGCAAAGAGGCCGCGCCCGTGAATTGGGCTCGTGCGCTTCTCTGTCTTCGGACTGAGCCAGCTACTCATGTCATCCGCTGACCATCGCGGATCAACACTCGCGCTACCTCCTGGCCTGCGCCGCGCTCACCTCGGTCCGCACGGACGAGAGCAACCGCTGTTCGAGCGGCTCTTTCGCGAGGTCGGGCTGCCGGCCGCGATCCAAAGTGACAATAGGACCCCGTTCTGCTCGCTCGGGATGCACGGCCTCAGCGCCTTGAATGTCTGGTGGATTCGCCTGGGCATTCGGCACGTGCGCATCGAGCCCGGCCATCCGGAACAGAACGGCACCCACGAGCGGATGCACCGCACGCTGAAGGCGGAGACCACCCGGCCGCCGGCTCTCACCCGCATGGGTCAGCAACGCACCCGCATGGGTCAGCAACGGAAGCTCGATCGCTTCCGCCACACCTACAACCATGAGCGACCTCACGAGGCGCTGGCCAGCAGCGACCGGCGCGGCTTTGGCAGCCGTCGACCCGCGAGTATCCGCGCTCGCTGCCCATCCCCGAATATCCAGGCCATCACCTCGTTCGGCTCGTCGGTCCCGCGGGAACCATTCGCCTCTGCGGAAGGCAGCTGTTCGTGAGTCGAGCGCTGCAGCATGAATACGTCGGCCTCGAAGAGAGTGCCGACGGCACTGGTCGATCTATTTCTGTAACCTCCTGCTCGGGAAGTTCGCCGAGCCGGACTTTCGGATCCCTCCTTGACGCGAGAGCCTGGGCAATGTGTTACCCATGTTCCCGGTCTACTCTGTTACCGATGTTCCCGGTTGCACAAGCCCGCTTGCTCGGTCGGCCTCAATGCGCTCGTTGGGCGGCGGGTTCATCGACGGATTCGCGGCCCGCGCCGGGAATTACCGTCCGGCCGCTCCCTCAAGTCGCAACGCCTACGGTTTCTCGCAGAGCATCTTAATCGTCTCGAGGCCGCGCTTGAGATCCGCGAGGATCGCGTCGGTCATTTCTCGCGGCGCCTCCGGGCTGCATAGCCACTTCATGCGGAATTGCAGGGACGTTCTTCGCTCTCCGAGACGCTTCAGGATGAACGAAGCCCGAGCCGGCAGGTCCTTTTCCACGATCCTTCCTTCCTCGACATACGTGATCTCATCGTCTCCGATATCGCTCTTGACCGCTACCCACTCGACGGTCAGGCCGTGGAATATGCAGACGTGCCGCATACCGATCCGCTCCGTGGTCGCAGGCCGGTCGACCCGCTGTATGGCCGACAGCCATCGGGTTCGCTGGTCGAGATCGATCACCAGGTGATAAACCTGCAGCATCGGCGCGTCGATCTCCACTGCGACGGAATCGTCCCCGAACTCGATCACAGGGCTGATTCGCGGGGTTGGATCTGCGATGGTCTTTTTAATCCCGGCGAGCGGAGCATATTGATACTCGATTTTCCCGATTGCCGGGTATTCGTCGCTCGATCGCTCCCACGCGAGAGCGCCCGGGGATTGCTTGAGGCTCGAGAAATCGAAACAGCTGGGCGTCGCGAGAATGTACTCGTCTGACGCAATCCGGTTCTTCATCAAGCGGTGGGCGACAACCATGTCGAGTCCCGAGCACTTCGTGAACTGCAAAACCTTGATCTCCTGGACCATGCCGTGATGGGCGATGAACTTCAGGGTCAAGTTCGACGCCGTCTTGCAAGCGCCGCACTGGCATACCGAGTCCCGCTCGATGATCTTGAGCTGCTTGTGGAAGCTTTCAAACATGCTCAGGCACTGTCGGACGAGGGCGTCGGCTTCGATCGGCTTGCCCTTGTGATAGAGCAGGAGTGCATCGCCTTCGACCTCGGAGAGCACGAAGTCGCCGCTGTTAGCGGCGAGGATCGCCTCCAGCAGCTCGTTGATGATGTGGGAGCTGTGTACGAGCTCGGTCTTGGTCAGAAACTCCGTGTAGCCGCTAATGTCCGGAATCAAGATCGTTGCGCTTTCAGCCATGGAACGCCATCCTCCAAAGTAGTTGGTCCGGTTCTTGACCGGTTTGCGAGAGTGATTCGTGAAAAACCGTCGCTCCTTCATCGAACAGGACCTCCCCGTACAGGAAGAGCAGGGCGCTCAGCGCTTGGTTCTGCGTGGACGCGGCGACCTGCCCCGCGACGGCGAGAGAGCTCAGGAAGCGCGTGACGTCGGGCGCCCCCGGGTCGGCGGGGTGGCGCTGGTCGTGGAAGGAGATGTAGCGGCGGATCCACGCGACGTAGGCTGTCTCGGTGCGGCGGCTGTAATGTCTGGCGCGGCTGGCGACGCGGACGGGGTCGAGCAGTCGTGGTTTGGGCGCGCCGGTCGGGTCGGCTTCGCCTACGCGAAGCGCGAAAGCGAGCGCGGATGATTCCGAGGCGGTGGGATATGAGCAGGAGCGGCTCGCTCGAAGGGCGACGCTGGCCATGTCCTGGCGGCCCCCCTTTTGTTCGTGAGTTTTGAACATAGCCGAGCGAGTCGGGTCCAGCAAGGCAAATCGACGAAGTGCCGCGAATCCCGCAGGCTGGATGGAATCGGATATAGTCGAAGCGCCGGCCTCGAAAATATCGTGTGAAAGGGCTATCCTCCCTCCTGGCGCGCCTGATGTGGAGCGGCGGGGAGGAGAAAGCACGGATGCGACCACGCAATGCTGTTCTCCAGAACGGCAATAGCCTCAGGCTCGGGCTCTTCGGCGCCAATTGCTCGAGCGGGAGAACGTATGCCACGCTCCCCGAGCGCTGGGAGGCGAGCTGGGAGAACAACCGCAGGCTGGCGCAGATGGCGGACGAGATCGGGATCGAGTGCATGGTGCCCATCGCGCGGTGGAAGGGCTACGGAGGCGAGTCCAACCCCAACGGGTCCAGCTTCGAATCGATTGCCTGGGCGTGTGGCTTGCTGGCCGCGACGCGGCGCCTCCACGTGTTCTGCACGATCCACGTTCCCCTGCATCATCCTCTCGTGGCGGCCAAGCAGATGGCCACGGGGGACCACATTGGCCAAGGACGCCTCGGCGTGAACATCGTCTGCGGCTGGAATGAGGACGAGTTCCAGATGTTCGGGGTGACCAAGAAGGAGCACGACGCTCGGTACGCTCAGGGCGAAGAGTGGTGGAGCGTCGTCAAGAGGATCTGGGCCGGCGAAGACCGGTTCGATCACGAGGGGACGTACTACCAGCTCCACGGTGTGGAAGGTTCGCCACGGCCCTTCGATGACGGAGACCCGCTGATGATGAACGCCGGCAGCTCCGAGACCGGACGCCGGTTCGCCATCCGCCACTCGGATATGCATTTCGACGCGGTCGAAACACCAGAGGCCAGTGCCGGGCGCATCGCCGAGACCAAGCGACTGGCGCGTGAGCGCGGCCGCGACATCCAGGTGTGGACGCCCGTGGGCATCATCTGCCGTCCCACCCAGAAGGAGGCCGATGACTACCTCGAGTATGTCGTCGACCACGCCGATTGGGGAGCGATCGGATATCTCGCCGAGATGCATGCCAAGGAGGGCCGGTCACGGGCCGATCCCCAGGGCCAGGTGCACAGCGGGCACAATCCGATCGCGCGACGAGCCCTCGCACGCGGGTCCTACTGTGTCATCGGTGATCCGGACACTGTCGTGCGGGAGTTCTGCCGGCTTCGATCGGCGAGTCTCGACGGCCTGGCCATCAACTTCGTCGACTATCTCAAGGAGCTGCCGTATTTCGCCGCCGAAGTCCTGCCTCGGCTGGAGAAGCTCGGGCTCCGAACCCGAGTGCCGCCTACCGCCGGGTGAGCTCCTCACGGAGCCGCGCCGCGACGATCGCTTCCTCGCCGGGCTGGAGGTTGATCGGGTCGACGGCGATCTCGTCGAAGTAGCCACCCTGATGCGCCCCTTGCTGCACGTAGATGTGTGGATCGCCCTGGGCCAGTGCCACCTGCACGGCGTGGCCCGACGGTCCCGCCCAGTCCGGCGTGAAGTAGACGACCGCGTGGGGGATCACGCGGTTCACGGCGTCGTGCTCGACCACCACGCGGAGCCCGGGGATGTCGGCGAGCGCCTCGACGATCGTCGTGCAGACGTCAATGTAGCGCTTCGTCTCGGCGGCCTCGTCCTCGGCCATGAACAGCTCCAGCGCCTTCACGAGGCCGGCGATCTCCTCCTTCGAGGTCTTCGCGGCCCGACCCAGGGCCTGGTTCGGGCTCGCGTTGAGCGACGCCGCGCGCACAAGGTCGCGGCGCCCGGCCAGGATGCCGGTGCTCTGCGGCCCGCGGATGCCCTTGCCGCCGCTGAAGCTCACGAGGTCGGCGCCGAGGCGGAGAAACTTCGTCAGGTTCTCGCGCGGTGGCAGCATCGACGCCGCGTCGACGATGACGGGCACGCCCCGACGATGGGCGAGCGCGATGACCTGCTCGAGCGAGAGGATGCCGGGCGGGCTCGTGAAGGGCGAGATCAGGTAGGCCACTGCTGCCGTCCGCTCGGTGATGGCCTCGTCCAGCTCGTAGGGTTGCGTGCGGCGCGCCAGGCCGATGTCGACCAGCACGCCGCCGGCGACCCGGTAGGCACCGGCGGTGACGAACGCCGCCTCGGCGCCAAGCATGCTGGCGATGGCCGTCCCCGCGGCCTCGTTGAGCTCGTCGATGTTCACGAGAGCCAGTGACGCCTCGCGCATCGTCTCCAGCGCCTCGGGGCGGAGCAGCGAGCCACCGTAGCGCGTGGTCGTCCCGGAGCCGTGAATGACGGGACGGACACCGAGCTTCCGGTAGATCTCGGGGATCATGCGAGGCCCTCCTCCTTCATGGCGCGAATCGCTGCCTCGAACGCGGCGAAGGTCTCGCCGAGGATGTCGTCGGTGTGGCAGGTGCCCACCAGGGCCCGAGCGCCGTTGAAGTCCACGCCGTGCAGGATGAGCGCCTGTCTGAGCGCCCGGCTCTGCTCGGCGTTCTTCGCGTCGAGCCGCCGCCAGTCGACGTCCTGGACGGACTGATCCGAGCCGTCGCGAGGCGGCGCGCCCGCGCCGAAGAAGATCTTCCAGTCGCTGTGCTCGCCGTAGATCTTCCAGGCGATCTTTTCGCGCGCCAGGATCTCGTTCAGGCCGTGGCGCAGCTTGGCCGCCTGCTGATTGGCGAAGCGGATGGCCTGGCCGTCCGCCACCGAGGCGAGCATCGCGACGCCGGCGGCGGCCGAGAGGGGATTGGCGTTGAAGGTGCCCGCATGGGCGATCTTGGCGCGGCGGTTCTCTTCAGGACTGGGCTTCGTGGCCAGATAGCTCATCACGTCCTCGCGCCCACCGCACGCGCCTCCAGGAAGCCCACCGCACAGGATTTTCGCCATGGTGGTCAGGTCGGGCCGCACGCCGAGCTTCTCCTGAGCTCCGCCGGGGGCGACCCGGAAGCCGGTCACGACCTCGTCGAAGACCAGCAGCACGTTGGCGCGTTTGGTTTCCTCGCGGAGCGCCGTGACGAAGGACGCCGGTGCAGGCACGGAGCCAAAATGACCGCCCGTCGGCTCGATGATCACCGCGGCCACGTCACCCTTCGCGAGGCGCTCGCGCACCGCGACGATGTCGTTAGGCGGCAGCACTGAGACGAGGTCCACGACCTCCGGTAGCTGCCCCGCCTCGGGCTCGGCTTCGTACGGAGGCCGCACCCCGATCTCGAGCCCTTCGTGCCAGCCGTGGAAGTGACCCGCGAACTTGACGACGTGCCGCTTGCCTGTGAACGCGCGGGCCAGGCGAATGGCCATGTGAGTGGCTTCGGTGCCCGACGCGGTGAAGCGCAGGCGCTCGGCGCTCGGGACCAGCCGGCGGACCCACTCGCCCCACTCGACCTCTTTCTCGTGGCAGGCACCGTAATGGGTGCCTCGGAGCGCCTGCTCGCGCACGGCGTCCGAAACCTGGCGGGGATTGTGTCCGAGGAGCAAGGCGCCGTGCCCCATCCAGTAATCCACGTACCGGTTGCCGTCGACGTCCCACTTGTAGGCGCCGTCCGCGCGGTCGATGTAGAGCGGAAACGGCTGCATCCGGCGGTTGTCGTGCGTTACCGCGTCGGGGAAGAGGCGCCGAGCGCGCTCGTACAACGCGCGCGAGGCGGGCAGGGCGTCGGCATAACTGTCCTGCAGTTTGGACGAGGTGGCGAGCCGGGCCATGTGGATTCTCCTCAGACGACGCCGGCCAACGCGCCTCGGCGCTGACCGGCGTCGCGGGACTCAGGGAGAGGACGGCGCGAGAAGCGCGCCGGCGCGCTTACTCTAGATCCAGCGGCTCGCGCTTCGGCCCCACCGTGCGCATGGTCTCGAAGCCGTTTTCAACCATGTCGCAATAGAGCTCCACGCGATTGCCGTCCGGATCGAAGAAATAGACGCTGCGCGTCACGTTGTGCTCGACCGTCCCGTCGAGCGGGATCCCCATCCTCTTCAGCTCTTTGTAGGCGGCCTGCAGCTCCTCGAAGTTGTCGAGCCGCCACGCCACGTGGTGGAGGCCGGGCTGCGTCTTCGCGGGCGGCTCGCCGGTCGCCTGCTGGAACAGCGCCAGGTCGTGGTGCTCCTTGCCGAAGCTGAGGAACACCGCGCCTCGCTCCAGGTTCTCGTGGGCCACCTTCAAGCCCAGGGTCTGCGTGTAGAAATCTCTGGATTTCTCGGCGTCCCGGACGTTCAGCACGACGTGACCAAGCCTGCGCGCCTGAATCATGATGTCCCCCCTCGGGCGCCCCCCGGCGCCCCGCCTACTTTACCGCGCTTTTGCCCTCACGGGTCAACCGGAACCTCCGCTGTCACTCGGCCAGGAGAGAGCCGTTGAGCAGGGTTCGACCGGTGACCGGCACCGGGTGCTGGAGGGCCTGCATGACGAAGCAGCCGCGCTCGGCGTTGCGCACCACCTTGGCCACGCGCTCGGGCGGGTCCGGCGAATCGATCTCCAACGTGGTCTCGGCGCCGAGCATCCGGCCCTGGACGGTGTCGTTCAGCACCGAGCCGTCCACCCGGTAGCGCGCCGTCACGTGCATCCGCATCCCGTTCACCGTGACCTTCAGCATGTGCCCGTACCGGGACACCTGGGTCATCAGTCAGAACGCGAGCGCCGCGCTGAAATACATGAGCGGCGTGGGCGCCGAGCCGAGCCCGCCCAGGTTGGGGCCCTCGTCGGAGGCGAACGTCATGTGGCCGGTGCCGCCGCGGCTGACGGTCGCCAGCTTGAGAAACGGCGTGACCAGATTGACGTCGGCGTCGAACACGATCTCGCGGGTCTCGATCCTGGGATTCAGCCCGTCGGGCACAGTGGCCATGATCGCTCCTTAGGAACGGCGTAGTTTTTCGAGGATCTCAACCGTCCGAGCCGGCTCCGATCGCCGCGTGTAGTCCGGGTCGGCGTCGAGCGCGCAGATGAAGCCCGCCCGATCGATCACGAAGCGCGCCGGAACGGGAAGCCGCCAGGTGCCGTCGCCATTGCCCCGCGCCAGGTCAATGCCGAACTTGAGGTAGATCTCGCGCAGGTCATCGGGGAGCGTAAAGACCAGGCCATACTTCTCGGCGACCTGATTGCCGGAGTCACGCAGCATCTCGTACGCGAACGGCTTGGGCTCTTCGGTCTCGCGAGGCGTGCGCGCCACCTGGGGCGAGATGACGGCGAGAGTAGCGCCGGCGGCGGCGATCTCGGGCAGGGCCTGCTGCAGAG
>WNGA01038912.1_pt1 | contig 12659 bp, 11 predicted proteins | sample 5400061 | NCBI WGS metagenome assembly WNGA01 (sample SAMN13153366, study PRJNA577476) | soil metagenome | isolation source: 100 cm soil or saprolite under grassland replicate 2 | place: USA:California | collected 2016-06-15
GTCCTCGGTCGCCGCGCCGGGATGTCCGCGGGCGAGCCGCTCGCCGGTCCCAGCGGGTGTCCAGAGGCAGCTTCGGCCCCAGCAGTGCTCGGCGCCATTCGCGCGCCACACTCGGTGCAGAACGCCTGGTCCGGCTGTGTCGCCCGGGCTCCACACGCCCCGCAGAATGTCGGCATGCCCGTTACCCTCCGCTGTTCTTCGCGGGCTAACCGCCGGCGTCGATGGATGTACCACCAGACGCTCGCCACGATTGCCAGGCCGACGGGCACATCGAACGGGCGCATGATCGCCCGCAGCTCTTCCCAATGTTCGCCAAAGAGGTAACCGCCCCAGGCCAGCGCCCCACACCAGATGTACGACCCGACGAAGGTATAGATGGTGAAGGTGCTAAATCGCATCCGCGTGACGCCGGCCGGGAATGAGATGAAGGTCCGCACGATCGGCAGCAGGCGCGAGATGAACGCGGCCCAGTCCCCCCAGCGGGCGAACCAGCGGTCGGCCTGCTCCAGATCGCTGTGTCGTATGAAGAGGTAGCCGCCGTAGCGCTCGAGCAGGGGACGGCCGCCCCAGGCGCCCAGCCAGTACGAGACGACCGAGCCGATCGTGCAGCCCAGCGCACCGTAGAGGCCGCCCTGCCAGACGGCCTGGAAAGCCGTCCCGCCGCGCGCCTGGACGAGCAGCCAGCCGGCCAGGGGCATCGTTAGCTCACTCGGGATCGGGATGTTCGCGCTCTCCAGCGCCATGATCACCACGACGCCCGGCCAGCCAATCGACTGCATCAGCTGGGTGAGGAAGTCGACGATTTGATGCTCGAGCGCCTGCATCTGGCCCGCCTTACGCCCAAAACCTGTAGCGCGTTGGCGAACCTACGCTTGACCCTGCTCGAATGGTTCGCAGGGCTTCGAGCCCCTCCCACTCCTGCGCTCGGCGCGCCTTGATGAGGGCTGAGAGACGAGAGCTCTGTTCGAGTGCCGTTCTAGACTGGGGATCAAGTACTTGAAGAGTGGCAGGATCGCGCGAGAGCAGATCCCTAGCCCTTCGAGTGATCGCCATCGCAATCGAGCCATCCGGCTCCGGAAGGAAGCTGGCAAGATACACGTACGCAACTTCCAATTTGTCGATCACCTCCTCATCTCGGCTTGTGACCAGGGCCTGCTTGAGCGCTTGCTGGATCCGCTCACGACGGTGCGGCAGCCGCTCCTCGCTGACCCCGAAGTTGTATTCCCGGTAAGCTGCCAGCGCGTCGGCGAACTCGTCGAGGATCGTCTGAACTTCCTTTGGCGAAAAGAGTGGTCGGGCCGGCTCCCGCGACGCGACACCGACCCACTTGAGCAATCGCGCGAACACCGCGTCACTCTGGGCCAGGCAAACGGGAGCTTGCAGCGCCCAGCTCAGAGACTCATACGCGCCACGTGCTTCTTCAGTGGACATACGGGGCGCGCAGCTCAACACCGACTGCCCGAAACACCAGCACCACCCCCGCCAGCGCCACTAGGAGCCAGAGCGCAACAATAATGCCGGCAGCTAGCCAGTTGGTCGGCTTGCCTTCAGCTATCGCTGCCGCTGCCTTCGCCCGGCTCTCAGCCATAACGTCCTGCGGGATCAGCCTCAAGACGAGCGCGATGCCCAGAGGTATCAGGATCAGGTCGTCCACGTAGCCGAGGATGGGGATGAAATCTGGAATGAGGTCGATAGGGCTGAACGCGTAGGCAACAACGCAAGTGGCCAAAAGCCACGCGTACCAGGGAACCCGTGGATCTTTACAGGCCAGGTAGATGGCGTAAAGCTCGACTTTCGTCCTCCTGGCCGTCTGCTTCCATAAGTCTACGCTTCTCACTGGCAGCATCCATCGGGTCAGGGCGATCTGGGCGGCGCGAAGAACTCGGCCAGATTGGCGTTTGAGGGGTCGGCGGCGTGGCCGAGATAGCCGAGGTCCCAGGCGTCTTCGATGGTCCGTAAGAGCGAATAGTGGTCGTGTGGGATATCAGAAGTGAACCCCCGACGACCGAGCGGCGAGGCGAGCACGGTCATCACATGGCCTCCGCCCTTGGTGCGGCCGCAACACCCAGCATCAGAGTCGCCCTCGTCATAGGTGACCACCAGCAGCCCCTCGTTTTCGAAAGCTGACGACTGGAGCACCTCTGGCAGCTGCGCGGCCAGCCAGCGGTCGCCTGTGTCGATGGGTGCGCTATGCGTAGAGCTGCGCATGTTCGGACCGATCCACACGAAGTCCGCGACATCGCCGGACGCCAGGTCGGCCGAGAGCTCTTCTAGCGGCACGATCCGCCCGCAGCGAGTCGCGTCCTGGCGGATAGCGTCGAAGTACACAAACGGGTTGTGTTTCTGGACGTACAGCTCGTCCGGCGAGTCGCCAGCGTAGCAGGCGCGCGGGATCGACTCGAAGTAGGCCTTCCAGGTCCGCCCGTGCGCCTCCAGTTGATCGGGCAAGCTGGCGGCTGACTGGTAGCAGGCCCGACAGTTGCTGGCCACGCCGAACGTGTCGGCACCCAGCAGCGCCAGATAGTTCGGCAGGCTGGGGTGGGCCACGGCGTAATACTGGCTGGCCAGGCCGTACTCGGCGGCCAGCGCGTTCAAGTAGGGTGCGCCCGGGCTGCGAAAGACCCGGTTGAACTCCTTGTTCTCCAGCAGCAGCAGGAAGATGTGCGAGAACGCTGGCACTGCCACTTGGCTCTCGGCCTGGGTGCTGATCTCTGCATAGCCCGGTTTCGCTACAGCGTCTTTGGGGCACATCAGGACGCCGGCCAGCAACGGGAGCGCGAGCGCGAGGGCTATCCGCCTCAAAAACCGTTTCGCGGTGGTCCCCTTTCGCGCTTCATGACCGTGTCACTCGGGCCGCTGTCAGCGCGAGAGGCCATGGCGGGACCACACTCGGGTGCCCCCAAGATCGTCTCGGCCAACTCTTGTCCGGACAATCTTAGCAGCGTGGTGGCCGAATCGGTGAAGCTCAGATGAAATGGTGTCGGAGCCTCCTCGGCTGAAGCGGGCGGTTACCAGCCGATCCCTGACGTACCGCCCAACCCTACTCTGGCGAGGTCTGATTGGCCTGGCACAGCTCCTTCACCCGCTCGCGACACGCTTCCCAGATCTCACCATAAGCCGTCTGTCCCATGTACCGGGTGACCTTCTCGGGATCGATCAGGAACGTGTCGCGTCCGTCGTGATGCGGCCAGTCGGGAGTCTGCCCCGTGGCCCGCATCAGGAAGAAGACGTGGCGACGACCCTTTCCTTCCCGACGCATGGTGCACTCGCCAGCCTCGCCGATCACCTCGACCAGCAGTCCCGTCTCCTCGACCACCTCGCGAACCGCCGCGTCGACCGGTGCCTCGTGCTTTCTTCGCCTACCCTTCGGGAAGATCCAGTGCTGGCCGTCGGTCAGACGCAGTACGACCTTCCCGTCGCAGCAGGCGCAGGCTGCTCATAGCCCACGGACATTATCCCGCTGCAGGGTTTGCAAACCTGAAGTTGAGATGAAATGAACCTGAAGCTGAGATGAAACGTCGGCGCGTCAGAGCCGGCCGGCGAACTTGCGCGCAAACCAGTCGACCAGCCCGTTGGACTGCTTGTTCTTGTCGAAGAACAAGTCCTCCCGGCCGAACAGGTAGAGGATGGCGACGTTGGTGCCCTTCCGCACGACGATCCGGTAGTGCTGCCAGATGGTGTTCGATTCCCAGTACATACTCGTCACCGACGTCTCCTCGGCAACGTTGTCGGTGTATTTGAATTTCTCGTTCGGCCCGGAGAGCCCTTCGCTGGGTTTGTGTTCTGGGAATGTCTTGATCGCGGCCTGTTCCTTGTAGAGCGCCTTCGCCGCGTCGACGTCTTTGGCGATCCAGGCCTTGGAGTCGATCACGTTGGGACCCAGTCGACTCGGACTGATGCCACGATCGCGCTCGAAGCGGCTGTGGGCCCAGCGCCCGCGGCCATCGGCGCCCTCCTCGTAGGCGGCCTGGAAGGCTTCCTTGCCGGCATCGTCGAGGCCAAAGACGATCTGGGCCGGGTCGGTCGCTTTGGCGATCTTGTCGGGCGGGGGCGGCGCGTCGGCTATTGCCCTGCTCCCAGGTGGGCTCGCTGGGGAGGCGTCGGTTGGCGGAGTCTGATCCGGCGGCGGGCTAGAAGCCGGCTGGCCCTCGCCGGGCTGAGCCTCGTCTCCTGGCGGGGGTGGCTGGTCGGTCGCTGGCGCGGGCTGCTCAGTGGAAGGAGGGCCCTGCTGGCGCTGCTGGACGCAGGCCGGGTCGTCGTAGTTGTCCTTGTCCTCACAGTCGATCTCGGCGGCTCGCGAGCCAGCGGGCACCAGCCCGGGACCCACAGACAAGCCCAAGGTCAAGATGGCTAGGAGCGCGCTTCGAGACAGCGCACCTAACAGCCAAGGGGGCATTTCAAAATCCGTCCTTCCTGAGTCATTGGGGCAGGCGCCTGTTTCGTCCCCCTCCCCCATCCACTCCCCCAAGCTTGGGGGAGTGGGCCAGGGTGGGGGCTGCTGCAGGGCGTTTCAAATCCGCCGGTGCTGCCGGCGGGCGGCGCGCAACTCTACCGGCAAGCGACGAGCGCGCACAAGGTCCGCGAGCATACTAGCGGGCCTTGCTAAACCGAAGATGAACGGGCGATGAAGGGCGCCCAGCTCGCAAGATAGAGCTCAACGCAGTGTCCGTTCGCTATAGTGTGCTAGACATAAGACAGGAGGTCGTCGGTCCGTGATCTCACTCTCTACCGGCCTTCTCTGCCGTGGCCTGGTAACCGTAGGGCTGGCCTCCTTGCTCGGTCTCACCCTGGCCGGTGCAGCCCTCGCGCGGGAGGAAAAGTTCGACGTGAGTGGGACCGTGATCGCGATCGACGATTCGATCCCGACCATCGTCAGCTCCGACATCATCGGCAAACCCCAGCCGATCATGGTCGACGTCTCCGAGCTCAAGAAGTTCTCGGTCGCCGTCGGCTCCCCGATCTCGCTGACCATTCGGGCGCGCGAGTTCGACACGTTCCTCGCGGTCGGCGTGGTGCGCGAGAGTCCGTTCGTCACCGGCCAGGACTTCGGCGTCCGCGAGGAGTTCACAGTCAAGCAGGACTCGATCGCGGCGGGCGCCGGCAACGTGCCCGCGGACGAGGAGGCGTTAGCTCAGCAGCACCGCGACCACAATCTGCGCAAGCGCAAGAGGAACGACGATCCGGTCGGGTTCTAGATGGCGGGTCTGGCTCGCGGTAGGGCTCGCCGATCCGCTTTGCTGGGAAACAAGGCGCAGGGCCGATCTGGCTGTCAATGAGTCGTCGAAAGCTTCTACGGCTGGCTGGGATCACCGTCGTTGCGGGCATGGGGCTCGGATCCTTGGCAGTCTGGCTTGTCAGTCGCCAGGGCGACCACACGCGTCCGACAGTGAAGCCGATCAAGTGAGTCTGCCCTCACCCCTCGCCCCTCTCCCACGCCAGGGAGAGGGGCGGTCCAGTCGCGTTGCCCCTCTCCCCTCGCGTGGGAGAGGGGGTCAGGGGGTGAGGGTTAGCACGTTGCGCTGGTAAGCTTCGGCAGCTGGCGGGCGAGTGTCTCTGCCAGGACCTGATTTCCTGGTCCCCGGTAATGGCTGTTCTGGGTGAGCAGCTTTTGCGGGTCGACCCTAGCCCTCCGCCCTTCCCCAACGAGACCAGTCCAACAGCGGCGCATAGAACTTGTCGCCGCGCTGGACGGCGTCCAGCTCGCTCTTGCCACTGAACACGACGACCACCGGCGTCGCGCCCTCCCGCTCGACCTCGCGAGCGAACTGGATCAGCACCCGTCCCGCTACCTGGTAGGCCTCCTGTTCGTCGCGGTAGGCGGCTGCGTGTGGGTTCTGCTCGTCGCCCCTGAGCTCGAGTCGTCTGATGCGCCGATACATTGCGGTGCGCGCCAACCGAACGAGCTGTGAGACGTCCAGTGGGCTGGCGACGAACACGCCCGGGAAGTACCAGTGGTCGTGAGGGCCGAGCGCTTCCTCGACCCACACTGGATCGTCCAACAGCTCCAGGCTGGTCGCTGGATTGGGCAGCAGCGCTAAGCCATCGCGGTCCAGCAGGAAGCGCGGCTTGCCCGCCACAAGGCTGGTCTCGGGCGTATAGAACGGCCGGAAGCGATTGACGACTCGATCGATGTCCCCCACGTAGTAGCCAATCAAGACGGCGCAAGGCTGGTATGGAAGGCCGTCGCGCTCGTAACGCAGCCAGGCCTGATCCGGACCATACGCCGGCACGCCGAAGTCGAGCACCTCGGTCCCAGCCCAGGCCCGCTCGAGTTGCGAGTCCAGCAATCGGCGTAGTCGACCTCCTCGCAATGGGTGAAGGAGTCGCCGAAGGCGGACAGGCGCCGCATCCCGCTGCGAGGCTCGACGCTGAATTCCCGATCCGAGCGTATCCCCGCGCTGTTAGTTCGGTAGATGGCGCCCTTGTCATTGCCCCGGGCAGACGGCCCGGTGGTCCAGCCAAGCACTGGATCAAAGCGCAGATACGTGTCGCCCGCGGCCAGCCGTCGGACCGCTTCGTGGTTATAGGGCAACGGGAGCAGGTCGTCGGTCCGTACAGGCCGAACCAGGCGGACGCCGATCTCGGCCACCAGCCCGCCAACGATCAGGCTCGCCAGCGCAACGCTGGCTAGCAGGCCAACTCGACGCACGGTCCTCTGATTCTTCATTCCGTCAGCTGGTAGACCCGAATGTGTGGGCCCGGGCGGGCTTCGGAGCCGAGCGGGATCCCGTGCCAGCCCTGCCAGCCCTCCTGGACCGGGTCATAGCCGAAGTCCGGCCAGGGAGCGACCCACAGCAGGAGCCGCGCCTCATCGTCGAGCGAGCGGTAGAACGCGACCCGTCTGGGGAAACGCTCCGGGTTGCGGAGCCAGCGGTCGTACACGAAGCTGCTCGTGGCGACGTAACGCAGGCCGCGCTCGCGGTATCGGTCGAGAGGACGGTCGGCAAGCTCCAGGCCCGTCTGACGAATATTGGAATGCGGGGGCCCGTACCACTCGGTGAGCACCGGCTGGTCAGGCGGGATGTTGGGCGCCATCCATTGGGCCGCTATTGTACGCGTGTCGGGATGGGTGAGCAGGACGTCGAAGCGCACGACACCGTCAGCCTGCCAGAGTAGTGCCGCGACCCCGACCGCCATGCCGATGGCCGTCACGTGCTCTGCTGCGATGCTTCGCCGCGCCAGCGCGCGCATGAGCCACGCCAGGCCCAGCCCGGCCAGGATGCAGGCGAAAGGGACGAGCGGGACCACGTAGCGCGCAAAGCGGTCCTGCCAGCTCCAGGAAAAGACGTAGGTGACCAGGGGGTACACGAGGAGTACGGCGGCGTAGCGGGCCGGCCTGGCCTCTGGCCGGTGCACCCACGCGAGGCGTGTGACGGTCCAGGCCACCCAGCCCAGGCCAAGGGCCGCCAGCACCGCGACGGGCAGGTCCAGGCCCCAGCCCAATACGTCCGGCACGTACAGAATGGGCGCAAGTGGTCCGCTGGAACCCAGGTCCCCGACGGGGCCGCGCGATAGCACCCTGCTGGCCTGGCTTGCGAAATCCGCCCGGAAACGTGGCCAGTCGAGCACGATGAAAGGTGAGGTCGCGAGAAAGGAGGCGATCGTCGCCAGGCCGGCCAGCCAGAGCCGCCGATCCACAAGTGCCGAACTGACGAGCTGAACGGGCTGGCGGCCACCCGTCTCTCCGAGCGTTCCGCGCTGCGGAATCCCGCTCCGCGGGTCGGAGTCCGCAAGGCGGATAGACGGGCTGGTCCTGGCGAGATGAGCCGCGACGATGGCCAGCGCGAAAGTGGCGCTCGGGTACTTCGCCCCACTTGCCAACCCGGTCGCCAGGCCCGCCAGGAGGTACCAGCGCGTCCGCCCGTCGTCCACGATCCGAAGTGCGAAGTAAAGGGCGAGAATCAGAAACCTGAGCGCCAGGAAGCCGGCAGCCACCAGCGCGCAGAGGTGTGCCTGCGGCGATCCGAAGACGGTCAGAATGCGGCGGGCCACCAGGAAAAGTGGGATCACCGACAGGGCGCCCACGACCGCCGTTACGGCGCGAATCGTTCCATAAACGTACGTCGGACTCTCGAGCGGCCCGAGATCGGCGGTCGGCGGTCCCAGCCCCGCTGCCAGCCGCAATGCCAGCGCCAGGCAGTACAACCAGAACGTCGGGTAGAGGTAGTGGTTTGGCCGAAGGTCACCGCTTGCCGCGATGGCCCGGATCGGCTCCATCACCTTGTCGCTCTCGTCCGGGTAGAACGAATACGGTAGGCCGTAGTCCAGACCCCAGGACCTGGCCAGGATCGCCGCCATGACGGCGAACGCTAGCCCGGCCCGCACCGGCACGCTCCCCTCACCCCTAACCCCTCTCCCTCGAGGGGAGAGAGGTAGGGGTGAGGGCGCTTCGCGGGGTGAGGGCGAACCACCTGACGATGACAGCCAAGCCCACGCCGCTAAGAAGCGCACCCAGGAGGAAGGTCGGAAGGAGGTATCGTGGGTTGAAGTTGTACAGATTCGCGCTAATACCCGCGTAATAGACGAGCGCGGTCAGCAGGACGAAGCCCTCGACTGGCAGCCGGCCGGTCTGGCGCCAGCCGCGCCACCCCTTGGCAAGTAGGGCGACGACGCCGACGGTCGCTAGCCCGGCCTCGAGCGGAACACCGTGTGAGCCAGTGATCGTGCCGTCGACGAGGCTTTCTGTCACGACAAGGCCCGGTCGATCCAGCGGTCTGCGGACGGCGGAGCGGGGCGCCTCTCGCTGGCGGAGCATCTCGTCGCCCATGCGCTCCTGAAACAGGTGCAGCGTGTGGACAATCGGATTGGGATACAAGTGTGGATCGCTCGCGACGAACACGGCGACCGCGATTGCCACAGCCAGGAGCCAGCCACGCGCGGCGCCCCTGCCCGCGGTCACCGCCACCAGCACAACCCAGACCAGGACTGCCAGCAGGCCGAGGAACGCGGTCAGCTTGGTTGCCAGCGCCAGGCCCAGTCCGACGCCGAGGGCCACCGACCAGCCGAACGAGAAGCTGCCCGCGTCGGACAGGGCCCGCCGAGCGACGACAACACCCAGCAGCGTGCTCAAAAGAAGGAAGAACGCCAGTGGGCCGTCGGTCATCGCCCTGACGAGGTGCTCGCCCGCCAGCGGGCTGGCAAGCGCAAGGGTCGCGGCCGTCAGTCCCGCGACAGCCCCGCCGAGGGTGGACCCCAGTAGGTACAGCAGGACGACCGACCCGGCAGCCAGCCACACCATCGGGACCCGTGCCTCGGAAATAAGCGCGTCGCTGGGAATCCTGCCTTTGCGATTGTTGTCCGCCAAGCTGATGCTGAAGTCGTAGCGACGGAGCGGCGGGTCCAGGCTGTAACCACGCGCCCAGAGCCAGCCGCCGACCAGATAACGCGTCAGCATCGGATGAGTGTGCGTCCAATAGCTGTCGCCCCAGTCTGGGTTCAGAATATCGTGGTCGATGAACAAGTACCGAAAGTAGCGAGCCGCGATGAGGCAATCGTTCTCGTCTCCCCAGTACGGGACCCGCTTTGCCGCGCCGCCGAAGATCACAAGCGCGACCAAGAAGAGGAGTCCCGCCGCAGCCCCCGTCCTCATAACCCGTGCTCAGCGTCCGTCGAGGCCCCACTCTCGGAGGGCTCGCTCGATGGCTCCGGCCGCGACAGCGTGTCCGGTGGCGGTCCAGTGTTTGTCGAAGTCGTAATAGAGCGGCCCGATGCCTCCAGAGGTGGCTTGCTGAAGTGGGGGGAGCAGGTCGACGTACGGGACGCCGAGCTGCCTGGCGATCGCGCCGAGCTGATCGGTGGGGGCCGCTGCGTCGAGCCGACCGCTTGACAGGCGGTTGCCCTCCACTTCTCGGCGCCAGGCCTCGACGTCGAGCGTTCGCCACTCGGGCGCGCCCACGATAACCAGACGGGCCCCCATCTCGGCGGCACGGTCACGGACTCTCGCCAGGAGCGCCTCACTGATCCGCCAGGCCCGCAGCCACTCGCCCTCGGGGCGGGCGTCGTACAGGCCCCGGAGGGGTGTCTTGAGTCCCCCAATCGCCTCCAACTGCTCGCGCGGGTACTCGCGGTTGAGCTTGTTCATGACACCTGTTTCGAGCACGTTGTAGAGCGCGCAGCAGTCGCGCAGCCGCTGGGCAAGACCGCTTGGGGGCGTCGGCGGAGGGCCGGGGATCAATCGCAGGCTGCCATCCGGCTCCAGGTCGAAATAGGGCTTGAGTGCGAGCCGGAGGTCGCTGTCCCAGAGCTCGAGTCGATAGTCGTTGTTGGTGACGTCGTTTCCGACGAAGAAGAGCAGGATGACCAGGTCGGGCTGATACTTAACGCCTTCCTGGTCGAGCAGCAGGTACTCCTGGCCGGTCCCATAGGCGGCCACTCCGCCGTTGACCACCTCCACGGGCCTGCCCGAGGCGGACTGGGAGAGAGCGACCTCGAGCCGTTCGGATATGGCCTCGTTGGCCTGGACCTGGACCGCCTCCACTATCGAGTCGCCAAGGAAAAGAATGCGATACGTGCCTGGCGGCTTGGTATAGCTCGTCCGCTTATCACGCAGGCCGAGCGGGCTGATCTGGACGTGGGTGGTGAACTCCCTGCTCTTGATCCAGCCGTCGAAGCCGGGCACGTGAAAGTGTCCCAGTGACGGGTGGCGCACCAGGTACGTGCCCGTGTCGTAGTTGCCCGGCAGGAACGGACCGAAGAGCCGAAGAGCCAGCTCCAGCGCGAGCAGCGGGCCGAGCGTCCCGAGCAGTGCCGCCCCAGCTCGCCCTATCGGACGAGCCATCAGCCGAGCGAGCCCTCAGCCATCAGCCGAACGAGCCCTCAGCCATCAGCTATTAGCCATTAGCTCGCCCTACGCGGGAGAGCCGCCAGCTAAAAGCTGATAGCTGATAGCTGATGGCTCGTGCTACCGCCAGGCCGGCGGCCGGAAGTACCAGCAAACACGTGGGCAAGAAGTAGCGCGGATAGCTGAGCCCAAGCCCCCCGCTGATCGCGACGGCGTAGCCCGCCAGCCAGAGGAGCAGCGTGCTGACGGCGGGCCAGCCGCCAGGCGGGGGCGTGTGCGCACGAGCGAGGAGTAGAAGCTGCACCAGGCCGACTCCCATGAATGCCAGGCCGATGGGGGTGCTGGCGGCTGTCTCCGCCCAGGGGCCGAAGCGCATGCTGCCGGCCACGGTCAGGCCCGGTCGGTCTCGAGGATCGAGAACCGCGTATTCCGGCCACAGGCGTTGTTGGACTGCCATCTCCTCGGCCCGCTCACGCAGCATAGCTTGAACTCCCTGGACCGGTCCCCGCCAGAGGTAGGGATTCAAGGCGACGAACAGGGCCAGACCGATCGACGCCGAGAGCAGCGCCCAGCCAAGGAGGGGGCGTGCCCTCCGGGTCCTCGTAGGGGCGCTGCTTGCTGCGCCCTGACACGAGGGCACGGCATGCCGTGCCCCTACGGTCGGGGTGGCCAGCGCAGCCCCCACCCCCCAGCCGAGCGTGGCCAACATGCCCACGAAGCCCGTCAGCTTGGCCGAGCAGGCGAGCCCGAGCGCGATGCCCAGCCAGAGGCTCCAACCAAGCCACTCCGCTGCGCGGGGCCCGGCCACCATGCGTCTCGCCCCGATCGCGGCCAGCAGCGCAGACAGTGTCAGAAAGCACGCCAACGGCGGCTCGGCCCAGGCGTGGACCAGCGTGTAGCGCACGAATGGGCTCGAGAGAGCCAGCAGCGCCGCGGCCCCGCCCGCCAGAGGTCCGCCGAACAGGACTCCCAGAGGGTAGAGTAGCGCGATCGCCGCTGCACCCAGCACAGCCATCGGCTCCCGAGCGTGGGCCAGGGCCTGGTCGTCGGGCACCCGGCCCTTGCGCCGGTTCACCTCCACGCTGCTGGCGGTCGAGACGTAGGGCTGGTTGAGGGCCGCCAGGTCGTGGCCGCGGACCGTCAGCCAGGCGCCGAGCACGTATCTGGTCAGCGGCGGCTGGGTGCGAGTCCAGTGGTTGTCGCCCCACTCCTCACGCGTCGGGTCGCGCTCGAGGAACAGGTAGCTAAAGTAGCGGCTCGTGGCGATGTAGTCGGCCTCGTCGCCCTCGAAACTGGCCTGACTCGCCTCGGAGAGCAAGACGACGGCCGCGACGGCGAAGATGGTCATGGTGGCGAGCAGGTCGAGCCGGCCCAACGCGCCCGGCCCCGACCGACGGAATCTCGAGACTGTCAGGAGTTGGCCTACGCCTGCCAGGACCACGGCTCAAGGGTACCCCAGTCCGCCGCCCACCACCTACCGCCTGGCGTCGACTCGCACGATCTGGCCCTGGCCGTCCGGAGCGAAGTGACCATGGTTGGAAACGTAGAAGCTGCCATCGGGTCCCAGGGCGACCGCGGTCGGCTGGCTCAGGCCCGAGGCGATCACGTCACGTGAGCCGTCCCCTGCCAGACAGACCAGTTGGCCGACGTACTCCAGAACGCACAGTCGGCCCGAAGGGTCGAAGGCGAGCCCGATCGGAAGCGCCAGGCCGGTCGCCACCATCGCGCTGCCCCCTTCCGGGCCGACGCGACTGATCTGTCCAGCGGCGTATTCGGCAACGTAGAGACTGTCGTCCGGTCCGGCCGCTATGCCGGTCAGGGCGCGATCTGAGGCCGGGTACTCGAGGATCCGGTGCGCCCGTCCATCCGGCGTGATCTT
>WNGA01014819.1_pt1 | contig 12657 bp, 11 predicted proteins | sample 5400061 | NCBI WGS metagenome assembly WNGA01 (sample SAMN13153366, study PRJNA577476) | soil metagenome | isolation source: 100 cm soil or saprolite under grassland replicate 2 | place: USA:California | collected 2016-06-15
ATGACCATGCCGACGCTCGGTGGGATCAGGATGTCCAGCGTCGCCCCGATCCCGATGGCGCCGGCGGCCAGCTCGTCCGAGTAGCCGTGGCGGCGCATCTCCGGCATGGCGATGCTCGACATCACGGCCGCCGCCGCCAAGCTCGCTCCCGACATGGCGCCGAAGATGCCGCACGCGAAGACCGTGGCGATGGCGAGGCCGCCCTTGACCTGCGAGAGCCAGTTGGCGCCCGCGGTGAAGAGGTCGCGGGCGAGGCCGCCGGAGGCGGAGAAGTACGCCATCAGGATGAACATGGGGATCGTGGTGAGCACGTAGTCGGCCGTGACGCCGAACGGCGTCGTTCCCAGGATCCGGAGGACGACGTTCACATCGCCTCCCAGCAGGACGATGCCGACGATGCCGGCCGTCGCCAGCGCGAACGCGATCGGGACCCCCAGGAGCAGCGCGGCCACCATCACGAGAAATGGCAGATAGACCATCGGTCTAACCACCGCCGGTGAAGAGGCTCGAGCGTCCCTTCCGCACCTCTCCGAGGTCGATCGCCATCATCAGGGTGGTGAGGAACAATCCGATGCAGATGATCATGTGCGCGGGCCACAGGGGAAGATCGAGCGTCGCGAACGTCGTGCCGGTGGTCAGCATGTGGCGGGCCTGCTGGAAGGTCGCGAACACGAGGGCCGCGCAATAGAGGATGGAGACGATCTGGACGGCGTGGTCGACGACGAGCCGAGGAATCCGGCCGAGGCGGTCCACCAGGAAGGTCACGCGGATGTTCGCGCCCTGCCGGTAGGCGTACGGCATCGCCAGGAAGACCACGGCGACCATCAAATAGTTGGTCGTGAGCTCATAGGCGGCGAGGATCGGGCGGTTGAACAGATACCGCCCGCCCGCGTCGGCCGTCGTGAGCAACATCATGCTGAAGGTGGCCAGAGCGGCCATGAGGGTCAGCACTCGTTCGCAGCCGCCGAGCCACCTTTGCATGCTGCGCTCAGGGATCGTACCGCTTGATGGCCTCCCGCAGATCGCTGAGGAGCTGGCGGCCGGGCAGCCCCTTGGCCTCCATGCTCTTGAGCCACTCCTCCTCGACCGGCTTGAGCTTGGCCAGCCAGCGCTGGCGCTCCTCGGCAGGCAGAGTGTAGATGGTTCCACCGGCCTTCTTGACCGCCTCGATGCCGACGAATTCGTTCTGGTCCCAGACTTTGCCGTTGAACTCGGCCCCCCAGTTGCCGGAGAGATCGTCGATGACCTTACGAAGGTCGGGGGGGAGGCTGTCGTACTTCTTCCGGTTCATGAACGTGAAGAGCGGGGCGACGTAGATGCCCGAGGACACGTGATGCTTGAGCACCTCGGCGATCTTGAAGGACGAGATCGCCTCCCACGGAAAGATGGTCCCGTCCACCGTGCCCCGCTCGAGCGCGGTGTAGGTGTCGGGGGCGGGGATGCTCACGGGAGTGGCGCCGAGGGTTTTCACCATGGTGGTCAGCATCGGTGTCGCCGCGCGGATCTTGAGGCCGGTCAAGTCCTCGAGCACCTTCACCTGCTTCTTGGCCAGGTGGAAGTGGCCAGGCGGGTGCACCCAGAACCAGAGCACCTTCACGTCCTTGAACTCGTTCTTGAAGTACTTGTCGAAGATCGACATGACCGCCAGGCTGCCTCCCCGGGACGACTTGAACATCCCCAGCGGCAACTCGGTCACCGTGATGAGCGGGAAACGGCCGGGCGTGTAGCCGGGCGTGGTGAACCCCAGGTCGGCGATCCCGTCCTTGATCATGTCGTAGTGATCGGCCGGCTTGCCGAGCACGCTCCCGGGGTAGATGGTGATCTTGAGCCGGCCGCCGCTCTTTTCCTCGACCATCTTGGCCCACGGGACCATCACGCCGGTGTGGTGGCCGTGTACGGTGGCGAGCCAGCTCGAGAACTTCAGCTCGATCGGCTTGTCCTGAGCGACGACCGAATCGAACGAGAGGCAAGCGAGCGCCAGCGTCAGAGCGACGGCGATCCATCGGTGTCTCATCTCGGTCTCCGTGTGGTGTCGGGACGGCTGTCGCGATCGAGGAAGTAGTTGATCCAAGAGCTGGTGTCGCGCAGCCGGCGGTCGGGCGGCGGGACGTAGATTCTTAGATCGTCGAGCCTGCCCGACCCGCGGGCGCGATCATAGACCGCGACCCAGATGCATGGCTTGTCGGGGACGACCTCGCAGCGCCCCTGGTCCGTGCCCCCGCACGGCCCGTTGCGCATCTGCTTGGGGCACGTCTGCGGACATACGTACTCGAGATGCCCGAGTATGCAGTTACCACAAGCTTGGCACCCGAAGAGGGGCTTTTTGATCGCGAGCTCCACGCGCTCGAGGAGCGCCGCCGCCGGCCGGCAGCGGTCGATCCACGCGAGCATGCGCGCGACCGCGCGCCGAAGAGGGGTGTCGCGGCTGACGGGGAACGCTCGTCCGAGCCAGTCGAGCAGACGCGGGAGCAGGGCCCGTCGCGAGTGCGCCGTCGCCGCGCTCTGGGGGTGTGCTGTGCCGGCCGCGATGTAGAACCCGCCGGGCGAGCCGTAGCGGAGCTCGGCCGCCAGCGCTTCCCACTCGGGGGCCAGCTCCTCCGCGCGGCGGATGATCCAGGCGATGTGAGCCGCGTCGTGGGTCCCGCCGATGTAGGCTCCGGCGTAGCCGAGGCCACCGAGGACGGCCACCGTCCGGGCCGCCCGCTCAAGCCGGGCCATGCGCCCGCCGTCCTTCGCCCGGCTCTCGGCGCGCACCGCGGCGAGAAGGTCGGGCGAGACCCAGCACCCCGGGGGTCTGCCGGTCGCCATCCGCTCCGCAGTTTTCGGACCGAGGACGTAGACGTTTCCGAGCAGCGGGGTCGCGAGCCCCCGCTCGTCGAGGTAGCGCTTGAGCTCCTCGAACTTCCGGGCGTCCCAGCCGACTTGCGTGATGGCGACGTCAGCGCCGGCCGCGATCTTCTTCTCGAGCTTGACGTACTGGTACACGCAGTCGGCTTCGGTGTACTTGAAGGGCGAGACGGCCACCGCGATGTGAAAGGGCGTGCCGCCGCGCCGTTGCTCGTCGATCAGGCGGACGAGCTGAACGGAGTCGAGGTCGAACACCGGCGGCTGGTCGCCGGCGCTCGGATAGTCGCCGGTCAGCGCGAAGACGTTCTCGAGGGAGAGGGCGTGCATATCGTCCAGGGTCTTGCGCAGCCCGCTCCGGTCCTGGCTCACGCACGTCAAATGAATGTTGGGCGTCAAGCCGCGCGCACGGGCCGCCGCGGCGACCCGCAGCGGATCGTGTCCCATCGCGCCGCCCGCGTAGCTGGTGACGCTGCCCGCCACCACCGCCGGGATCCGCGCCAGCCCTGACGCCGCCTCGAGCAGCCGCGCCTCCCGGGTCAGCGCCGAGGCGACGAGCTCCACGACGTAGCAGAAGCGGCCCGTCGCCAGCGCGGCGCGGAGCGGGTTGGTCATCCCCCGAGCTCCCGGCGCACGAGCTGCGCGCCCTCCACCATGGCGCCGAGCTTGGCGAAGGCGACGTCGCGAGGCAGGTGCAGGAGGCCGCAATCCGGGTTGACGGACAGCCGCTCTGCCGGGAGGATCGCGAGCGCCTCGCGGATCCGCTCGGCCACGATTGCCGGCGTTTCGACGTCGTGGGTCTTCACGTCGATCACCCCGAGACCGAGCGCGAACGGCGCGTCGAAGTCTTTGAAGAGGCGAAGGTCCTCGCTGCCTCGCCGGGCGAACTCGAGCGTGACCTGATCGATCCGGGTCTCGAGGATCGCCGGAAAAAGGTAGCGGTAGCTGCCCTCCCAGGAGGGTTTGCCGTAGCGGTTGCCGTAGCACACGTGCAGGCTCAGCCGTGCCTCGACCCCGTCGACGAGCGCGTTGATGGCGCGCACGCCCCACGCCAGATCCTCGGGGAAGCCCGAGTAGTACGGCTCGTCGATCTGGATCTGCTCCGCGCCGGCGCGCACCAGCTCGCGCAGCTCGAGGTTCATGATGCGCGCGATCTCGACCGCGAAGGCCTCCTCGGTCGGGTAGTACTCGTTGCGGATCCGCTTGACCAGGGAATGAGGCCCGGTGACGGAGACCTTCGTCCGCCGGTCCGTGAAGCGCCGGAGGAAGCGGAAGTGCTCGACGAGACCGAGCGGCGCCACCGGCATCCGGTTCCGCACGACGCCCTCGTAGAAGTCGTAGTACGACGTCTTGGAGGCTCGGTCGATTTCAACGCCGGGTAGCCGCATCGCGAAGTAGTCGATCATGTTGTCGCGTCGGAGCTCGCCGTCGGACACGACGTCCAGCCCGGCGATCTCCTGGTCCTTGATCGCCGCCTTCACGGCCGCGTCGTGCATCTCCTCGAGGTCGTGGGCGGTGATCCGCCGGCGGAGGTAATCGTTCTTCGCGCGCTCGAGCCAACCGGGCATCGAGTAACTGCCGACGACGGCGGTCGGAAGGTACCGGGCTGCCATGATCTCCCTCACTCGCGGAGTGTCGTGTAAAGGATGGTCGTGCGCGAGCCCGGTCGATACCGGAAGGGCGCGAAGTGCACGTCGTACCCGGCCCGCGCGCCGACCATCCGCAGGAGGGCACCGTTGACCCAGTTCACGACGGAGCCGTCGAGCTTGCCCGGCCCTCGAAATCCCTGACGGTACTCGTCCATGGTGGCGACGAAGATGTCCTGCACCTGTAAGTACCCTCGCGGATGCAGGAGGGGGACCGTGTTCACAAAGCTCTCCACGGCCCCGCGTGACACGTGAAAGCGGACGTCCGCGGGCGCGGCCGTGAGCAGCTCTTCCAGGTCGTCACCGTGGAGCCCGGGCGGCAGCGGAACGTCGGCGCTTCCCGCCACGCGGCGAAGCCGCTCCTCCAGGCACAGACCGTCCCAGACCGCGCGCCAGAAGGCCACGCCGCGATCGCGATCCCCGAAGAGATCCGGCCCCGTCTCGAGCAGGCGAGTGACGGTCGCCCGCAGCTCGGACGGGCAGAAACCGTGGGCCGCAGCGATCGTCCGCGCGACCGGTCCCGGCAAATATGCGCGCGCTTCCACGAGGTGGAGCTGACCATCGCGCCGGACGACCTCGTCCACGGGAAGGTTGTCGTAGACGTTCGTGAGGTGGACGTACAGGATCTTGTAGCGGAGGAAGGCCAGAGCTCGGAGCGGGTTGAGCGCGTCCGTGGCGATCATGCTCACCACGTCGCGGTGCGCCTCGACCGCGCTCATGGCCCGATCGAGCGTGGGCATGGAGTAGTCGGCGAGCAGGAAGCGCAGCCGAGGGTAGAAGCCGGTCGCCCGGGCCTCGTCGATGGCCTTGAACCGGTCGAGCCAGAGCGCGGCTCGTGTGCCCGAGCCGACCCCGATCTCGAGCGCGAAGATCTCGGCCGGCAGCTGGCCGCGCTTGTCGAGCTCGACCAGGAGCGTCCAGAAGTCGGCCACCGCGTCAGCGACCGCGGCGGGATCGTGGGCATCCGATCGGCCGCTCGGCAGCGCCGCCTCGAATCCCCGGCCGGCCTGACGCTCCCAGTCGGCGAGGCGCTGCCAGAAGAGCCTGTTGAACCTCCAGATGGAGCTCTCGCTGAGCGGGGCCCAGTCTTCGAGGATGACCCGACTTCGAGGCTCGCGCTCGTCGCCGCCGACTGTGGCGACCGCGACGGCGAGATCGTGGATCAGACGCTCGGGGCGCGCCCGGCGTACGTCGATCGCCAGCTCGGCGAGCGCCATCCGCTCGCCGCGCGCGTCCGTGGCGTGGCGGACCGCCACCGGCTCTCGGAAATTCGCCTTGTACTGAATCCAGTCGAGATGCATTCGAAGGTGCGGCAGCACCTCCGGATCGAGCCGCCCCTGGTCCAGCAGGGCGAAGAGCGCCGCGATGACCTCGCTGGCCGCGGTCTCACCGGGCTTCGGCAAGAAGTTGACGTGGATGATCACGTGCGGGTAGTCTGCGCGAGCGCGCTCGCCTCCGCAAGGTCACCGTGCCGTCGGCCGCGCCAATTTGCCTTCACCAACGGGGCCGCTTATTGTTGCTCGATGGGCTCGCCGACGGCGCCGCATCCCGTCCTCAAGAAATATTACGAGAGCGAAAGCGAGCGGCGGCCCTTCGTCAGGGCGCTCTTCGACGACGCCGCGGAACACTACGACTGGGTCTGCGCGCTGGGATCGTTCGGCTCGGGCCAGCGCTATCGACGCTCGGTCCTGGTGAGGTCCGGTCTCTGTCCCGGCATGAGGCTCCTCGACGTCGCGACCGGCACCGGCCTGGTGGCGCGGGCGGCCACGCGCATTCTTCGTGACTCCGGGGCCGTGATCGGGCTCGATCCGAGCGGCGGCATGTTGCGGGAGGCGCGCAGGACCCTCTCGATTCCTCTGGTGCAGGGGACCGTCGAAGAGCTGCCGTTCGCGAACAACCACTTCGATTTCCTCTCCATGGGATACGCGCTGCGCCACATGGCCGGCCTCGACGTCGCCTTCGGCGAGTGCCTCCGGGTCTTGAAGCCGGGCGGTCGTGTCCTGATCCTCGAGATCACGCTGCCGAGCTCGCGGCTCGGCCAGCGGGTCTTCCGCGTCTACTTCGAGAAAGTCTTGCCGCGCATCGCGCGGATCAGCACCGGGAGCGCGAAGGCCGAGCTGCTCATGAAGTATTACTGGGACACGATCGCCGGGTGCGTGCCGCCGGACATGATTCTCGGAGTGTTGAAATCGAGCGGCTTCATCGACGTCGAGCGCCGCGTGCTCGGCGGGCTCCTCAGCGAGTACCTCGGGCGCAAGCCCGGCCCGGACTCTTAGCGGCGGATCTTTCCGCTCGGCGTCCGGGGGACTGCGTCCACAACGGTGAACTCGAGCGGCACCTTGTAGGAGGAGAGGAGGCGCGCGCAATGCGTCTTCAAGGCGTCCAGATCACAGCCTCGTGAGTCCAGGACAACTTCGGCGCAAGGAACCTCGCCCATGCGCGCGTGCGGCCGGCTGAACACTCGGGATTCCTTGACGCCCCGGAACTGGTTGATGCAGTCCTCGACTTCCTCCGGGAAGAATTTGAGCCCCGCCACGAACATGACGGTCTTTTTCCGGCCCTTGAGGTGAAGCGCGCCCGCCTGATCCAGCGAGCCGAGGTCGCCCGTCAGGAACCAGCCGTCCCGCGTAATCTGCTCGCGAAGCTGCCACGGCGAGTAGTACGCGGAGAAGAGCCCGTCGCCCCGCACAGCGATCTCGCCCAGTGTCTCGGGCGCGTCCAGGCGTTTCCCGTCGTCGGAGAGCACCGCGACTTCGTAGCCGGGAACGGGGCGGCCGACGGAGGTGGCCGGGAGACCCTCGGTTCCAAGATTGATGCAGGGCAGGCCGGCCTCGATGATGCCGTACGCCTGGCCGACCGGGACGCCGTAGACGGACTGGAAGCGATCCATCACGGCGGGCGAAATCGGCGCGGCGGTGGAGAGGGTGACCCGAATGCTCGTGAACGGCTGGCTCGGCCCGAGGTTGGCCATTCGCTCGAAATGGAGCGGCGCGGCGTACAGCACGCTCGGCTTGAGACGATGGACGGCGTCGACCATGGCGCGGGGAAGCGTGTCGGGGCACATGAGGATGTGGGTCCCGGCCCGAACGTACGCCACGATCGTGACGGCGAAGTGATAGGCGAGCGGTAGCACCCACAGGATCCGGTCCTCCTCGTTGAACGCGAGCACCTGATCGGCGGCCTCGACCCGCGCGGCCGTGGCTTCGTGCGACAGCACCACGCCCTTGCTCCTGGCGGTGGTCCCGGAGGTGAACCGGATGAAGGCGGGGTTCAGCGAGTAGAACTCGGCGGGGGCCTCGGCGTCACGATCGAACCACTGGAACGTGAAGCCGTCGCACTCACCGCCCTGCACGACCGCGGCGGGCGCGCCCTCGAGCGCGCTGGCCTTGGGCCAGGCGAGGCAGCCGTTCAGCTGGACATCGCGCACGATCTCGGCGGTCTCGGTGGGCGTGAGATTGCTGGCGAGCGGGACGAGGCACGCGCCCGAGTCCAGGAGCCCGAAGGCGGCAGGCACATACGCGAGATCGTTCGGGGCCAGGAGCCCGATCCGCTGACCGGGCCCCACACCGTAAGTCTTGAGAAATGCGCCGATGCGCTGCGCCTCTCGCGCGAGCTGTCCGTAGCTGAGGGAGCGGCCCGACCGCACGTCGGTCATGGCTCTGCGTGGGGAGTGCCGCTCGGCCGACCCATAGAGAAGCTCGACCAGGTTCATCGCGCCTCGGCGTACCCGGCGGCCGCTCGTCCAACCGCCTCACCCGTGGCCAAACAGGTCCCGATCACTCGCGCCGATCCGAGCGCCTCGTGCGTCGCGCTCATGCAGCGGCCGGCGACGAAGAGGTTGTCGACGTCTCGCGCCTGAAGGCAGCGCAACGGGATGTCGTAGTGTGTCCCGTCCGGGAGAAACTCGTAGGTGGCCCCGAGGCGCCCTTCCTCCCACAGCTCGATGGGCCAGCTCGCCCGGGCGATTGCGTCCGCGAACTTCCGACCGGACAGGACGTCTTCGCGGGTGAGCTGGTAGCGCCCGATCACGCGGCGGCTCTCGCGCACGCCGACCTGCGGCGCGGCATGGGAAACGAAAGCCCGGGAGAACGCGGGCAATGTCTTGAGAAATTCCGTGACGGCGAAGGCGCGCCTGCGTCCTTCCTGCTCGGCGACCGTCAGAAAATCACGGCTCGCGGGTAGCTCCTCGGCGATCCCGCTCAGCGTGAGCTTGCAGACGACCTCACCGGGCTGCGGCGACGGCGCCAGCGCGAGGTTGGCGGCCCCCTTCGGGAGCCGTCCCTCCTGCTCGGCCGTCGCCAGCAGCCTCAGGAGCGCGACGCGGGGGCCCGGGCCGAGGGCGTCCTGGTCGACGTGCTGGAGGACGAAGACCAGCGAGGGCAGCTGGCGCTCCGCGAGCGGCGCTGTCACCGCGGCCACGCCGGTGAGATGCGCGACGACGGCGTCGCCGCTCGCGTCCACGATAGCCCGCGCCGTCAGCTCGACCTGCCGCTCCCAGGTCGCGATGCGCACCCGCTCGATCCGCCCGGGGCCGGTGTCGAGCCTCACGAGCAACGCGTGGAGGTATACATCGAGAGGCCTGGCCGAGGCCGTGAGCTCGTCGGCCAGGCAGGCGAACGCGAACGGCGTGTAGGGCAGAACGTAAGTCCGACCGCGGCGGACCGGTGCGCCGCAGCCGGGCATGGTCTCCAGCTTCCGGGCGACGGTCTCGGCGAAGCCGGCGTTGAGCGGCTCGGGGGGCCCGGACGACGAGGTGTGGTAGAGCCCACAGATTGTGCTCACCATGCCCGCCGTCGCCATGCCACCGAGAAAGCCGTAGCGCTCGACGAGCGCGGTGCGCGCGCCCGAGCGCGCGGCCGCCACCGCGGCGGACAGTCCGGCGGCCCCACCGCCCACGACCACGACGTCGTAGCTAGGACTGGCTCCCACGTCGGCAAATGTACGCCGCCATCGCCCGCGAGGTCTTGATGTTCTCTTCCACGAGGTCCTCGTCCGGCATCCAGAAGCCGAACTGAGCCTCGATGAAGAGAAGAACCTTCAGCAGCGCCATCGAGTCGAGGCCGGCGAGCTCGAGATCGTCGTCGGGCTGAACCGGATGGCTCCGGGCCATGATGGTGGTATTGATGAAGGCCGTCACGGCTCTGGCGACCTCCTCGGGGTCGAGCCGGGACATTGCGGGGTAGACACTACCGTCGGCGACGCCATCAGGTCAAGCGTCGGCCACCAGCCGCGGGGCCGGCTGACGGCGGCGGGTGGGGGTCGCGCGACCACGCGGCACGGCTGGGCTCCATCCGGGCGCGCTGCATCCGTCGCTGCGTTGTCGGGAACGGGTCGCGTCGACCCCACCCGCCGCCGTCAGCCGGCCCCGCGGCTGGTGGCCGACGCTTGACGGGGTTCGTTCGGAGGAGATAAGGAACTGGAGATGCTTGGTGCGCCGTTCGACGGGTATCACCGTCGCGAGGTTCCGCCGCCCGATCCGGAGCTGACGGAGGTGGGGCCCGGAACGCCGTGCGGCGAGTACTTGCGCCGGTTCTGGCAGCCGGTGGCGTTCGTACGGGATCTCGCCGCCACGCCGCTGCGGGTGCAGATCCTGGGCGAGGATCTGGTGGTCTTTCGCGATCGCGGCGGGCGCGTCGGCGCGCTGCACCTGCACTGCGCCCATCGCGGGACGTCGCTCGAGTTCGGGATCCCGGTCGAGCGCGGCATCCGCTGCTGCTACCACGGCTGGGTCTACGACGTCGACGGCCGATGCCTGGAAACGCCCGGGGAGCCGCCGGGCAGTCGGCTCAAGGAGCGCGTCTGGCAGGGCGCCTATCCTACGCTCGAGTTCGCGGGGCTGGCGTTCGCCTACCTGGGACCGCCGGACCGGCGTCCGGCGTTCCCGATCTACGATAGCTACGACGTGCCGGGCCACCGGCTGATGCCTGCCGCGAGGTTCGTGCTGCCGTGCAACTGGCTCCAGGTGAAGGACAACAGCATGGACCCGGTCCACACCGCGTTTCTGCACGCGCTGAGCAGCGGTTACCAGTTCACGCAGGCATTCGGAGTCGTGCCCGAGATCGACTGGCACCTGACCGAGGCGGGCATGGTCTACGTGGCGACCCGGCGCGTGGGCGATCTCGTGTGGGTCCGCGTGGCCGACTTCATGCCCCCGAACGTGCACCAGTTCACGCGCGAGATCGAAGACGCCGCGGAAGCCAAACCGGCCAGCCGGCCGGTCATCATCCGGTGGGCCGTTCCCAACGATGACACCCACACGACCAACTTCGAGCTCGCGCAGGTGGACCCGGCCTGGGGGCTCACGGCCGACCAGGTGGGCCAGCCGGGCTTCGGGCAATCCGACGACCGTGCCTACGCCGAGCGGCAGCGCTTCCCGGCGGACTTCGACGCTCAGTCCAGTCAGCGGGAGATCGCGGTCCACGCCCTCGAAAATCTTGGATCGGCGGACCGCGGCGTGATCATGCTCCGGCGCATCGTCCGCGACGGAGTGCGTGCGGTAGCGGGTGGCGGCGATCCCCCGGGGGCGCACTGGCCGGAGGGGAAGATCATCCGGACGTTCACGCAGGACGTCGTGCTCCGTGTCCCGCCGGCGCCGAGCCCCGAGGACGATCGGCGACTCCTGCGCGCCACCGGGCGCTCCGTGATCGCGAACGGCGGCTAGAGTCTCGCCTCGTCGATCTTCAGGCCGAGCGCGTACCGGCCGATCAGCTCGTAGTGCGTGAGGCGCCCCTGCAAGTGCTGGGTGATCACGTGGATGTCCTGGAAGTGCCGCTGGAGTAGATGGTCCTCGTAGGCGGCGGTCGCGCCCGCGAGGTTGTAGAGACTGTCGATGATCTGGGCCGCGAGCCGGATCCCGTGCGTGGTGGCCAACCTCATGTTCGCGCGATGGTCCAGGGTGATCGCGCCGTTGACGCTCGCCGCCCAGAGCTCGCGCACCGCTTCGAACAGAAACGCCCGGCCCGAGCGCAGCGCGGCCTCGGCCTGGCCGACGGTCATCTGCACCATCGACTGATCGCGCAGCAGCGCCTGCATGGCGCGCGGGGTCTTGGCGCCGGCCAGCTCGCCGAACGTCTCCAGGCACGTGCGGGCCATACCGAACGCCACCGCGGCGTCGCCCGAGGCGAACAGCAGCGTTCGCGGAATGCGATAGAGCGGCGCGTTCTCGAGCAAGGGCGCGGTCTGCGAGAGCACGTTGCGCTCCGCGGGCACGAACACGTCGTTGACGGCGAAGTGGTGCGTTCCCGTGCCGCGCATGCCCCGCACCTTCCAGGTGTCGAGTAGCTCGGCCTCGGCGACCGGCACGAACATGTAGCGCGTCTCCGGTTGACCGTTCTCCAGGCGGACCTGGCCGTTCTCGATGATCTGCGCATGGGCCGCGACCCAGGCAGCGTGGCGGCAGCCGGTGCTGAACCCCTGGCCGCCAGGGGGGCCGGTGACGCGGTAGCCGCCAGGGACCACGATGGCCTTGGCGGTCGCGGCGGGCGTGTTCGACACGACGGCGCGCGGCGTGTCGATCCAGATCCTGCGCGCGACCTCCCGCGGCATCCGGGCGGCGTAAGTCCCGAAGATCGCGCCCTGGTTGAGGCACCAGCCCGTGCTCGCGTCGGCCTTGCCGACTTCCTCGATCACCTGGACATAGGTCGGCAGGTCGATTTCGCCGCCGCCGATGACGCGCGGGACTGCCATGTGGAACAACCCGGCGTCCGCCATCGCCTCGAAGAGCGGGCGCGGCAGCTCGCGCCGCGCGTCGATCTCGTCGGCGGCGGCGCGGATCTGGGGCACGAGCTTGCGTGCAGCGTCGAGCGGCGAGCGGCCGTCGATATCCAAGGGCGGGAGCTCGCGGGGCTAGGAGCCGGCCGCAGCGAACGCGGGCTGCTCGATGTCGAGGATCGTCACGCGAGTTTGCGGAATGTCAGGGCCATAGCCTCATGAGACTAGGACGACGGGGGGCGGCGAGTCAAGCGTCGGGGTAGAGGGCGAGGCCGCCAGCGCGAGCCGCAGCGGCCAGCCGCGCGTCGAACGTTGCCAACGACGCGGCCCGCGCCGACGTCGCGAGGGCCAGGTGGAGAGCGTCGGCGGCGCGCAGCGAAGCCGCTTTCAGCGTCAGAAGGTAGTGCTCCGCTCGGCGATGCACGTCGCGGGTCAGCTCGACGCGGTGGTACACGTC
>WNGA01012577.1_pt1 | contig 12653 bp, 9 predicted proteins | sample 5400061 | NCBI WGS metagenome assembly WNGA01 (sample SAMN13153366, study PRJNA577476) | soil metagenome | isolation source: 100 cm soil or saprolite under grassland replicate 2 | place: USA:California | collected 2016-06-15
AAGGCCTGCCTCTCATCCACATGGACCTCGACCCGTGGGAGATCGGCAAGAACTATCCGGCCAAGGTGGCCATCCAGGGTGACCCCAAGGCCACCCTGCCCGACCTCGCCGAAGCGCTGCGCCGCCGGCTCTCCCCCGAGGCGCTCACATCCGCGAAGGCGCGCACGGGAGAGCTCGGCAAGGCGCGCGAGGCGAGGATCGCCGGCCTCCGCCACCGCGCGCAGGCGGAAGCCGGGCTCACGCCGATCACCCCGCTCGCCCTCGTGGCCGGGGTGGCGGACGCGGTGCCCGACGAGGCCATCGTGGTCGACGAGAGCATCTCCTCGGGGGGCGGGCTGCGCGATCTCCTCAAGTCGCGGGACTCGAAAAGCTTCTTCGGGCTCCGCGGCGGTGGCATCGGCTGGGGGTTGCCGGCGGCGCTCGGCATCAAGCTCGCGCAGCCCGCGCGTCCCGTGGTGGCGCTGGTGGGCGACGGCAGCGCCATGTACACCATCCAGTCCCTGTGGACGGCCTCCCACGACTCGATCGCCGTGGTCTACGTGATCTTCAACAACGCCTCGTATCGCATCCTCAAGCAGCGGACGCTCGCCCTCAAGGGTTTCTCGGCCGAGGACGACAAGTACGTGGCCATGGACCTCGTCAATCCGCGCCTCGACTACGTCGGCCTCGCCAAGTCGATGGGCGTGGCGGGCGAGCTGGTAGAAAAATCGGCCGACGTGGGGCCGGCCATACACCGCGGGCTCGCCTCGGGCGGCCCCTACCTCGTGGACGTCCGCATCGACGGGTCATTCAAGACGTAGAAGAGTGCGGAGGGTACGGCCACCATGGGTCCTAATGAACGCAAGAGGCCGCGATCAGCGGGGACGCCCACGCGATCCCGCCGAGCGGCGCAGCAGGGGCGGTACGCGAAACTCGAGCGCGAGAACGAGGCGCTGAGGCTTCAGGTCCGCGAGGCGCTCGAGCAGCAGACGGCCACGAGCGAGATCCTGCGCGTCATCAGCGCCTCGCCGACGGACGTGCAGCCTGTCTTCGACAGCATCGTGCGAAGCGCGGTCCGCTTGTGCGACGCGCGGTTCGCCCTCGTCTTTCGCCGGGAAGGTGAAGTCATTCACCTCGTCTCTCACCACAACTATCCGGCCGAGGCGCTCGAGCAGTTCCAGCGCACGTTCTCCCACCGGCTGTCGGAGGGCCGTACCGTAGTGGCACAAGCCATGCTCCGGGGAGCCGTCGTCCACATTCACGACATTCTGCTCAACGAGGATGTTTCCGAGGCCGTCCGTGAGCTGGCTCGCTCGGCCAACTACCGCAGTGTGCTCGCGGTGCCCATGATGCGCGAGGGACGCGCGCTCGGAGCCATCGCGGTCGCTCGGAGCGACCCGACGGGCGGACCGAAGCCCTTCTCAGTCGAGGAGATCGATCTGCTCAAGACCTTCACCGAGCAGGCGGTGATCGCCATCGAGAACGTGCGCCTCTTCGAAGAGGTGCAGACCCGGACCGCTCAGCTGACACGATCGGTCGAGGAGCTCAAGGCCCTGGGAGAGGTCAGCCGGGCGGTCAGCTCGACGCTCGAGGTCGAGACAGTGCTGAACATGATTGTCTCGCGCTCCAGCCAGCTCGCCGGCGCCGACCGCTGCTCGATCTACGAGTTCGACGAAAGCGCCGGGCAGTTCGACCTGTGCGCGACCCATCCTCACGACGCGGAGTTCATCCAGGTCCTCCGGGCGGCGCCCCTCCGGAAGGGAGAGGGGCTCGTCGGGCGCGCCGCCGAGACGCGGGAGCCCGTACAGATCGCCGATATCACCCGGCCGGGGGCCTACCAGAGCAGTATCCGGGACATGCTCATCGGATTCGGCTACCGGGCCCTTCTTGGGTGGAGAGCCAAGTGGGGGTTGGCTCGACCTTCACGTTCACGTTGCCGCTGGCGATCGACCAGCGATCTGACGAGGTCCGGGGATACTGACCATGCCGGGAAGGCTCAGGGACAAGGTCGCCGTCGTCACGGGCGCGGGGTCACGCGGGCCCGGGGTCGGCAACGGCAAGGCCGCGGCCATCCTCTTCGCCCGTGAGGGCGCGCGCGTGCTCTGCGTGGACCTCAAGGCCGAGAACGCGGAAGAGACCGCAAAGCTGATCGCGCAGGAGCGCGGTGAGGCGGCGGTCTTCGCCGCCGACGTGACGCGAAAGACGGACTGCGAGGCGATGGTGAAGGCCGCGCTGGATCGCTGGGGCGCTGTGGATATCCTCCACAACAATGTCGGGATCGAGTCGCGCATGTCTCTCTTCGAGACCTCTGAAAAGGAGTGGGACAAGGTCATGGCCGTGAACCTCAAGTCCATGCTCCTCGCCACCCAGGCCGCCGCGAAACCCATGGTCGAGCGCGGGCGCGGCGCCATCGTCTGCGTCTCCTCCGTGGCCGCGCTGCGCGGTCACGGCCGCACGGCCTACGCTGCCGCCAAGGCCGGCGTGATCGGCTTCGTCCGCACCTGCGCGGCCCAGCTCGCCCCCAAGGGCGTGCGTGTCAACGCGATCGCGCCCGGACAGGTCTGGACGCCCATGGTCGAGAACGTGGGGCCGGAGCTGCGCGAGAAGCGGCGCAAGGCAAGCCCGCTCGGCACCGAGGGCGAAGGCTGGGACGTGGGCTGGGCGGCCGTCTTTCTCGCCAGCGACGAGGCGCGCTGGGTCACCGGCCAGACCCTCGTCGTGGACGGCGGACTCACGATCACCACGCGATAACTCTCACCGGAGACCTGATCGATGACCATGACTTTCGGGATGCACCTGGGCCATGTGGGCGGCCCCATGGCGGAGATGCGCAAGCTGTGGCGCTTCGCCGATGCCCAGGGCTTCGACTGGTTCTCCTCCGCCGACCACTTCCAGGAGTCGCCGTACCGCGACGGCAACGGCGACTGCTTCGAGGCCATCAGCACCATGACCGCCATCGCGCTCGATACGAAGCACGTGCGCGTGGGCTCCCTCGTCATCTGCGTCAACTACCGGAACCCCGGCGTGCTCGCCAAGGCCATCTGCACCATCGATCACCTCTCGAACGGCCGCGGCAATCTGGGCATCGGGGCGGGCTGGCATCAGCACGAGTACGAGGGCTTCGGCATTCCCTTCGAGCGCATCGGCGTCCGGCAGGATCATCTCGAGGAGGCGGTGCAGATCCTCCGCATGCTCTTCGACCAGCCCATCTCCGACTTCAAGGGCCACTACTTTCAGCTCAACGATGCGCGGTGCAATCCCAAACCCCTTCAGAAGCGGCTGCCCATCTGGGTGGGCGGCCAGGGCGAGAAGCGCACCATACGCACCGCGGCGAAGTACGCCGACGGCTGGAACGCGCCCTACATCGACGCACAGGCGTGGAAGGCCAAGAACGCCGTGCTCGACGACTGGTGCGCCAAGGAAGGCCGGGATCCGAACCAGGTCGCGCGCACCGTGAACGTCGGCTTCTACATGGGGGCCGACGCCAAGGGCGTCGCGCGCGGCGAGACGATTTTCAAGTCGCACTGGGGCGAGAATCCGGAGCGCAAGGGATTCTTTCGCGGCACGGCCAAGGATGCGCTCGAGATGTGCCAGGCGTACGAGGCGGTGGGCGTCCAGCGCGTGAACCTCGCCTTCCGCGAGGGCCCGTACGACTTCGAGGCGATCCAGGCCTTCGTCGAGACGGTCTTCCCCGCCTTCGGCATCAAGCGCCCCGCCTAGGCATCTATCCCGGAGCCGACCCCGCTCCTCGACGGTCACGGAAGAAAACCGGCGACAGATATCGAGGCGGCGGGAACGCTGGGGGGACGCCGTCCCGACGGTCTTGACGAGGCGGGGGCGCCGGAGGCACGATCCCTCTCGCGCCGGCCGGCGCCGTCATTCGCGGCGGCCCGTCAGCCGGCGCATCGCAGCGAGCCCGTTCCCTCGTCTCCAATCTGGAGGTAGCCATGGCTGATCCATGTGCCCCACTCGCCCCGTGCAACGATCTCGACGGCAAGCTCCTGATGCAGCGCTCCGTCTATGGTCCTCAGCTCGCCTTCGATCCCGGCACGGTGCCCCTCGCCGGCCTCTCCACCCGCGGTGCCGCGCTCCGCGGGGTGCTCGACCTCCTGTTCGAGGTGCGCTGGCGCTCCACCGGCCTCTGCCAGGGACCGGCCACCTCGGTGATGGGTCTCGCCCCCGGGGAGGTGGTGACGGTCGGGCTCCGCACGCGGAGCACGCGAACCTTCTCCAGCCTGATCCGGGACGCCGCGGAAAGCTCGCGCTCCTCATCGCACAGCGATCGGGAGACGGGACCGGCGCAAAAGCCCGTGGGAGGCGCCGCGGGTATCGGCGGGCTCATCGGCGGCATCGTCAGTGCCATCGGTGAGCAGGCCGGCGCCAGCCCGGCCGGCCGCTTCGTCGAGCAGCTCGCCGACAAGGTGGGGGAACAGGTGGGACGGGAGGCGAACAAGATCGCGGACTTCGGCGCGGCAAGAGCAGAGCAGGCTATCGACCTCGTCCCGATCTTCGTGAGCAAGTTCGGCAGCATCTTCGGCGACGCCCTGGGCGCGATCGGTGGCGCGGTGGGCGCCGTGGTCGGCGGCGTGGCGGGAACCGTCGCGGGAATAGGAACCGCCGCGGGCAATGCCATCAGCGATCTCGTCGACAACGTGGTGGGAGGCGCGGCCGGAGCGGGAGCCGCCGCGGGCATCGTGGGCACCGTGCAGCAGATCTCGGAGGTGGTGGACACGGTGGAGCGCTCGGAGAGCGAGAGCCACCTTCGCGAGACGAACGTGACCACTTCCACGGAGAGCGAGCAGACGATGCAACGAACCTTCGGCAACCCGTATCTCGACCGCTCGCTCGAACTGCGGTTCATGCCCGTCTTCCACCGCTACGAGGTCACCACGGTACCCGTGGGCGCGCGGGCCGGCCTTGCCACCATCGTCGCGGACCTGGATCCGGCCGAGCGGCCGGCCCCGTCGGCCGGGCGCCTCGCGGAGCGTTTCGCGACCCTGCGCTCCGCCAGCATCGCGGCTCCGCTCGCCGCGGCTGCCGTCTCTCGCGTCCGCACGGCTTTCACCAGCTCGCTACGGGCGGGCGACGAAGACGCCCTGCGCGTGCCCATGATGACCTTGCTCCAACGGGCAACGGGGCCGGAGGACGCGCGGCGCTCCGTCCGCCTCGATCAGGGGCTGGCGTGGGAGCGCACGGACGCGCGCGGCAGCGCGGTCCACGTGCCCCTCGCCGACGCCGACGTGGTGCACCGCGCGTGGAGCCTTTCCGCGAAGGTCGCGGAACGTCTGCAGGACGCGCTCGGCCGTCTCGCCCCGGATCGGCTCGGGCGGCTCTTCCCTCAGCCGAACGTGCGCGTGGTGCACGTGTTCGCGGGCGTCCATGTCGAGGCGGTCCCGGGCAACTGCGTGCTGCCCGATATCCCGGATCATCTGCGCGTCATCGTGCCGGGAGCGACGCAGTATCACCCGTCCGCGTCGAGCAAGGTCTAGGGATCAGTCACCGTGTAGCGTGCGGGACGCGACCTTCGGCGCTCTTGGCGCCGGGGGTCGCGGTAGCCTGTCATCCCCGCTTGCGCGGAACTTTCTTCCCCTTCTTGCGAGCCTCGGATAGCGCGATCGCGATGGCCTGCTCGCGGCTCTTCACCTTGCCGCCCTTCCCACCCTTCCCACTGCGGAGCGTGCCGCGCTTCCTCCTGCGCATCGCGCTCGCCACGTCCTTGCTTGCGCTCCGGCTATATTTGCGCCTCCCGGACTTCCTCGCGGCCATTCTCCATCCTCCTTCGTGAAGATGACTTCCGCCTGGCCCCGAAGGGTGCAATCGACATGCCGGATGCCACGCCGCTCGGCGCCCCTCACGGCCGTGTCGTCGACTTTCTCCGGGGGGCTCTCGTCCGGGGCGGCTTCGGCCGTGTCTTCCTCGTGGAGCGGGGCGTCCGTTCCATGGCCTCGACGGGAGCGGGAAGCTCCCGCACGATCGAGGTTGCGGGCTTGTCGCTGCGCAGGCCGAGAAAAGCCGGGTGACGCATCCGTCCGTCGTCGGTCCACTCGCTGAAGGCCACCTCCGCCACCAGGCGAGGCTTCACCCAGTGCGGTCGCCCGACTCCAACCGGACGCGTTGTAAACGGACACCTCTCCTGCTCGAGAGACGCCAGGCGCTTCTTGAGATCGCGCAGGGTCTTGTCGGAGAAGCCCGTCCCGATCTTGCCGACATAGACCAGACGGCCATTTTCATGGACGCCGCCGAGGAGCGCGCCCAGGCCGACCCGCGATCCCTCAGGGTCCGTATACCCGCCGATCACGATCTCCTGGCGCTTGACGCACTTGATCTTGAGCCATTCTCTGCTTCGCGTGCCCCGATAGGGCGCATCCCGCCGCTTCGAGATGATGCCCTCGAGGCCGAGCCGGCAGGCCTGGGCGAAGAAGTCGGGTCCGTGGCCGACCACATGGTCGCTGTATCGCAGCGGTCCTGCCGTCTCACTCGCCGACTTGAGCACGGCGGCGAGCGCGCTCTTCCGATCCTCGAGTCGCGCCGGGGTGAGATCCCGGCCGTTCAGGTGGAGGAGATCGAACACCATGTACACGAGCCGGTCGGAATGCGCTCCCGAGAGGACGTTCTGCAACGCCTGGAAGCTCGTGGTCCCATTCGGCAGGAGCACCGCGACCTCGCCGTCCAGCATGGCGCGCTCCACGGGCAGGCCTCCCGCCGCCTTGATGACGGCGGGGAACTTGTCCGTCCAGTCGCGGCCGTTCCGGCTCAAGAGGGTGACGCGACCGTGATCGATCCTGGCCATGATGCGATAGCCGTCGTACTTCATCTCGTGCAGCCATCCCTCACCGCTGGGGGCCCGATCCACCAACGTGGCGAGCTCGGGCGGAACGAACCTCGGCAGAGAGGAGGCACGCGCGCCGGGCACCTCCGGAAGACCCCGGGGAGCCGCGCGGGCGGCACGCGGCTTGCGGGTGGCGGCCGGAGCGGACTCGCGGTCGTTTCTGCTCGAATGCCAGACGCGGTCCTTGGCGGCCGTGACCTCGTCGAGCGCTCGCCCGGTGGCCGCGCTCTTCGGCTCGCGGTCGACGATGCGCGCGACGGGACCGGAGCGTGCCTCGCCATCGCGCTCCTTGATGAGGAGCCAGCTTCGCCCCTCGTCGCCCTGCCGTCGCCCCCGGATCCGGACAAGGACCCAGGCGCCCCGGAGCTTCTCGCCCTTGAGGGTGAACTTGAGATTCCCCTCGCGGTATCCCTTGCGAGGGTCGCCGATGGGCTCCCAGGTGCCGCGGTCCCACACGATGACCGTGCCACCGCCGTATTCGCCTTTCGGTATCGTCCCCTCGAAGTCTCCGTATTCCAGTGGGTGATCCTCGACCTGCATGGCGAGGCGCTTGTCACCCGGGTCGAGGCTCGGCCCTTTGGGCACCGCCCAGCTCTTGAGGGTGCCGTCGAGCTCGAGCCGGAAATCATAGTGGAGACGGCTTGCCGCATGCTTCTGGATCACGTAGGCGCGGGTCCCCGTGCCGCCCCGGGCCGGCTTCGACCTCGTGCCCGCAGGCTCCGGAGTTGCCTTGAAGTCACGCTTGCGCCGGTACTCGCGAAGCCCCATGGATCGATCTTTCCACGGTTGGCTCGAGCCGTCCACCGGAAGGCCGTGGCTCCCCGCATCGTGACCGGTGTATATTTGGTGGGCTCCGCGGGTCCACAGCCGCGATCACCAGACGATCCTGGGAGGAGTCACGTATGGCTGAAGGCACCCACCTCATCCGCGGCCTCGAAGGTGTGGTCGCGGCGGAAACCGAGCTCTGCGATCTCGACGGCGCCCGTGGCCGCCTCGCCTATCGCGGCTATGACATCGAGGACCTCGCGCGCAAGGCCACCTTCGAGGAAGTGGCCTATCTGCTCTGGATGGGGGACCTGCCGAACACCTCGCAGCTCGACCGCTTCACGTCCGAGCTGGCCGGGGCTCGGCCCATCCCCGTCGAGCTCGTCAAGGCCTTCGCGCTCATGCCCAGGCACACCGATCCGAATCGCGCGCTCCAGGCCGCCGTGGCCATTCTGGGCATGCATGACGCCGACGCCACGGACAACTCGCACGCGGCCAACCTGCGCAAGGCGGTGCGCCTCACCAGCCAGTTCGCCACCGCCATCAGCGCGCACCATCGGGTGCGGATCGGCCAGGAGCCCGTGCCGCCCGCCGGGGACCTCTCCCTCGCCGCCAATTTCCTGTACATGCTCACGGGGACGAAGCCGAGTGCGGTCACCACCAAGGCCTTCGACGCGAGCCTCGTGCTCTATGCCGAGCACGAGCTGAACGCCTCCACCTTCACCACGCGCGTGATCGCGGCCACCCTGTCCGACATGCATTCGGCCGTGGCGGGCGGGGTGGGCGCCCTCAAGGGCACCCTCCACGGCGGCGCGGGCGAGGCGGTCATGAACACGCTGCTCGAGATAGGGACCCTGGACAACGTGGACGCCTTCGTGGACAAGGCGCTCGTGGAAAAGCGCCGCTTCATGGGCATGGGCCACCGCGTGTACACGGCGGGCGACCCCCGCGCGGCCATCTTGAAGGGCATGGCGGAGGAGGCGTGCCGCCAGTCGGGGCAGGCCCTCTGGTACGATCTCGCGGTGAAGCTCCACACGAAGGTGAACGCGACCAAGAAGCTCATCCCCAACGTGGACTTCTACTCGGCGCCCCTCTTCTACTCGATCGGGATCCCGGTGGATCTCTTCACGCCGGTCATCGCCGCCTCGCGCATCGTGGGCTGGACGGCCAATCTCCTCGAGCAGTACGACGACAACCGCCTCATCCGCCCGCGCGCCGACTACAAGGGCCCCCAAGGCCGGACGTTCGTCCCGGTGGAGCGACGCTAGCGGTGGGCCTGTCCGTCGCGCGCAAGCTTCTCGACGCGCACCTCGTATCCGGCAAGGCGGTGGCCGGGGAGGAGATCGGTCTGCGCGTTGATCAGTGCCTGCTCACGGATACCAACGGCAACATGGCGTGGCTGCAGTTCGAGACCATGGGCTTCCCGCGGGTCAAGCCCTCGTGCGTGGTGAGCTACATCGACCACAACGTCTACCAGACGGACTCGCGCAACACCGACGACCACCGGTACATGCAGACAGCCTCCGCGCGCTACGGCGCGTGGTTCTCCAAGCCCGGCAACGGCATCTGCCATCAGGTGCACTTCGAGACCTTCAGCGTTCCGGGCCAGTTCGTCCTCGGCACGGACAGCCATACTCCGCTCTGCGGCTCCACGGGCATGCTGGCCATCGGTGCGGGCGGGCTCGACGTGGCGGTGGCCATGGGCGGCGGCGCCTACTACCTGTCCATGCCCAAGGTCGTGCGCGTCTGGCTCACGGGACAGCTCGGTTCGTGGGTGCACGCCAAGGACGTCATCCTCGAGCTGCTGCGTCGCTACACGGTGCGCGGGGGAAGCGGGAAGATCTTCGAGTATGCGGGGCCGGGGGCGGCCACCCTCTCGCTGCCTCAGCGCGCGACCATCTGCAACATGGGGGCCGAGCTGACGTTGACCACGAGCGTGTTTCCTTCCGACGAGGCGACGCGCAGCTACTTCGCCCTCCTCGGCCGGGAAGAGGAGTGGAAGCCCCTCGCCGCCGACGCCGACGCGGAGTACGACGATCAGGTCGAGCTCGACCTCTCGAGCCTCGAGCCTCTCGTCGCCCTCCCCGCCTCTCCCGACAAGGTCGTCCCCGTGCGGGAAGCCGAGGGCACCACCCTCGAGCAGGTCATGGTCGGCTCCTGCACCAATTCCTCCTGGGAGGACATGTGGGCGGTGGGCCAGACCATCAAGGGGCAGCGCGTCGCGCCGAACGTGCACCTGGTGGTGTTCCCGGGGAGCAGCCGGATCCTCGAAATCATGTCCCGGGAGGGCCTCCTCACCGACCTGCTCGCGGCGGGCGCCACGGTGTCCGAGCCCACCTGCGGGTCCTGCGCGGGCATCGGGCACGTCCCCGCCGCCGGAGGGCGGAGCCTGCGCGCCTTCAATCGTAATTTTTCCGGGCGGAGCGGCGTGAAGGACGATCAGGTCTATCTCTGCTCGCCGCTCACCGCGGCCGCCTCCGCTCTCACCGGCGTGATCACCGATCCGCGCGGCCGGGGCGCCGCCCCCGCGCGCCACTATCCCGCCACCCTCACCGCCTCCAATGCCGGCCTCCTGCCCCCGTCCCCTGAGGGCGAGGCGGGAGCGGTCACGGTCGTGCGAGGGCCCAATATCAAGGAAGTGCCCCGCGGCCGGCCCGTCGAGCCGACGCTGCGCGCCTCCGTGCTCATCAAGCTCGGCGACAAAGTCTCCACCGACGACATCTCGCCCTCGGGCACGGCCGCCCTCGTCTTCCGCTCGAACGTGCCCGCCATCGCGGAGTTCACCTTCAGGAACACCGATGCCGACTTCGTCGCCCGCGCCCGAGCCGCGGGCACCGGCGTGCTCGTGGGCGGCGAGATCTACGGCCAGGGCTCCTCGCGCGAGGCGGCGGTGCTCTCGCCGCTGCATCTGGGCGTGCGGGCCGTCCTCGCCAAGAGCTTCGCCCGCATCCATCGCGCCAACCTCATCAACTGGGGACTGGTGCCGCTCGAGTTCGACGACCCGGCCGACTACGACTCCATCGAGCGCGATGACATGCTCCGCCTCGACGATCTCCGCGCTGCGCTCCAGACCGGGCGCAAGGTCTCCGTGACCAACGAACGCACGGGCAAGTCCTTCCAGGCGCGCTGCGTCCTCACGCCGCGCGAGCGCGACATCCTCCTGGCCGGCGGCCTCCTCGCCCAGACCGCCCAACCCAAGCAAGATGAGGGGAAGAACTAGACCATGACCCAGGCACGTGTACGCGCCGTCTACATGCGCGGCGGCACCAGCCGCTGCCTCGTCTTCCACGAGGCGGATCTGCCGCCCGTGGGCGCCGAGCGCGACTATATCCTCCTGTCGGCCCTCGGCAGTCCCGACCCCTACGGCCGTCAGCTCGACGGCCTGGGCGGCGGCATCTCCTCGCTCTCCAAGGCCTGCATCATCGGCCCCACCACCCACCCCGGCGCCGACGTGGACTACACCTTCGCCCAGGTCGAGGTCGGGAAGCCGCACGTGGACTACACGGGCAATTGCGGGAATTGCTCCTCCGCCATCGGGCCCTTCGCCATCGAGGAGCGGCTCGTCCAGCCCGTGGATGGCGAGACGCTCGTGCGCATCCACAACACCAATACGAAGAAGCTCATCATGGCGCGCGTGCCCGTCGCGGGCAGCGAGCCCGCCGTCCACGGCGACTTCGCGCTCCCCGGCGTGGCGGGTACCGGCGCGCGCATCGCCCTCGACTTCGTCGAGCCCGGCGGCGCCGGCACCGGCCGCCTCCTCCCCACCGCCAAGACCCGCGACATGGTCGAAGGCGTCGAAGCCTCGCTGGTGGACGCCTCCATCCCCATGGTCTTCGTCCGCGCCCGCGACCTCGGCCTCACCGGCACCGAGACGCCGCAGGCGGTGGACGGTGACAAGGCGCTCGGCGCACGGCTGGAGAAGATCCGTGTCGCCGCCTCTCACCTCATGGGCATTCCGGGCAGCGCCGCCACGCCCAAGATCGCCATGGTCACGGCGCCCGTCGAGTACACCGCCCTCGACGGCACGCGCGTCGCCCGGGAGCAGGCCAACGTGGTCGCGCGCGCCATCTCCATGGGCAATTGCCACCGCGCCTTCCCGCTGACGTCCTCCATGTGCCTCGCCGTGGCTGCGCGCATCGAGGGCACGCTCGTGCACGAATGCTCGACCGCCGCGCCGGGCGCCGACGTGCGCCTCGGTCATCCCTCTGGGGTCCTGCCCCTCGACGCCGCCGTCACCCGGCAGGGTGGCGAATACGTCGCCGAGCGTGTCACCGTCTACCGGACCGCCCGCCGTCTGATGGAAGGCTGGGTCCGTATCCCTTGATGCTGGCGCGCCGCCAGCCCCTGGCTGCGATCAGCGCGCTTGTCGTGGCCCTCTCGGCGGTCGTCGCCTGCAGCCCAGCCTCGGGACAGACTTCGGCGTCTCTCCCCCGCGTCGGCATGCTCACGCCGGCCCCGTCGGCGGCGGCGAAACCGGCGTGGGATGCGTTCCGCGAGGCGATGAAGGAGCTCGGCCATGTCGAGGGGAAGAGCGTCGTCTACGAGTACCGATCGGCGGAAGGGCAGCTCGATCGGCTCCCCCAGCTGGCGGCCGAGCTGGTAAAGGTTCCGGTGAAGGTTATGGTGGTCGCGAACACACCGGGCAACCTCGCGGCCAAGAAAGCGACCACTACCATCCCCATCGTCATGGTGGCGATTGGAGATCCCGTGCGCGTGGGACTTGTCTCCAACCTGGGGCGGCCGGGAGGGAACATCACGGGGTTCACCAATCTCGCCGGCCAGATCGCGGCCAAACGGCTCCAGCTCCTCAAGGAGGTCATCCCAACCGCCACACGCATCGGCATGATCGGCAATCCCGGGGACCCCAACGCGCTGATCCAGATCCAGGATGCCGAAGCGGCCGCCCGCAATTTCAAGATCCAGCTCCGCCTCTTCACGGTCAAGGAGGCAGCGCAGCTGGAGCCTGCCTTCGAGGCGGCGCGGAGCTGGCGGGCGCAAGCCCTGCTTCGCCTGGCGGATCCGCTCCAGACTTCCCTTCGGGCGCGGACAATCGAGCTGGCCGCCAAGACCCGGATCCCCA
>WNGA01010006.1_pt1 | contig 12649 bp, 13 predicted proteins | sample 5400061 | NCBI WGS metagenome assembly WNGA01 (sample SAMN13153366, study PRJNA577476) | soil metagenome | isolation source: 100 cm soil or saprolite under grassland replicate 2 | place: USA:California | collected 2016-06-15
CGGACGATGGCGCAGCGCGACCTTGCCGCTACAGGCGGCAACTACCGCAAACAGGATGACCCAATACAAAGGTCTCAGGTTCATCATTCAGGGAAGCAGGAAGATCGAGCTCTCGGTGTCGGTCAGCACGTCCATCCCCTTCGCGCCGAACATTGCATTCGCCATGTGCATCTTCGTGTTGCCCTTGATCGTGCCATCCAGGATCGCGCCTCGCGAAATCGAGAACTGCTGATGGCCCGTGAGGCTGCCATCGAGCTTGAGTGTGCCCGACCGTCCCCCGGCTGTCACCTGGATCGGTCCTGACGGGAATTCCGTTTTGATGTCGAGCACAACTGAGGTATCGGCGCCCGCGATGCGGATCTCGCGCACGGTCAGCGTCGTCTTGGCTGGACCTGCCTGAGACGTGTTGGCTCCCGGCACCTGGGAGAGCGGCAGCTCGGTCGTGACGGTCCAGGAATCGCCTCGGCCGACCGGATGATCCGGGAAGCCGAACGTCATCGCCTGGACGCCCGTCGACATCTCTTTTATCAGATCGGGAGGCACACCGGGCAACGGCGTGACGGTGTTGCGGAGGATCTTCCCGCGCTCATCGTACACGATGGTGCTGCGCAGGCCATTCATCTTCTCCAGCTCGCGCGCGATCGCGTCGGGCGCCACGCCCGGCATCTCCATGGTCATCGCCTCGAACACGACGTCCACTTCCGTGCCACCTCCGCTGGCCGGCCCCTTGACGGTCTGCGTGAAGGGAATCCGCATGAACATCCGCTGCTTGCCCATCGCCGCGAGCGGACCAGACTCGATGCTGACCTGCGTCCGTTGCTCGAGTGCGTAGTGATATACCGCGCCGGAGGGTGGGTGATAGCTCAACGTGACCTTCGGACCACCCCCACCACAAGCGGCCACTGCCAGGACAAGGACTGCGGCGTGGCGCTGGTTCATATCAGTAGGGCTCGTCGGAAATCGGGTTGAGTGGCGGGACTGCCTGGCGTTCCCGCGGCATGCCTGCCTCGGCATCCACGCGGGCGCCCAGCACCTTTCGAAAATAGGCGAGGACATCGTCCGGTCGGGTGCGCCGCACCGCGGCCAGCGCGCGCCGCACATCGTCCTGCTCGCGCTCCGCGATCAGATCCTTCACCTGGTTGGGCCGGACCCGCCGGTCCAGCCGAACGAGGTGCCGGACCACCGCATCCTCGAACGGCACGTCCGCCGCGGGCGGAAAGCGCTCGACCCCATCCCGGCCCCGTAACACGGGCGGTTTGGGGAAGCGCACGAAGATCGGCTGCGTAAAGTGGGGGTGCCGGACCATCAGCTCGCCGATGGGCAACGTGGCCAGCTTGCTCTTGGTCGCGGGTGTGAGAACCTGATAACCCGGCGTCGCCAGCTCGTCCATGTCCATGCGGCCGAACAGCTGTGTCCCCGCATTTCCCACGACGCGACGATGTACCTGGGAGCGGAACTGCTCCGCACCAAACAGCACGAGGCCGAGGTAGCGGCCGCGTTCGGAGATATCGAGCAACATCTTCTTCACGTAGGTGTCGGGGCCGTCACCAGGCGCGTACTTGTTGAGCTCGTCGACGAAGACGACCACCGCTTCCACGCCCAGCTCACGCCGCTCGAGCTGCTCGCGCAGCCTCGAGACCACGCGGGCGAAGACGAGATCCTGCCCCAGCGGATCGACGTTCGCGATGTCGATGACGTAGACGGTGCGATCCGCGAATTCGTTCCAGGGGAGATCGCTGGATGGCCCGTCGTCAGTCACGAGACCCTTGCAGCGGGTCGAGATGTTGAGCAGCCGGTTGCGCACTTTGCGCATCGTCGCGATGTGGTGGGTCCGCCAGGTGTCGCTGCGGCCGCCCGCCGTGATTTCCAGGCCGTCGAAGATCGAGCGGAAGAACCGATCGAGATCAGCGAAGGTCTGGACGCGATGCGTGGTGCCGAAGCCGTCGTCAAATGTCCTGCTCAGCACGCGATCTCTCAGAAAATCGATAAACGCGTCAGCCTTGGCGTCGATGTCGTCCCGATTGAGCAGCACCTCGGCGTAATCGACGACTTCCTGCAACCCCCACGTCAGCGGCTCGACATCGCCGACGAGATCGGGATGCGTGCGCAGCGTATTGAGATTGACCCCATCCGCCTTGAGCGGGGCATAGAGCTGCACGCGCTGGAACGGCGTCGCGGGAACGCCGAGCCGCTCGTAGCGATGCCGGTCCTCGTCACTCAGATCGCCGGGCTGGTCGAGGAAGCACAGGTCGGGGCCTTTCACGTTGAAGCAGACCGCCGCGATCCGTCCCTTGTGCGCGGGGAAATGCGCGAAGATCGCCCCGAGCAGGAACTCGACCGCACTGGTCTTGGTGGCGAGGCCCGACACACCGGAGATATTGAGGTGGGCCGCCTCGGGACCGAGCAGGAAATCGGCATCGAGGTAGACGGGCGAGTCACGGCCGGCTGACGTGTACAACCCGACCGGAATGGCGGTCGGCGTCGCCGAGTAGAGAAACCCGTCCATCCGCAGTGCCTGCGCGACGTCGGCGTCATCGGCAAGGTACACCTGACCGAGCGGGACCGGCTGGAGGGGTTCTTCCGGTGTCTGCCGCAGCACCGCGGCGGTCCAATAGCGAATCTGCTGGCGTGCCGTCGGCGCGTCGTCAGCCCGGGTGGGATCGCCTTCTGCACCGACGACGTCGTGCAGCGGCGTCGCGAGATCGGAGTACGCGAATCCCTCGGTGACGACGCCGTACACCACCCGTTCGGCTCCCCCGACTTTCACAATCGCCCCGATTCCGATCGCAGTCTCGGTCGGCGTCCAAAAGTGGAATTGGTGTGGGGTCGCCGGCTTCAGCTCGGTCGCGACGACCCGACCGATCGCGTCCGGGATCGCTTTATCGATCATGCGACCGGCAACCGAGCGCGGACCGCCGGGGAGCGCGGCGCACGAGCCTTCAGGTATTCCTCCACGTGATGTAAAGGATACAACAGCCGGTCCCACCGCGTGGCCGGCGTCGCGAGCGGCGCCCGCTCCGCCCGGAGCCAGCCACTCACCTCCGACGCGCGCGTGACGGTATCGCGATCCGCACGTGCTTCGACACGCAGCAGCCCATACAGCAAGTCGTTTCCTTCCCACGGCCACAACCGCAGATACCAGGAATAGACTTCGGTGCGGGTATGACCGCCGCGCACCGCAAAGACCGATGTCCGATAACCGGCCGGCAGCGTCAACGCGCGTTCAAGTCCCCTGCCTTCCAAAAACTGCGCGCCATGACTGTTGATCACGCCCAGGGCGCGGGGGTGCCGCGCGACCGCGGGCGACCGGGACAGCCGCCCGTCCAGTACAAGCCACTCGCTTGTGCCCAGTGCCGCCGTGGCCGCCTCCGCCAGCTCGCGCTCGAGGTGTGCGCGCGCCCGTCGCACGGTGCTCTCGACCTGCTCCAGGTAGCGCGCCGGTTGATCCGCCAGCGCGCCATCGACCGACTCGAGGTCGGGCGCCGCCTGTTCGAGTAACGGCCGCAGGCTCGGGCTCATACGATCGACGGGAGCCACGGCAAACGCGCGGCTCCGCTCGTGCGTCGCGTGCAATACGCCTCGCTCGTCGCGCCGGCACACCGCCGCCGCGACGTAGGCGCTGACGATCTGCGCCACGCCGTCGTACGCGACGACGCTCCACCGCTCTATGCCATTGAGAAATGAGACGGGGTGAGGGATTCGGGGTTCGGGAATCGGGTGCGTTTGGAGCTCGTTCCCCTCGACCAGATCGGCGGGTTCGCCGGCTTCTACCTCGTCTCGCGTACTCCCGCGGCCGGGCACCGCACCAGCGTCGACCAGCGTTCGCCACCAGCTCATGCGCTGTCCCGCAGTTTGACGCCGACGACCAATCCGTCCCGCACGGGAATGATCGTGGCGACTAGGCGGGGATCATGGGCAGCCAGCTGATTGAAGGCCCGCACACCGCGCGCGTTGCCGGACTGATCATTCGGATCGACCGCGGCGCCGTGGAAGAACGCGTTGTCGCAGAGCAACAGGCCGCCGCGCCTGAGGAGCTTCATGCCCCACTCGAAATACTGTGGAAGCGGCTCCTTGTCGGCGTCGATGAACACCGCATCAAACCCGGGCCTGAGCGTCGGCAACACGTCCAGCGCTGAACCTTGGATGAGCCGCACGCGACCGTGCAGCTTCGCCAAATCGAAAGCTTCTTGCGCAACCTTCGCGTGCTTGGGGTCTTTCTCGATCGTGGTCAGCTCACCGCCCGGCGGCAGCGCCCGCGCGAGCCACACGCCGCTGTACCCGCCGAGCGATCCGATCTCCAACACTTGCTTCGCTTGAATCGCGAGCAGCAGAACGTGCAGCAGCTTGCCTTCTTCGGGCGAAATATTGATAGCCGGGAGGTCTTCGGCGGCGTGACGGGCGCGGATCTTGGCGAGAATCGGGTCTTCAGCGGCGAACAGCTCGGTGACGTAGCGCTCGAATCGAGGGGGATCGTCCACTACGCCGTGGCTTCGACGTTCGGGAAGGGCGGCACCTCCAACAGCCAGAGTCCGGCAATGCGAGATTGCTTGTCGACCTCCACCAGCATGTGATCGGCTACGCGCACGATCGTCGCAGCACGCTGACGGCCGACGCGAATGTGAAAGACCGATTCCGCCTGATTCTTGTCCACGGTCAGCGCCGTATCGACCTCGACGGCCGCGATACCGGGCTGGGAGCGCCGGTTGGGGAACGTGACCTGGCCCTCTTTCGATGCTTCCGGCGGCTCAAGCGACGCGACCGTCCGCACATCCTCGGGCCAGGTGACGACGTCCACGCCGCGGAGCGCCCCACCGGCGACATCGATCACGACAAACGAGCCGTCCCCGCCCTCGAGGTCCACCGTGCCGTTCATCCCGTTCCCTTTCGGGACGCCCTTGCAGGCGACAGTCAGGATGTCGGTCTCCGGATCCCAGCGGTACGTCACCTTCGGAAGTTTGCCGTTGAGCGGCTCGATGCGTGCTTCGAAGTGCATGCGCTTCTGCGCCTTCCCGCGCGAGTGAGGCTCGCGTAATATAGCCGCACTATGGAACGACGCGAGTTTCTTTCGGTCGCTGGCGGTGTGGTGATTGGAGCGACGGTCCGGCCGATGGGCGGTCGGGCGGTCGGGCGGTCACAGACACCCACGCTCGGCCCTCAAGTATTCGCGCAACGCATCGCGCGCGCGCAGGACGAGCTCAAGACGCGGAAACTCGATCTCCTCGTCGTCGAGCCGAGCACCAATTTCCAATACTTCACCGGCTACAACCCGGGACGGAGCGAGCGTCTCATCCTCCTGATGGTGCCCGCGAGCGGGGCGCCGGTCATCGTGTGCCCGTCGTTCGAGGTGGAGCGCATCAAGCGCAACACCGTCATCAGCGATGCGCGCGGCTGGGAGGAGCAGGAAAATCCGTGGAACCTCGTTGCCAAAGCTGCCGGTCCTTCCGGGGTTGTGGGTATCGAACCCACGACTTCCTACCAAAGCTACCGGCGGCTCTCCCGTACGCTGCCCGGCTGGCGATTTGAGGACGGCGCGTTGGTCACAGAGCGACTGCGCATCATCAAGAGCCCGGAAGAGATCGCCCTGATCCGTCAGGCGATCGCGGCTACGGAAGCTTCGATTGCCGCGACATTCTCTCAGCTGGCCGTCGGGATGTCGGAGCGCGACGTCTCCGCGCTCTTGTCGCGCGAAATGGCCAGCCGGGGCTCACCGGGCGGTGGCCTGGTGCAGTTCGGACAGTCGAGCGCGCTGCCGCACGGTGGACCATCGGCGGGACGGCTCACCCGCGAGACCGTCGTGCTGATCGATGCCGGCTCGCGAGTCGAGGGATACACGTCGGACATCACGCGTACCATCTGGTTCGGCGATGCGCCGTCGGATGAATTCAAGAAGGTCTACAACATCGTGCATGACGCGCAGAGCGCCGCCGTCGAGAACGCGAAGCCGAATGTGACGCAATGCCAGGAGGTGGACCGGGCGGCCCGCAAGGTCATCAGCGACGCGGGGTACGGCCAGTACTTCACGCACCGGCTGGGCCACGGCATGGGCATGGATGGTCACGAGGCGCCGTACATGGTGGAAGGCAATACGACCCGCATGGAGCCCGGGATCGTGTTTACCGATGAGCCCGGTATCTATCAGCTCGGCAAGTTTGGGGTTCGGATCGAAGACGATTGTATGATGACGGCGAACGGAGTTGAGGTGCTGTCGCACCGGCCCGCGAAATTGTAGTTCGACTTTCTAACCCCGGGCGCAAGCCCGGGGAATACCCAAACACCGATCGGTGATTCTTGAACCCCGGGCTGGCGCCAGGGCTCAGAACACCTCAAAGCTAGTCGCCTAACTTCCTCGCAAATGCAACAATCCGGTCGAGCGCCTGCTTGATCGAATCGGTTGACGCCGCGTACGACAGCCTCACCCATCGGTCATCGCCGAAGGCGGCTCCAGGAACGAGTGCGACGCCGCTTTGCGTGATCAGCCGCGTGCAGAAGTCCGTACCGGTGATCTTCCCGAATGAATCCACTCTAAAGAAGAAGTAGAAAGCGCCAAGCGGGTCGACGAATTCGACGCCCGGCAGATCCTGCCGGAAGCGGCCGACGACCAGGTCCCGGCGTTTGCGGAACTCGTTCACCATGCGCGTGACATCCTGCTCCACGCGCTCATCGCCGAGGGCGGCCGCGGCGGCGTATTGCGCCGGGTGATTTGCCCCGGTGGTCGTGTGTGACTGGAGCGCCGCCATCGCCTTGGCGACTTTCGCCGGCGCGAGCGCGAAGCCGATGCGCCATCCCGTCATCGCGTACGTCTTGCTGACGCCGGTGATGAGGACCACGCGCTCCAGCAGATCGTCGGGGAGATCGAGGAACGACGGCGCGGGCCCCGTGCCGTAGTGAATGCGTCGGTAGATCTCGTCCGCGATCACCCACACCTTCTTGGCCTTCGCCCACTGCGCGATCGCGCGGATTTCGGCGTGCGTGTATACGGCGCCGGTGGGATTGCAGGGTGAGCAGAGAATCAGCCCCGTGGCCCCGGGCAGCATGCGCTCGAAGTCCTTCACGCTCGCCTTGAGACTCCATTCGGGATCGCCGGCGATCATCACTGGACGGGCGCGGGCCAGATGGACGATCTGCGGATACGACACCCAGGCGGGTGAGGGAATCGCGACGACATCGCCCGGGCCGAACAGCGTGAAGCAGGCGTTGAACAGCGACTGCTTGGAGCCGTTCGAGACGACGATGTGGTCCGCGTTGACCGGCCGGCCGCCCGAGAGCAGCGAGAGATGCGTCGCCGCCGCGGCGCGCAGCTCGAGAATCCCTTCGTTCGCCGAATAGTGCGTCTTCCCGCCTGAGATCGCCCGTATTCCCGCCTCGGCGGGAAGCGGCGGCGTCGGAAAGTCGGGCTCGCCGGCGCCCAGATCGATGACGTCCTCCCCCGCGGCCTTGCGCCGCTTGGCCTCCGCCGAGATCGCAATCGTCGCCGACGTCTCGAGGTGCTGCAGGTTGGCGGAGAGGCCTTCAGTCATCGAGGGATGGCTCCATGGCGTTTGAGGATCGTGATGGTGGAATCGACGGGAAGGGCACGCACAGTGCCACGATAGCCCCGGACCGTCTCCGCCCGCAACAAGGAATTGTAGATCGCTTCCTCCGTGGCATCGATGGTCGCTTGGAAGAGCGGGGACATCCAATCGTTCGTCACAACGTCGAGTGTGGCGGTCGGGCGGTCAAACTGCGACGGCGGCGGTCGGGCGGTCGAGAACGCGATCACGTAGTCGCCGCTGCCGTTGCTCATCGAGCTGCCGGTGCGCGCGAGTCCGCCGAGGGCACGATTGGCCAGACGAGTTAGGCGTAGGTGATCGAGGGGAGCATCTGTGGCGACCACAATTATGATTGAGCCATCACCGTTTGGGGGTAGGGGCGCAGCATGCTGCGCCCCTACACGAATCTCAATCGGCACACCATCAATTCGAAGATCGCCGCCGAAATTTGTCTGCACCAGCACGCCCACCGTCCAGCCACCCCATTTTTCCGGCAGCTTCCGGCTCGACGTCCCGATTCCGCCTTTCCAGCCGAACGCCACGGTTCCCCGCCCCGCGCCCACCGCACCCTCCGCCACCGGACCGTCGGCGGCGCCGCGAATCGCACTCAGGACGTCCGCCTCCGTGATTGGCCGCGTGCGAATGTTGTTCAGGAAGCCGTCGTTCGTCTCACCCACGACCGGATTTGCTGACCGGACGTCCTCGTTGCCGGGAAGGCTCAGCAACCAGGTCAGCACCGCATCGGCCGCGCGCGGCACACACAGCGTGCAGGTCAACACGATCGGAGATTCCAGCTCGCCGAGCTCATTCACCTGCGTCGACCCCGCGAGCTTTCCAAATCCGTTCCCGACCACGATTGCGGCCGGAACCTTCTCGCGGAACGGATTGCCACCGTGTGGCAGAATCGCGGTGATCCCCGTGTTGATCGAGTCGCCGCGGGCAATTGTCGTGTGGCCCACGCGCACACTCGCGACATCGGTTATTGCGTTGAGCGGTCCGGTGGAGATGGATCCGACGACGATGCCGATGTCGCGGGCCCGGGGACGCTGCGTCTGCGCGCCGAGCGAGGTGGCGATTAGAAGAAAGAGGAGCGGGACGTTACCTTTCACTGCGCAAAAACTAGCACCCTTTGACAATCGAGGCTCGTGTGCGGCACGTCGTGTTGGTCCTGCCTCCCGCGGTGGAGCGTGCGGGAGCGGTGTGGGAGCTGATGGATCCCCGGGCGATCGTGGTCTGTGCGGACCACGAACAGGCGGTCCTCTGGGCTGACGCCGCACCCGCCGAGCTTCGCGCGCACGCCGTCACCGGCCTCACCCGCACGGCCGCCCTTCTTAAGGAAGGGCGCGTGGGTGTCCTTGCAGGATCTCCGCCGGATCTGGCCGCCCTCGTCACGCGCTCCGCGCTCAAGCTCGACACACTCGAAACGATCGTCGTCGCCTGGCCCGAGGGCTTCGCCGGCGAGCTCGACACGCTGCTCGGTGAGGCTCCCGAAGCGCGGCGCGTGATTCTCAGCTGGGACCCGCACGGACTCACCGATTTCATCGAACGCCATGCGCGTCGCGCCGAGATCGTCGGCGACATCCCGCTCGACTCAGCCGCTCGGCCGCTGGGATCGGTCGCATCGGCACGTTACGCAGTTGTGCCGGCCGCTCGGCGTGCAGTGGCGGTGCGCGACGTGCTCGATGCAGTCCGGTCAGTCCGGCCGTACGTGTGGAAGGGTGGCGACGTCACGGCGCCGGCGGAGCTACCCGATGCGGTCGTTGCCACCACGTTGCCCACGCGCGAGGAGCTTCGCCGGCTCGCGGCGATCGCCCAGCCGCTCGTGGTCGCCCTCGCGTCGCAGATCCCCTATCTGAAGTCGATCGCCTCGCTCTCGCCGTTCGCGCTCCCGTCGTCCGCCGACCGGGCGCAGGATCGCAACGCCGCGGTGCGGGCTGCGATTTCGGCACGGCTGATGCAAGGCGACGTGGATGCGGAGCTGGCGGTGCTGGCGCCCTTGTTCGAGGAGCACGATCCGGCGCTGGTCGCGGGCGCGGTACTGGCCATCAGCCGTCAGCCAGCTGCCGCGGCCGACAGCGATCAGCCATCTGCCGTCAGCCAGCCAGAGGGTGGATGGGTACGGGTCTTTGTTACCGTCGGTCGGAAAGATCACGCAAGCGCGAAGGATCTGGTGGGTGCGCTCATCAAGGAAGTCGGCCTGCAAAAAGGTCAGATTGGGAAAATCGATGTGCGGGAGACGTTTTCTCTCGTCGAGGTGTCGCCCGATGCTGCGGATCAGGCCGTGCGGAGGCTCACAGGCGTCTCCATTCGCGGACGCCGGGTCTCCGCACGGCCGGATCGGACTTGATGCGGGCTACTTCTTGTTGTTCACCGCCATCTTCAGCTGCTTCCCCGCGCGGAATGCGGGAGCGATCGACGCCTTGATCTGAATGACGCCGCCCGTCTTCGGGTTGCGACCCATCCTTGCGGCGCGCTTGCGTGCCTCGAAATTGCCGAAGCCGGTGATCTGCACCTTCGAGCCCTTCTTCAACTCTGTGGCGATGATGCCCTTGTCGTCGAAGAGCGCTTCCACGGTGCGCGTAGCATCGGCCTTCGACATCTTCGTACGCATCGCCAACGCGGAGGTGAGTTCAGCCTTGTTCACTGCGGTCTCCTTGAAGGGGGGGCGCGAAAACCCGCATGAATACTGGAGAACTATGGGATATCCCCCGAAAATCCGCAAGTTTGCTGGACTTTCTCGACCCCACCCTGGCCCCCTCCCCCCCGACGACATATCCAAAGTTGTGGATATGTCCCGGTTGCTCACCTGCTTCATGACGGTTTAACGTGAGGGCCCATGTTCCAGCAAGCCACCCGCCCAGGATGGATCGAAGTCATTTCGGGCGTGATGTTCAGCGGCAAGTCGGAGGAGCTAATCCGTCGCGTACGCCGCGCGGTCATCGCGCGCAAGCAGGTGCAAGTCTTTAAGTCCCATCTAGATGCGCGGTACGCCGGGCTCTTCTCGGTTTCGTCCCACGACGGCGTGACGGTCGAGGCCGAGCCGGTCGACTCGGCGGAAGAGATCGCCCGCCGCCTCCGTGACAGCACCGAAGTGGTCGCCGTGGACGAGGCACAGTTTCTCGACGACGGGATCATCGACATGGCGAACCGGCTCGCGGACCGGGGCGTCCGCGTCATTCTCGCCGGCACCGACGTCGATTTCCGCGGCATGCCCTTCGGCCCGATGCCGACCCTGATGTGCGTCGCCGAAGTGGTGGACAAGTTCCAGGCGATCTGCGTGGTCTGCGGTGGCCCGGCTACCCGAAATCAGCGGCTCGTCAACGGCAAGCCGGCGCTGTGGGACAGTCCGATCATCATGGTCGGTGGGCGGGAATCGTATGAGGCAAGATGCCGGCATTGTCACCGGGTTCCCAGACAGGATGAAGATCAAACTGCGCTGCTATAGGTGTCTGGTGTCAGGTGCCTGGTGTCGGACGTGCGATCTTCTGATACCAGACACCCGACACCTGACACCGCCGTTCGATGCTTAACGTTGCGCTGACCGGAAACATCGCTGCCGGGAAGTCGACAGTCGTCGAGCTCTTCACGCGCTGGGGAGCGACGGTCATTGACGCGGATAGCCTCGCCCGCGACGCGCAGGCCCCTGGCGGCGCCGTCCTGGCCGCGATAGCCCGCCGCTTCGGAACCGACGTGCTGGCCCAGGGCGGGACGCTCGACCGCGCGGCCCTGCGCGCCAAGGTCATGGGTGACGACAAGGCGCTGGCGGCGCTCAACGCGATCGTTCATCCCGCCGTGCAACAGCGCCGGCTCGAGCTGCAGCGGGCCGCGAGCGAGCGCGGTGACGCCATCGTCATCAACGACATCCCGTTGTTGTTCGAAGTCCTCGATCCGGCGCAGTTCGATGCCGTCGTCCTGGTCGACGCTCCCATCGTGCTGCGTCGCACTCGGCTGCGCACCCTGCGGGGGCTCTCGAACGAGGACGCCGACCGGATGATCGCCGCACAGATGCCCGCCGAGCGCAAGCGACCGCAGAGCCAGTACGTCATCGAGAACGCCGGGACCTTGGCGGATCTCGAGAAAGAAGCACGGCGCGTCTTCACGGAGCTCCGGAAGCGCGCGGCGCGCGCCGGCGTGCGCGATGAAGCTCCTGGCCAAACGCTGCTGCTGGCGGCGCTGGATGCAAAGGACGCCGCGGCACCGGTGCTGCAGGCGATCGAGCGTCGCTACCGCGATGCGGGGATGCGGGTCGAGCGCACGACCGTGAAAGGACTCGCGAAGGCGCTGAAGGTCGGGACGCCGCTTTCCATCGTCGCCACGGCGCAGGCCGCGGACGGCGCACGCACCGCATGGGAGGCCGCGGATCCGCCACGACCCTGCCGTCTCTATTATCTGTCGCCGGATCCCGATCCGGTCGCCGTGCGGCTCGACCTCCGGCCCTGGGGTGACACCCGCGTCGCTCTCAGTGAAGAAGACGGCGCAGGGCTGGCGCCCCGAGCGGACCTGTTGTAGGCTCCCGTCCCATGTCGAGCATTCCGAAGGACCTCCGCTACACGAAGGACCACGAATGGGTGCGGGAGAGTGGTGACCCGCAGGTGGTCGAGGTCGGGATCACCGATTATGCCCAGGGCGAGCTGGGTGACGTGGTGTTCGTCGAGCTCCCCAAATCCGCGGCCACGTTCAAGCAGCGCGATGTCTTCGGGACGATCGAAGCAGTGAAGGCCGTGTCCGAGCTCTACTCTCCGGTGGCTGGCTCGATCGTCGAGGCGAACAAGGCCCTCGAGCAGGACCCGGCGCTCGTAAACCGCGATCCGTACGGCAAGGGCTGGATGGTCAAGGTGAAGCTCAAGGACGCCAAAGAATTGGAGGGGCTGCTCCGCGCCGACGACTACGCGAAGCATGTTGGAGAGTGAAAGCCACATTCCACGGACACGCCTGTTTTGTACTGGAGCGGGACGGTAAGCGCGTCATCATCGATCCATTTCTCACCGGCAACCCCGCCGCCGTCATCGGACCCGACAAATTGCCCCACCTCGACGCGATCCTGCTCTCGCACGGCCATGGCGATCACCTGGGCGACGCGGTCGCCCTGTCGCAGAAGCATAAGGCCACCATTGTCGCCA
>WNGA01012661.1_pt1 | contig 12646 bp, 13 predicted proteins | sample 5400061 | NCBI WGS metagenome assembly WNGA01 (sample SAMN13153366, study PRJNA577476) | soil metagenome | isolation source: 100 cm soil or saprolite under grassland replicate 2 | place: USA:California | collected 2016-06-15
CACGTGCCACGCTTCGGAAACGTCGGCGTCAGTGACCGATCGAGATGGCCGATAGTCATCCTGCTCTCGAACGACATTCGCCACGACCTCTCATCCCCGCTGCGATCGAGATGCCTCTACACCTGGCTCGACCCGCCGACGCCGCGCGAGGAAGTGCGAATTCTGCATGCGCGCGCGCCGCTGGCTTCGCCCAATCTGGTGGGGGGAGTGACCCGGCTCATCAACTGCGTCCGCCGCGACATGCCGGCGGTGCGCGACAAGCCCGGACTGCGGGAGTCGATTGATCTGCTGGAGGCGCTAGCGGGAGACGGCGTCAGATCACTCAATGCGGAGGTGATCGATCAATACCTGTGCTTCCTGGGCAAGCGGCACAAAGAATTGCTCAATCTGCGCCAAGGGCTCGCGAGACTGGAGATGGCCGCTCGTAGGGCTGATGATGAGATCGACGAGTGGGTGGAATGGGCCTTTCGTGAAGAAGCCTACATGCATGCGCAAGCTATCTGAGGGTCACAGTGGGATATGAACAATCTGGTTTTCATACTCGCCCTGTTCTGAACACAGGAGGATGGTTACGAGTTCTTCAAGAGCCAGGCCGATGGGGAGATCTTGTGGAACGACAATAACTCCAGGTAGTGACTTACCTGCTTTCACTCGCTCGTAGGCGAACTTTGGAAAGGTCTTGATGTCATGAGTAACGATCAGGCGATCTTCCACGGCTGCCCATTCGAGAAGATCAGGGTCCGTGACTCCCTTAAGCGCTGTTTTCTGCGCGATGACGTAATCGAGGTTTGGGATGCGCAGCTTGAGGCCATTAAGAATTTGGTGATTAAAGTTCTCGTCCAACAGCAGGCGCATTGATGGGCTATTTCAGGCTGCTTTGATCATTTGTGCGCGCCGCGCGAGTATCCGCTCACGCAGCTCTTTCGTATCGAAATGTTCCTCGATGAAACGCTTGCCTTCTTCGGCGGCCTCATTCTGGCGCCGAAGATACTCTTCTACCGCCTCGACGTTATCCAGGTAGTAGAAGATAGCGCCATAGATTTCGCGGAGTGTAAGTGAAGGAAAACTTTCCTGAATCCGCTCAGCGCTGGCGCCTTGTTTGAAGTGATAGAGGATCGACTCGATCGGGACACGCGAACCAATAATTCGGATCGATCCATCTTCCCACCGCGTCAGTGGCGCGGCCATCGTTGTTTCGAGCTCAACCATAATGCCATGATTATACAACAATTACGTTCATCTCCGAAAATGATCGTTTGTTTGGCGACATTCTTTACAGTCGCCCCGTTCCTCGTCATTGTTTCCTTCCAAGCAAAGACTGTCGATCCGCGCGTAACTATGGAATTCGATCAGGGATCGACCGTAAAAAAATCATCTCCCCGACAAACCGTCATCGCCACGACGATTGACGGCGAGGTGGCGCGCACGGCGGAACGCATCGGCGAAGCGACGGCCCTGGCGTTATCGGCAAGCCTCTATGCCGCAAGCGAGCAAATCAAGGGACGTTCGCCGCGCGCCGCGCAAGACCTGCTCGCCGGAATCACTGCGCAGAATCTTCTGCCTCCCGGCCTCGCATTCACTCAGGGCGGCGCGCTCGTCTCCGCATACGGCTCTCTGTCTGTCCGCTACCGCCCCGCGCCGCTCGGAGTCGAGGTCGTCTCCGTCGGACACAAGCCGGAGGACGGCCCCGCTTTGATAGTGCGAATACCGGATGAGCTTTCAGATAAGGGCGAGACCAAACTATTCATCGCACATTCCTTGAGCGACGTGAGGATACCCTTGCCGTTCGCGCCGGCGGCCGAGGTGATCGCCCTTGGTTGGTCTCCTGAGACTTTGCGTTCACTCAAATGATTCTGGCGCTGAGGTTGTGATGTCGCTATGATTCTGGCGCTGAGGTTGTGATGTCGCTCGATCAATTCTTCAAACGTATAGACGCCCGCTACCGGATACCGCGTCCCGCGAACGCCTTGCACCTGGACGCGTATCAGGCCGGATTCCGCCTGCTGCGCGATACCGGCGAGGGATTGGCGCTAGTGGCATCCGGCGTCGCCACCGCGCTCGTACTCTGGAAGATCGCTGACATCCTACTGCCGGGGCTGGATGCGGAAACGGCCCAGTACGCGGCAAAGAGGATCGGTCGCACTACCGTCCTTCAACACTCGGTCGTCGACGCGACGGGCGACGTGTACGACCAAGACCGCTTGTCCGAGACCGGGCGCGATCTGCTCGACGCGGCGGAGCTGCGGCAGATGGCGGAACACACCCAGGCGGTAGCGATCATCGGAAGCGCGCCGCCGGTCAGGTTCGGCTTTCCACGTTGCGCCAAGACCGGGCCGCTCGCTCACCCGCTGCCGCGAGAGATAGCTCAGCCGGTGTCTCTCGCAGACGCCGAGACCGCATTCGCGAATCGCAAGATGGACGAGACTGAGAAAACTCAGGACGAGCCTGCGACAAGCGAAGTTTCTCCCATGCCCGATCTTGATGGCGACTACGTTGAAGAAGACGAGCCAGTCATCCCGCAGGATCCCATTCTCTTTCCTCTGATCGAGGAGCGGCAATTGGGACGCTCGCAGGCATCGCCATCAGTTCCACTCAGTCCTGCGCCGGTTGACGCCGTCCTGAAGCGCATCAATGAGAAGGAGGCGCCGGCGTGAACGCATCCGGCAAAACCAAACTGCGAATCTCCTTCTTTCTACTTGGCTCGGCGCTCGCCGCGCTCGCCGTTTGCTTCGCCTCCGCCTCTCTAATCGAGGTGTGGCAAGCGCGCCAACAAACGCCGCGACTCGCCGCAGACAGTTTGGTGAAAGCCCTTCGGACTCACCACCGGCAGACGGGGAGATTCCCGGCCGATTTCCGCGAGTTGGAAGCCCGCGTGTGGAAGCACAAGGAGCCTCCCGATTTCGGCGCCGACGGCCGCAGTCTGTCGATCGCCAACTACCACTACATCTACCACCTGGTTGACGCGGGCGCCTGCACGATCTGGATCATCCCGACAGGGCCTCATCGCGACGATGGCGCGACCCATTTTCTTCTGCTCTACCCCCACAGTCTGCGCCGCTGGAAGGGCGCGCCTCTCTCACCCGATGAGGCCAAATCGCTGCCGCCAGTGCCGCTGTACCGTGAGATGACGCTCTTCGGAATGACCGAGCAGCCGCAGATCAGCCTGGCCAGGAGGTAGCGTGGGAAGTTATGCGCGCTGTGGTCAAGGTCAAATCGATGGGGGGCAAGGGCGCTTCTCGCGTAGCGCGATACATCGTCGAGAGCAAGCTCGATCCCGTTCGTGAAGGCAAGAGACGCCCCCTGTTCTCGGACCGCGAGGATGACATGGCCGGGGACGACGACAGGACCTACCGCAAGGCCGACCAGTACTTGAGCGGCAGGGGCGGCGCCCCGCGAAAGTGTGACCTCATCCACTTCTCGGTCAGCTTTCGCGAAGAGGACTTCGAGCGCCTCGGCGCGGGCGACGAAGAACGCAAAGATCGATTGCGCGAGGCCGCGCGCGGAGCGATGGCCGAGGTTCAAGCCGATCTGAACGTGGCCGGCTGGAGATGGATCGCGGGCATTCATCTCAACACCCCTCATCCGCACGTTCACATAGTCATTCACAAAGAGGTTACAGATCGCAACACGGCCAACTGCTGCGCGACCTCTACGAGCGCGTAGAGATCAAAGGCGACACGCTCATCATTCCCGCCGAGGAGTATGAAATCCCAGACGAGCGCGATCACATCCGCGTCATCAACATCTCGCACGCTTTCGAGAAGATTCGAGACCCGAAGACTGCCGTCGAGTTTCATTCTCTTGCCCGCGCCATCGCCGGGGAGACCTCCGACACCGAGACAGAGATAAAAGTATTCAAGCACTACTACGATCTGATCGAGTGCGACGAAGGCGGACGCAGGCTCGACCGTCACGGCAATGATTACGAGCCAGAGCGCGCCGCGGCGCTCGACCGGACGCTTGCGGAGATGCGGCCTCTGGCCGTGGAGATGGCGAAGCGCGAGACGAGAGAAAGCATCGACATCCTTCCATCGATTACGGAGCGGTCTTACGTCTACAGGCACATTCAGAATTATGACCGCGCTTCGGAGTTTTATGTCCTGGCCCAGGCGATCGCCGGACCGGAAGCCGATCTGCAAAAAGAGATCCTGGTCTTCAGTTACTACTACGGCAAACTGGAGAGGGACGGCGCCGGACACAGGCTGGCTCCGGATAACGAGGCCGGAAGGCTCGGGGCCGTCGAGCGGCGCGCGGACGCTCGGGGCGTCAGGGCTGCTGGCAAGCGCGGCGCCGAACGCGCGGAGGAGCGCCGCGGCATCAGGCAGGAGGTTTCCGCGCTGGACCTCGCCAATCACTCGGAAACCTTGCGAGAGCACGACAGGGTTCACAGAAACCTCGTCAACAAACTCGAGGTTGAAACAGAGCGGGCGGCGAGCGAGCGCCTTCTGGCGCAGGAGCGAGCGATGGAGGTCACGAGGAAGTACCAGGAAAGGGGAGAGCAGATTCCCGTCCCGTTCATCAACAGAAAGACCCTGACAGAGACTCAGGAACAGACCGTCAGGCGAAGACTGACCGGTCACACCGAAACTCTCGAACAGATACGCGTCGCGCAGTCGCGGGAATTCAACAGGCGTGCGCGCACAGAGACGGAAACCGCCCGTCTCCGGGCGCAGTTGTTAGTCGCCCAAACCGAGTTACAGGCGAGAGAGGAGCGCGCCTCCCGCTTTGATCGCGCGCGACACCTACGGCAATGGGAGATTGGCGGCGAGAAATGGTCCTTGGCCGACGTCGATCGGAGAATTGAACGGCTATCCGACGAGGCTCAGATATTCGGCAGATACCATCTCCACATCGCTTCCAGCGACCGCAAATCAGCGAAGGACGAGATCGAGCGACTAGCCGCAATCAGAGAAGAAATCGTCACAAGGACCGCTGAACAGCGGAACGAGTTGCGTGACAAGGCGGGTGAAGCGGGCAGGCTAGTCGAGATACTCTCACAGGCGCACGAGCGCGAATCGGAACGTCGCGCGAAAACGGGACAACCGATGCCCGACCCGAAGTTCACGCGCGACGAGTTCGAGCGCATCGCGGATAACGCCGCCACGACGCGCGACGCCGCATTGCTCAAGCGACTTTATGAATTCGAGGGACAGTCAAATTCCTATGCCGATCCGAAGGAGCGCATCTCCCCGGAGCGCCGGCTTGCGCGGGCGCTCGGACACGAAACAATGGCGGAAGTCTTCTTGCAGGAGGGCGCCGAGAGGCTCTCGAACTTCAATGACCGTAAGGAAGTTCAGCCCTTTCTGATCGAAGCGTCTGACGGGCGGCTGATCACTCACACATTCAAGGACACGGAACCGCGATCGATCCTAGAACGGATAGCCCGTCCGCTTATCGAGGCGCCGGCGGAGCGTGAACTCCGCGAGGCGGTACGAACATCTCTGGAACATCAGCAACGCCATTTGACCGACGATCTGGAGAAGAGCCGAGTTTACTTTGAGGCGGCGCGCGAGATTGCCGGGGAACTTTCGCCAGGAAGAAACCAGGGGAGCCTCGGGAACCTGCCCGCGCCGGAGTTCTCGCCGAAAGAGGAGATGAACATCGAGATCTACGCCGAGCGGCTGGCTGACGAGAGACGGCGAGAGCATTACCTCGGCCTGCTTGACCCGGAACGCAATTCCGCTCCGTCCCGACACGATTTACACAGCAATTCCGATCATTCAAAGGAAGCGGCGACGCTCACCCCGGATGCGCCGGCGCTCGGCGCCGGTCGCGGGCGCTGAACCGATTTCGAGTATGGAGGTGAATTATGAACAGTAACTCCCACAATCGCTTGCTCGCCTCACAGTCGTCTTCATTCCGCCAGTACGCGGAAAACTACGACGAAGTCATAAAGATCTGCGAAGAGATGGGCCGCAAGCCAGCCGAGGTCTTGCGAGACGCCATAGATGAATGGCTACTCATGCGCCGCGCCACTGCGGCCGGCGGCGACGCCACAACGAAACAAGAGCAGAAGAACGATCTCGCCGCAAAGATCGAGGAAATCCGACACGCCGTCGAGCGACTCGCCGATCAATACGAGATGCTGGCTCAAGGCATCGACTACGCGCAGCGGCGGGACCATGGTTACCTGCTCGAAATCTTCCTGGCCGCCTACGGCGCAAGAGACCTGATCTGGAGGGACATCTCGAACAGGATGCGCCGGGGCAAGCAGACTCCGGAATCGATTCAGAGGCAGTATGAGGCGCTAGAGCGGGAGTGGAACGCGCAGTGCAACGCGACGGCGGACAGGATTCAGGAGATCATCAGGAAAGGGAGGCCGGAATGCTCAGGCTGAACCTCGACAGGGATGACACCGGATCCCGGATTCGTTCCAGGATCGAGAACATCTATGACAAGATCGCCAGCGATGACGATTACCAGCGGAACGAGAGCAAGCTCAGGCTGATTCAGATCTGCGTGATAACCGCGTCAGCCGTCGCCACGGGATGCGTAAACGCATTCGCCCACAGGGAAAGGATCGGATGGGTAGGCGCGGGCGCGCTGGCGATCCTGATCACGGGTTTTGTCGAGGTCTTCTATTTCACCCTGCGGCACGGCCTGTCGACCACCTACAAATCCGGAATGCAGCGGTTCGCAGCAACTTTGTGCTACAGAACGATACAGGTCACCATGATCCTGAACGCGGCTGTCCTGTGCGCCTGGGTTACCGGAGTGGCGATGCCGCCGATTCTGGCGAGTTGGAATCGCTGGTCGATCGCCTTGCATTTCACTTTGGCGCTTTTAGGAGTCGCCGCAGTACGTGACTCCAATCCAGTTGTGGCGCACAAGATTCTCGAACTCAAAGCTGAACCTGCAAAGCAGGACCTCATCACGCTCCGAAAGGCGGCGATGCTCGGCAATCCGCTGGTGCTGTTTGCGGCGAAATTGAGAGGATTGCTCGACGGGGCGAAACTGGCGCGCGAACTGCTCGGCGGGAAAGTAGACATTCCCGCCGGCTACGCCACGCAGATCGACGAGATTACAAGAGGCCGGCTTGATCAAATCAATGTCTGGAGTGGTCTGTATCTGCCGGGCGCATTTCAGGAAAACAGTCCGGCGGGCGACATATCCAATCCAGATGGGGTGAGCAAATCACCGGTCTACCCGGCGCAAGTGGGTGAGCAGAGGGGTGAGCAGAGGGGTGAGCAAAGTATGGGGGGCGGCGAAAGTGGCGCCAGGCAGATGAGCATTAACAAGCCTGACGGTAAGGATTGCGTGAGGGACAAGCCCTCTGCCCAGGAGAATGAGGACCGGGGTGAGCAGGACTTCGAAGTTTGGGGTGAGCAACCCGTGCGTTCTTCGCAATGGCTGAAAAGCATCTTGCCGGAGGCGTCTAATGGATGGTGGGACATACGCGATAAAGGCGACAGAATTGTAGTCAAGTTCCGCTGGCGCGACCCTGACCTGCAAGTGATAACCCCGCTGCGTCTAATGAGTGAGCAACTTGAAACCCTGAAGCGAAGCGATTACGAGGAGGCCAAAAGCAGGATCAGTGAACAAATCTCCCTCGGCCTTTACAACCTTTCCTTGGATTCGGCAAGGCGAGACAAGGCTCTGCTCGTCGCCCGGAAACTTGGGATTGATCTCGAAAGCTATCAGCCGCAAGAAACTGCGAATTCAAACGAGACAGACAAATGAGACGAGCGAGACACCCTTTTCATCAAAACCGCCCATATCGCACATACCTGTCTCGCCCGAAGTTCTTTTCTGCCAATAAGAAATTCAATTGAGACAGATGAATGAGACGAGCGAGACAGCAATTCTTGCCAAAAGCCATTTCGCTCGATTTGCTGTCTCGCTCGAAACCTTTGCCTGTCAATAAGAAACTCAAGCGAGACAACTCTATCCTGTCCGCTCAAATGTTTCCCGACCTGTTTGCTGTCTCGCTTCTCGTCTCGCCACCGTTTTTTGTAAGCCTTCGGTGAGCAGGTTTGACATCTTGTAGGGCGTCAAACCTGCTCACCGAAGGCTTACGATGATTGTACTTGATCAACTTCCGCTGCTCATCGCGGTCGTTTTCGGCCAACAATCGTCCGCCGAACGCCACCCATTGGGTGAAGCGGCCGCTGAAAGGTTTTCAGCAGAACCAGAAAGCCGATGCGCATCGCCGTGCTGTTAGTTAGCGAGTGGGCCAGGTCGAATTCATCGGCTGTCGGAGTGTAGATTTCGTTCAGCTCCTTTTCGGAAATGGAGCTTTTCAATCGTGGATAGGCGGTATCGTGAATGGTCGGCAATGGGCAGCTCCCCACCAATGTGATTTTTATGACGAAGTGGAGGGCGGATTATAGTAATTAAGGTGACGGCTGTGCCCGCAAGATTCAACTTGAATCTGTCATATTAGAGAAGTGGCGAATTTGGACCCGGATCGTTGCCATACCCCAACAGGTGGGTGGCGGAAGTCTTGAAATGGCTGGAAACAGGCGAGGAGTGCAACTCCTCCTCCAAACAGATAAGCTGCTTCCATGGCGCTCGCCAGGAATTGCCTGATACGCGGCAATAAGTAAAATTTCCTGGACGATTTGTCGAATTCCGGTCTCGCCGTTCGTCGTTATAGTGAAGGCGAGGCAAATGGGCCCGCCCGAAAACTGTTACAGAGACAAGGAGAAATTATGCCGCAATATCTAGTTACTGGTTACCTTCCCGACGACTTTGATCCGTCCGCACAGGACGAAGCGATGGTGGAGGAGATTCACGCGCTCAATCGCGAAATGATCGCTGCCGGTGTCAGGAAGTTCGCCGCCGGCCTGGGCTCGACCCGCACACTGCGGCCGCAGCCCAATGGTGAAGTGCTCCTCACCGACGGGCCGTACCTGGAAGCCAAGGAGCACGTGGGCGGCTTTTGGATACTGGAAACCGCAGACCTGGACGAGGCGCTTGCGTGGGCGCGCAAGGCCGCTAAAGCGTGCGGTAGGCCGGGCGAGGTGCGAGAGATTTTCTTTATGCCGGCCCCCGAAGAGAACTGAGCGATACGGCAACAGCGAACTGGCGCCGCGCAGTGGCGTCCTCGAGACTCGGCCGGCAACAGATTTAAACAAACGAAGAGAGACAAGTGAGCGGCGGCAACAGGCCACTGCACGCTTTGGCGGCTCTGCGAGTAGAAACCAGTGTGAAGGAGGATTTCAAATGAGAAAGCTGAAACTCATCGAACATATTTCGCTGGACGGCGTGATCCAGCACGGCGAAGACGGCGACTTCCCATACGGCGACTGGACCGCGCCGTATCGCAGTCCTGCTGGGTTAGCGATGGTCCTTGCGGCACAGGGCGAGAGCTTCGATCTGCTGCTTGGCCGCCGAACCTACGATATGTGGTCGGGTTTCTGGCCTAAGGCGCCGAAGAGTCCGATGGCGGACCGCCTGAATGCGGCGACGAAGTATGTCGTAACCCACAGGCCGGAGAGCCTGGAATGGGGCCCGTTCGAAGCTATTGGACCGAACATCGTGGATGGCGTTCGCGGCATCAAGGCGAAGGACGGCGCGGACCTGATCCTCTGGGGCAGCTCGACGCTGACTTCGGCGCTGCTCGAGCATGGGCTTGCAGATGAGGCGCTTCTGCTGGTCTATCCTGTCCTGCTGGGCAAAGGGAAACGCTTTTTTGCGGAGGGAACCCCGGCACGCGCGCTTGCGCTCGATAGCACGCAAGCTTCGCCGACGGGCATCCTCGTCAACACCTACAAGGTCGTTGGACCTTTGCAGAACCAGAGATAAGGAGCGCCTCAGATGCGTTTTATGATGATGGTGATACCCAAAGGGTATGAATCAGCGGCGCCGGATACAGTTCCCAGCGCGGAAGCGGTGGCGAAGATGACGGAGTACAACAAGGCGCTGCAAAGAGCGGGCGTCCTGCTTGCGCTGGATGGACTGTTCCCTCCCTCCACGGGAGCGCGTATTTCGTACACGGACGGCAAGGCGACGGTGACGGACGGGCCGTTTGCCGAGGCCAAAGAAGTAATCGGCGCCTACTGGATTATCCAGGTCCGCTCGCGGGAAGAAGCCATCGAATGGGCAAAGCGGGCGCCCATGTCAGACAACGAAGTTATAGAAGTCCGCCAGATTCACGAGATGCCCGACTTTCCAGAGGACGTTCAAAAGGCGCCTGAAGGATTCGAGCGCCGGAACGCCGCAGTCAAATAAGCATGAGAGATGTCCATAAGACGATTGAGGCCGTGTGGAAGATCGAGTCGACGCGGCTCATCGCCGCGATTGCTCGCGTCACACGCGATATCGGCGTTGCAGAGGAGCTGGCCCAGGACGCTCTCGTCACTGCCCTCGAACTGTGGCCTGAGGAAGGTGTTCCTGAAAATCCTGGGGCGTGGCTGATGAAGGCGGCGAAGCGGCGCGCTATCGATTCTTTGCGGCGTGGTCACATGCTCGCACAAAAGCACGAAGAAATTGCCCGAGAACTGGAATGGCAACAGCAGCGGCTCGCAGACGCTCTGGAGCGCTCAATGGACCAAGTCATCGATGATGACATCCTGCGGCTCATCTTTACCGCGTGCCATCCGATACTTCCGGTGGAAGCACGCATCGCGCTTACGTTGCGTTTGATCGGCGGCCTTACCACGGCTGAGATTGCCCGCGCTTTTCTTGTGCCTGAAAAGACGATGGGGCAGCGGATCTATCGCGCCAAGAAGACACTCTCCGAAGCTCATGTTCCCTTTGAGACGCCATGCGGGGATGAGTTGCGCCGCAGGGTGGAGTCCGTACTTCTGGTGGTCTACCTGATCTTTAATGAGGGATACACCGCGACATCGGGAGAGGAATGGACGCGGACTGCAATCTGCGACGAGGCGCTGCGGCTCGGGCGCATGCTGGCGCAACTCCTCCCTGGCGAATCTGAAGTCCATGCGCTTCTGGCGCTGATGGAGTTGCAAGCATCGCGCGCTGCGGCGCGGCGCGGAAGAAACGGCGAGGCAGTGTTATTGTCGGACCAGGACCGCTCTCTATGGGACTTAGCGCAGATTCAGCGAGGAGTGACCGCACTCGAACACGCGCGGAGGCTGGGCGGTGGCGCTAAACACTATGCGTTGCAGGCGGCGATTGCTGCCTGTCACATGCGAGCTCGCACTGCCGAAGAGACCGACTGGGAGCGGATCGTTCTTCTCTACGACGCTCTGATGCAAATCAGTCAGTCTCCCATCGTGGCGCTGAATCGGGCGGTCGCCGTGGGTGAGGCTCAAGGCCCGGCCGCTGGACTGGATGCGCTCGATGCTGCGGCCAGGCTCGCCGGTGACTCTGCGTTGGCTGGGTATCATCTGTTTCCCAGTGTGCGCGGAGACCTGCTTATGAAGCTGGGCAGGTTCACCGAGGCGAGTGAGGAAATCCAACGCGCAATCACGATGACGAAAAATCTACGGGAACAGGAATTGCTGACGGAAAGGTTGAAGAAGATTGAGAAGGCGGCCTTATCAGCATAGGCGCCGATCAGTCCCGTGAAACGGGCTTATCGCCATCAACTTCAGAATCGTCGGCCATCCGGAAGTTGGCCGGAAATGGGCCTGGGGTACTCCAAGCCGACTTCTGGCTGACCAGGCCCGCCGTGTCTCAATTTCTGGTTTGGTCGTGAATCGTGCAGGAATTTCGTAACCCTTCGGTGCGCCGATACACTTTCGTGATCCAAAAAAACCGCCAACTCACCAAAGGGACACAATAATTGTTCACAGTAAAGAAGAAAAATGATAAAACTCGTTTCTACACAGAGACAGACTAAGGCAAGGCGGATGGCGATTTTCCGATAGTGGGAACATTCGATGTCCGTATAATTCATATTAGGCGGCTAACGGCAGCGACAACTCGCGTGTATGGAGGCAATGATGGCGAAGGTTACCGGAATCGGCGGCGTGTTCTTCAAAAGCAGAAATGACAGCGCCGTGCTTAAGGCGATCCTGTCAGTGGCGTTGGTACTCGTGGTCTGCGGCCTCGCGGTCGCGGCGAACCAGTCAGACCCGGTTGGAACGTGGAAGTGTGAGTACAATATCGGCGACCAAAAGCGGACATCCACCCTGACGATCAAGAAGGACGGGGACAAGCTTACCGGCACTATGAGTTGGCCTGACCAGAAGGATACGAACCTCCAGGACCTGAAACTGAAGGAAGGGGAACTGACGTTCTCTGCTGAGCGTGTGGTGGGGGATAACAAGTTCCATGTCGAGTACAAGTTCATGGTCAACGGGGACGCGCTCAAAGGGAAGGGCACATTGGATGTCGGGGGCGAGAAACGGGATTTCGATATCGAGGGAAGGCGGGAGAAGTAGCGGTTGGGCGATTATCCACCAGCAATCCCTATGAAAAACCCGCTGAACGAGTCAGCGGGTGGCGTCTGTAAGCTTAGGTGAGCCCCATCCAGATCAAATGTTGATTCAAGCGCGTAGCGCAATGCGTGTATTTTTCCACGCACCCGGGCAGTCGCTCACAAAAGACGTGAACCTTCGGTGAGCAAGTTTAACGCATTACAGGATGTCAAACCGGCTCACCGAAGACATCTGAGGTTTTTTGTCAAGTTATTTTTCATAGCACCCTCGCTTTTCAAAAGCTATTTGACAACGAGTAGGAGACACTTCTGATATACAGCGCTATTTACGAATTGGCGCTGGGTACGATCACTATT
>WNGA01010015.1_pt1 | contig 12643 bp, 12 predicted proteins | sample 5400061 | NCBI WGS metagenome assembly WNGA01 (sample SAMN13153366, study PRJNA577476) | soil metagenome | isolation source: 100 cm soil or saprolite under grassland replicate 2 | place: USA:California | collected 2016-06-15
CAAGGCCGAGCCGGCCGAGCGCGAAATCGATCAGGCGGACGATCTCGGCGGCATGGCGGCGCGGCCCCTGCACGTGCGCGCCGCTCTGCGCCGTGGGCGGGCGCCCCGCGGCGACGCTGGCGATGGCGGTGGCGGTATCGATCCCGAGCCAGAAGCCGGCCATCAGGCCCACACCGATTGCGGATTGTGGATTGCGGATTGCGGATTGGACACACGCTCTTCGAATCCGCAATCCGAAATCCGCAATCCGCAATTACAAACCGGCAGTTCTTCTCTTCTCACCGGATCTCCTCCACCTCCCGGATGTCCGGGGCCTCACCGTAGGTCAACCGGAAGTGCCGATCCAGCGGCGGCGCCCAGGGCCCGGCGCGCTCCGGCCATTCGATCAGCACGATCGCGCCTTCGCGCACCATGTCGTCGAAGCCCAGGTCGCGGGCCTCGTCGGGGGACCTGAGGCGGTAGCAGTCCACGTGATAGACAGGCCGGTCGGCCGGCGTCTCATAGTGGTGCACCAGGGCGTACGTCGGGCTCGTGGCGAGGACCCGGGCGCCGAGGCCGCGGCAGATCGCCTGAACGAGGGTCGTCTTGCCCGTGCCGAGCTCGCCCGAGAGCCCGATCACGGCCCCCCCGCCGGGGGCGAGGCCGCGGCCGAGCTGCTCACCGAACCGGCTGAGTTCGTCCGCGGAGAGGCGCATGGGGGGAGGCGGGGCGCACCGGGTCTCCCTCGGCTCGCAGTTCGAGGATCTGATCACGCAGCACCGCGGCGAGCTCGAAGTCGAGCTCTTCAGCGGCCGCCTGCATCTGCTGCTCGAGCAGACGGATCAGCGCCTCGCGCTCGCGGGCGTCCGCCGGGCGGCGCACCGCGGGTTCCGCGGCCTTGGCGGTCTTCGCGTCCGCGAACCGCGTCGCGAAGCGCACTTGGTCGACCGACTTGACGATCGAGCGCGGAGTGACGCCGTGCTGTCGGTTGTAGTCCTGCTGCAGCGCCCGCCGGCGGGTCATCTCATCGAGCGCGCGCTGCATCGAGCCGGTGACCCGGTCGGCATACAGGATCGCCTTGCCGTGGAGGTGCCGGGCGGCGCGTCCCACGGTCTGGATGAGCGAGCGGTCGGAGCGCAGGAACCCCTCCTGGTCCGCGTCGAGAATCGCGACGAGCGACACCTCCGGCAGGTCGAGGCCTTCGCGCAGCAGGTTGATGCCGACCAGGACGTCGAACTCCCCGAGCCGCAGGCCCCGGATGATCTCGACCCGCTCGATGGCGTCGATCTCGGAGTGGAGGTAGCGCACCCGCACGCCGTGCTGCTGCAGGTAGTCGGTCAAGTCCTCGGCCATCCGCTTGGTGAGGGTGGTGACCAGCACGCGCTCGCCCTGCTTCTCCCGCAGCCGGATCTCGTGCAGCAGGTCGTCCACCTGGCCCTTCACGGGGCGGACCTCGACGGCGGGGTCCACGAGTCCCGTGGGGCGGATGATCTGCTCCACCACGACGCCGCCGGACAGCCTCAGCTCCTCGTCGCCGGGGGTCGCGGACACGAAGGTGATCCGCGGCACGAGCCCCATGAACTCGTCGATCCGCAGCGGCCGGTTGTCGAGCGCCGACGGCAGGCGGAACCCGTAGTCCACGAGGGTTTGCTTGCGGGACCGGTCACCCTCGTACATGCCGGCGAGCTGCGGCAGGGTCTGGTGCGACTCGTCGATGATGCAGAGATAGTCAGGCGGGAAATAGTCGAGCAGGCACGCCGGCCGTTCTCCCGCCGCCCGGCCGGTCAGGTGGCGCGAGTAGTTCTCGATGCCGGTGCAGCGGCCCACTTCGAGCAGCATGTCGATGTCGAAGTTGGTCCGCGACTCGAGGCGCTGCGCCTCGAGCAGCTTGTTCTGGACCCGCAGCTCGGCGAGCCGCTGCTTCAGCTCCGCGCGGATCGCGACGACCGCCCGCTCGATGGTGGGCCGCGCCGTCACGAAGTGCGTGGCGGGGTACACCGCCGCGCGCGGCAGCTCGACGATCGTGTCGCCGGTGAGCGGGTCGATCTTGGCGACCCGCTCGACCGTGTCGCCCCAGAACTCGACGCGCACCGCCTGCTCGTCGTATGCGGGGAAGATCTCCACCGTGTCGCCCCGCACGCGGAACGTGCCGCGCTCGAACGCCACGTCGTTGCGCTGGTACTGTACGCCGACCAGGTCCTCGAGCAGCGCGTCGCGCGCCAGCTCCTGGCCCACGGCGGCCGTGACGAGGCGCTGCCGGTACGCCTCCGGGTCGCCCAGGCCGTAGATGGCGGAGACGCTCGCCACGATCACCACGTCTTCCCGCTCCATCAGGCTCGACGTCGCGCGCAGGCGCAGCCGGTCGATGTCGTCGTTGATCGACGAGTCCTTCGCGATGTAGGTGTCGGTCTGCGGGACGTACGCCTCGGGCTGGTAGTAGTCGTAGTACGAGATGAAGAACTCGACCGCGCTCCTCGGGAAGAACGACTTCAGCTCGCCGTACAGCTGTGCGGCGAGCGTCTTGTTGTGCGACAGCACCAGCGTCGGCCGGTTGAACGCGGCGATCACGTGGGCCATCGTCATCGTCTTGCCGGAGCCGGTGACGCCGAGCAGGGTCTGGTAGCGGTCGCCCCGGGCGAGGCCCGCCGCGAGCTCCCGGATCGCGCGCGGCTGATCCCCCGCCGGGGCGAACGGGGAGACGAGATCGAACGGCATCCGGGAAATCTAACCGACCGCGGGCTGCGCCTGGGGACCCGACTCGCGGCGCGACACGTCGGTCACGCCCTTCACCCCGCGGATCGCCCGGATCACCTTGTTGAGGTGGGTCTGGTTCTCGACTTCGACGAGCACCGAGCCGAACACCGCGCCGTCCCGGGTCGACAGCTCGGCGGAGCGGATGTTGGTGCCGGACTCGCTGATGGCGGTACAGATGTCGGCGTACAGCCCGCGGCGGTCCTCGCCGCCCACGGCCAGCCGCACGACGAAGGTCTCGCCTGCGGACTCCTGCCAGTCGATCTCGATCCGCCGCTCGGCCTCGGCTGAGAGGACGAGCAGGTTGGGGCAGTCCGAGCGGTGGATCGAGATGCCGCGGCCCTGGGTCACGTAGCCCACCACCTGGTCGCCGGGGACGGGCTGGCAGCACTGGGCGTAGCGCACCATCAGCCCGTCCACCCCCTGGATCTTGATGCCGCGGCCGAACCGCAGGCGCTCGATCACGCGACCGAACGCGGTCGGCTTCGGGGGCTGCAGCTCGTCGGCGGGGAGGTCGGGATAGAGCGCGCGCATCACGGCGCCGAGGGCGATGTCGCCGCGTCCCAGGGTCGCCTGCAGCTGCTCGGGCGTCCCCACGGACAGCGCGGCCGCCGCGTGCTGCAGCTGCGCCTCGTCGGGCGGCGCCAGCCGGCGGCGCCGCACTTCGCGCGCGAGGATCTCCTGCCCCAGCTCGAGGCTCTTTTCGTGCTCCTCCTGCTTGATCCACTGGCGGATCTTGTGGCGCGCGCGCGCCGTCTGGACGTGGGCCAGCCAGTCGCGCGACGGCTTCGCCTGCGCGCTGGTCATGACCTCGACGGTGTCCCCGTTCTTGAGCGGCCGGTGGAGCGGCGCGATCCGGCCGTTGATGCGCGCGCCCTGGCAGCGCTGGCCCACCTCGGTGTGCACCGCGAAGGCGAAGTCGATCGGCGTCGCGCCCTTGGGGAGCCGCTTCACGTCGCCGCGCGGCGTGAACACGAAGATCTCGTCCTGATACAGGTCGACCTTGAGGAACTCGAGGAATTCCTCGGGCGTGTGGGTGTCCTGCTGCAGCTCGATGAGCTGGCGGAACCACGCCAGGTGGCGGTCGAGCTCGTCGGCGTTGCGCTTGCCCTCCTTGAAGAGCCAGTGGGCCGCGATGCCGTATTCCGCCGTGTGATGCATGTCGCGCGTGCGGATCTGGATCTCGTAGAGCTGGCCGCTGGGCCCGAACACCGTCGTGTGCAGCGACTGGTACCCGTTCGACTTGGGGCTCGCGATGTAGTCCTTGATGCGCTCCTGGAGCGGCGTCCACTTGTGGTGGATGATCCCCAGGACGTGATAGCACTCGGGGATCGTGTTCACCAGCACGCGCACCGCGAGCAGGTCGTAGATCTCCTCGAACGGCTTGCCGCGCTTCTTCATCTTCTTGTAGATCGACCACAGGTTCTTCGGCCGGCCCGTGATCTCGATGTCGGCGAGCGCGGCCTCGCGCAGCTCGTCACCGAGCGGCGCCCGCAGCCGCTCGATGGTCCGCTCCCGCTCCACGCGCTTCGCCCGCACGCTGCGCGACAGCGCCCGGTAGTCCTCGGGCTCGAGAAACTTGAAGGCGAGGTCCTCGAGCTCGGCCTTGATCCCGGCCATGCCGAAGCGGTGCGCCAGCGGCGCGTAGATCTCGCGCGTCTCGAGCGCGATGCGGCGCTGCTTCTCGCCGTCCAAATGCTCGAGCGTCCGCATGTTGTGGAGCCGGTCGGCCAGCTTGATGATGATGACCCGCGCATCCTTCGCGATCGACAGCAGCAGCTTGCGGTAGTTCTCCGCCTGCTCCTCGGCGGTCGAGCGGAAGGTGAGCGTGGAGAGCTTGGTCAGCCCGTCGACCAGGTCCGCGACCTCGGGCCCGAAGGTGCGGCGGATGTCCTCGAGCGAGACGTCCGAGTCCTCGACCACGTCGTGCAGCAGCGCGGCGGCGATGGTCGTCGAGTCCATCTGCTGCTCGGCGAGAATCGTCGCCACCGCGACCGAGTGCGAGACGTAGTCGTCTCCGGACTCGCGTTTCTGACCCCGGTGGGCCTGGGCGCTCACGCGGTAGGCGCGCGCGACGAGGTCCAGATCGAGGCGGTCCCGCTGCGCCGCCACGGCCCGGGCCAGCTCCGGCGCGAGCAACGGCGCCGTACTCGTCACAACAGTCCCGCTTCCGCGAAGCTCACGTAACGATCGCCTCCGACGATCACGTGGTCGTACACCGGCAGGTCCAGGAGCCGCCCCGCGTCCACCAGCTGCCGCGTCACCGCCCGGTCGTCCGCCGAGGGCGTGGGATCGCCGCTCGGGTGGTTGTGCACGACAATGATGCCCGCCGCCGCTTCCGCGATCGCCGCCCGGAACACCTCGCGCGGATGCACCAGCGAGCTGTTCAGGATCCCCCGCGTGATCAGCAGATCGCCGAGCACCTGGCTCTGGCTGCCGAGCGCCAGAACGTGAAACTCTTCGACCGCGAGATCGCGCAGCCGGGCGGCGTAGAACCGCTGGACGTCGGCGGGACCGCGGATCCGCGCCGGCGCGGGCTCCGCCTCGGCCCCCACCCGGCGGCCCAGTTCGAGCGCCGCCGCCACCCGGGCGGCCTTCGCGCGCCCCACCCCGGCGAGCCGCGCCCACTCCGCCGACGGACGTCCGGCGAGCCGCCGCAGCGAACCGTCCACGCGCGCGAGCAGGTCTCCCGCCACGGCCAGGGCGTCCCGCCCGCGGCACCCCGTTCCTAGGACAATGGCAAGGAGCTCTTGCCCCGTCAACGCGGCGGGGCCGACCGCCCACAAACGTTCGCGCGGGCGGTCGCGTGCGGGGTGCTCGGCGAGGCGCAGGGGCATGGGGGAAACGTAGGTGGGGCCGAGAGATATCCGGCACCGAAATATTGCGGATGAGGGATGGCGGATTGCGCGCTAGGGACTCGGGGTTAGGGGCTCGGGGCTCGGGATTGCGCACCCGAACCCCGAGCCCCTAACCCCGAGCCCCCAGAGCCCCCCGCGCCTGCCACAGATGCCGCCGGTCATGCGCCAGCAGGAACGCGAAGTAGCCCCCCAGGGGCATGCGAACCAAGCGGCTCACGGGCGAGATCACGATCGCCCGCTTCAGATCGAGCCCGTCCGCCCTGCGGACGCGGTTGGCGAGCTCGTCGCGCAGGGACAGGAACTCGCGCAGCACGGCGTCGCGGGCGAGCGGCTCGTGGGACGGCTCGAGGATTTTCGCGGTACGGAACCGCCACCGGGGCGGCGGCTCGAACGTGCGGATCATCCAGCGGGTGAACCACCCGTAGCGGAAGGGCCCCTCGCCCCGAAGGCCACGGGCGGTGGCGTCCGCGATCGTCCGGTCGATCGCGGGCAGCATTTTGCGCACGTTGTTCAGGTGGTCGAGGCACTCCGCGGCGGACCAGCGCCCGGGTGCGGGCCGCCGGTTGAACTCGGCGTCCGACCGTCCGGCGACGAGATCCTGCGCGTCGGTTTTGACGGCGGCGATCTGGCGAAGGTAGTCTTCGAGCTCGCGGTGCATCGCTGCTACGGGCGATCCGAGCCCAACAAGCTGTGCAATCCGCGGGGATTGAGCTGCGACAATCGCGCGCAGAGCACCGGGAGCACGCCTTGCAGCGCCGGCCGAGCGGACGCCGGTATCCACGCGGGGGCCGGCACGATACTGTCCTGAACCACGTCGCCGGTCACCTCAACACCGCGAATCTCGAGGTCGCGGATCTCGCGCCGGTCACAACTCACGTCGTGGTGAGTCTCGACGGCCAGCGGCGAGCCCCTGGCCGCTTCGATGCGCAGCCACACACGCGCGTCGGATGCGACCCACTCGACGCGAGCCGTGTCGAGCAGCACGGTGTCGGGCACGGTGACCAGTAGGGACCAGCCGGGGCGCGGCGATTCGGTTGCCGACTTGGGCCGACAGCCACCCAGCGCCGACCCGAGTCCGAGCAGCGCGCTGATGCATCGCCCAGGTCTTCCGAGTCGCTGGATCACCGCCGCTCGGCCTCGACGGCGATGATCCCGGCGGCCACGGCTTCCAGGTCCGGCCCGACCACGTCGGGCGACGGCGCCAGCGGGTCGAGCACCTTGCCCGGACGACTCACGAACGCCGCCGCGCAGCCCGCCCGCAGCGCGCCGGCGACATCCCACGAGTGCGCCGCCACGAGCCGCATCTCACCGACCGGCACTCCGAGGCTCGTGGCAGCCATGCGATACACCTCCGGGGCCGGCTTCAGCCGCCGCACGCGATCGACGGAGAGCACCTGCTCGAAGTAGCCGCGGAGGCCGGCGTGGTCCAGCTGCGCCGCGGCGGCGTCGCTCGAGGAGTTGGTCAGCGCGGCGAGGCGGAAGCCGGCGTCGCGCAGGCGCTCGAGCCCGGGGCGGGCGTCCGGATGGGGCGGCAGCGTGCGCATGCCGCCCACGATGCCCGTGCGGGCGGTGGGCGTCAAGTCGACATGCCGTCGCGCGGCCACCATCGTGAGCGCGGCATCCCCCACGAGTGCGAAGTCGAAGTAGACGTTGGACGCCGTGGCGGTGATGGCCAATTCGATCACCTGGCTGAACCACTCGCTGCGGGCCGCTGCATCCCCGAACGCGCGGCGAAACTGGGGATCGAGGGCGCCCAGATCGAGCAGGGTCTCGTTCACGTCGAAGGCGAGCACCCGGCGCATGTCAGCCGTGGGGATAACCGAGCGCCGAGAGGGTCGACGTGATCTCGTCGAGAATCGCCGGGTCGTCGATCGTGGGCGGCACGCGATACTCGCTCCCATCGGCGATCTTCTTGATCGTGCCGCGCAGGATCTTCCCGGAGCGCGTCTTGGGCAGCCGCGGGACGACGGTGGCGGTCTTGAAGCACGCGACCGGGCCGATCCGCTCGCGCACCATTTCGACCAGGTCGCGAGCGACGGTGTCCGGAGCGCGCCGTACCCCCGCCTTCAGCACGATGAATCCCAGCGGGACCTCGCCTTTGAGCTCGTCCGCCACGCCGACCACCGCGCACTCAGCCACGTCCGGATGCGAAGCCAGCACTTCCTCCATCGCCCCCGTGGAGAGGCGGTGCCCGGCGACGTTGATGATGTCGTCGGTCCGGCCCATCACCCAGAGATAGCCGTCGGCATCCTTGTAGCCCGCGTCAGCGGTGAGATAGTAGCCGGGATACACGCTCAGATACGCCTGGACGTAGCCGGCATCGTTGTTCCACAGGGTGGGCAGGCAGCCGGGCGGCAGGGGCAGCTTGAGGACGAGGCTCCCGGTCTGGCCGGCGGGAACCTCGCGGCCATCCGCTCCCAGCACGCGCACATCATAGCCCGGGACCGCCCGGGCGCACGAGCCCGGCTTCACCGGCAGCATCCCCAGGCCGAGGCAGTTCGCGCCGATCGGCCAACCGGTTTCGGTCTGCCACCAGTGGTCGATCACGGGGACGCCGAGCCGCTGCTCCGCCCAGTGGAGCGTATCCGGATCGCAGCGCTCGCCGGCGAGGAAGAGGGTCCGGAAGCGACTGAGGTCGTGGCGGCGGACGTGGTCGCCGTTCGGGTCGTCGCGCTTGATGGCGCGGATCGCCGTCGGGGCCGTGAACTGGACGCCCACTCCGTGCTGAGCGATCACGCGCCAGAAGGCGCCGGGATCGGGCGTGCCGACGGGCTTCCCCTCGTAGAGGATGGTCGTGTTGCCGTTGAACAACGGGCCGTAGAGGATGTAGGAGTGGCCCACGACCCACCCCAGGTCCGATGCGGCCCAGTAGACCTCTCCGGGCTCCACGCCGTAGATGTGCTTCATGCTCCACGTCAGCGCGACCAGGTGCCCGCCGTTGTCGCGGACGACCCCCTTCGGCATGCCGGTCGTCCCCGACGTGTAGAGGATGTACAGCGGATCGGTCGCCGCCACCGGCACGCACTCTGCCGGCCGCGCTCCCGCCATGAGGTCCGACCACTCAAGGTCGCGGCCCGGGACCAGCGGCGCGCGCTCCTGGGGTCGTTGGAGGATGATGCAGCGGCTCGGCTTGGCCGTGGCGAGCTCGATCGCTTTGTCGAGGAGCGGCTTGTAGGGCACGACGCGGTTCACCTCGATGCCGCACGAGGCGGAAACGATCACCTTCGGCTCGGCGTGGCTGATGCGGGCCGCCAACTCGTGGGCGGCGAAGCCCCCAAAGACCACCGAGTGGATCGCGCCGATCCGGGCGCACGCCAGCATCGCGATGGCCGCCTCAGGGACCATGGGCATGTAGATGATGACCCGGTCGCCCTTGCCCACGCCTTGCCCGATGAGGGCCCCCGCGAAGCGGGCGACGTGATCCAGCAGCTCGCGATAGGTGAAGCGGGTGATCGTCTGCGTGACGGGGCTGTCGTAGATGAGCGCCGGCTGCTCGGCGCGGCCGGCTGCCACGTGCCGGTCGAGGGCGTTGTAGCACGTGTTGACCAGGCCACCGGAGAACCAGCGATAGTAGGGCGACCGCGAGTCGTCGAGCACGCGGTTCCATCGCTTGTACCAGTGGACGGCTTCGGCGGCGTTCCCCCAAAACTGCTCCGGCCCGTCGAGCCAGCGCGTGTACACCTGGTCCTGCGTGTTCTGCACCGCCGTCACGCTCCCGCAGCCTGTCTGCCGTCAAGCTGTCACCCGTTGGCGGCGGGCGCAACCACGTCCCGCGCACCGCGCGGATCGGCCGTCAGGTCATATCCTAGTTCAGGCCGCGCGGACAGGTCCGCTCACTCACCCTTTGCCGGTAGCGTTCGGCCTTGATTCTTCTGAGCGACCAGGGCACGCTCGAGGAAATCGAGCCGTTCCTGCATGGCATCGAGCTCCTCACGTAGCTCCCCAATTGCTGGATCGGGAGGGGCGACGACGGGCGGGCGGGCTTCTAGGCGCTTAGCGAGTGCGCTCGCAAAGCGAACGACGATAACGCTGACGGCGACGACTCCGATAACCAGGATGACGGGGAAGGCGTCCTGCATCGCATCGGCTCCCGCTTCAACAACTGGTCATGCTGCTGGCTAACGGATCGCGCTTAAGCTGCGGGCGACCCGCCCGCCGGCGCAAGAGTAGTGGACGTACGCCAAGGCCCGCCAGGGCACAACACTCCGCTTCCCTTAAAGCGATAAGCGCCCGCCAGCTTCAAGCGCTTGTTAGGCCGCATTGACTTGCGCGGCGAAGTTGTCCAAGGACAGAAATAATGCAGTCACATCAACGAAGCGAATGAGGTTAGCCTGTGCCGAGCCGGTGATGACGACACCAGCAGGCACCAATCCAGTTGCGGTGCGCGCGATCACGATGCCGCCGGAATAGCCGCCGAAATCGGCAATGGTTGCCGATTGACGGACCTTAAGTTGGTGCACGTGCTCGTCGGTTGCGCCGCTGTACTCGCACTGAACAATGAACCGCTGGTTCGTAATGGTGTCCCTTTCATAGTCGACTTCATTCAAGCCAATTCCGGGATAGCCGCTCACGACCAAATCACCGCCAAGCACAAATCCCGCGGATGCGAGCTCGGGCGTCTTCTCGGTTACGCGAGCGCGGGCGGCAAGCCAGTCGCCAATGTTGGCCGTTGTGGTAAGGCGTAAGAGAAGCAGGTCGTGGCAGTCATCTACGCCTCGTGGCTCCCAATGGTAGTCGTAGGTGAAGAACTCATTGAACCCGTCGTGAACCGGGATGCGCGCCTGGTCCCGTGTGTAGGTCGCAAGCGTATGGCGCGCAAGCACCGCGTAGCTCCGATCGCGGAACTCACAGAGAAACGCGGAGCCCCGCTTCGTGAATCGGAACTGAGGCTCGTCGGCATGCTCGACAAAGAGCGGGCGGGAGGCCTCGTAGCAGCGGGATGGAACGAGTGGCTGCAAGGTCAATGCGGCCTAACGGATCGCGCTTAAGCTGCGGGCGACTCACTCGCAGCGCGCAGTGTCGTTGAACGATAGTTCGTGCGCGCCAGCGCACAACACTCCGCTTCCCTTAGAGCGACCACCGCCCGTAGAGCGACCACCGCCCGTCAGCTTCAAGCGCTTGTTAGGCGGCTCGCAGGTACTACTCTTTGGGCGTCGTTGCGGGCTCAGAGGGACTCACGGGCTGAGAAGGGACGCTCTCGCTCTCACCCGTCGATGTGGAGGGCGCTATTGGGAGAATCTGGCCGGCAATCGGCGAATAGCCACGGCCGGGGATACCAAAGCCCTTCTGAAGGGGCGTCTCGGAGACCTGCTCGGTGCTCACGGAGTCTTGACTGTTAGAAGATGATTTCTGGGTCGTCATGGGTGCCCCCGTCCATCGGGTCATGCTGGTTCGAATAGCTCAATGTAAGTGTACTGATCCTTCGTAATCAATAGTCCCTGTGTGGAAGGTATTGGTTTTCCGATCTGTCCCTTCGTATCAACAGAATAGACCGCACTCAAATAGAGATCACCTTGTTCAGGATAACCTGAAGCGTATGAGCCCGGACCCCAGTATCCCGCGAGAAGGTGGCCATTGTTGAGATGTATAAGCATGAATACTGGTTGCCTACGATCGAAGTAGAAGTCCCAGGGCGTGATGTACGGTTGCTGCAAATAGCGGCCCAAGAACCGCTTTCCGCGAATCCACTTCCAGAAGACTGGGAGAACGACTGGACCGACCAGCCAAAGAAGAATCAGTGACGTCCAGTAAACAATCGGATGGTGCTCGAGATTGTCGGTTCGTAAGAGAAAAAGAAGGAGCGGAAGGCCGAGGACATAATCGATAACCGTAAAGAAAAAACCTTGAAGAATACCCTGAGCCCAATCAAGGCGAGCACTTGGTATCAGCAATCGATAGACGTGGATTGATACCAAGCCGGGCCATACCAATGCCAGAACTGCACCGACTACTTCAGGATCGATAAGCCATTGTTCGCTCACGCGCGCTCCCTGCGTGGATTTGGGTTCGCGCCGCCCGCCGCGACGGCGGGAACCACAAAGGGAAAGTGTTACCGATCAGCTGATAACAAACTGTTACCTGTCACCTGAACTGTTCAACTGCTATGAGGCCGAGTGCCTTCGACCAAAGAATCCAAGAATGCGTTTGCCTATTGCTGCGCCGCGTGCGGCGCGAGCCTTCACAGATCGTGCCTCCAGACGCGTCTCAATGTTAGACCAACTATCTGCCCCCATGCCTTTGACGAACCCTTCCCCGGTAGCAAGTTCGGTTGCATGCCGGAGAACGCGTTCCCCGAAGCGCTGCGCAAATGGTAGCACCCATTCGGTCAGGTACTTCGCGAAGTAGTCCCTGTGCACAACATCCACCACCCACAGCTGATCACGCTCGAAACGATCAGCTTCCTGGTGATACTCATGCCTAAGAACGCGAACCCAGGGAACGGCAGAAAGAACGGGAGCGGCTCCATCGACGGTGGTTGCGATCATCGGCGCATCAATGACCCCGACACCCAGGGTGAGATGGCTATCGAAGTACCAAGCGGTTTCAACAGGAGACTGCGATCCCTTGAAATGATGAACGGCCTTTATGAGGGGAAGTACCAGGCCATTGTAGGCGTCGCTTCCCGACAATTCGATTTCGGCCCCCTTCCGCACACACTTACTCAAGGTGTGGCAGAAGGGCGGTTCACGCTGGAAGGGATCGTCGTGTAGGTCGAGAGCATGGATGATGGAGTATGTCCATGAAGATGGATCGTCATCGCTAGTCACTACGACCTTGTCTTGCCTGAGGCCCGCAACCGCAGGAAAGCCCAGGAGCCGGAGGCGCCCCCGTCCCAAGAAGAATACGTAAGGAAGTTGAGACTGCTTGCACTCGATCAGCAGATTCAGTTCAGGCCGCACCCGAGGCTGTGGGTCCCAGTCGTATAGTCTGACTGATGCGTGCAAATCAGCGCTCCGAAGCTCGCTTGTATCCCTGTCGACATAGCTCCACTCCTCCTGCACATAGAATCCCTCAGCCTTTGGGCCGGGAGTTGAGCGAAGGATGTCAGCGACATG
>WNGA01010016.1_pt1 | contig 12642 bp, 8 predicted proteins | sample 5400061 | NCBI WGS metagenome assembly WNGA01 (sample SAMN13153366, study PRJNA577476) | soil metagenome | isolation source: 100 cm soil or saprolite under grassland replicate 2 | place: USA:California | collected 2016-06-15
GTCGGCTTTGCGCTCTGCCGCGCGACGAACGATGAACGGCGACATCGGATCGATCAGGTTCTCGAGACACAGACACGAGTCGATGAAGCTCTCGACCTTCTCGATCCCTAGCCGTTCGATGTGGCGCCGCACCCGGGTGGCGTGGTTCGCCATCCCATCGATCATTCGACGGTTGGTCTTCGAGAAGAAGTAGTTGTTCTTGAAGAAGTCGACGTGCCCGAGCACGTGCGCGATCACCATCTTCTGGTCGACTAGCGAGTTTCCCTCCAGCAGATACGCGTACGAGGGGTTGTTGTTGATGACCATCTCGTAGATCTTCGAGAACCCATAGACGTGGCTCTTCGACAGGTGCTCGAACTCCATGCCGAAGCGCCAGTGCGGGTAGCGCACCGGGAAGCCGCCGAACGCCGCGACCTCCTGCATCCGCTTGTAGTCGAGGATCTCGAGCTCGACCGGCCAGAAGTCGAGCCCGTAGCCGCGCGCGTAGGCTTCGATCTCGCGCTGGATGTCGGCCAGGTAGGCGGGCAGCGGCGCCATGGCGGCTTGCTACTTTCCCTTACCTAGAAAATCACGAATTGATTCCATGATCGCTTCTTTGCCCTTGATCTCGGAGACCACGAGGCTGTCGTCCTCGTCGAAGTGTTCGTTGAGATCTTTGATGAACTGCCCCGATCCGTATGGGCTCTCGACCTGGCCGTAACAGAACAGGTTCGCCTTGGGCAGGATGTGGGTCTTGAGCAGGTCGATGCACTGCACGGTGTCGTCGACCGACCAGTTGTCGCCGTCGCTGAAGTGAAACGGGTAGATGTTCCACTCCGACGGCGGAAAGTCGTCGTCTATCATCTTGGCGCACAGCTTGTAGGCGCTCGAGATCATCGTGCCGCCCGACTCGCGGGTGCGGAAGAACGTGTCGCGGTCGACCTCCTTGGCCACCGCGTCGTGGATGATGTACCGCGACTCGAGGCCCTTGTATTGGCTTCGCAGCCAGGCGTCGATCCAGAACGACTCGATGCGGACGATCTCCTTCTGCTCGTCGCCCATCGAGCCCGACACGTCCATGATGAAGATCATGACCGCGTTCGACTGCGGAAGCGGCGACGTGCGCCACGATCGGTAGCGGCGGTCCTCGCGCACGGGGACGATCATGGGATGCTGGGGATCGTAGGTGCCGGTCATGATCTGCCGCCGCAAGGCCTGCCGGAACGTGCGCTTGAAGTGCCGCAGGGACTCGGGCCCCGACCGGCGAATGCCGACGTAGCGATCCTTCTGCGCGATGATGCGCTGCTTGCCCTTGGGCTCGATCCGCGGCAGCTGCAGCTCCTCGCCCATGATCTGCGCCAGCTCCTCCAGCGACAGCTCGACTTCCAGCGCGTGCTCGCCCGCCTGGTCACCGGCCTTGCCGCTGCCGTCGGCGTTGGGATCGCTCTTCCCCAGGCTGTCGCCGACGTCACCCGCGCCCTGCCCCACCCCGCCCCGGTCCTTGCTGCCGAACCGGAACCGCGGCCAGTTGATCTGCGGCAGCGGGATCGACACCAGGTCCTTGCCCTTGCGCCCGATGAGCTCGCCCTGCGAGATGTACTTGCGCAGGTCCTGCTTGATCTTGCCCCGGACGATGTCGCGGAAGCGCCGGTGGTCGGGATCGATCCGCAACGCCATGTTCAGATCACCAGGTCCACGAATCGACCCGACGTCGGGTCGTACACCCCCAGCCGTTGCCCCTTGGCCTTGGCGCTCACCGCCTGTTCCAGCACGCCGAGCGCCCGCGTCAGCACCGCCATCGGCTGCTCGGTCTTGAGATCCGCCATGAGCTTGATGAGCAACGCGGCGGCTTGGCCGTTGACCTCGACGTTGACGGACGGCAGCGTGGTCGGGTCCATGGTCTAGTCTTTTACGTCTCCTCGGGCGAAGATCGACGCCACGAAGTTCAGCACGTCGGTCGAGCAGATCTCGCAGTAGCCGTAGTTGCGGATCATGCGGTTCTTGACCACGTCGATCTTCTCCTGGGTGTCGCGGTCGACGACCGCGCTGACCAGCGACGTCAGCTTGATCGAGTCCTTTTGGTCCTCGAACAGCTTCAGCTCCAGCGCCTTTTGCAGCCGCTCGTTGGTGCGGAAGTCGAACTGCCGCCCCTCGATCGCCAGCGCGCCGATGTAGTTCATGATCTCGCGCCGGAAGTCGTCCTTGCGCGAGTCGGGGATGTCGATCTTTTCTTCGATCGACCGCATCAGCCGCTCATCAGGCTCCTCGTCCTGGCCCGTGTACTTGTTCTTCACCCGCTCCTTCTGGGTGTAGGCCTTGATGTTGTCGATGTAGTTGGCGCACAGCTTCGCGATGGCTTCCTCGTCGGCGCTGATCGCGCGCTGGACCTCGTTCTTGACGATGTCCTCGTACTCCTGCTTCACGAGGCCCAGCAGCACCGCGTAGTGCCGGCGCTGCTCGTCGTTGGTGATGAGCGAGTGGTGGCGGAGCCCCGACTCGAGCTCGTTCATGACCATGAACGGGTTCACGCAGCCCTCGCCCCGATCGGACACCAGGGCGTTCGAGACCTTGTCCTGGATGTAGCGCGGGCTGATGCCGTCCATGCCCTCGCGCATCGCCTCCTTGCGCAGCTCCTTGATGTTGTCCTGGGTGAAGCCCGGCAGGGTCTTGCCGTCGTAGAGCTTCATCTTCTGCACCAGCGTCAGCTGATGTTTCTTCGGGTCCTCGAGCCGGGTCAGCACGGCCCACATCGCCGCGGTCTCGAGCGTGTGGGGCGCGATGTGCTTGCCGCGGATCTTGCCCGCGTTGTAGTCCTTGCCGTAAATCCGCTGCTCTTCGGAGATGCGCGTGATGTACGGGATGTCGATCTTGACCGTCCGGTCGCGCAACGCCTCCATGAACTCGTTCGAGAGCAGCTTCTTGTACTCGGCCTCGTTGGTGTGGCCGAGGATCACCTCGTCGATGTCGGTCTGCGCGAACTTCTTGGGCTTGATCTTGTGCTCCTGCGACGCGCCCAAGAGGTCGTAGAGAAACGCGACGTCGAGCTTCAGCACCTCGACGAACTCGATGATGCCACGGTTGGCGATGTTGAACTCGCCGTCGAAGTTGAACGCGCGCGGATCGCTGTCCGATCCGAACTCGGCGATCTTGCGGTAATTGATGTCGCCGGTCAGCTCGGTCGAGTCCTGGTTCTTTTCATCCTTGGGCTGGAACGTGCCGATGCCGATGCGATCCTGCTCCGAAAGCAAGAGGCGCCGCACCTTCACGTGTTTGACCACCGCGCCCCAGTCGCCTTTGTGCTCGGCCATCAGCTCGCGAAAGATGAGCCGGCACGCCGGATCGAGATCGCCTTCGATATGGATCTGCGGCTTTGTCGGACTGTTGAGGCCGAGATCGACGAGCGCCTTTTCGCGCCAGTCGGGCGGGATGAGCCGCAGCGGCTCCTCGTGCATCGGGCACTTGAACGTCGTCTGCCCGCCCGTGATGTGCGCCATCTTCTCGGGGATGATCCAGTCGTAGGTGTAAAGCGCGCCCTCGGGCGTGCGGGAGTACTCCTCGATCCCGCGCTTGATGAGGCGCGCGATGGTCGACTTGGAGCTGCCCACCGGCCCGTGCAGCAGGATCACGCGCCGCTCGGTGCCGTAGCGCTGGGCCGCGCTGTGCAGCACGCTGACGAGGCGCATGAGCGGAATGTCGAGGCCGTAGATGGCGTCGCGCCCGCCGTGGTGCTCGTCCTTGAAGAAGTTGTACCGGATGAGGCGTTTCTTGTTGTCGATGTACTCCTCTTGCCCGTACGACAAGATCATGTCGTAGACGCGCTGGAACGCGCTGCGGGTGACCGCCGGGTTCTTGCGCACGATGCCGAGGTAGTCCTCGAACGCCCCCGACCAGTTGAGCTCCGCGTACTCCTTGAGGTTCTGAAGCGCGGCGACCTTCGCGATCAGCGCGGGCACGTCGCCCGTCTTCTCGCCGTTCTTGCCGGTCGATTCGGAAGCGGCCATCGATCACTCCTTTCGGATGTCGGACACACCAGGACTGAACCCGCCGCCCGACCCTGGAAACGGCACGGCCCCAGTGTAGCACGCGGCGCGGCACAGCGATACGTCCCCAGCCCTTCGACAGTGCCCGTCAGAAACTCCAGCCGAGGCCCATCCGAGCGGTGCGGGGATAGCGGGCCACGGTCGTGCCGCTCGCAACCTCGGCGCCCACGGGGTAGCCGGTACGGTCGTCGAGCAGGTTGTAGACGCCGGCGAAGTAACGCATGCGCCAGCCGTGCGCAAACCGCAGGTCGCCCGACAGGGTCGCGTTCCACGTCAGCGCGTCTTCGGTGACCACGCCGTCGATGGAGGTGCGACCGACGTCCAGGATCATCTCGGTGCCGAGGCGCAGGGCCGAGGCCACGAGCGGATAGATGAAGCGCAGCGAGGCGACGTGGGTGGGCGCATTGGGGAGCGGCTTTGCGCCGCCCGCGGTGATGAGCCGGGTCCGGTGCCAGGACAGCGCGAACGACACGAACGCGCCACCGCCCGGCTCCCACCGCAGCTCACCCTCGCCGCCGAAGCCACGCACGGGATCGGTCAGGTTCTCGAGCTTGAACACGTCCGGCGTCGTCGTCGGTTGCAGCACCACCATGTTGGACAGCTGTTCCGCGAACACCGCCGCGACAACGTGCAGATCGTCATCGACGGCATGGGTGTGCTCGATCTCGCCGCTCACGATGGTCTCGGGCGACAGCGGCCCGGCCGCGACCTGGGTGACGCCCATGTCGTTGTAGAAGCGCTCGTACGCGGACGGCGCCCGGAACGCGCGCCCGAGCAGGAGCTTGGTGTTGCCACCCCCGTACGGCCGCGCGATCACCGCCAGCCGCGGGTTGAACGTCGCCCCGAAGCTGTCCCGGTAGTCGTCGATCCGAAACCCGAGGTTGGCGCGCAGCTTCGGTGACGGCGCCCAGTCGTCGACCAGGTAGCCGGACGCTATGACCTCCGTGAGGTCGCTCTCGAAGTAATCCATTCCAGACCCCGCGCCCGCGTCCTGGTAGGAGCGCTGCCGGATGCGGAGTTGATCCTGCGCCTGCCCGCCCACCGTCAGGCGGTGGCGGCCGAGCGGCAGCTCCAGCCGCGCCTCGCCCGTCAGCGCGTGCGATCGGAAGTCGTCGCGCGTGTCGGGCGGCATGACCTGGAGGTAATGCCCCTGGAAGAGCCCGTAGTCGTACGCCGCTCGCAGCGACAGACTCGCCCGCGCGATCGGCTGGTCGAGGCGCAGCTCGACGAACCCGCGCAGATCGCGGTACGTCGTCCCCGCGTCGGGCCGCGTCGCGTACACGCCGGTGGGGACGGTCTTGGTGCGATCGGCGACCGCTGCGCGAAGCGTGACGGGCCCGGCGCGGCCCATCACGTCACCGTGTTTGGCACGCTCGCCGTCGGCACCGCTGGCGACCGAGGTGTCGCTCCATGGGAACCGCGACTGGCCGTCGCGTCCGAGCGCGGCGCCGCTCGCCCACAGCTCGGCCCCTTCGCCGCGCGCGCCCGCCGACACCCGGCCACTCACGAGGCCGAGGGTGCCGATGTGACCCGCGGCGTCGGCGTGGGCGCCGGGCGCGGGACGGCGCGTGACCACGTTGATCACGCCGAACAGCGCGCCGGTGCCGTAGAGGACCGACCCCGGCCCGCGCACGACCTCGATGCGCTCGACGTTGTCGAGATCGACATCCAGGTCGTGACCGACGTAGCCGCCGCCGGTCACGATGTCGTTGTAGGGGTGGCCGTCGACCAACACCAGCACGCGGCGCGTGTAGTCGCCGGGCGGCGACAGCCCGCGAAAACCTATCGCCTCGTAGGTGCGGTCGTTGGAGCTCACCACCCCGCGCACGGCGCGTAGCGCGTCGGACACCGTCAGATAACCGAGCGCGCGGATCTGCTCGCCGGTGACGACGCTGATCGACGCCGGCGCGTCCTCGGCGCGGGTGAGGCGTTTGTTCGCGGCCTCGATCTCGGGCTGCAACCGCCGCAGCTGGACGTCGAGGAAGCTGCGCCGGCCCTGCTCGATCGTCACCGTGGCCGTGAACGCCTCGCGGCCTTCGTGCAGGACGTCGACTCGCCGCTCGCCCACCAGCACGCCTTCGATCACGGTGGGCGAGAACCCCATCTCGCGGCCATCGATCCGCACGAGGGCGCCGTCGATGTTGGCGCGCACCACCAATGCGCCGGTCGGCTGCGGCAGCGGCGCGAGCGGCACGTCCACCGACGTAGTGGTGTCCGGGGCGACGTCGATCTCGATGCGCGCGGGCAGGTATCCGGGCGCGGCGACGAACAGCACGTGGCGGCCCGGTGGCAGCGGCGTCGCGGTCGGGCCGAGGGCAATCGGCGGACCGTCCGCGACCTGACTGCGTACCGTGGCCCCGGGCGGGAGACTGCGGAACGCGACCGCGCCCAGGATCCGCTGCAGCACCGGCGCGATCGTCCGCTCCGTCCCTTTCGTGACCTCGACCGGCACCTCCGCCGACCGGTAGCCTCTCCGCTCGAGCAGCACGGTGAGCTTGCCGGGCGGCAGGGCCAGCAGCTTGGGCGTCGCGCCCAGCGAGCCGAGGTCGCGGCGGTTGGCGTAGATCTCGGCCCCCGGCGGATCGGAGCTCACCATCAAGAGCGCGAGGTGAGGCCGCAGCTTGTCGATCGCGGCCTGGATGGACGACTTCTCGGCAGCGGGCGCGTCGCTGCGCGCCAGCTCCGACCAGGCGCGAAACGCCTCGTCGTACAGCTTGAGCTGCTCGAGGCAGCGCGCGATGTTGAACTGGACGTTGCGGTTCGGAACCAGCCGATTCGACGCGTACAGCTCCGACAGCGCCTCATCGAACCGCGCCTGACGGTAGAGCTGGTTGCCGCGCGTGAAATGGAACTGCGCCTCGTCGGCGACGTCGTCCGCGTGGGCGGCAACGGCGGCGCAGAGGGACAGAGCGAGGACGACCGCCATCGCCCGGAACAAGGCGATCATCGTTCGGACTTGATGTCGTCGACCGGGCGAGCGGCGGCGCGGGCAGCGGCGGCGCGGTGATGCGCGCGCGGCGCGGCCAGACGCTCGAGCTTGGGCGCGAGCCGCAGCCCGGCCGACGGTATCGCGCGGATCACCTCGGGCCGGTAACCCGGGAGCGCGAACGTCAGCGTCACGGGCGCGGCCGCGGGCACGACCCGCCAGCTTGTCGGGGTGGTCCCGATCGCGACGCCGTCGACGGTCACGAGCGCGCCCGGGGGCGTGCTGTCGAGCAGGGTCTCGACCGCGGCTGGGGACGGCGGCGCCGGTGGCGGAGGCGGCGGGGACGTCGAGGTGGCGGCGCCCGCCGGGGACATCACCGCGGCGGCGGGGGCGGCGCTGGTCGCCGCTTGGCGTGCCGACGGCGGCGCGCCGGGACGCAACGTCACCACCGCCGCGCCGAGCAGCGCGATGCCGACCACCGCCATCGCGACCCGAACGCCGCGCCGGGGCCCGCGCGCGGGAACCGGCGCGCTCATCGCGCCGCTTGCCGCCGCCGACAGCGTGGTCGCGCTCACCGATGCGCGCGGCAGCCGCACCTCCGGCGACGGCGTGTTGCCCGGCTTGTGGGTCGGCGCGCGCGCGATCTCGACCAGCAGCGCGTCGCGCACCTCCGGCATGCCCGAGAACCGCTCGTCGGCGTTCTTGGCCAGCATCCGCAGCACCAGGCGGTCGATCGCCGCCGACACCTCGGGCGCGCGGCGGGACGGCGCCTCGGGCGGCTGGTTGATGTGCATGTTGACCAGCGCGCCGAACCCCTCCGACACGAACGGCGGCACACCGGTCAGCATCTCGTGCAGGATGCAGCCCAGCGAATACACGTCGGTGCGGCGGTCGACCTCGCGCACGCCGAGGCACTGCTCGGGCGACATGTACATCGGCGTCCCCAACATCGCCCCGGTTCGCGTCTTGTGCGAGACCCCTTCGTCGAGGGACGCCGCGAGCTTCGCGATCCCGAAGTCGAGGATCTTGACCTGCTCGTTGCCGGGCAGCCGGGCGTCGGGCGCGACGAACAGGTTGTCGGGCTTGAGGTCGCGGTGGATGACGCCCTTTTCGTGCGCCGCGGCCAACGCGCCCGCCGCCTGGTCGGCGAAGTCGAGGGCTGTCCGCACCGGCAGCCGTCCGACCCGGTCGAGCCGCGCCGCCAGGCTCTCGCCCTCCAGGAACTCCATGATGATGTAGGTTCCGCCCCCGGGCAGCGTCCCGTAGTCGTACGCCTCGACGATGTTGGGGTGGCGGATGGCGTTCGAGGCACGCGCCTCTTGAAAGAACCGGCTCACCACCTCGGGATCGGCGGCCAGGCGCGGGTGAAGCACTTTGATCGCGGCTTTTCGGCCCAGCGCCGGGTGCTCGGCCAGGTACACCACGCCCATGCCCCCCTGGCCCACCTGCGCCGTGATTCTGTAGTTCCCGATCGTCGTTCCGATCACGGTGGCGCGCCTTTGATGGGACATTATCGATCAGAAGTCATCCCCATGGACAGATTCGACGCGATCAGGCAGGTTCCCGATTGAAGTTACGAGGCTCGCCACCTCGTTCTGAGGAGGTCCATGACCTCGTTCCGTGTGTCCGCGAGCCTCAAGATTGTTTGCCTGCTGGTGCTGGGTCTCCCGGCGTGCGGCAGCTCCGTGGGGCCAACGTCGTTCACGGTGACCGCGGACGGAGGTGTCCGTCCCGGCGTCACACCGTGGATCGATCCCCTCGATCCTCTCGATCCCGGACGCCCGCACCCGGATCCCGTCAACGATCCGATTGACGCGGGTGGGCCGCCGACGCCGATCGTCGACGCGAGCGACGTGGCCGATACCGGCGAGCCCGCCGACGCGCCGACGGACGCCGGGGCCCGAGACGTCCCCGACCCCTGCGACATCGACCACGGCGGCTGCGATCCGCTGGTCGGCTGCAGCAACGTCGCGGGCGTCGCGATGTGCAGCCCGTGCCCGAGCGGCTACCGAGGCGACGGCAAGACGGGCTGCAAGGACGCCGACGAGTGCGCGACCAACAACGGCGGCTGCTCGGCGAGCGCGACCTGCAAGAATACCCTCGGCGGGTTCACCTGCACGTGCAACTCAGGCTTCTACGGCAACGGCGTCGACTGCCGGCCACCGCCGGTCGTGCCGGCGATCTCGGCAGGCAACTTCCACGGCTGCGCGCGGACCGCGTCGGGCGCCGCGCGCTGCTGGGGCGCTAACTGGCGCGGACAGACGGCCGCGCCCGCGGGGAAGGCACTGCAAGTGACGGCGGGGGTCGACTTCGCGTGCGCGCTCTTGCCTGACCGCACCGGCACCTGCTGGGGTGACGGCTGGGCCGGCCAGACCCGGCCGCCTCCCGAGCGGTTCATCCTGCTCGCCGCGGGCGCCGACCACGTGTGCGCGCTGCGCGAGGACCTGTCAGCGGCCTGCTGGGGCGACGACGACTCGCGCCAGTCGGAGCCGCCGCCCGACGTGTTCGTCGGCCTCGCGGCCGGCTACGCGCACACGTGTGGGGTGCGCAGCAACGGCACGGTCGTGTGCTGGGGCGCCAACGACCAGGGGCAGACCCGCGCGCCGACCGGAGCCTTCGCGTCGGTGGTGTCGGGAACCGATCACGCGTGCGCGCTGCGCGCGAACGGCACCGCCGCGTGCTGGGGCGCCAACGGCTCCGGGCAGGCGACGGCGCCCAGCCGCACGTACATGCGGCTGGCGGCGGGCGGGCGCCACAGCTGCGGGCTCCGAACCAACGGCCAGGCGGAGTGTTGGGGCGACAACACCGCAGGGCAGTCGACGCCTCCGACGCGGACGTTCGTCGACATCGCGGCCGGCTATCTCAACACGTGTGGGCTCGCGGCCGACGGCGCGATCGAGTGCTGGGGCGACAACGAAAACGGGCAGAGCGCGCCATGACCACGCGGTCGACGACGCGCGCGTGGATCGGGTTGGCCGCCGGGGCGCTGATCGTCGCGGTCGCGAGCGCGATCGTCGCGGCGCCGACCTTCCCCGAGGCGCCCGACCCCACCCCGGCGACGTTCGCCAACGTGGGCGGCGGCGTTCGCGTGACGCTGGTCTTCGGCGAAACGATCTACGTCGGCGGGAACTTCCGCGTCACCCAGAACAACGTGACGCGCACCAACCTCGCGGCCTTCGATCTCGCGGGCAACCTGCGGCCCGAGTTCTCGGCCACCCCGAACGGGCGCGTGCTGGCGCTGGCCACCGATGGGGCGTCGCTGTTCGTGGGCGGTGAGTTCACGCGCCTCGATCTCAAGCAGCGGCTCTGCGCGGTGGACCTCGTGACCGGCAAGGTGAACCGCCGGTTCACCGCCCACGTGACGGGCGCGATGGACGTCGGCGCGGCGACCGCCGTGCGCGCGCTGGCGGTGATGCGCGATGCTTCCACCCAGCCGCCCACCGTGCGGCTCATCGTAGGTGGCAACTTCACCGGGCTCGATTCGAACCTCAGCAACCGGAACGGCCTCGGCGCGGTGAGCGTGGAGACCGGGGACCTCGACGGAGCTCGCTTCACGGAAGGCGTGTGGGGAGGGTTCGTGGATGCGCTGTTGCCCACCGGCGACGCCGTCTACGTCGGCGGATCGTTCACCTCCGTGCAAGGGCGCGCGGGAAGCCTGGCCGCGCTCGGCTTCACCGGCACGCTGCAGACCGGCATGTTCCGCAACGGGACCCAGCCCATCATCGACCTCGACATCGACGAGGCCACCAACCGCCTGTTCGCGGCGTCGGGGGGCGGCAACAACCGCGCGCTCGCGCTGACCGCGACCGGCGCCAACCGCGGCCAGATGCTGTGGCGCGGGCCGCGGGTGGGCGGTGACGTGCAGGCGATCCACCACGTGAATGGCGCCGTCTACTTCGGATTCCACGACGGTTTGTTCGTCGAACCCGATCCGTACAAGCTGGCCGCGCTCGACCCCGCCACCGGTGCGCTGTTGTCGGACGCCGACCACGCGGCGCTGCCCTGCTCGAACGGCGACGCCGAGGTCGGCAACTGCTGGCTGCCGGTCATGGACGAGAGCAACGGCGGCCAGGGATTCTTCGGCGTATGGTCCCTGAACCACCTCACGGACCCAGCGACCGGGCTGCCGCGCTTGCTCGTGGGGGGAGAATTCACTCAGATCGGCGGCGTCACCAACACGCGCCGGTTCGCGATGTTCCGCGAGCTGCCACCGCCCCCGCCCCCGCCGACGTCTGACGCCGGCGGTCAGTAATGCGAGAGGGAGCCGTCGGCGCGGGCGCGGCGGAGCGCGTACGCGAACACGCCGGCGCCGATGGGGGCGAGCACGATCGCGAACACCATCAACGCCACCAGCGAGCCACCCATCGCGGCGATCGGCGAGCCGACCAGCAACCCGCCGCGCAGCACGGCGAGCGCGTGGGTGAGCGGCAGCAGGCTGCCCACCGCCTGCAGCCAGCCCGGCAGCACCTCGACTGGATACAGCACGCCCGACAGAAAAAACGACAGCGAGCCGATCACCGTCGCGACCGGGTTCGTCCGCCGCATCAGCATCGTGGTCCCCGCGGCGAGCAGCCCGAGCCCCGAGAACGCCGCAATGATGAGGGGCACCGAGACCAGCAACGACACCCAGCTCGCGCGCGAGAGGTCGAGCCCCAGCAGGACGCGCGCGCCGATCAAGTAAGCGGCCGAGCGGACCGCGGCACCCGCGAACTCGTACACGGGCGGCGCCCCCAGCACGATCCAGGGCGGCGCCGGCGTCGCGACCTCCGCCTCGAGCGTGCCCATCATCTGGGCGAGCCGGATCCGCTGCGCGAGGCCCGACACTCCGATGTGCTGGAAGTCGGTCGCGAGCGCACCGATGACGAGGAATCCGAGGTAGTTCCCGGCGTAGGCGGAGAGGTGCGGGTTGGCGGTGGCGCCGACGAACCGAGACAGGAAGTAGACCGACGCCGCCAGGGAGGCGAACCCGAAGAATCGGAAGACGAACGCCATCCGGTAACCGCCGAGCGCCGACAGTTCGCGTCGAACGTACGCCGTCAGCACGCGCAGGAACCACAACCAGCGCGGCGGTGGGCTCACAGGCCCAGCTCCGCTTCGATGCGGTCGGGCGGCCCCTCGCCGCGCAGGTGGCCTCCCTCCAGGAACAGGACGCGGTCGGCGAGCGCGCGTGCCTCGGCGGGATCGTTGCTGCACACGACCGCGGTTCGGCCCGGTTTGCGGATCACGTCCTCGCGCAAGAAGGCGCGCAGGTCACGCGCGCCCCTCGGGTCGAGGCCCAGCGTCGGCTCGTCGAGCAGCAGCACCGAGGGCTCGCCCAACAGCCCGCGCGCGATCGCGAGCCGCTGCCGCATGCCGCGCGAGTACTCGCGGTAGTCACGGTCGGCCGCCGCCGCCAGCCCCACGCGCTCGAGCAACTCCCCGGCGCGGGAGCGGGCGTGCGGTCCGGACAGCCCGTGCAGCGCCGCGAAGTAATGCAGGTTGCCGCGGCCCGAAACCCGAAAATGAAAGCTGCGTTCGTCCCCGACCACGAACGACACCCGGCGACGCGATTCCAAACCGGGTACGCTCGCGTCCTCGCCGGCGAGCGTCGCGCGCCCGGTGCTCGGCAACAGCAACCCGCCCAAGACGCGCAGGAGCGTGGACTTCCCTGCCCCGTTCGGCCCCATCACACACACGCTCTCGCCCGCGGCGACGGAG
>WNGA01010017.1_pt1 | contig 12641 bp, 11 predicted proteins | sample 5400061 | NCBI WGS metagenome assembly WNGA01 (sample SAMN13153366, study PRJNA577476) | soil metagenome | isolation source: 100 cm soil or saprolite under grassland replicate 2 | place: USA:California | collected 2016-06-15
CGAATGAGAGCCAGAAGCCCTGGTATCGGCTATACTCCGGGCCGACCTCTCGGCCGGGGGCCGCCGCTTGCTATCCGTCGTCATCCCGATCTTCAACGAGGAGGAGAACGTCCCGGAGCTGCACGCCGAGCTCCAGGGCGTTCTCGACCAACTCGCTCGGCCGCACGAGGTCATCTACGTCGACGACGGGAGCGCCGACCGCAGCTTTGAGCTGCTCAAGACGCTGGCGGACGAACATCCTGAGGTCGGCGTGATCCAGTTTCGCCGCAACTTTGGCCAGACGGCCGCTCTCGCGGCCGGCATGGAAGCGTCGCGCGGCGAAGTGCTGATTTTCATGGACGGCGACCTCCAGAACGACCCGGCCGACATCCCTCGGCTGCTCGAGACGATGGAGGCAGGCGACTACGACGTGGTCAGCGGGTGGCGCAAGAATCGCCAGGACGCCGCGCTCAATCGCAAGCTGCCCTCGCGCATCGCAAACTGGCTGATCTCGCTGGTGAGCGGGGTGCATCTCAACGATTACGGCTGCACGCTCAAGGCTTACCGCCGCGAGGTGATCCAGCACTTTCGTCTGTACGGCGAGATGCACCGCTTCATTCCCGCGTACGCGGCCTGGACGGGGGCTCGGATCGCCGAACTCGAGGTGAACCACCGCGCCCGCAAGTACGGCCGCTCCAAGTACGGCATCAATCGCACGATCAAGGTGCTGCTCGACCTGCTGACACTCAAGTTCCTGGGCAGCTACTCGACCAAGCCGATCTACCTGTTTGGCGGCATCGGGTCGCTCTGTTTCCTGTTCGGCGGGCTGTCGTTCCTGCTCGTGCTGTACATGCGCTTCTTCGAGGGAGTGCGCGCCAACCGCAACCCGGTCCTGCTGATCGGCGTCTTCATGTTCCTGGCGGGCCTGCTCTTCATAACCCAGGGCCTGCTGGCCGAGATGGTGACGCGCACGTACCACGAATCGCAGGACAAGCCGACCTACGTCGTCAGGAGGACGATCGAGCCACGCGCCACCAAAGACGAGCGCGCCGAGCAGTCAGAGGATCGAGATGACACTGGCGAGTCGGGCGCTCGACCCGGGGCGGATCAAGGGCCAGATGCAGCCGGCGGGGCCGCGCCTCGCGCCGGGGCAGAGCAGGACGGTGTCGTGATTCGCAGCCCGGCGCGCGGTGCTCGGAGTGGCGGCTAGCCCGCCTGAGGCGGGCGAACGTGTCGCTCGGCAACAGCACAAACCACCTGCTCCCGGGCCTCAGGCGCCTCCACCCAAACGTCGCGGCGTTGGGCCTCGTGCTGCTCGCGGCGGGGGCGATCCGACTGGCGTTCGCCTTTCGGGCCCCAGTTTTCCTCCTTCACGACAGCGGCAGCTATTACCTGCCGGCGTACGATCTGGTCCAGGGGCTCGGTTTCGATCTGACCATCCGCCGGACGCCGGTCTATCCCTGGTTCCTGGCAAGCACAATCGGCCTGTTCGGCCAGGACCTGATGGCGGTGGCCTTCGCCCAACACCTGCTTGGATTCCTCACCACCGGCCTCGTCTACCTGCTTGGCCAGCTCACGTTCGGCCGACCAGTTGGCCTGCTTGCAGGCCTGCTGACGGCGCTCGACGGGAGCCTGCTCGTCTCCGAGCATTACGTCATGCCCGAGGCGCTCCTGCTGGTGCTGCTGCTGTGCACGTTCATCATCGCGACCCTGGCCATCCGTCGCCGCAGCGGGCGGCTATTCGCGCTGAGCGGGCTCCTGCTTGGAGTGACCCTCCTCTGTAAGCCCGTGGCCCAGGTCCTGGTACCCGTCATTCCAGTTGCGGTCCTGCTCTGCTACGGCTCGGCGCGGCGGACGGTGTTGCCGACGGGACTATTCCTGGCCGGGGTCGGCCTGGTGGCCGCGCCCTGGATGGTCCGCAACTTCGCCGCGCACGGCAGTCTGACCACGTCGGGCGCGCTCGGCCAGACCCTGATCGCGCGCACGGCCAAGCACGACACGGGCTTCGTCTACTACGACCCACGCTACGCCGACCAGTACGGCCGCCAGGGCAAGTCGATCGCCCGCCAGACAGTCCAGAGCGGCATCAACCAACGCCTGTCGGACGGGGTTATCTATCGGCGAGTGCAAGAGCGCTTGAGCCTCTCGGACGCCGAGACCAACGTGTTCATGCGCGACCTGGCGCTCGAGGTAATCGCGGCCCAGCCTGTCTATTATTTGCAGGGCACCGCGCGGATGACCTGGCAGCTCCTGGTCGGCGAGGTGGAACGGTTGCGCACAGACTGGAAGACCCAGAATGCTCGCCTGACTCGGGACGAGTGGGACGAGCGAATCGAGCACGTCCTCGGAAAGCCTAGCGCGGCGCACCAGAACGAATTCGGGCGGGCGGAGGCGATCGTGGGCCTGTACCAACCGACCGCGCTCGGGCCGCTGCTGCCACTGCTCGCGCTGCTCGGTATGGCCGTCGCCGCCGCGTCGCCACGCCTGCGACCGGCACTCCTGCCCGGGCTGGCGACGGTAGCGCTGCTGGGCGCCTCGGCCGCCCTGGACGGACCGGTGGCGCGCTACCGTTATCCTGCCGACCCACTGATCGCACTGACGGCGATGGGCGGCCTCGTGTGGGCGGCGTCGCTAGTGGCTTCGCTGGTAGCGCGCTGCCGCTCGTCGCCTGATGCTCGGGCCGCAGAATTGAGCCTGCAGAATGCGGAGTAGTCTGACGCGCCTACGTGATTCTTCACTCTTCATTCTTCGTTCTTCATTCTTCGGCCTGGCGGTGGTCGGGCTGGTCGCGGCCGCGATTCGGCTGGCCTTCCTCTATCGCGCCCCGGTTTTCTTGACCGGCGACAGCCAGTCGCATTTCCTGCCCGGCTTCGACCTGGCGCGCGGGCTCGGATTCGACCCGGAGCTCAGGCGCACGCCAGGCTACCCACTTTTCGTGGCGGCCATGATCACCGTGCTGGGCGAGGAGTTGCGCTCAGTGGCGTTCGCCCAGCACGTCCTCGGCACCCTGACCGCGCTGCTGACGTACTGTCTGGGGCGGCTCACACTTGGTCCCCTGGTGGGGCTGGCCAGCGGCGTGCTGGTCGCCGTCGACGGAGCGCTGATCCTGTCCGAGCACACGATCATGACCGAGGGCCTGTTCGGGACACTCCTGTTGGGGTCCCTGGCGGCAGTGGCGTGGGGGCGATCACGTCCTGGGAGCGCGTGGCTGTGGTATCTGCTCGGCGGGATCCTGCTCGGCCTGGCGACGCTCACTCGCCCGGTCGCCCAGATCCTCGTACTGGTCATCCCGTTTGGTCTGCTAGTCGTCGAACGTCGCTGGCAACCGGCGCTGCGGGCGTCGCTCGTGGTTTGGCTGGGCTTCACGTTGCCGGTCGGGCCATGGATGCTCCGAAACCTGACCGAACATGGCAGCCTGACCGCGTCCGGCGGATTGGGTCGAAGCCTCGTGGCCAGGACGGTCAAGTATGACACCGGCTACTTGGAGGCGGACATCCAGCCGGCGGGCCCAGATGATCTGAAAGGGCAGGTCCGGCAGTTCATCCGCGGCAAGCGAAACACCATTCGAAACAGCCGCTCAGTGCGGTCCACGCAGGCGGGAATGATGAAGGAGCTGGGGCTGACCCAGGCCCAGAGCGACAGCCTCATGCGCCAGGTGGCGATCGAGGCGATCGCCGAACGCCCGCTCTACTACCTGTCCGGCACGCTGCGGATGGCCACCCAGATACTGGCCGGGAAGGAGAAGGAGGACTCGTTGGCGACCCGTTGGAGCCAGCGGACTGACAAGGACTGGGTCGAGCAGTGGGAGGCTCGGATCGACCATCTGGTAGCTCCGGCCAGCCCTGCCGAGCAGCGTGAATTCGGGCGCGCGGAGGGGCTGGTGAACATCTACCAACCGGTCGCGTTCGGACCGATCTTGCCTGCCCTGGCGCTGCTCGGACTCGGGGCCGCGGCAGCGCTGGCCGCCCACCGGTCGGCAGTGCTGGCCGGCCTGACGGCCGTGGCGCTGGTCCTGACTTCCGCTGCGCTCGACGGCCCAGTCCCCCGCTATCGCTATCCGGTCGACCCCTTAATTGCGCTGCTGGCTACCGGTGGCGTGGTCGTAGTCGCGGGTCAGGTGGCCGCACTAATGCGACGCCGAGCGGAAGTCGGCCGCGCTGGCTCGTCAGCAGCCCGCGCTCCCCGCCTGGCTAGACGGCGGGGGACAAGCCCCCGCCCGACGACATGACGGGCGACACGGCCCTGACGTCCAACTGGCAGGCGTGCCTGCGCCGCTCGTGGTCCTTCCTCCGCGCCCACCCAGACGCCTGCGCGCTTCTAGCAGTGTGCCTGGTTGCGCTCAGCTTTCGGCTCTCGTTCAGCCTGCGCGTGGCGCCGTTCGTTTCCAAGGACAGCCAGTCGTATTTCCTGCCGGCCTGGGACCTGGTCCATGGGGGCGACTTCCAGCTCGGCCTTCGACGCACGCCCGGCTATCCGGCTTTCCTGGCGCTCTGCCTGATGCTGTTTGGCGAGGACCTGCGCGGGATCACCCTCGCGCAGCACCTGCTCGGGGCCGGGACGGCGGCCCTCACCTGCCTGCTCGGACGACTCACGTTCGGCCGACTGTCGGGCATTGTCGGTGGTCTGCTGGTTGGGCTGTCGGCGCCTCTACTGACGTATGAGCACTACCTGCTAACGGAGGCGGTCTTCGGTTTCGTCCTGACGGCCGCGCTGGTGACGCTGGCGGCGGCATGGCACCGATCATCGGCTCGACTGTGGCTGCTCGGCGGTCTGCTCGTCGGCCTGGCTTCACTGGTCCGCCCGATCGGGCAGCTGCTGCTTCCACTCGGCCTGCTGGCGGCTGCCCTGGTGGGCCCTCGGCAGCCGCGGCCCGCCCTGGCCAGGGCAGGCCTGGTGCTGGCCGGCTTCGCGATCCTGGTTGTGCCATGGACGATCCGGAATCAGCTCGCCTACCACCTGGCAACCGCGAGCACGTTCGGGCGCACGCTGATCGCACGTACCGCGTACTACGATCACGGTTTCGTCTTCTACGACGCCGAGCGGCCTCCTGAGGATGCCGACCCGCGCCGCGCCCCCGCGCGCCGGATCGTCCAGCAGGGCGCCGACCGGCGCGAGTCGGACGGCGGCATCGCTCAACGCCTTCGCCAGGAGCTAGATCTCGATCCGGTCGAGGTGAACGCCATCATGCGCGATGTGGCGATCGACGCGATCATCCGCCAGCCGGTCCACTTTGTGGAGGGAACGCTGCGCTTCGCGCTCCGCATCTTCAACGGTGTGGAGATCAGGATCCGCGATCACGACAACGAGCGCCGAGACGTTGTCTGGGAGGACCGCGTGCGGATGCTCTTGGTGGGCGGTCCGCAATCGGAAGACGACTTCCGCGCCGCCTCGCGTCTCCTGAACTGGTACCAGCCGGCCCGCTACGCGCCACTTCAGTTGGTCCTGTTCTCCGTTGGGCTCGTCGCGGCCGTCTTGGTGCCCGCCTGGCGTGCCGGCGTGCTGGTGGGGTTGGCCGTGGTCGGGCTGATCGTGGTTAGCGCGGCGCTCGATGGCCCTCAGGAGCGGTACCGATATCCGGCGGACCCGGCGATCGGGGTGCTGGCGGCGGGGGGCGTGGTAGCAGTGGGGACGTTTGCGCGGCTGGCGCTGAGCAGACTGCGGCTCGCCTCACCCCCCAGCCCCCTCTCCCACCAGGGGAGAGGGGGAGCCCACTTCCCCTTCCCCCCCGCGTGGGGGAAGGGGCCAGGGGATGGGGGGAGGAGCGGAGTGCGCAACCGGCAAGCTGAGCGATGATCAGTACCCTGTGCAGTCCGCCGATTCTCTGGCTCAAGCGGCACCCGGACGTGCTCGGCGCCGTGCTGGTGGGGGTGGTGGCCGCGACTCTACGGGCGGCGTTTCTGTTGCGGGCGCCCATCTTCGTGACTGGCGACAGCGAAAGCTATCTTGGTCCGGCGGTCGACCTGGCGCGCGGCCTCGGGCTGGACCTGTCGCTCAAGCGGACGCCAGGCTATCCTGGCTTCGTAGCGCTCGTCATGAGCGTGCTGGGCCAGGATCTGCGTTCGCTGTTGTTTGCCCAGCACGGCCTGGGCGTGCTGACGGCGATCCTGACGTTCGGGCTCGGACGGTGGACGTTCGGCTGGCCGGTCGGCCTGACCGCCGGGCTCCTGACCGGGATCAACGGCGCGCTGGTGCTCTCCGAGCACACCATCTTGACCGAGGCCCTGTTCGTGCCGCTGGTTGTGGCCGCGCTCACGGCGCTGGTCTCCGCGCTTCGTACTGGCAGCGTCCCGCTGTACGCGTTGGCCGGTCTACTGCTTGGGGCGGCTGCGCTGACCCGGCCTGTCGCCCAGGCATTGGTCCCGCTGGTCCCACTTGCGGTCGTGCTCGTCGAGCGGAGACTGCGGCCGAGCCTGGGGTACTCGGCGGTGGCGATTGGGGCGTTTGGGCTATCGGTCTTGCCTTGGGTTCTGTGGTCGGTGAGCGAGCACGACAGCGCGACCGTCGGCAGCCTGGGCCAAACGCTGGTTGGGCGCACGGCTCGCCATGACCGGGGAGCGTTCAGCTACTACGTGCCGGCCCTCGACGACGGCGACCCCGACGTCCGACGTCTGTACGCGCGTCAAGTCCTCCAGGAGGCGGCCGAGCGGGGCTCGTCTGGCAAAGCGATCCACACGCGCCTACGGCGGGAGCTTGGCCTGAGCGCTGCTGAGACGGACCGTTTGATGCGCGACCTGGCGATCGAGGCGATCCTGCGGCGTCCCGGCTACTACGTCCAGGGCACGCTGCAGCGCTTCGTGCGCCTCTCGCTCGGGTCGGTCGAGCGGTTTGGCGCCTACCGCAACGCGGCCGACGTCGCCCGCCAGCGCTGGGAGGACGACGAGTCGCGCGACCTGCTGGTCCCAGCTAGCTCGGCCGAAGAGCGCGCGGCGCCGACGTCAGCGGCGCTCGTGAGCCTCTACCAGCCCAGCTACCTGGGTGCGGCGCTTCCCCTCCTCTCAGTGGTGGGCCTCGGACTCTCGCTGGCGCGTCCAGCCTGGCGACCAGCCGCCCTCGTCGGCCTGGCCGCGTTCACGCTCTTGTTCATCAGCGCCGCGCTCGTCGGCAACGTCTCGCGTTACCGCTTCCCGGTCGACCCGCTCTTCGCGGTGCTCGGGCTGGGCGCGGTCATGACGATCATTCAAGGTTCCGCATTCAACGTTCAACGTTTGCGTCTCGCTCGAGCCGGGATGCGCGACGCCCGAGAACTACCAGCGACCGGAGCGTTGAACGTTGAACGTGAAAGCGAAACGCCTAGGGTGGCCGGTTTCGGCGGACGTTGACGACGTCGGCCAGCATGCCGATCATCGCCGCCTGGATGGCGAGCATCACCAGCAGCATCACGGTGTTGTCGAAAAGCTTGCCAAAGCCGTACCAGCCGACGATCAGAACCAGCACGGCGAACAGGAGGAACAGCCCGCCCAGCGGCAGGTAGATCTTGAGCGGGCGAAAGGTGAGGGTGAGCCGCAGCACCAGCAGGAAGAAGTTGAGTGTGTCCTGAATCGGCCGAATTTTGGAACGGCCGGTCCGCTGGTAGTAGTCGATCGGGACGTATTCGACGAGGTAGCCGCTGTTGAGCGCGGCCAGGGTTATCGTTGTGGTGAACGAGAAGCCGGACGGCAGCAGATCGAAGAACTCGATCGCCAGGGCGCGTCTGAATAGCCGCAGCCCGGAGTTCAAGTCGGGGATCCTGATCCCGGTCAAATAGCTCGCCAGCCTGGTGAGGAGCCATTTGGCCGGGCGGCGGAGCAGCGGGATCGCGGCCCCCGAGCCGGTCCTCGCACCGACGACCATCTCGGCCTCGTCGAGCAGACTGGCCAGGCGCGGGATCTCTTGAGCCGGATAGCTCCCATCGGCGTCGATGATCGCGATCCGTTCGAAGCTAGCATGCCGGATCCCGGTCTTGAGCGCCTCGCCGTAGCCACGATTATGTCGGTGACGGACGACACGAACCTCACTCTCACGCGCGGCTTCGGCAGTCCGGTCCACCGACCCGTCGTCAACGACGAGGATCTCATATTCCTGGCCGGCCGCCTCCATCGAGCCACGCACCTGCTCGACAACGGGGCCGATGCCACGCTCCTCGTTGAAGGCCGGGATGATGATCGAGAGACCCGTGCTGGTGGCGTCTGCGCGGCCGGGCCGCGCGAGCAGGGCAGCGCGCGGGCTCTGCTCGAGGATAGACATGGCCGGGATTCGTCCCCTGCCCACCCACGGCGGGCCGCGCTATGGTACCACACGCCGGCAGCCTGAGTCGGATGGTGGTCTATAATGTGGACACATCTGTAGCCACCTTGGGGGAGGCATGCGTTCCGTCGGCGTTCGGGAGCTGAAGCAGCATACCAGCCGGATCCTGCGGGAGGTGCGCGAGCAAGGAGAGATCGTCGAGATCACCTACCGCGGCCGGGCCATGGCCCGCTTGGTCCCTGAGCGGCAAGTCCTGTCGGCGACCGAGAAGGAGAAGTTGGTCGCTGTCTGGGCGGACATGGACCAACTGGCAGCCGAAATCGGTAAGCACTGGCCCACCGGCGTCTCGGCCGTCGAGGCGGTGCGCGAGCAACGGCGTGAGTTGTGATCGTCGTCGATGCGAGCGTCTGGGCAAGCCGTTTCATCCCGCAGGACCTCCATCACGTCGCCAGCCGGGAGTGGCTATTGCAATACATGGCGGGTGGGAATCTGGTCATCGGGCCAGCGCTCTTGCCTGCCGAAGTGGCGGGTGCCATTGCTCGGCGCACGGGCGCTCCCGCCGACGGGCATCGGGCCGTAGCGCGTTTGCTCCAATTGTCCACTTTGCGGCTTCTTCCGATCGATCGTCTGCTCGCCGAGGCCGCGGCGCACCTGGCCGCTGACCTGACGCTGCGCGGGGCCGACGCAGTGTATGTCGCTACAGCGCATCGGCTCACGGTTCCGCTTGTCACCTGGGATCGGGAGCAGCGCGAACGAGGCGGGCGGCTCGTCACGACTCGGAGGCCAGGTTGACCCCTACTGAACAGCTTGGCTAAGGTCCCGCCCAGCATGCTGTCCGTCGCATCCGCTCCGATGCAGGAACCGTCGCGGGTGGAAGCGGAGCAGGGTGAGGCCCAGAACCGTCGCAAAGCTCCACCGAGGGCCAACATTTTCGGATGGGGGCGGCTCGATCTCGGTCTCCTCGCGCTCGTGGTCGGGTTGGCGCTGTGGATGCGGCTCCAGTTCGCCGCGGCCGGAGCGCCCACGTTCGTTACGCCTGACAGTGACGATTATCTGGGCCCGGCCTACGACCTGGCGCATGGGCTGGGGTTCGATCCTGAGCTGCGCCGGACGCCGCTGTATTCGATCTTCGTCTCAGCGGTCTTGGCGTTGGGCGGGAACCTCGCCAGCCTGGCGCTGGTCCAACATGCGCTTGGGGTCCTGGCCGCGGCAGCCACGTACGCCCTAGGGCGAGCGACGTTCGGCCGGCTAGCGGGGTTGTTGGCGGGCACGGCGGTGGCGCTGTCGGGGCCGCTCATCATCTATGAGCACTATCTGATGGCCGAGTCTCTGTTTTCGCTGCTGCTGGCGGCGGCCGCCCTGGTGCTGGTGGTGGGGGCAAAGCGAGACTCCTTTACCTGGCTCTTCTCGGCCGGCGCGGCGACCGGGCTGGCCGCCCTGACTCGACCGATCGGACAGGCAGCGATCCCGATCGCGGTCGGCCTGCCGCTGCTCCTGGCGATGCCAGGCTGGCGACGTGGCCTGCGCCGAGCCGTGCTCATTGCCTGCGGAGTGCTCGTGGTGCTAGCACCCTGGCTAGTCCGCACCTGGGCCGTGCACGGCTCGCTCGGCGCCGAGGGCGCGCTTGGCCAGGCCTTGATCGGGCGGACTATCCGCCACGACCGGGGATTCGTCTACGACGACCCACGACGGCCAGACCCCGACCCCACCCGCGCCGCCGCTCGCCGGGTCATCCAGCAAGAGGCGAGCACGGGCGAGCCGTCTGGCGGGACGATCACCGCGCGGCTGCGTGACGAGTTGGGACTCACGCAAGCCCAAACGAGCGCGTTGCTGCTCGAATTGGCGCTAGACGCGATCAGCCGGCGACCTACTTCCTATCTGGCGAGCACAGCGGAGGCAGCCTGGGAGCTGTTCCAGGGGAAAAACGAGCGCCTACTGGGCCATTGGCGGCAGCGAACGACCCGCAACTGGGACCGCAAGTGGGACGCTCGGCTCGTGCCCCTATTAGAGGATGAGCTGCCGGCCGAGGGACAGGCGTACGAACGAGCGGACGCCCTGACCAGCCTGTTTCAGCCCTGGCGCTGGCGGCGATCGATCACGCTGCTCTTTGGCCTCGGGGCGCTCGCCGCTCTGGCCGTTCCGCGCTGGCGAACCGGCCTGATCCCGGCGGCGATGGCTGTGACGCTCCTGGTGGCGGCAGCCGCGCTCGACGGCCTCGTCTGGCGCTTCCGCTATCCGGCCGACCCGCTCATCGCGGTGGTCGCATCCGGTGGAGCCAGCGCGCCGATCATGCTCGCGCTAGCGGGCGCAGGCCGGATTAGGCGCGCTGTACTAGCTCGGACATAAACTCAAGCGATGAGGTTGTTTCATGAAGACGAGAAGGATCGACGTGCCCGAGGACCTGGTCACCCTGTTGAAGCAGTCCCGCCTGGGCACGCGCCCGCAGGCTGATCAGGTCAAGCTCGCTCTGGCTCTGCACCTCTTCCTCGAGGGTGTCATCTCGATTGGCAAGGCGGCCGAGTTGTCGGGTGAGGCTCGCGCCAGCTTCGAGCTGCTCCTTGGCGAGATGGGGGTCCCGGCCGTCCGGTACGACGAGACCGAGTATGAACGAGACCTCGGCGGGATCGCGGCCGCCAAGCGCCGGACGAGCACTTAGTGAGGGCGGTTTCTAACGCAGGGCCGCTCATCCACCTTTCCTGGATTGACCGGCTCGACCTCCTCGACGAGCTCTTCGAGGAGGTTGTTGTTCCGGACGGAGTCGCCGATGAGATCTTGCGGACAGGCACAGACGTCGTCGGCGGAGACGCGATCCGCGCGGCTCTTGCCGCCGGCTGGCTCCCCGTCCGAGCAGTCACGGACAAGGCAGAGGTCGCTGCGCTGACGGCCAACCTGGGTCAAGGCGAAGCCGAGACGCTCGTTCTGATGGCACAGGAGAATGGCGACCTGCTTCTCGTCGACGACAGACGCGCTCGTGATGAGGCAGAGCGTCGCGGCGTTCCGTTCACCGGGACCATCGGACTCCTGCGGGAGGCTAGAGAACGCGGGCTTATCGAGGCGGCTCATCCACTCGTGCTGAGGCTACGGCGGATGGGATTCTGGGTGAGCGGAGATCTCGTGGACCGGCTAGAGCGTGAAGAGCGGGGGAGAGGCCGCGCACAGTGAGCTTGTCAACTCGCCCGATTAGCCGATCCGTTCGGCTACTCCTGTCTGGAACACTATTTCTCCGACTTCGGTCTACGGCCCCGGCTGTATCCGGGTGCCTCCACCGCCGGCTCCGCCCGTCCTGGTCTCGGCGCCTGGCCGATCCGACTTCCCGGCGCGCACCGGGCCATCGGGCTTCAGTAGCCCGCCTGCGCTGCCGTGGCGCGCGGTGTCTACTGACGTCCCGGCTGGAGTTGCGCCTGCTGCACCGACAGCGGGCGGCGGCGGCGCTCGACGGCCTAGTCTGGCGCTTTCGCTATCCGGCCGACCCGCTCATCGCGGTGGTCGCATCCGGCGGAGCCAGCGCGCCGATCATGCTCGCGCTAGCGGGCCTCCGTCGGCTTGCTTCCAGATGACAGGTCTGATACCCTTGTGCGCCCTCTCCCGGCCGCACCATCAGGAGGGCCCGGCAGGGCCTCTCGCGCGCCTGTCGGTTCCAGTCGGGCGCGGAACGAATCGCTCATCTGGATGCCTCGTGCCAGCTGTCCACCTAGCCCGTTGAGTTCCGCTGCGAACCTGGTCGACCAGGCGCTTTTCGGCGGGCGTAGGGCGGCCGCGCTCGAGCGTTCGACCAGCCTCCCTCGGCTCCTCCTCGACTCGGTGGCCGCCTCGGACCTGGAGTGTCTCGCGACGGGGATCTTCAGTCCACTGACCGGCTTCCTGGGGGAGCGCGACTACCGGGCGGTGGTGGCCGATATGCGGCTGGCGGATGGGGCTCCCTGGAGCATTCCGATTACCCTGGCCGTCGACAAGCAGACCGCTCTGGAGCTGCGCGATGGCCAGGAGGTAGCCCTGGAGGACGAGCGTGGCGTTGTCGTCGGCTTGCTCGAGCTGGCGGAGCGGTTCGCGTATGACAAAGCGGCCGAGGCCCGCGCGGTCTACCGGACCGAGGACGCGGCCCACCCCGGCGTCGCCCGCCTGTACGCCCAAGGCGATGTGCTGCTTGGCGGTGACGTGTGGATGCTCGAGGCTCCCAACCCAACCGGCTTCGAGAGCTACAAGCTGACGCCAGCCCAGACGCGCACAGCCTTCGCCGAGCGGGGCTGGCAGACCGTAGTCGGCTTCCAGACACGCAATCCGATCCACCGCGCTCACGAGTACGTCCAAAAATGCGCCCTGGAGACGGTGGACGGGCTCTTCCTGCATCCGCTCGTCGGTGCCACGAAGTCGGACGACATCCCGGCCGAGGTCCGGATGAAGAGCTACCAGGTGTTGCTCAAGGACTATTACCCTGCCGA
>WNGA01021223.1_pt1 | contig 12640 bp, 13 predicted proteins | sample 5400061 | NCBI WGS metagenome assembly WNGA01 (sample SAMN13153366, study PRJNA577476) | soil metagenome | isolation source: 100 cm soil or saprolite under grassland replicate 2 | place: USA:California | collected 2016-06-15
AACCCGATCTGGCGCCGCAGGCGGTACTGGTGCCCGCACTCGAGGAACGAGGCGATCGGAGAAAGTGACCTCGAGCGCTTCCTGCTCCTCCGAGCTTCGGTCGGGTGGCGGGGGAGGAGGCAGGCGCTTCACGTCTGGAGGCTCGCCGCCCGCGATCTCGAGCAGGAACGGCGAGGGTGTCGCCCGGTTCTTCATCCGCCTAAACGTTGATAGTGAGAGATAGTCCCGGGCGCGGGTCATCGCGACGTAGAGCAACCGCCGTTCGTCCGTCTCCGACCCCTCGTACCGGTCCGCGTTGAAGAGCGTGCGGCGCACCAGCCAGTCACCCGGTGTGGCGGTGTTCCTGGAGGGGAACCGACCGCTCTTCAGGGCCGGGATGAAGACGATCGGCCACTCCAGGCCCTTGGCCTGATGGACGGTGGTCACGTCGACGGCATCGAGCTCGACGTCCTCCTCGCCCTCGAAGTCCTCGTACGCGCCCTTCGCCCAGTTCTGGATGTACCGGGCGAGCCACTGGTAGTAGCGGAGGTCCCGGTCGTGGATCCACGCCATGTCTCCCGGGCTGAGGTGGTCCGGTCGCGGGCGCCGCCGGGTGCTCTCGTAGTCCACCAGGACCTGCGAGCACCGGGCCAGGGTCCCCAGGCGGTTCACCAACCGGACATCGCGGAGGTCCCACCGATCCACGCCGAGCGCGCCGAGGAGGGCGTAGTAGTCACGAACGAGATTGGCCGGCCGGGACCGGTGTTCCACGCCGGTCTTCCACTCCTCCAGTTGCCGGCGAACCGCGGCTCGGCGGGACCTGTCGAGCCCGAACCTCGCCGTGTAGCGAGTGAGCAGGTCGTCGAGGGTCACCGGCTCCTCGTTCCAGCCGTAGTGGCCGACACGCCAGTTGTAGCCGGCGAGCCAGCAGATCGTCCGACCGAACAGGTCCGCATCCTCCTGCGTGAAGAGGAACGTGCGCCCGCCCGGCTGAAGGGGGATGTCCTCGGCCGACAGGGCCTCCAGGATCGCCGGGAACGAGACCCGTCCCCGGCACAGGACGGCGACATCCCGGTACCGGTACCCGTGCAGGTCGTGGGCGGTCTTGATGACCCTGGCGATCCGTTCGGCCTCGTCCTCGGGTCTCTCGGCCGTCCAGCACACGACCTCGGTGCGTCCGCTGTCGGGCCGGAACTCCTTCATGGTCTTGCGGAGTCGCGGCTCGATGCTCCTGGCGAAACGGTTGGCGACCCGGATGATCTCCGGCCTCGAGCGACGATTGCGCTCGATCCTGAACTCCCTGACCTTCTTGTAGCGGTGCTCGAACTCCAGGATGTTCTCCACGTCCGAGCCGCGCCACTGGTAGATGGCCTGATCGTCGTCGCCCACCACGCAGAGCTGGACCGGTGGTTCGGCCAGCCGCTTGATCAGGGATTCCTGCGCGGGGTTGATGTCCTGGTACTCGTCGACGATGAGGTGCCGGAGCGGGCCGTGCACGCTGGCGAACACCTCCGGATCGCGGAGCTCGTGCACGGCCCGCGCGATGATCTGCCCGTAGGTCAGGAACCGGTGCTCCTCCAGCGACGCCACGTACCGCTCGTAGACCTCGCGGAAGGGATCGGTCAGTTGGTGCGGTTCGAGGAGCTCGTTCTCGACGACCTGGACGTTCTTTCCGAACCGGCGGATCTGGGAGAACATCCCCGACCCGAGCGACGGCAGCCCGAGGTTGTAGAACTCGCGGGTCAGGAACGCCGTCAGCCGATGGTCGTCGAGGACGTCGAAGGTCTCGTACCGGGCCACGTGCTGTTGGAGGATCCGGAAGCAGTAGGAGTGGATGGTCCCCACGAACATCCCGTTGAGGGAGTCGAGGATGTCTTGGCCGAGCTTCGCGGCGGCGCGTTGTTCGATGCGCGACTTGAGGGACGCGGCGGCTCGTTCCGTGAACGTGAAGGCCACCATCGCATCCGGTGGGATCCGCTCCGCCAGGAGGCCGGCCACTCGCTGAGCCACGACCTCGGTCTTGCCGGAGCCGGCGGACGCGATGATCTGGAGGTGGCCCCCTCGATACTGGACCGCCTGGAGAGCGTCACCCTTGAGGGTGGGGAAGGGCTGCATAGACACCTGGCCGGGCTCACCGCGTGAGTTCGAGCATACCCAAACGGTTCATGTGGGCGTAGACATTGGGAGGAGGTGCCCTGGCCTGGTGAGCACCAGCCGCACGTCGAGTCCGCCGGAGCCTCTCGCCGGCCTCGGACGAGGTCACTTCCGTGACGCAGCCAGGCCTGTCAGAGCAGTTCTGACAGCTCCTCCGCGGTGAGAGCCGCTTGTCGAAGGATCGCCCTCAGTGTTCCCGCCGGGAGATCTCGGTCGCCGTGGATGGGGAATGACGACGAGGCCCTTGCCGTCCGGCCGCCGCAGATAGTGGTGGCTCCCGCGGACATGCGTAGTCTCGAAGCCGGCTCGCTCCAGGGCTCTGAGTAGTCGCTTTCCGCTGACCCGAGGGAGCCGGGTCAGGGCGTCGCCACCTCGAGTTCGACGATCTCGGTCTCGGCTTCTGCAGGGGGGATCGGAAGGCCCTCCTTCGCTGCCGCCTCGAGGTAGCCGAGGATCGCCTCGCGGGTCTGGGCCAGAGCTTCCTCCCTGGTTTCCCCGTAGGTGGATAGATGGTCCAGGGTGGGTACGTACGTCACCCACACCTCGTCCTCCGCATCCCACTCGACCAGGACCTTGAACCTGCGAATAGCCTGCGAGCCCACTTGATCAGCCCCTCTGAAGTGCCCGCTTGATTATCCCAGCGACTGACCTGTTCTTGTACTCGAGTGACGGCGGCACCATCGCTGTGATCAGCCCCAAGGGCTCTTCCGTGGACCCGTGGCTTGGGCTCGGAGCGCTTCGAGTGCCGTGGCCTTTCCGGCGTCGGTGAGGCCGTGGCTGCGGTCCCGCCAGTCGCCGCCCTTCGAGAGGAGGCCGAGGGCGCGGAACATGTTGAGGGTGTGGTGGATCGCCCAGCTCACCTGATGCTCGTCGGGCGGCTCGCCGGTGCGGGTCTCCCGGAAGCCCTCCTCGGCGACCGCTTGGCGGACGGTGGCGTTGATGTCGTCGTAGGGCATGAGCTCGATATCGACGAGGAGTGCCAGGAACAGCTCGCCGGCGAAGACGTGGAAGGGGTTGTCACCGAGCACCCCCCCGGCAACCGAGCGCCACAGGGCCTCCGGGTCGCCCATCTGCGCGCGCCCCTTGTTGGTCAGCCCGATCTTGCGTCCGGAGCGGCGGGCCAGCCCGAGGCGCTGGGCCAGGTAACGGAGCTGGTGGAGGTCGTAGAGGTCGTCCTCGGAGCGGGGCGGGCGCGAGAAGTCCCACCCGAAGCGATCGGCGGCGGCCTGGACGAACTTCCGGTTGAGGTTGCCGGTCTGAGTGAGTGAGATGCCGTCGACGAGCTGTTCGAGCAGCCATCGCAGCGTCGGGAGCGGGTCGCCGGCGAGACCGGCCGGCAGCTCGGCGGGGTGGAGGAGCAGGTTCGCAACGGACGACAGGACCTTGCGGCGGGTCTCGCTCCGATTGGTCGCCAGCCAGGCTTCGATCCGCTCGGTAAGGATGACCTGAGCGAACGTCTGGCCGGCAAGCTCGGGGCGAGGTACGTTCAGGTGGCCCCGCGCGAGCTCCTGCTGGCGCCTCTTCCAACCTCGAGCCCCCGGCACGAGATCGCCGCCCGCCACCGCCAGCTCCAAGAACTCAGCGGTCGAGGAGAGCGCCCGGTTCTCCTCCCACCCCATCGTCGAGCCCCACTCGAACTCGGGGAGGTCTGGAGGCCGGATGCCCGAGGCGCTGTCGGCCTCGTGGAAAGCCTTCAGGCCTCTGCCGTCCTCTTCCTCGTAGGCCCGGAGGATCTCGCGTGTCGTGTCTGACCTGCAGATCGCGGCGTAGCGGGGCAGGCCGAGGAGGTCGAGGGCCCGGGCCAGCGCGGCCACGATCGCCAGCTTGTGGTCGAGGTCCGTCATCCACTTGAGGGGAAGCGAGTACCACAGGTAGTACTGGATGCGTTCCTGGGTGATGAAGGCCAGGCCGTTCTCGCCGGCGATCCATTCGAGGGCGGCGCCGGCGTCGTCGGCGGCGGACGGGTCTTCCGCCATCAGCTTGCCCAGAGCGGCGGTGATGATGGGGTCCTGGGCGTCGTCGTCAGCGGCCACGGCCAGTCAGCCTCGCAGGCCGCCACGGTGAGCGGCGACCGGCTCGGGAGACAAAGGGACGCTGGAAGGCCGGAGCGAATTCTGCTGGTGAAGGCGCATTACTCGAGCAGGGTCGCGAGCTGGCGGGCGCTCTTCACGGCGTAGTCGCGGTAGCAGTTGTTCATCAAGACGTGGGTCTCGCGCGCGTTCGCGGCGAGATCCTGGACCTTGGGGACCCACTCCTCGAGCTCCTCGTCGGTGTACTCGTACTTGAACCGCTCGGCCGCGGAGACGTTCTTCTTCTGCCACTGCTCCGGGTCGCGGCCGTGGAACCGCACCATGGCCAGGTCCGGCGCCGTGGCCGCCGCGATCGGCGGGATGCTCGAGTCGAATCCCTGCGGCATGTCCACGCACACGAGGGGCAGCCGGTGCTGCTCGAGGAACGAGAGCGTCTCGTCGCGGTTGCGGTCCTCCAGCCACGTCCGGTGGCGCAGCTCCACCGCGATGCGGTAGTCGCCCAGCCGCTCGGCGCACTCCACGATGTAGTCCTTGTTCTTGCGCCCGATCACGAACCACTGCGGGAACTGGAACAGCACCGCGCCGAGCTTCCCGGCCGAGTGCAGCGGCATGAGCGCGTCGCGGAACCGCTGCCACACCTCGTCGACGAGCTCCAGGGCCAGCTGCTCGCGGTACACGTTCCGCTTCTCGGCGAGCTCGGCCGGGAGCTGCTCGCGGATCTCCTTGTACAGCGAGTCGGGACGCGTCGGGTGGTTTGTGAGCAGGGCGTACGCCTTGACGTTGAACGTGAAGTGCGTGGGCGTGCGCTCGGTCCACAGCACCGAGTTCCGCTCCGACGGCGGCGCGTAGTACGTCGAGTCGACCTCGACGATGGGGAACTGCTCTGCGTAGAAGCGCAGGCGGTCCTCCGCGGACATCGTCTTCTTCGGATAGAACGTGCCCGCCTTGACCAGGGTGGGCTCGGTCCACCCGGTGATCCCGATGAGGACCTTTCCCGCGCGCTTCGCCTTCGGCATGCGGCCGGCTCCGGAGCAGCTACAGGACGGCGTCCGCCAGCAGGTCCACCTCGGCGAGGTCGGGGATGGTCGGATCGAAGATGAACTCGTCGACGCCGATGTCCTCGAACTGCTTCACGGTCTCGCGGACGGTGTCCGCGCCTCGGGGGATGTACTCGGCGAAGTCCTTCTCGAACCCGCCCAGGAACGCGTAGTAGTCCAGGATCGATCGCTTCGACGTCTCCACGTCCTGGCCCATGGAGAAATAGGACAGCGCGACGATGTGCGCGTCCCCTTCCTTGCCGGCGGCCTTCCAGGCGTCGCGGACCTCCTTCGCGAACGGCCCCACCTGGGCCGCAGGCGCTCCGCCGGCGGTCCACCCGATGCCCCACTTCACGATGCGCTCGAAGCATCCCGGGAACATGCCGCCGATCACGATCGGGATGCCCTCCGGGCGCGCCGGCCGAGGCCCGATGGGCTTGTCCACGCCCCCCACCGGCTTGCCGGCCCACGCGTCGTTCAGCACCTGGAGCTGCTCGTCGAACCGGCTGCCGCGGCTGCCGAACGGCTGTCCGACGGCCTCGTAGTCATCGGGCCGGCCTCCCACCGCGAGGCCCAGGGTCAGGCGCCCCCCGGAGATCTGGTCCACGCTGGCCGCTTCCTTCGCCAGCAGCACGGTGTTGCGGGTGGGCGCGAGCAAGACGTTCGTGAGTAGCCCGATCCGCTCGGTCACCGCCCCGGCTGCCGCCAGCGCGATCAGCGACTCGTAGCTCGGGTAGGCGATGCGGTCGATGGTGGCCAGGGTGGAGAACCCGCGAGCCTCCGCCCGCTTCGCCCACTCCACGAGCACGGCCCCGGGCGTCCCGGGGATGGTGTTCGGAAGGCCGATGCCGATCTCCATCACGGTTCCTCCTCCTCGAGAAGGCGCGCACGCTCTTCCCAGGATAGGGGGAATCCCGATCCGGGCGCTTCCGCCGGTCAGAGCGGCTCCCGAACCGTGTGGGCCGGGCCTTGCGCCCGGCCGCGGCGGGGACGAGCCCAGCCCTACTTTGTCGTCGCGGTCTTCCGCACCCCGCCCACCACCCCGCCCACCAGCATCGCCACGCCGAATCCGATCAGCAGGGCGGGCAGGAGGTACGTGGCGTGGATGGTCCACACGTCCAGCTGGTCGAACAGGAACGCCACGCCGGCCACGACGAAGAAGATGCCGATGCCGAGCGCCCCGACGCTGATGGTGCCTTTCATGTGGCCTCCCTCCGGCCGGGGACAAGCCCCGGCCTGCGTGGGTGTGCCGCCGCGCCCCTCATCGGTGCACCGTCACCTGTCCGAGGCCGACCGACAGGTCCAGCGTGACCACCGGCGGGCCGCTGCCGTGGAAGAACGTGTGCTCGAGGTCGACGCCGCTCTGCGAGTGGGTGAACGCGGAGATCTGGCCCGCCCCAGCCCGCTCGTGGATCCGGACGTTCGCGTCCGGCGGGACGAGCACGACCAGCTGTCCCAGCCCGACGGACGCCCTCACCTTCGGCGTCCCGCCGCCCAGGTTGACGTGGCGAAGGTCGATCGTCAGCTGCCCCATCGCCATCCGGTAGGACTTCGCGAGGGACTTCGCGGAGGTGGGATGCACGGTGCGTCCGCCGATCCCGCCGGCGATGTCGATGCGAAGGGTGGCCGCCGCCGTGAGGATGATCGCGAGCACGATGCCGAGGATCACCAGGCCGCGGTTCGTGCCGCCGCGCAGCCCCAGCAGGATGAGGCCCGCACCTGCGGCGAGGAGCGCGGCGGAGAGCAGCACCCCCCAGTTGATGCTGACCGCATTCGTGACCTCGAGGAGCCAGGCGATCCCGCCCAGGATCAGCACCCCGCCCATGACCAGCCGGACCGGTGAGAACCGGGGGGCCTTCGGCGGGGGTTCGGCCTTCTCGACCGTGCGGATCCGCGTCGTGGGCGCGGTGGGGCTCGGCTCGGGCTCGCCTTCGGCCTTCGGTGGCTCCTGCGGGGCCTGGGGCTCCGAGGCCTCGGACTCGGGCTTCGGAGGAGCCTGCGCCTGCTCGGCCGCCGGTTGCGGCTGTTCCTCCGTCTTCTCCCGGGCCGTCTCGGTACCCCCGGCCGCACCGGTGCCGGTATCCGACTCGTCCTGTTCAGTTTCCGTGACCTTGGTGCCGGCTGGACTGACCACCCACCTCACCCCCTGTGTCGCTACGGGCGCTGAAACGTTTCCCCGTTTTCGGTCCGGTCATGCTTCCTCTGATGGGGGCTCTGTGCTCGGGGAGGCCGGGCGTGGCGGGCCTATGATGCGGGCGCTCATGCGGGGATGGCTGCGCTCGGCCTACTGGGCGCTGGTCCTGATCGGGGCCGGCGTGTTCCTGCTGGTGCGAAACACCACCACGGCCGGACGCCTGGAGCACGTCCGGCTGTGGCCTTTGCTGCTGATCGCCCTCGGTGTGTGGATCCTGCTGGAGCGCGTGGGGCGGTGGTGGGGGCGGGCCGCGGCGGCGTGATCTCGGGGGACGTCTCCCTATGGCCGGTCGTGCTGATCGCGCTGGGCCTGGCCATCCTCGGCGCGGCAGTTCCCTGGGGCGGGCGGCCCTCGCTGAAGCGCTCGGAGGAACGGATCCCGCTGGAGGGAGCCACCCGGGCCCGGATCGTCGTCGACTACGGCGGCGGGCGGCTCACCGTGCGGCCCGCGACGTCCATCGGGGTCCTGCTCGAGGGGACGTTCACGGGCCCGCCCGAGATATCGGTTCGCCGGGACGGGGACCGCGTCGAGGCCCACCTTCGCCCGAAGCGCGGGTGGCGGCCGCCGTGGGGACCAGGGACGACGTGGTCGCTCGGGCTGTCCCGGGACATCCCCCTCTCGCTCGCCTTCCACGTGGGCGCCGCCTCGTCCGACATCGACCTCGCGGAGGTCAGGGCCGAGGACGTGGAAATCCAGACCGGGGCCAGCCAGACCACGCTCGCCGTCCCGAGCCGCGGCCGGAGCACCGTTCGCATCCACGGGGGCGCGGCGGACTTTCGCATCCGGATCCCGGACGGCGTCGCGGCGAGCATCCGCACGCGGACGGGGATGGCCTCGGTGCGGGTGGACCCCCGGTTCCCTCGCGTCGACGGCGGGTACCGGACGCTTGGCTTCGACGAGGCGCCGAACCGCGTCGAGCTGGACGTCGACGTGGGCGCGGCCAGCGTGCAGGTCCTGTAGGAGGCCTCAGCTAGGACGCCGCAGCTAGGAGGCCTCAGCGGCCGTCGGAGTCGCGGTTCGCCCTGATCAGCTCCAGCACGGCCCGTCGGTCGGCCTGGCCCATCGCCACGACCACGTCATCGACGAGCATGGCCCTGCCCCGGGTGGTCGAGAGGTCGTACTGCTCGAGGTCCTCGATCTCCGCGACCTCCTGGCCATCGTCGTTGACCAGTACGAGCTTCATGTGCGGGCCCCTTTCGTGACGGAGCCTATCTACCCGTCCCAGGTCGAGCAAACGCGGCAGGAAACGGGCAATCGGGACAAATACCCTCTCATCAGTGGTGGAACGCTCCGGCCAGCTGGTGGATCAGGACGTAGCCTACGCCCACCGTCAAACCGGCGAACGCGGCCAGTAGCAGGACCATGAGCCCCGCCAGCCGCACCACGCTCCCGACCCGCCACAGCACGCCGCCCAGCACACCCGTCCTGGCTGCGTGCCGGGGCCGGTAGGCCCACGTCCTCGACACGTCGCTCATCGGCACTCTCGTCGGATCGCCGGGTGGTGAACTTGAGCCGGGCGCCAGGGCGGCCGACCGCGAGGCTCGGTGGGCGGGCCTGGGAGGCACCACGGCCCTCCTGTATGATGCCGATGACCTGCGGAAGTGCTCGTTCCGGTTCTCCACGTTCGTCGTCGGGGGGAAGAGCGTTGGGGGGACACAATGCGTCGATCGATGGCTGCCGGCCGCGGGTCCCGGCGTGACGGTGCTGCGGGTGAGCGTCAAGCGCCGAGGCGACGGGCTGGTGGTTGCCCTCACCGGTGAGCTGGATCTGGCCGAGGTCGAGCGCGTCCGGCGGCGCGTGCGCAAGCTCGACGAGCAGAGCCCCGAGATCCTGTACGTGGACATGCGGGGGCTGACGTTCCTGGACTCCTCCGGCCTCCAGGCCCTGGTGGAGATCGACGCACGGGGGCGCTCGCAGGGCCGGCGAGTGGTGTTCGTGCGCGGCCCGCGCACCGTCCACCGGCTGTTCGAGCTCACCCGGCTGGACGAGCGGGTCGAGTTCTCGGACGAGCTTCCGCCCGACTGACCGGGGCCGGAGGTCCCGGCCGATCCCTCCGACCGTGCCTCGGCACGGTGGCGCCCGCCTCGTATCATGGGCGGACCCATCGGGCTCTCGATCGATCAGGGGGGGCGCTCGGACCACATGACCGCACGACTTCCGGCCGGATTCCTCGACCCGCCCCGCCCCACGGGGCTCCGCACCGCGTTCATCGGGATCGGGGACGACTTCAACCAGATCCTCGTGCACTGGCTGTCCCAGCGCTCCGAGGTCACCCGCGTCGTGTGGACGGACTCCATGGGGTGGCAGCGGTCCATGCGCGGCCGGTACGAGTTCGCCGCCCGCCGCCGCAAGCGCTACGGCCTGCGCAAGGTGGTCGACGAGTCGCTCATGTACCTGTGGCGGCACTACGTGCTGCTGCCGAAGGAGGCCGCCGCGATCCGGCGCAACATCCTGGAGCCGTACTACGCCGTGCACGGCCGGGTGCACTGGGACGGGCCGCAGATGTTCACGAAGGACCCCAACGCGCCGGACGTGCTCGAGTTCCTGGGCTCCGGGAACCTGGACGCGGCCTTCGCCTCGTGCATCCACGACTTCTTCACGCGCGAGCTGCGGGATACGGCCTCGAAGGGGCTGTTCCTGTGGCACGAGGGGATCACGCCCGAGTACAAGGGCCTGTACTCGCCGTTCTGGGCCATCCACAACCTGGAGCTGGACAAGATCGGCTACACGATGCTCCGGACGGGAGACAAGCTCGACGCGGGGGAGATCTTCGTCCAGGGGACCGTGCCGGAGGTCGACCTGCGACTGCCCCACGTCGGCTACATCGGCTACCAGGCCGTGGTGGCCAGCCTCCCGGAGGTCCAGCAGTTCCTGGTGGACCTGGAGCAGGGGCGGGCCCGCCCCATCCCCCGGGAGGGAGCCGAGAGCAACTTCTACACGTACCCCGGGCTCTCGGACTACCTGCGGTTCCGCAAGCGCCTGCGCACCGTCGCCGCGGGCTGAGAGGGTCCGGGGGGCCTCGGGATCCCCCTCGAGAGGCCCCCACAAATGGAAACCGCCGGAACCCGAAGGTCCCAGCGGTCTCCGATACCTACTCTGACGGCCTCCGGGCCGGCTGTCAAGTCCGAGTTTCGGCGCCAGCCCGGCTCCGACCCCATCGGGAGCATGACCTCGAGGAGCTGGTTTGCCCGTCGCGTGTTCCGGCAACGCTTGAACTGATGCCCGATCGCGCCAGGAGGTGAGCCATGGCGACGAAGAAGCAAACCACGGCCGCGAAGCGCAACATCAAGAAGGCCATTTCGGCCGCCCGGTCCCAGCGGACCATCGCGAAGCTGCCGAAGGCGGTCCGCAGCGACCTCGGCCGGCAGGCGGCGAAGTCGAGGGCCCGGGGCGGCAAGCCGGGCCACAACCTCGAGGACCGGACCCGCACCGACCTCTACGAGGTGGCCAAACGCAAGAACATCCCGGGCCGCTCGAAGATGGGGAAGTGGGACCTCATCGAGGCCATCCGCAAGGCCGGTTAGCCCCGCGCCGGTTCGGGTCACGCGCCGGCCGGAGGCCGGTACCAGTCGCTGACGTTCGACCAGTCGGTGTGGCCGGCCTGGCCGGGCGCGGAGCCCAGGTTGGCGATGGGGCCGACGACGGGGCCGGGCCTGCCGGTCGCCGGGTTCACGGGGATGAGCAGCACCTGGCCGGCCGACTTCGGCTCCAGGCCCCTGCGCACCACCATCAGGAACTTCCCGTCGGCCGACCACCGCGCCGCCTCGAAGGCTGAGGTGGGGGCGTCGCTGAGGCGGCGCCGGTCCTTCCCCTGCGGGGACAGCAGCCACAGCGACCGCACCCCGTAGCCGGGCGGCCGCTCCGCCCGGTTCGGAGTCGCGGTGGCGGCGACCCATCGCCCGTTCGGCGAGCAGGCCGGCCAGATCCAGCTCCGCAGGAAGTCGGCGGACAGGTTGTGGAACCGCCACTGGGGCGGGCTCGACACCAGGATCAGATTGCCCTTGCTCGGGCTGCCCTTGCTGCCGCCGGCGATTGCCAGGTCGTCGCCGCACCAGGACAGGAAGTCCGGGAACGGTAGCACCAGGTTGTACACGTTCATCCAGTCGCCGCCGGCCGCCGGGGCGGCGTTCAGGGGCCCGGTGGGCTCCTTCGGGAAGTGGGACCAGAACAGCACCCACTTGCCGTCGGGCGACCACCCGGCCACCTCGGGCGAGGCCTTCGAGCCGGAGGACACCCGGTAGACCGTCTGGGACGCGCCGCTCGACACGTCCAGGACGTCGACCCGGCCACCGCCCACGTCCACCGCCAGACGCGCTCCGTCCGGGCTGAACGCGAGGTGCCCTGCCCCGGCCCCCTCCGGCAGGAGGCTCTTCGCCGCCTGGTCCGGCCCGCCCACCTGGACCCCGCCCTGGGCCGTGACGCCGGCCAGGACGTCGTCCGCCGGCGACCACCGCCACACGGCGGCGCCTCCGATGGGATGCAGGACGTCACCGCCGTTCGCGGCCACCACGCTCCCGTCCCCGAAGGCCACCCACCGGCCGTCGTGGCTGAACCGTACCGGCGGCGCGGCGTCGCTCGCGACCAGCGTCCGGGTGTGGCAGGCGTCCAGGTCGAAGGCCTGGAGCTTCCCGTCCTGCACCCACGCGAGGACGCCGAGCCGCGACCCCGCCGCCGCCCGGGCGGACGCGCACCTCGGCGTGGTCGTGGGGGATGCCGACCCTGACGGAGCGCCCGCGTCCTTCGTGGTCTTCACGATGGAAGGGATGACGATCGCGGCCGCGGTCGCGCCCCCGGCCACGATGATCACGACCACGACGATGCCCACGACCCGGCGGACGCGCTTGGTTCGCCGAGGCCGGAGGACCGAGGGCCGGAACGGATCCCACATGCACCGTCCATGACACGTCCACGGGGCATCCGGTTCAAGTGTCCCCGGGGAATCCGTCCGGGAATTCTTGCGCGAAGGGCATGGCAGGGCGGCCCTGTTCCCGTTCGTGCTGCTCACCCTCATGACCTACGTGGTCATGCTGTTCGTGACACGCCTGGCCTCACGGTGGCTCCGGCCGGCGGGAGATCGCGGATGACGGCTCGCTGCCGGCCTATTCCCTGCGGGGGAGCGGCTCCGGCTTGGGCGCGAGCGTCATGAGGGCGACCACCCCGAGCGCGAGCCCCAGGCCGATGCCCACGCCGGCCAGCCACTCGCCGGCCGTGGCCGACGCGAGCTCCGGCCCGCCCTCGCTGGGAAC
>WNGA01022452.1_pt1 | contig 12639 bp, 10 predicted proteins | sample 5400061 | NCBI WGS metagenome assembly WNGA01 (sample SAMN13153366, study PRJNA577476) | soil metagenome | isolation source: 100 cm soil or saprolite under grassland replicate 2 | place: USA:California | collected 2016-06-15
TGCGCGGCAAGTTGCCGCGCGTGGTCGTGGTCGTCGCTGTCGAGGAAGCCTTCAATCACTGTCCCAAAGCCTTCGTGCGGGCGAAGCTGTGGGATGCGACGGCGCGGCCGGGCAGCGCGCCCAGCCACGGCGACTTCGCTGCCGCTCGCGATGGCAAGGATGCTGCCTACGCCAGGGATTATAACGAGAAATATGCCGAGCGCCTAAAGACCGAGCTTTATTGACCAGGCTGCGAGACGAGAGGCGACGACCAGAAACCCGCGCCGCTGTGCGTGACCATATCGTTGCGCGCGTCGCCAGGGAGAGCAGGGGACCAGGCTCTTTGATGAATATTTAACTCGCACTTTCTCCAACTCGGTCAAACGAGTCTTCGCCTGATTCGCTGAGGCGAGTCAGGATATTCTTCGACGATCTGCCGATAAAGTCTCTTCCGTGCGGCTTGTTGTTCTGCTTCTCTTCCAACTGCACGGTATCGAATAAGTCCTTCGCGTTACCAACCAAAATCAACAGGGTCCCTGCTAGTCACTCTCTGCGGTAGAGGGTTCCCCTTCGTCATAATTAAGATTTTACCCAATGACCCCAGTGACCTACGTTCGGAGATTTCTTGCCGCCTGCCTGCTTATCTATCGCAATCACTCCTCGTGCGCCCTTACTATTACTGCGGCTGCCTCGAAGTCTGGAAGACTTTCCACCGGCTAGCGCTTTGGTAACGGCCCCGAGCCGGATAACTTTTTGAATAGATCGATAATTTCCGGTTCACGGGGGATTTTGCGCAGCTGTTTTTCGAACTCATCGGGGGTGATCGGCATGGCCGGCTCGGAGGTGAGTTTCTCGTAGCTCTTGACGTAATCGGGATCGGCGAAGGCATTGCGCATGGCTTCTCGCAAAATCTTTACTCGGTCAGGCGGTGTGCCGGGAGGGAGGACAAACGGCTGGCCGGTCCCGCGCGCTCCGCGAAACAGGGCGATCAAGCGGCGTTCCTGATTAGATTTAGCCAGGGCTTCGATCTCGAGAAGTTTGGCCAGCCGCGGATGGCTGTAACTGATATCTTTGGGGATGTCCATTGTGGCGTTTATGTCGACCATATCTTTGTCGAGCCAATGGGCATTACGCGTCAGCAAGCTTTCTAGGATGCTCACTCGGGCATCGATCTCGTTGCGCTCCAGGGCGAAGTCGATTTCCCGCGGCGTGTAGCCGGTGACGAAGCGCGGCTCTTTTAGGTCGAACATGTAAGCGAACAGCCGCGCCATGGTGTACAAGCTGTGACCGACGGAGGGAGCGCCGATGCGTATTCCAGTGGCGGCAGCGAGTTTTTCCTTGGTCGTGAAGCCGGCGCCTTTGCGGCTGATGAAACCGTAGGGCGCGTAGCGCGCGTGGGAACCGAGATAGATGAACTTGTCGATGTCGTAGAGCACGTCAATCTCGCCGAATAGCGTGCCCTGAATCATGCCGGTAATCATGGCGCCCATGGTCAAGCCGTCGGGTTTCACCGACTTGTAAAGATAATTGGCCGCTCTGCGGCCGCCGGCGCCGGGCATGTATTGCACGACGATGTTGGGACGGCCGGGAATATGTTTCTTCAGCGGTGCGAGGAGCGCTCGCGTGCGCAGATCGCCGGCGCCGCCGGCGTCGGTGCCGCTGACTAACAGGATATTTTTTCCTTCGTAAAACGGCGCTTGGGCTTGAGCGCCGGCGGCGACGCAGACAAACAAAAGACAACAGGTCAGCTGTGCAAGTTTCATCATGGGATTAGCCGTTGGCGGTGAGTTCCCACCAATTTTTGTCGGGATCGCTGAAGATGAAATTAACTGTGCCGTCGGCGCGGTGTATGTCGGTGATTTCGTTTAGGCCCAGTGAGTTCTTATGCGACACAAACTCGCGGTGCGCTTGTTCGACTTCCGCTGCCGAACCGAGTTGCAGGGTGAAGCGATTAACCGGCGCCAAGTATTGACGCGGGCTGCGTTGCAGGACGACGAGATACCACGGCGCCGCTGGATGTTTGATGTATTGGGCGGTGTTGAAACCGGCGGCGATTTCCAGCCCGAGCACTTCGACGTAAAAACGCCGGCTGCGCTCGATGTCGTCGCACTGAAGCGTGCCATGGGTAAAAGCCTGCGGCACGTAACCGCGACCAGCAAATCGCTCGCTGTTTAAAGGGTTGTCCCAATGGCCCGCCGTATGCGCGCGCCCGTGCAGCGCGCCGCCGGGATTGTAATACTCGATCTCCAAATGATTGCCGCCGGGCTCGTGAAAATAAATCGAGTAGGCGAAGTGCGCGCTCTGCGGTTTGGTAATCTTGCTGAGGCCATACTTGTCTTTGTGCGCTTCGACATATTTCCACGCGACTTCGACTTCCGTGTGCGTGGCAACGCGAAAGCCGTAGTGGTTGTCGAAGGTTTTCTCCGGCGCGTCCGGGCCGCCTTCGTGGACGATCATGCGCCAGGCGGTGTTGGGATGTTTGATCGTCGCTTGGCCCGCTTTGCGCTCGACGATCTGCATGGCCAGCAGGTCGGTGAACACCGGCAGGGTTTCGTCCAGCGAACGACATTCATAGTGACCCTCGATCAGGCCGATGGTTTTGAGCATGCCCTTCTCCTTGTGGATGCGCTGCAGATTCAAGTAACGTTCGGGGCGGCGCACTGTCAAATAGTGCGGCAGCCGCGGATAAGCCGCTTTAACGCTTGAGCCCTTCGGGGTAGAGCGCTTTTAGAAAATCTTCCTTGTCCAATTCTTGGATCAGCGAGATGTCGATCAGGCTATCGAGATTCAACTTAGGGTCTTGCCTTCGAGGATATTGTCTAACGCTTGCTGAATGCCTTCGCGTCTGACCGTCGGTGCGCTCTCCCATGTCTCAAGGTAAAAGGCATAGGTTTTGGCCAATACTTCGCGGTCGTTGGCGTTGATATAGCGGCCCAAGATTTCGATGGACAATGCCCTATCGTGTTAAAGATCTTGATGCCTTCGATATAGCCTCTTAAAAATCGTTTGACAACGCCGCGCTGAGCGCGGAGAAACTCGCGGCTGACGCCGAAGGGTGGTAGCTCAAGCCTAGAGGCGCTCGACATAGTTTGGTCCGACCCAGGCGCGCAGCCGCTCATTGCGAGAACTGATTGTAGCTGCTGTGTGACGCTACTCCTTTGGGTGTCATGGGGAGGCTGGTGTCAGACTTGCCTAAGTCTACTCGACTCGCTCACTATCTAACCAATCTGTGCGCCGGCAGTTTCTCGTGCATCGGGACGGTGTGTTGTGGTACCCATGCATGAAAGAAAAGGAGACAATGACATGACGCTGCCTTTAGAACGTTTTCGCATGCTCGATCTGACCCGGTTAGTGCCGGGGCCGATGGCGACGTGGATGCTGGCCGACCTTGGGATGGATGTGCTGAAGATTGAAGACGTCGCTGATCGGAGTGCCTACCGCGATCAGCAGGCGGCGCGCCGGTCGAGAGAAAATTTCACTGCTAATCGGGAGGCGCGCGATAAAGAGGTGCGGGCGAATGCTTGGGATCATACGCACCGGAACAAGCGGAGCGTTGCCATCAATCTGCAGAGGCCGGAAGGCCAGGCGATCTTTCATCGGCTGGTCAAAGACGCGGATGTTTTTTTCGGTTCGTTTCGTCTCGGCGTTTACAAGCGGCTGGGCGCGGACTACGAGAGGTTGAGCAAGATCAACCCGTGCTTGATCTACGCGACGATTAGCGGCTACGGCTTCGGCAACAGTTTTACGGAATGGCCCGGCAACGAGCGCAATGCGCAAGGGATGTCCGGGGTGAGCGCGCTCATGACAGGGCACGACGGTGAGCCGGCGGATATGCTCTGCCAGCCGGTGGACAGCTATTCGGCGGCGTTGGCCGTGATCGCGATTCAATCGGCGCTTTTTGCTCGTGAACAAACCGGGCGCGGACAGCAGGTCGACATTGCTCTTGTGGAAGGCGGCACGGCGTTCGTGAATGCCCAGGTGCCCGACTACTTCCGCAATAAGAAAGTGCGCAAGCGCGGCTTCCCAAGCATCGGCAACCTGCGATGCAAAGACGGCAAATACTTGAGCAGCGCGGCATTTGCGCAGGCGCATTTCTGGGCGCCGTTCTGCGACGCCGTCGGGTTGCCGGAAATGCGCGACAGAGTTCCAGCAGGTAACGAGGAAATGATTCGCAAAGTGAAAGCGCACATGCTGACCAAGACACGCGACGATTGGCTCGCGATTATACCTAAAGAAATTTCAGTGGTGCCTATGCTCGAGTTCGACGAAGTGCTCGAAGGCCCGTACGCCAAGGAGCGCGGTATGGTGCTGGAGCTGGATCACCCGCTGGAAGGAAAGGTACGCCAACTGGCATCGCCATTCCGTTTGTCTGACACGCCGCCGACCTTTCGCCGCTTTGCGCCCGTGCTGGGCGAACACAGCGTCGAAGTGCTGCAAAGCATTGGCTATAGCGAGAACGAAATCGGCGCACTCGAAAAGGCCGGCGTTGTCCGCGCGCAGAATTTTCGGCCGTAGTGCAGATCGTTATCCGCGAGATAGTGGTGTCAGACTTGCCTAACTTTACTAACTCGCTTTCCGCATCTCTTCGACCAAGCTCCTTTTTACATTTGCGTTTTCGTCAACCCTGTTACCTTTCTAGGTCCGCCGCAGGCTAAGGTGTGGATTTCACCGAGCGCAGTCGCGATGAAATAATGGAGAATAGATAATGGACATTTCAAGACGTTGCGCTGCGACATTTTTGGTGGTGGTTGATGCACTCGGCGTTGCGCGGTGGCGTTTTCACTTTGGCTTCAGTTTCTGCGTCATTCACCCATTAACCCGGCCGTGCGACTGCTTCGTCTCGTTTGCTCAATTGCGCAAATGACAGAAACCCGGTAACCCCAAGAATGACCGAGACTCAGATCGTGCAATACTATAAATGCGACAGAGCTGGTTGACGCTTAGCGATAAATTTCATGCGTGTCGATGTCGTAATAGAGCGCTTCGCTCGGGCCGAGAAATCGAAATAGAACGCGATATTCTCTGTTGACAGAATAAGCCCAATAAGCCGAAAGCTCGCCTTTCAGTTTGTGAGTCCGCAGGCGCGGATCGAAAGCATCCTTGCGAAACCACAGATCCTTGCGGGCAGCAAGGCTTGGGCAATCGGAGAAATGCCTTCTCGAAATCGGGTGTGAGGTGAATAGTCGATATCGGCCGGGGCATCCGGCTACCGACCCAGCTCAGTTAGAGAGGAGACAGTTGGTTCGGCCTTGCCGATACGCAGCGTCGCCGCGCGATATTTTCTCCAAAGCGTCGCTCACCTCGGCGAGACGGCGCTTTAGAGCCGCATACTCGGCAGCATCGACAAGCACCAGCTTTTTCCCGGCGAGTTTCTTCGGGACCCGAATCGACACTAAATCTTCTGCTGTTGAAAAAGTGTGCTTACGCATCAGGGCCTCCAGAGTTCTTCCAGGATACTGAAGTAAAGCAGGATTTTCCACTAGGACACGGAAAAGGACCATTCAAAATTTTCTTCGTCAGATTTCATCGCTCGACAATCCTCGCAGAGCGCCCATTCGCTCCTTCATCAAAGAATGCCATTAGATTCATACTTCAGGCGACGCGTTTGCGCAGTTGATGGACCGTGAGCTGCATACGCCATGCCTTGAATATCAGAAATCGATGATCCACATGGTTCCATGATCAGATCGATTTTGCGATGTTTTTTCCGATCGGACAGCGCCGGTCCGACGTATCGGAAAGAGCAGGACGCGGTTAGCGACTCGGTTGCAACCTTGGGCGCGAAACTTTAAACGCGTCCGGGGCGGTGAAATGATCTATAAAGGTCTCTATTCGAACCAACTTCCATGTTTTCGGAATTCCGAAAACGAGGAAACGTACAAGGCGAAATCTTTATCGGTGATTTCAATCAAAACTTCACCGCACCGGTTGGGTTGTGGTTTAAGGTAGAACAACCGAAACTTGACCATGGTGTTTGCGAGTCGGCCGCACGGTAATCTCCACGTCATGGCCGAGCGCAATCAAGAAGTCCATCAGTCGTTCAACTGAAAAATTGCCCGAACGGTTACGCATCAGCAACGAAACGTGAGGCTGCTTGATGCCCAGGATTGCGCCGGCTTCGGCCTGTGTGAGGCCGCGCCTCTTGATGATGCGATAGATCTGCAGTGTGAGATGGGCCTTGAGCTGCTCGCGTTCCGGATTGGCGAAACCGATGTCGGCGAACACGTTGCCGCTGCTTTTTTCGAAGGTCACTCGGTTCTTTTTCTTAGTCGGCATGGTCAATTGCTCCTTTGTCGATGAAGCCGCTGAGCTTCTGCAAGCCTGCGGCGAATGAGATCGATTTCTTTTTGCGGCGTGGCAATGCCGCGCTTGGATTTCTTTTGGAAAGCGTGCAGCACATAAATCACGTCGGCAAATTGCACGGTGTATACGGTAGGTGTTGGTATCGTGACGGTCGATTATCTCCATCACACTCGCGCCACCAAACCCTTTTAGAGGCTTCGCCGCAGGATCAGTTTCGCCCATCTGGGCGGTGTAAAGAGCCTGACCGATATCCGAGCGGACCCGCTTCGGAAAAGCCAGATCCCGTCTCGATGATCCTACCCATACCACCGGCTGGGCTGATCAAGCATTTATATGAATATACTTATTTCCGTATAGAGAATCAAATCTCTGGGTAGAGTAGAGACAAGCTCAGCGCAAAGGCCAGAACGACGGCGATTTGCGTGAGAACATGGCAAAGGGCCGACATCAGGGCGTCAGATAAGGGAATATTGCCCGTCCCGGAGCGATGATCGCAAAAGCTGGAGAAGGCCGTTCGGACTGAGGCGCAAGGGCATCGGCAGACCGGTATGTGTGCCTCTTGGGAGCAACGATTGCCCTAGAAACCCCCGATCGGAAACGAGCAGAACCGTGGTATGGGGACTTCATTGTGGCATAGCGGTTGACTGAAAAGACAAGCGCGATAGCTGGATGGAAACGGGGTCTCACCGGTCTCTGGGAGGGGAGATCTCGGACGGCCGGCACACACTCCCGTCAACAGGCAAGCGCGGGCGAACCGCAGAGGTAGCCCGCGCTTGCTGCAACGGTATTGGTAACGAACCTAAGCGCCGGCCCTGGCCCCTCGCGCCCCCGCGCCGTTCCGCCCAAGGTCGAAGCGATCGTTGTTCATAACCTTGTCCCACGCAGCCACGAAGTCACGCACGAACTTCTGCTTCGAGTCCTCTTGCGCGTAAACCTCGGCGAGCGCTCGGAGCTGGGAGTTGTAGCCGAAGACGAGGTCGACGTCGGTGCCGGTCCACTTCACCGCTCCGGTGGCGCGATCGCGACCCTCGTACACGTTCTTATCCGAACCGGATGCCTTCCACTCTCCCAGGCCGCTTGGTGAAGACACCGTGTTTGGACCCGCCGGAGTTAGCATTCAGGGCGCGCATGCCGCCGACGAGAACCGTCATCTCTGGAGCGGTCAAATTCAGCATGAACGCCCGTTCCACCAGCAGCGTCTCCGGCGACAGCTCCTCTCCGGCTTGGACGTAGTTGCGGAACCCGTCGAAGGTCGGTTCGAGCACAGCGAACGACTCCACGTCGGTTTGCTCCTGCGAAGCTTCCGTGCGCCCCGGGGCGAACGGGACCGTGATGTTGACCCCGGCGTTCTTCGCCGCTTGCTCGACAGCCGCGCACCCGCCCAGGACGATCAGGTCGGCGAGCGAGACCTTCTTTCCGCCGGACTGTGAGCGGTTGAAGTCCTGCTGGATCTTCTCGAGTGTCTGCAGCACCTTTGACAGTTCGGCCGGGTTGTTCACTTTCCAGTCCTTCTGTGGCGCGAGGCGGATGCGTGCCCCGTTGGCGCCGCCACGCTTGTCGGTGCCGCGGAAGCTCGCCGCCGACGCCCAAGCGGTGGAGACCAGCTGGGAGATAGACAATCCCGATGCGAGGATCTTGCCCTTGAGGGCAGCGATGTCCTGCTCCCCGATCAGTTGATGATCGACTGCAGGGACGGGGTCCTGCCACAGCTGCGCCGCCGGAACCCACGGGCCGAGGTAGCGCGAGACGGGTCCCATGTCGCGGTGCAACAGCTTGTACCACGCCTTGGCGAACGCTTCTGCAAGCTGGTCCGGATGCTCGTGAAAGCGCTTCGCGATCGGCGCGTAGATAGGATCCACCTTCAACGCCAGGTCCGTCGTGAGCATCATGGGGGCGTGCCGCTTCGACGGATCATGAGCATCCGGCACGGTGCCCTGGGCCTCGGGATTCTTGGGAGCCCACTGCTTCGCACCGGCGGGGCTCGTCGTCAGCTGCCAGTCGTACTTATGCAGGTTCTCGAGGTATCCGGTGTCCCACTTCGTCGGATTATTGGTCCAGGCGCCCTCAAGCCCGCTGGTGATCGTGTCGGAGCCCTTTCCGCTGCCGAACTTCTGCCTCCAGCCGAGGCCTTGCTCCTCGAGGCTGGCGCCTTCCGGTTCGGGACCGACGTACTGGGCATCCGGGGCAGCACCATGGGCCTTGCCGACCGTGTGGCCGCCGACGATGAGCGCAAGCGTCTCCTCGTCATTCATCGCCATGCGGCGGAACGTCTCTCGAATGAACTTTGCTGAAAGGGCAGGATCGGGGTTGCCGCCCGGCCCCTGCGGGTTCACGTAGATCAGGCCCATGTGATCGGCGCCCATAGGCCCGTGGATCTTCTCGTCGCCGGCGTGGCGCTCGTCTCCAAGCCACGTGTCCTCAGGGCCCCAGAAGATTTCGTCGGGTTCCCAGCGGTCCTCCCGCCCAAAGCCGAAGCCGAACGTCTTGAAGCCCATCGACTCATAAGCACAGTTGCCCGCGAATATGATCAGATCGGCCCAGGAGATCTTGTTGCCGTACTTTTGCTTGATCGGCCAGAGCAACCGGCGCGCCTTGTCGAGGTTCGCGTTGTCGGGCCAACTGTTGAGGGGAGCAAAGCGCTGCATGCCGCTGCCGCCACCGCCCCGGCCGTCGGCAATGCGGTACGTGCCCGCGGCATGCCACGCCATCCGGATGAAGAGCGGCCCCACCTGCTCGATGTCCTTCTTCAGGGCATCCACGTCAAGCTTCTTGAACTCCTCCGCGTAGTTGAAATCCTTGCCCATCGGATCGGCGACGGGATAGTGCGCCTGGAGAACTGAGAGGTCGAGCTGATTCGGCCACCAGTCCTTGTTCGTCCTGGGCCGAGTCCGCTTGGGAGTCGGCGAGGGGATTACTGGGCTTTCGCTTTCGCTTTTAGACATGTCGATCCTTCTCCTTTCTAACTGTGTTCCCTGCAACTATTGACAGATAGCGAGGTCCTATCTTACCGCTGATTTGCGCCGCCCGGGGCCGCATCGAGGTCCAGCGGCACGGCACTCGCGCATAGGCTAAACGCTAAACATTCTATGAACAGAATTGACGCATACAATCGACAGTAAAGTAAGTCAATACCTATTGCGACTCATTCTTCTTCACAAAGCGGCGTCGTGGCTAGCCGCATGAATGAAAGCGTGGTAGAGAACCAGAACGACCCTGAGCGAAGGGCAATCGCGCTGGCGTGGCTCTTCCATCTTGTTGGCGACATCCATCCACCAGCCCTTACACACAGCGCAGTTATTCACCGTTGACTAGCCCCAGCGTGACAGGGGCGGGAATGAAATCTGTGTCCGGGTAAAGGAAGCTGAACGACCGATGGACCTGCACAGGTTTTGGGACGGCGTGATTACCTCAAGCTCGAATCTGACGCGGCTACGGAACGAAGCCGCGGCGCTCCTCAATAGACAGGGGTCTTCCACCCGACCCAACTGGCTCTTCGCTCCATAAACAACCTCCTCCAGAGCCATACGGGATAACCCAATCAGCCGTCTCTGGGATTCCAAGGGAAGGTAAACGGCTCCCATTTCGTTCCCCTCCGATTACTCTATCAGGCCAGCCACCATGGCCGCTGGCCCTTCTTTTAGCCGGAACAGGACTTGCACTCGCCAAAGAATGCCAACCGATGGGAGGTCACGGTGAAACCACCCTGGCGCAGGGCGGCGGGCAGGATCTCTTCGTCCTTACCGACTAAGATGTCATACACCCGTCCACAGGTCTGGCAAATGAAGTGCTGGTGCGAGTCCAACAGCGGATCGAAGTGCTGCGTCCGACCCAGGGTCAGCACCTCGAGTTTCCCTTCAGCCACCAGTTTCTGCAGATTACGATAGACCGTACCGAGACTGATGTTGGGGATATGCCTGCGCACCCTTCGGTAGATCTGATCGGCCGTGGGATGCGAGTTGTCGCGGGCAACCTCGTGCCACACAACTTCAAGCTGCCTGGTCTTTCTGCCGGTGCTTTTCTCCATGGGACGTCCTACGCCTCGAGATCTTCCGCAAGGGACCGCCTGGTTTCCGGTGGAGCTTTGCCTCAGCCCGGTAGTTCGGATGATCAATAACCAATTTTATTTAATTTCCTGCGTCAGTTAAACACTTGCTTAACTCTTTTCCCACCGGGAACCGCACGTACTGCTCGACATCGACGAGGGCAGTTAGTGCAGCGAACGGTCTCTTGAACCTGGCGACCATGGACCGGCCTTGCCCCCTACCGAACAAACTCGCGATCGATACCTCGATACCCCCGCTTGTGTGTGAGAGCTTTATCAAAGCAGCCCAACTCACGTCAAACGTCCCGATAGCTTCGGCGTGGATTCCCGATCTGCATAAGCCCCCACAGACACTAGAGAACTTGCAGCGATATTCGGAACAAGTTACTTGATTGAATCTGTGACCGGGAGTGAACTGATCGACGCCCCACTCTAGCCACGTAACAAAAGACTATTTTGCCGCCGTACCGATGATTTTAATTCCCTCGGTTTTTTCGATGTAGCGCACGAAGCGGTATTTGCCTTCCTTGCCGTCCATGTCAGTGCTCATTCTTTTGCCTACCGCTTCCACTTTGGCGACGATGTAATTGGGGCCTTTGCGCTGTAGCGCGGCGCGCGCCTCACGCTCGAATTCATTGAGCGCGCTGACCGAGCAGGAGTTCTCGATGCCTGCTCCGTTGGCCATGGCGGCCAAGTCGGTGACGCCGGCAGTGGCCGTGGGCAGACCTCCGGTGGCCATGTAGCATTGATTATCGAAAACAATCACGGTGAGATTGGACGGACGCTTGTTCGCCAGGGTGGCCATGGCGCCCAAGTTCAAAAGCACGCTGCCGTCGGATTCGATGGCGATCACGCGGCGATGCGGCAGCACCAGCGCCAGGCCCAAACAGAGCGGTGTGCACATGCCCATGTTGATCTGGTAGAGGTTCGACTCCTTGTGACGCACCGCAAACCATTCTCCTGCGACCCATCCGAGAGTTGTCACGACGAGATCGTCGTCCTTGATGAGCGGCCCCAATAGACTAAGACAGTCCAATCGTTTCATCACCCCTCCTCAGTCGCGCAACACTTCGCCGGACAGCAGCACCGCCACTGGATGCTGCCAGAGAAAAGTCGACAGCTTCGCGCCCATGATGACTTCTTTAGTTTCTTCGGGCCTGGTGGCGCGGACATACGGGATCTGCAGTGCTTGAAGGATCGGTTCGGTAGTAAACTTGTAAGTGATAAAACGCCAATTGGCGCGGTCGCCAACTTCGCCGCGGTGGGCGATCAAAATCAGCATGGGAATGCCGTAGGAAACGCCAAGCGAAGCCAAGGGCCAGGTCGCGACGAGAAATCCCGAATCAGCGATCAGCAACGCCGGCTTAGCACCGCCCAGCCAGGCACCGGCGCACGCCGAAACGGCTTCGGCTTCGCTGCTTGCCCCGACTGTGATGAAGCTCGGATCCTCGGTAATTAATTTTTGCGCGTCATGAATCTGGTCATCCGGCAGGTAGGCGACGAAATTGATACCTGATTCTTTGAGCGCCTGGTGCAAGATCTCTGCGTGGGCTTGCTTCATGATTTGTTTCTTCTATCTGCGTGGCCTCTGCATAACTCCCGACCATGAGTCTTGTCAACAAAACGTTGACAGCGTGCACGACCGGTTATATTGGCTTACGCTGGGCCGCTTTGTATCCGAGTTCGCTCTTCAGCTTCTCAACAAAACTCAAATTTCCAACCGCGTCGCTTCCGACAACCGATTTGTGGAGAGAGATTTCACCATAGAGGCACGGAGCTCACAGAGGGATTGTTTTGACTTATCGCCGTTAAAACAGCGGCAGCGGACGACGCAGAATTTTTAGCGCGTTATCACGATTTCCTGTGAAGTTGCGATCCGACGACCCCGTAGTTTAAACGTTTAAAACATCTGGAACCACTGGAACGGTTCCCCTACTTGAACGGCTGGAACTATTGGAACTGTCTCCTGCATTGATGAGCGATCTGCCAGACATTTGGGCTATACGTTGAACCTTAAACCCGGAACCTTGAACCACTTGGTCCGACCTCGCACCCGAAGATAACAAGTGCGGTTATCAAATCAATGCAATGCTCTTCGCCGCGTCGGAATAAATATTAAAATGGCGATTAGTTTAACGATCCCGGTCGGCAGCTCGTAGTATGGATTCATTTATGTATGTCGCGAATCTGATTTTACTTGCGGGCGGCGCTTTTGTGGCGTCTATCTTGGCAGCAGTAGCGGGTTTCGGCGGCGCCGCCGTCTTGTTGCCGCTACTCGTCACCACCTTCGGTGTGCGTGACGCGATTCCAATTCT